>Ga0335069_10004955_pt1 | contig 19613 bp, 21 predicted proteins | sample Lox_Sample_11_FD_206714 | JGI IMG/M metagenome (GOLD analysis project Ga0335069, IMG submission 206714) | Soil microbial communities from Loxahatchee National Wildlife Refuge, Florida, United States - Lox_Sample_1.1 | ecosystem: Environmental > Terrestrial > Soil > Wetlands | place: USA... | reverse complement strand
CCGTTAATAGCAAAGGAAAAAGGAAACGGCGAAGAGACACCTAAGCCGAAAGATGAATAGACCGGGTGGATCAGCTTAGCGCATACGTGCGCGAGAAGGGGTGGCCGGGTACCCGCTTGCGGGTGGTGCTTCGCTCGTTAAGGGGGCGAGTGCCAAGCCCCACTAAAAGTTTTCTTTAATGAAATCGATTATTTCCGCCTCTTTACCGGGGTAGAAGTGGGTTGTGGCGATAACCTTGAGGAACTTCTCTTTTATGGTTAATTCCCGGTAAAGGGCGTAAAGATCGTCGATTGGGGCGACATCATCCTCGGTACCCCCGACAAAGTACATCCTCTTCTTGAAGGTCTTCAGGTAATCGCTTTTGTAGACCACGAAAGGAAAAGAAACCAGGAAAAGGGCCTCAAATCGCTCTGTACTGAGTGCCGCTCTGCTCACTATCCAGGCGCCAAACGAATACCCGGCAAGCGTGACACGGGCGTCTTGGTCGAGCCGTTTGGACAGGTACTCAAGCGCCGCAATGGCGTCACGAACCTCGCCTTCTCCTTCGTCATATTCACCCAAGCTGCTGCCCACACCGCGGAAATTGAAGATGAGCGTTGAGTATCCCTGTGAGGCGAACCCTTCTTCAATGGCGCCGACCACATTATTGGCCATGTCACCCCCATAGAGAGGGTGCGGATGGCATATGATAACGCCTGCGTGACGGCCCTTATCACGAAACTCCCCCTCGAGCAGATGGTCGGACTCTATGGTGACCCTTTCTATTGACATGCTATAGTTATTTTGGTAGTTTTTCAGCAAAAATTCAACAGGAAAAATAATGGGATTTTTCACCAGGAAAGACAAAGAAAAGAAGCCATATAAAGAAATCGATATCGAAAAAGAAGTCAAAAAAGCAGAAAAAGAGGAATCGCTTTGGATAAAATGCAAATCCTGTAACGAGCTGCTCTACATCAGAGAAGTCGAACGAAATCATCATGTCTGCCCCAAATGTGTCTACCACTTTCCGATAAGCGTCGAAGAACGGATTGCTTTGACCTTCGATAAAGACACCTTTGCGGAATATTATCAGGGTGTGGAACCCATCGATTTTCTTAAGTTCAAGGACGTGAAACCCTACAGAACGAGGCTCGCCGAGACCAAGGAATCGACTCAAAGAAATGACGCCATGGTGTGCGGCGGGGCTAAAATAGGCGGTATAGACGTTCTGGCCGCCATTTTTGATTTCAATTTCATGGGTGGCAGCCTTGGTTCCGTGGTTGGAGAAAAACTCACGAGAATTCTTGAGGAGGGAACGCTGAAAAAACTGCCGGTCATCCTTTTCTGCTCATCAGGCGGTGCGAGAATGCAGGAAGGAATCATGTCTCTCATGCAGATGTCAAAGGTATCCGGCGCCATATACAATCTGAAGTCACAGGGCGTCCCGTATATCAGCATTCTGACGGACCCAACCTTAGGAGGCGTGACGGCCAGCATGGGTATGCTCGGTGATGTTATCATTGCCGAACCTAAGGCAATGATAGGCTTCGCGGGTGCGAGGGTCATCAAGGACACGATCAAGGCGGAGCTTCCCCCAGGATTCCAGAGGGCGGAATATCTTCTGGAACACGGCATGATCGACATGATCACGCCGAGAAGAGAACTGAAACAGAAACTATACGCCATACTCTCACTAATTGTATGAGTAAAAATGAATACGAGAAGACCTTGAAATATCTCTTCGGTCTGGAACGTTTCGGCATGGTCTTCGGGCTCGATAATATCACCTGGTTGCTCGATGCCATAGGAAACCCCCAGGATTACATCAAAACAGTCCACATTGCCGGCACAAACGGGAAAGGATCCACGGCCGCCATGCTCTGCAACATTCTGAAAGAGGGAGGCTTCCGGGTAGGTAAATATACATCGCCACACCTCGTTTCTTTCACTGAGCGGATCGCCGTGAACGAGGAAGAAATAGAGGAACATGAGGTAGCTCAACTCGTCGAGTTTATCCGCCGCGCTGTGGATGAGAGAGACAAAGACAGGTTCTTCACCTTCTTCGATTTTACCACGGCGCTCGCCCTCCAATACTTTAGAGAAAAACAGGTCGATATTGCCGTCATCGAAACGGGGCTTGGCGGCAGGCTCGACTCCACGAACGTAATTGAGCCTCTCCTCTCCATAATTACCAATGTTGCCTTTGATCACATGGAACAGCTGGGCGACACCATAGAGAAGATTGCCGGGGAAAAGGCGGGGATCATCAAGCCGGGCGTGCCGGTCATTACCGGCTGTGAAGGGGAGGCGCGAGAAATTGTGAAGAACAGGGCGAGCGCCCTTAAGGATAAGACCTACGTCCTCGATCAGGATTTTTCCTATGAAAAGACGGGCGACCGAAGGCTCGCATATAGAGGGATCGGCCGGGATCTACCGGACGTCACGGTCAACCTCTACGGCGATCACCAGCTTACCAACTGTGCCCTGGCGCTCAGCGCATCCGAGGTGCTCTCACACTCAGGTTTTTCCGTTACCGATGAGACGATTCGGCACGCGCTGTCACACGTGAAGTGGCCGGGAAGACTTGAGAAAATAGGCGAAAACCCTCTGGTGTTTCTGGACGGAGCCCACAATCCTAATGGGGCGCATGCTTTATCAGAGTTCATGCGCAGCCATTTTCAGGACAAAAGGAAAATACTCGTCTTCGGCGTGATGAAAGATAAGGCGTACGACAAGATGCTCGAGGAGATCGCACCTGTCGTGGATGTTGTTATTTTTACCAAACCTGACATCGAAAGAGCGCTCTCTCCGCACGAGTTAAAAGCATATGTGCCACATGCCATGGTGGCCGATGACACGAGAGGCGCCCTCACACAGGCAAAAGCCATAGCAACCGGAGATGACCTTATTTTAGTCACGGGATCTTTCTACACAATCGGGGAGGCAAAGACGATCATCAATGAACGTTCTTAGGATCATCATCCCCGCCATCTTTTTGCTCGTCCCCTTATTAGCTTCGGCGAGCCCGGCTGATTTTCGCCTCACGGGACCTGTGGACATGACGGCACGCTACCTCGAGCACAACCGCGAGGACAACACGTATATAGCGAGAGGCGACGTAGACCTGAAAGAAGGCATGAGGAGCTTGAAGGCCGATTACATGGTGTATAACGACACCACAAAGGACGTCACTGCAGAGGGAAATGTGGTTTTCCAGGAGCAGGGGGACAGGGTTGAATGCGACAGGATGCAGCTCAATCTGGAGACGAAAAAAGGGACCTTGGAGAATGCGAAGATTTATATCAAAGAGGGTAACTTCTATGTGTCCGGTCAGAATATGGAAAAAGTCGGCGAATCCGAGTACGTTATGCGCAGAGGAGAGTTTACGACCTGCGGGTGGGACAAGCCGGCCTGGAAGTTTACGGCGAGTGACGTGGACATCACTGTCGAGGGCTATGCAAAGACGAAGAGTGCAACGTTTCGTATTCTCGATTATCCGGTCTTCTATTTTCCGTGGGGTATGTTCCCGGTAAAAACGGAAAGGCAGTCGGGTCTTCTTTTGCCCGAGGTGGCGTTATCTACGAGAAACGGGACAATGATCAATACTGCTTACTATTGGGCCATCTCTAAAGACAAGGATGCAACGTTCTACCTGAACTACCTGGAGAACAGGGGCTTTGCCCCTGGGATGCAATTCAGGTATGCCTTAAGAGACGATATAAAGGGTGCTTGGGATTATTCCATCATACAGGACAAGGAGTACGATGGCACCCGGTGGCAATTAAGAGGTAAGCACGAGGAGAAATTCTTCAATGACCTGGAACTGAAGGCGGATCTTCGTTTTATATCTGATAAAGATTACCTGGCGGACTTCGGCACAAGCGTCCAGGAGAGGGCCGAGAATCAGTTGAAATCCACGGCCTATGTGGAAAAGCCTTTTGAAAAATCGCTCCTCACCACGGAGATGGCTTATTTCAGGGATCTCACCCAGAGGAATAATGATGCCACTTACCAATACCTTCCCCGCACAAGCTTTTTTACCGAGTACATTCCACTCGCCAAAGGCAAGCTGTTCACCGATTTTTCGAGTAACTTCACGACCTTTTATCGGGACAAGGGGGACACCTTTTCGCGACTCGCCTTAGAGCCGAGCTTAAGATTACCCTTTTCGATCTATGGACTGAACCTTCTTGCGAGCGGTACATTGATCGAGACCGCCTACCTCATAGACCACAGTGACACGATCGATCATGATGCGGTCGACAGGCATACCTTTCGTATTGAGGGCGATGCAAACATGCAGTTCATAAGAAACTTCAATACGAGCCTTTTTAACATCGGTGAAATGCAGAGTCTGATCAGGCCCCAGGTAAAGTACACCTTCGTGCCCAATACGTCTTTTGTGAACATTCCGAACATAGACCCCTACGACAGGATATATCAATCCAACTCAATTACTTACTCCTTCAACCATTACCTTTACGGGCTTAATCAGGGGGCGCAAAGGGAGCTGGCCCTATTTGAATTGGCGCAGACCTACGGCCTGTCCGGTAGCCTTGATCCCTCGCCCACCTATGACGGGTCAGGCAACCGGTTCTCGGACATCGATGCGAGACTCACCCTTTATCCTACGCAACGCATGTCTTACACCACCCAGCTCGACCTTGGCGTAAACGGCGAGGGGATAAAGACGATCCGCAATGTGTTAAGCCAAACCCAGCCGGGGAAATATTACGTGAATATCTGGCACAGCTACACTACCGACCTCACCAACGAGGCCTTTTTCGATGTCGGCGCTACCTACAAGCAGTTTGAGGCAGGTTATCAGATAAGATATTCCTTCATGGACCAGGACTGGGTTGACACGCTCTATAAGCTCAGGTACCGTCCCGGTTGTTGGTCGACCACGATTGCCCTTACCCAGACCAAAAGGCCGAGGGACACAAGAATAAACATTACCTTCGACCTTGCGGGCCTTACTATGAGATGACGGGATGGGTGAGGGGTGAGTGCATAAGCAAGCCATGAATGAAGATCGAAAAAGGACAAGGCAGAGGGTAAAGGAGGCATCATGAAGGGGATCATACTGGCCGGCGGTCTCGGGACGAGGTTACATCCCTTAACCAAGATCACGAACAAACACCTGCTTCCGGTCTACAATAAGCCGATGATATACTATCCTATCGAAGCGCTCATCAACGCAGGGATTACGGACATTATGATTGTAACAGGCGGAAACCACGCGGGCGACTTCTTGAGGCTTATGGGCAATGGGAAAGAATTCGGCTTACAACATATCAACTATACATATCAGGAAGGGGAAGGCGGTATCGCCGACGCACTTTCGCTGGCCGAATATTTCGCTGATGGCGAGCCCATATGCGTGATCCTCGGGGACAATATTATTGAGAAGAATATTATAAAGGCCGTCAATGATTTTCAGAAACAGAAAAAGGGCGCAAAAATACTCCTCAAGGAAGTTCCCGATCCGGAACGATTCGGAGTAGCAGAGATAGAAAAGGGGAAGCTCATCAATATCGTGGAAAAACCAAAGCGGCCCAAAAGCAATCTTGCCGTTATCGGGATCTACCTGTATGACGGCCGCGTCTTTGATATTGTGAAGACATTGAAACCCTCTGACAGAGGCGAGCTGGAAATCACCGATGTGAACAACGCATACGTCCGGGAAGGGCTCATGTCCTGGGAGATGCTTGAAGGGTGGTGGACCGACGCAGGAACTTTTGAGTCGCTCTTGAGGGCCAGTGTTCTTGTGTCACAGACAGGAGCAAACAACAAGTAGAGGGGGTTCAATATGATAGACGGGGTAGTAACGAAACCGCTCAAGTGCATCCCCGATGAACGGGGAAGGCTCATGGAAATATTAAGGAACGATGATGGAATATTTCAGGCGTTCGGCCAGGTCTACCTGACGACAACATACCCTCATGTGGTCAAGGCGTGGCACTATCACAAAAAGCAGGACGATTATATTACCTGCGTAAGAGGGATGCTCAAGCTCGTCCTCTATGACGCTCGAAAGAAATCCCCGACCTTCGGCCAGGTCAACGAACTCTTCATAGGCGATGATAACCGGATGCTCGTGAAGGTTCCCCGTATGATATACCACGGGTGGAAGTGCATAAGTGAGGAAGAGGCCCTAATAATCAATGTGCCCACGGCGCCCTACAACCGCACAAATCCTGATGAGTACCGGTTGGACCCTCACGTAAACGATATACCCTATACATGGGAGAGAAAAGATGGCTGAGCCCTACATTCTCATCACCGGAGGTTGCGGGTTCATCGGGTCCAACTTCGTGCGCCGCATGCTGGCGCAGCACGACTATCGTGTAGTCAATTTTGATAAGCTTACGTACGCAGGTAATCTCGAGAACCTCAAGGATATTGAAAATGATAAGCGGTACACCTTTTTCAGAGGGGATATCGCGCAGATATCGGACGTGGAGCGGGTTTTCGAGCTCCCCATCGAAATGGTGGTCAACTTCGCTGCCGAATCTCATGTGGATCGAAGCATTCTTGATCCTGAGACATTCATTAAGACGAATATAAATGGGACATTCCATCTTCTTGAAATGGCCAGAAAAAAGGGCGTGAAGAAGTTTGTCCAGATTTCTACCGACGAGGTATACGGATCTTTGGGCAGGCAGGGAAAATTCAGTGAAGAGACGCCGCTTGCCCCCAACAGCCCTTACTCCGCATCCAAAACATCCGCCGATGTACTGGCCATGGCTTACCACAAAACTTACGGAACGCCGGTCGTTGTCACGCGATGCTCGAATAACTACGGACCGTATCAGTTCCCTGAGAAGCTGATCCCGCTTATCATCAGCAACGCGCTTCACGACGTGGAGCTTCCGGTATATGGAGACGGTCTCAATATCAGGGATTGGATCCACGTGGCCGACCATTGCGAGGCCATTGACGTTGTTCTCCACAAGGGCAAGGAAGGCAATGTATACAACGTGGGTGGCGAGAACGAGCGGACCAATATTGAAATCGTCAAACTGATTTTGAAGATCCTTAAAAAACCTGAGACGCTCATCAGGTACGTGAAAGACAGGCCGGGTCACGACAGGCGGTACGCTATCGACTCAACGAAACTGCAACGCGAACTTGGTTTTCAGCCGCGAGTCGATTTTGCCCAGGGCATGGAAGAGACGGTGATGTGGTATAGGGAGAACCGTGAGTGGTGGGAGCGTATCAAAAGCGGGGCCTATATGGAATACTACAAGACCATGTACGAAAACAGATGAAAGTGCTTATTGTCGGGGGTCACGGCCTTCTGGGCGCGAACATTGCCCCCATATTGGAAGAGAGATTCGATCTTACGGTCTGCGATATCGATACCTGGGACATTACCGATAAGGTATCAGGCGAGAACCACCTTGACAAGTACCGTCCCGATGTAGTGATCAATCTCGCCGCCTTGACCGACGTTGACGGGTGCGAAGATAAACAGGAATTGGCAGAGAGGGTAAATACCCACGGAGCCCGCGTGGTTGCCGCTCTGTGCATGCAGCGCGCCGTCCGGCTCATCCATTTCAGCACCGACTACATATTTGACGGCACAAAAAAAGTTCCTTACAAAGAGGATGATCGGCCGAACCCACAATCCGTTTATGGCGCGACAAAGCTTATGGGTGAACGGGCCGTTCTTCAGGAGAGCCCTTTGTCGCTCATTATTCGAACGCAGTGGCTATACGGAGAAGGTGGACCGAATTTCATAACCAAGGTCGTAGAAGCGGCTAAGCGGGACGGTCTTCTCCGTGTAGTGAACGACCAGAGAGGCTCGCCCACTTACGCGAAGGATTTGGCAGCTCCGCTGATCGCCCTTATAGAACAGGGAAAGACGGGCGTTTATCATCTCGCTAACAGCGGCTCCTGCACATGGTTCGACTTTGCCGTAGAGATATTCTCCCTTCTCAAAATGGACGTTGCGATCACGCCCATATCTTCGGCCGAACTTGCCAGAAAAGCAAAACGGCCCCAGTATTCCGTCTTTGACATGTGGAAATTCCAGAAAGATACGGGACTCAAGATGAGACCGTGGCAGGAAGCGTTAAGAGAGTACCTTGCTGTGACAGGGGTGTGACGGTGAGGGCGATCTTCTTTTCCGATGCGCATCTGGACCGCAACGATACAGACAAGATAGAACTTATCGAAAAATTCTCCGAAGACGTGCTTGAGCGCGCCGATGCAGTTTTTATTTTGGGAGATCTATTTGAATTCTATCACGGCTATGACGGCTATATTTACCCCTGGTATAATGGGGTCGTAGATATCCTGAAGAGACTCTCATCGATGGGCAAGACGGTAATACTCTTTGAAGGAAATCATGAGTTCGGCATGGGGCGATATTTCCAGAATTATACGGGCATTTCTTGCAAGCAGGACGTGACCATGAATCTCGACGGCAAGAGGGTTTTTATGTCTCACGGCCACGGTTCCCATCGTTTCTATCTGGGTAGCATTCTCAAGACACGATTCGTCTACGCAATTATGGATTTTCTCGGGCCGCGCCTCACGTGGAAAGTAGCAAAAGCCGCTGCCACGTTCCTCTCGCGGAAGGTAAAGCCCTACAACGAGAGGACGAGAGATATTTTTCGGGAATATGCCCGCAAGGAATTGAGCAGAGAATACGATGTGATCGTACTCGCCCATTCGCATATGAGCGATATGGTGGAATTTGAGGTCACACAAAAAAAGAGGCTCTACGTCAATACGGGCGATTTCGGCAGGGACCTCGATTATGTGTCGTATGAGACCGGCAGGGGTTTTATGCTGGAGAGATTTGACCCGTCACGCCACGAGGGCAGATGATTTTTCTCACGCGAGAGAAGTCTATTTCAGGGTGATCGCCCGCTCAGGACAGATCTCCTGACAGCAAAAACAGGCGATGCACTTGTAAGCGTCCACTTGAGGAACACCGTCACGTATGGATAGAGCGGACGCAGGACACTGATCGGAGCACGTGCCGCAGCCTGTGCACAGCTTAAGGTCGGCCGTTGGCCTCAAAGACGTGCGAGCTCGCAATAAGGTCTGCATAGATTCGTTCTTAGTCACTATCTCCCCGCTCGCCGGAGGAAGCTTGAAGGCGGGTAGCGGTTTCAGTTCCCCGATTATCTCGATGGCCTCCGATGCATAATCCCCCAGGCCCTTCTCTTTGGCCCTTCGCAGAAACTTAAGCTGGCCGGGATTTTCAATCCCCATGATCCTCGCGACGGTTGCATCGAGTGCCACGGCGTTATCGGAAGCGAGGACGAGACCGATGTCGCGGAGGTCGGGGGACGCCGGACCATTACCCTCCATGCCGACCACGGCATCCATTATGAATAGATCGGGCACCCTGATCTCAAAGAGATCGACTATCATCTCGTGGAAGCGCTCGGCGGATCCCGCAGTCATATGCATGTTTGCCTTCTGAGCGCCGGGCAAGAAACCGTAACTATTTTTGATCGCCCCCGTTATCACGGTTAACCCGTGGGTTTTGAACTTGGGGAGACTGATAGTAATATCCGCCTCGAAAACAATCCGGGAGAGGCTCACTTTAGGAGCGAATGAAGGGTTGAAGTCCACTTCCCTGGCGTCGTTACCGATATTCTGATAATAACCCTTGGCCGCTTCCATGAGGCCGGTCGTCCTGAAGGTCTCCTCATTCGCCCCGTAGCAAAAAACACCGGGATTATCGCCCACAGTGATGGATGCCGGATTCATGGTCTCTACCTTCTCCACCACGGCGCGAAGCACGGCCGGATTGGTCACGATCGCTTGAGCAGGCTCGGACTCCCGAAGCACGTTCGGTTTTATGAAGACCTTTCTGTTCCGAAGCGTGAGTGGAAAAAGTGCGAAGGCCTGATCTACGGCCTTGCGCACGTTCTCATAGGTGGCAGGATGGATCATTACTTTCGGCATAAGTCTTAGCCCTTATCTATAATATAATACCGTCCCCCCTTAAGGCGTGGGTTCAGGTGTTTGTTATGAACGTCAGGCACAGAATGGAGACTCCCTGTCGGGCAGGTGCACGGCCCTCGGGAGGCGGCTTTCTAATTGTTTCTTTACTCCCTCTGGGCGGCGATTTTCTGTTCAAACTCGTTCCAGAACTTCTCGTCTGGCTTACGCCAGTAGGGTCCCCATGCTTTATTGAAAAGCCCCTCAAGCTGTTTGAAAGCACGCTTCCAGGCGGCGCCATATTCATAGGTCATCACATCTTCCAGAAATGGTACAACGGCCCCCAGCCTCTCCTTGGGAAGGTAAGCCCTGGCCCCAAGCTCGATCGATTTCCTCAGTGATTCGGGAGAAAGGGCGTGCGCCGTCAACATAACAACCGGCACGGGATAGGGTCGATCTGTGGCTTTTTCGAGAAGGTCGAAGCCCTGGACGCCCATGATGTCGAAAATCGCGAGATCGTACGTCCAGGATGCAAGCAGCTCGCTCGCCTTCTCATACGAGGTTGCCGTATCGATGGCACAGTCCGGAGCCACGGACAATATCTCCTCTTTCAATGTTTCAAGAACGTCCGGCTCATCATCCACGGCCAGAATCCTCATAGTGTTCAAAACCGATTCCTTCATCATGATCCTCCTTCCCGAAGACTGAAATGAATTTTGGAAGCTCGTGCAATAACCGAATAAAGAACAACCCTACTGTTAGTATAAATTATCGAGTCTACTCTGATAAATGTCAATAGAAAACAAAGCCTGTACCCCTAGCCCCCTAGCCAACCCACGGGTATCGAAAAGCCATCCTGCGGGCGCGAATGCTTATATTCTGCGTACGCTGCACGGGGAACACGGCTTTGACAAGCACCCGCAACTTTCATATAATTGGGCACCTATGACGAACGGGACGATTCTTACGATCTCAGGCTTGACAAAACAATACGAAGACTTAAAGGCCGTGGACCACATTTCCTTTTCCATAAATCCTGGAGAGATAGTGGGCCTGTTGGGGCCGAACGGCGCGGGTAAGACTACCACCATTAACATGATCCTCGGTATCCTGGAACCGACCGACGGTGCAATAGAGATGCTGGGGAAAACCCTGAAGGAGTTCAGATCGGAAATCAGCAAGAGCGTCAACTTTGCGGCCGTCTACGCCCATATGCCGGCAAACCTTACGGTCCGGCAAAACCTCTATGTCTTTGGTCTGTTGTACGAAATTAAGGACCTCAAAAAAACCATGAAGCGTCTTCTCACAGAATTCGATCTCGAAACCTTCGCCGATACCAAGGCGGGACTGCTTTCGTCGGGAGAGTTGAGCCGTCTTAACCTGGCCAAGGCCGTAATGAACGAGCCCTGTCTTTTGCTTCTCGACGAACCCACTGCCTCGCTCGATCCAAGCATTTCTCAACTGATTCGCGAGAGAATAAAGGAATATGTCGCGAGGACTCAGGCAGCCATACTCTGGACTTCTCACAACATGCACGAGATTGAGGCCATTTGCGATCGAGTCTTATTCCTTTCGCACGGTAAAATCCTCTTAAGCGGCAATCCCAGAACCCTGCCTCAGGAGCATGGCAAGACCGATCTGGAAGAACTCTTCATAACCGTGGCCAGAGAGCCTCTTCGCCTGGAGACATAAGTTCATGAGCATATCAAGAATCAAAGCCATTTTCGTTCGCCAGTTTTTTCTATTCACGGGCAACCCCACACGCCTTGTCAGCATTTTTGTATGGTTGATCATCGATATTCTCCAGTGGGGTCTGATCAGCAAGTATCTTGGCACACTGGGACAGGCGACCTTCGGCTTCATTACCGTAATACTTGGCGCCGTCATCCTCTGGGGATTCATGACGCGAATCCAGCAAGGGATCATGATGGCCTTTCTCGAAGACGTATGGAGTCAGAATTTCATCAATTTCTTTGCCTCACCTCTTACGATCGGGGAATACGTGACGGGCCTTGTGTTAACAAGTATCGCCACCGGCCTTACCGGTTTTCTTGTCACAGCGGCCATGGCGGGAGCGGTATTTGGTTACAACATTCTGAAAATCGGGGTGCTGCTTGTTCCCTTCATGGTCATACTCTTCATTTTTGGCATGGCGATGGGCATCTTCGTCTCGGCCATGATTTTTCGGCTTGGGCCTTCGGCGGAGTGGCTCGGTTGGCCGATCCCTCTGGTGCTTTCCATTTTTGCAGGGGTCTTCTATCCTATCTCGACCCTGCCTCGCACCTTTGCGATCTTCGCGAGGCTCATCCCGCCATCCTATGTGTTCGAAAGCATACGGGCCGTGCTCGCAACAGGGTCAGCCCCGGGCAACATTACTTTTAATCTCTTAATGGGCACACTCCTCTCTCTTGCCTATCTCCTCTTAACGGCCCGTTTCTTCATTGCCATTTACCGCAAGAATTTGAGAAACGGAAGCATCGCTCGGTTCAACGCCGAAGCGCTATAATTAGCCCGTGAGACGACGCGCCAAGCCCCTGAAATATTAAGCTGCTCTCGCCCTGACGAAAAACAGAAAAGCCCGCTCAAAGCCGGTTTGTAATATTTTTCTTGCAATAATGCTCTGAGTGTGGGAAAAACTAAAGAAAACAAGCGTCTTGCGCACATGTTCGGCGAGGACGAGGACAGATCGTGACAGAGGCGTGCAAGAAACCCTGATTGCAAAAACGCTGCCGCGACGGAAAAGAACAAATTCATCTATGAGGCAGGGGGAATAATGGAGAAGAGAAGTATTCTCATCGTCGATGATGATGAAATGATCAGAAATTTGCTCATGGATTTTTTGCATGATCTCGGATACGAGGTTGTGTCAGCCGACTCCGGGGGAGATGCGTTGAAAAAGTTCGCGCCTGAGACCTATGATCTTGTGATCTCCGATCTCGTTATGCCAGACATAAACGGTATAGAACTCTTGAAAGAGCTTCTCAAGAAGGATAGCCAGTTGCTCTTTTTTCTCATCACCGGATACCCCACCCTGGAAACCGCTGTGCAAGCCATCAAGGCAGGAGCTTACGATTATATCGTCAAACCCTTCAACTTCGACGATCTCAGGATCAAAGTTGAAAGGGCATTGATGACGCGTCATCTCAAATCCTCTCTCAAGAAGTTGAGCGGGGTCTTATGGGCCGTTATCATATCCGTGCCAATATGGATAATCCTCGGCATAGTCCTGGGGATTGTCTGGAAACATCACTGACATCTTCCTTGCTTTGAGGCCCGAAATCTTAAGCCATAATTGACACTTACACAGCACGTCTTCCTCATCATTCCATTAACGGGTAAGGATTCTCTTACCTGTTAAGACTTGCTAAAGTGCCGGCGCATGCTTATCAATGAAAGAGTTACCCGAAAAAGGAGGTTAGGCATGTCAAAGCTAATAGAAACGGGGAGCAAAGCAAAAGCGTTCACGTTAAAAGATCAGGATGATAGGGAATGCAGGCTTTCGGATCTTACAGGAAAGAAGGTACTTCTCTCCTTTCATCCCCTTGCTTGGACCAGCGTCTGCGCGGAACAAATGAAATCGTTGGAGGCGAATAAGGAGGCGTTCGATCGGCTGAATACAGTGGCCCTGGGTCTGAGCGTCGATACCGTGCCTTCCAAGAATGCATGGGCAAAAGAGCTCGGCATTCATAATACCAGGCTGCTTTCCGATTTTTGGCCCCACGGAAAAATAGCCAAGGCATACGGCATATTCAGAGAGGCGAACGGTTTTTCCGAGCGCGCCAATCTCATTCTCGACGAAAAGCAGAGGGTTGTTTTCGTCAAGGTCTATCCCATTCGTGAGTTGCCGGATATAGCGGAGATCCTGAAGGCCCTTGCGTGAAGAGGCATCCTTACCCTCATGTTCCCGGCAGTCTGCGGGGCCACACGAAATCCGCGTAAAGCTGACCGTCACACGATAAAACACTGGGGGTCTTCTTCGAGCAGATCACCTCTTCCCTGAGACAAAGACCATGCATAGGCGATGGCCCGGCAACCCCGGCAGTTTGACCACCGGGCGCAGGTGCGGCATTTCCCTTTATAAAGGCCTTTATTTCTCAAGGCATTGAGCACGTCTGAGGCGGCCCACACCTGCCTCAGCGGGTCTTTCAGTATATTACCCACGGGGATACGTAGCCTCCTGCATGGCGTAATTGTTCCGTCAGGAAGTAACGTCATTCCCGATACACCGGCGGCGCAGCCGCCGGACGGAAAAGCATCCTCCCTGTCATCAGGCGGCGCGTGTCTTAACTGCGATGCGAGTGGATCGCCCGTTACGATTTCGAGACCAGGGGTTTCAAGGGAAAATATCTCCTCATAGACCTCTTTAATCCGTTCTCGCGTGAGCATTCCGGATAACAGATTGAGCCCTCTTCCGAAAGGGACGAGTCGTGAGAAACCGAGATAGGGAACACTGAGGCTACCTGCGAGGGCTATCATGTCCGTGAAATAATCGACATTCAGTTGAGAAAGCGTAACATTCAGCGTGACCTGTACACCGGCGTCTGTCAGATACCGGACGCCCTTAAGCGCCGACGAAAAGCTCTTTTTTCCCCGGATCGATTCATGCACGGGTTCGGGCCCCTCAAGGCTCACCTGTACCCCTCTGACGGGCGTGTCCGCGAGCATGCGGGCCTTATCGCGGTCTATCAGGGTCCCGTTTGTCAGTACGGATACAGCGAAACCGGCCCCCGCTACCTTTTTAAGGATTGACGCGAGGTCGCCCTTAAGAAAAGGCTCACCGCCCGTGATACTGAAACTCGTCGAAAAGGGTATTTCATAGGTATCTGACCAGTACCGGATCGTGTCAGAAACAGTCCCTATGGTCTTCCCGATTGCGTCTGCGCTCATTTCCAGGGGCACGTCCTGTCCCTGGTAACAGTGCGCACACGTGAGGTTACATCGCTCGGTAAGATGCCATTGTACGAAAAAATCGAACGTATCTGTTGCGGTATTTGTCTGGCTATATTCCATAGGGCAAGATAATTAAGACAGGCAGGAAAAGCCGAGCCTTGCCTGCCTGTCAGAGATGAAGTTGCAGACCTGCAACTTTAACTCTTTCAGCTCTTTCACTTGAGGCATTTTTTACCGATATCCTTTCCCAGGGTCTTCTTGATTCCATTCCAGAACAATGCCTCCTTTTCGGCCAACTTCCTGTCTCTTGGTTTCTGCATGATTTTTCACCTCCTTTCCTGCGATATTTGCCGATATGAAGATGATAAGGACACTATAAGAGCGGTAAATAGAAAAGTCAATCGTTTCTTGAAAGGGCAGACGGACTTCTCCCCGATCTGCTACGGGAGGCTTATGGTACAGAAAGACCCATGCGATTGAGAAGCGAATCTATCCCCATGGATTGTGACCCGAGTAGGGTCCGGAAACCATTTATCCCACGTGGCGACCAATGCGCACAAAAAACGTTTGCAAGAAGTTTGAAAGCGAAATAGAATGTGAAGAGCGTGCACACATATTCTAAGAATCAGCGAAGAATGCTTTTTTCGTAGCGCTTCTTAAGCGCACTGAGTGGCGAAAAGCACATATGGACCGGCTCATATGAACACGGACCCCCTGAAGGACTATATGAATCTGCGTCAATGGGTTGATGGCGAAGCAAATCGGCTCGTGACCATGCACGGTGGAAACATAACCTGCCATCGGGGTTGTGATGGATGTTGCGTGAACCTGACGGTCTTTCCCGTCGAGTTCTTTGCCATAATGAGCGAGATGAAACGGGCCGGGGTGCATGCTGAGAAGATATCCTTCGATGAGATTGCTCCCTGCGGTTTTCTCCACGAGAGGATCTGTCGCATCTATCCCTATCGCCCCATCATTTGCCGCACCCATGGACTCCCAATACTTTTCATCGATGATTCTTCCGATGAGCCGCGGTGGGATGTATCATACTGTGAATTGAATTTCTCCGCATCTGACGAGACCGAGTTCACCGGGGACATGCTCCTCGACGTCGAACGGATCAATGCCGAGTTAAACCGGATCAATCGTGATTTTATCGTGTCGGTGCCAGATAAAAAATATCAGAGTCATACGCGAATCCCCTTGAGGGAACTCTGTTCCGCAAAGAAAGGATCCCTTCGGCTCTTGAACGGACCTCATAAGATAGAGGGTCCATGAGATAGTAAATAGAGGCGTATCAGGAGATGGGATAGAATGCAGGCGAAGCCGGGTCGGAAAAAACAAAGCGCCAAAGAAATTCGAGGCATCAAATGTCAAGAGGACGAGATACCGATGCATGACCCTGAGGATGCAGACCGCAGGGCCTTTCTCAAAGGGATGCTCGCAGGGGCGGGCGCTCTCACTGTGGCGGGACTCGGCGTGGCGAATGCAAAACCCGTGAATGTGATGAGCGTTGCCAGGTGGGATGTCTCGGCGGACGTGGTCGTCATCGGCTTTGGGCCGACCGGGGCGAGCGCCGCGATAGCGGCCCACGACGCGTCAGCAAAGGTCGTGATCCTGGAAAAGATGGCCGTTCCCGGGGGAAATAGCGGGGTTTGTTTTGGAGGTATAGTGATCCCCAATGGGGTTTCCGAGGCAGTAAACCACTACCGAAAACTTTCAGGCGGAACGGTCGACGAGGATATGGTAGAGGGGTTTGCTCGGGCTATGGTCGGTGTGGAGGATCTTTTATCCCGGCTTGGCGCTCGACTGAGAACGGTGAGGAGTCGCTCCATGTATGAGGCTTTGCGGGACGCAAAACTGACGGTCTCAAGATTCAATCCCACCGGAAAAGAGGGGTTTGCCTTTTTGCGAGGGCATGTGCAAAAAAGAGGGATCAATGTGATGCTGAAGACGGCCGCTCGGAACCTCGTGCAGGTTCCGGAAACAGGCGAAATCGTGGGCGTCAAGGCGGAAAATCAGGGAAAAGAAATCTACATCAAGGCGGAAAGGGGTGTGATTTTGAGCTGCGGAGGGTACGAAAGTAACCCTGAGATGTTCGGATACTATAATTATCCGGGATTAAACGATTTCGTTTTTCCTCTCGGAACCCCGGGCAACACGGGAGATGGCTTGAAAATGGCAGCCGGTGCGGGCGCGTACCTGTGGCATACGGCCTCTCTCCAGTGGTATGGCTTCTGCGCACGCGCTCCCAGTAAGCTTTTTGGTACCGCTATCTATTCCGGCATTCCGGCGAAACAGCAGGGCGGCAGTTTTATTTTCGTCAACAAATACGGGAAACGGTTCATGAAGGAGACAAAACGCTACTATCATTTCAAGGGGCCCCTGGAAGTGCTTTACCTTGATCACGATCGCGCGGAATATCCTCATGTTCCGGCGTATCTGGTGTTCGATGAAGCATATCGCACAGGCGGTCCTCTTGAGAGATCTGCGGGCCCGGTGGGCTATAACGCCGTCCATGGAGTCTACGACTGGAGCACGGACAACAGCGCAGAAATCGAAAAAGGGTGGATCGTGCGGGGCGATAAGGTGGGCGACCTCTCGGAAAAGATAAAGATTAACCGCACCGAACTCGAAAAGACCGTGGCAGAATTCAATCAATACTCGGCTGCCGGCAAAGACCTTTCATTTGGCCGAGACAAGGATTCTATGGCGCCGATTCTTACGCCTCCTTACTACGCGCTCGAAATGGGCCTGGCCATTGTCAACACGCAGGGCGGACCCAGGCGGAACAAATTCGCCCAGGTCCTTGATCCGGACAATCGCCCGATACCCAGGCTTTATGCAGCGGGAGAACTCGGTTCATTCTTCGGTTTTCTCTATGAGCCGGGGTCGAACTATCCTGAGGCGATAGCTTTCGGGGCCATTGCAGGGAACCAGGCGGCGGCCGAAAAGCCCTTCAAAGAATGAGCCGGAACAGGACTGACAGGATAGCGGAGTATCTGGCTGGCGGGCATGGGGAAATATGCCGGCGGCAGACTACAGTTACCCGGAAAAACGCATCGATATATGTTGAGAGGAATCTGCATGGGAGAGACAATGATCAAAGAAATACCTTTTTCTGATTTTGATGCTATTAAGATCGGCCATGCCGACATCAGGGAAGCGGCTACCGGATGCACCGTTATTATCAGCGAGCAGGGGGCCATAACGGGTGTCGATGTCCGTGGCGGTGCGCCCGGCACCAGAGAGACCGATCTACTCGCGCCCACGAACCTCATAGAGAAGGTCAACGCAGTCTTTCTTGCCGGCGGGAGCGCCTTCGGCCTTGACGCGGCTGCAGGTATCATGCAGTTTCTCGAAGAGAAACATATCGGCTTCGACGTAAGGGTTACCCGCGTTCCTATTGTCACGGGTGCTGTGCTTTTCGATCTTACCGTGGGTGACTCAAGGATACGGCCGGACAAGCAAATGGGATACCAGGCCTGCGTCAATGCGCATGTTGGCGAGTCAAGGCAGGGAAATGTTGGCGCCGGAACCGGAGCCACGGTAGGCAAGATTATGGGCGTTACACGGGCCATGAAAAGCGGTCTTGGCATGTACGCCCTAAAGGCGGACGAGCTCAAGGTCGGGGCCATCGTGGCGGTCAATTGCCTGGGCGACGTAATCGATCCGGCCACCGGAGAGGTCTTGGCGGGCGTTCTCAACGAAGATGGAAAGACTATTGCCAATACCGAGGAGATCATGGTCCGGGCACAAAGCAAAGGAACAAACCTGTTTGGCGGTAACACCACCGTGGGCGTCGTAGTCACCAATGCTTCTCTGACAAAGGCTCAGGCCACCAAGGTGGCGTCCATGAGCCAGAACGCCTACGCGAGGACCATGCGACCGGCCCATACCATGTTTGATGGGGATACGATTTTCGCCATGGCCTTAGGCGAAACAGAGCGGGACGTAAGTGTAGTCGGAATGCTTGCCGCGCGAGCCATGGAGCACGCAATCATCGCCGCCGTAAAGAACGCAGGGCCCTTGTACAATTTAAAATGTTATAGGGATACGCGGTAGCCTGCGGTTTCGTATCCTCGTCCTTAAACTCAAGATAGTTCAGAACAGTCTCTGCTGTACCTCCATTACCGGCAAAAAATCCGTTGCCCGTCCTCACATATAGAGAACTTCAGAGGGGAATAGATCATCGCACACACACGTAGTATCCGATAGGGGTATTACCCGGTCAAAAGGGGTGATCTATGAGCTTAGCGTGGTGACAAACTCTTTGAACTTGTCGGCAGTATCAAGAGGCTCGTAGCAGGTGTTTCCGACGCAGGGGATGAGCCCGCCCGCATCCTCGCCATAGACGATACATTCGTAGGGGTAATAGATGGCGCGTACCGATTGGGCGAGCGCCGAATCGGGCGGGGCATTGACCGTGGTTTTGAGCATATGTTGAAACGCGTCGATGCCGCAAAAATAGTAGGCCCCGTGGATTCCCATAAGCTGCGCATCGCCGGCGAATACATCCAACAGTTCTCCGGCATGCTGTCGGTACGCATCACGGCCTGATATTAAGGCGAGCTTGAGAAGTACAATTACCGCAAGCCCGTTGGCCGAAGGATGGGGGGTGTCTTCTATGCCCTTAAGCCTCATTCCCACAACCTCGTCTTCGGTGTCGAAAAAGCCGCCGTTCTCATGATCCCAGAACCCATTCAGGCAGCTATCCATAAGACCTTGAGCACGATCAAGATGTTTTTGATTGCCGCTCACCTCATAGGCCGCCACGAGAGCGTCAATGATATTGATATAATCGTCAAGTGTGGCGCCGACGCCTTGAGCATGCA
>Ga0335069_10004954_pt1 | contig 19614 bp, 13 predicted proteins | sample Lox_Sample_11_FD_206714 | JGI IMG/M metagenome (GOLD analysis project Ga0335069, IMG submission 206714) | Soil microbial communities from Loxahatchee National Wildlife Refuge, Florida, United States - Lox_Sample_1.1 | ecosystem: Environmental > Terrestrial > Soil > Wetlands | place: USA... | reverse complement strand
GCTCTCGCCGTCCGCGGCGAAGCTGCCTTTACGCTCGACCGCACCGAGGGCTACACCGGCATCCTCATCGACGACCTCATCTCAAAGGGAACGAACGAACCCTACCGCATGTTCACCTCGCGCGCCGAGTTCCGCCTGCATCTGCGCATCGACAACGCCGACCGCCGCCTCACCCCGCATGGCCGACGCCTGGGCCTTATCGACGACGCTGCCTGGACCGCCTTCGAGCAGAAGCAGGCCCGCATGGCCGCGCTCGACCGCCTGTTGACCACCACAAAACTCACTCCGGAATCGCTTGTCGCGGCCGGTCTGGCCGACCAGCCCGCTACGCAGGGCCTCACCTGGGCCGGCCTGCTCAAGCGCCCGGAGGTCGCCGTCGAGCGGACGCTCGTGGCCCTGGCCCCCGCGCTCGCCCAATCGCCCGATCTGGCTCCCTTCGCCGCCGTCCTGACTTCAGCGCAAACGATGGGTGCCCCCGGTCCCTCGCACTTGGGGACCGGGGAAAGCACGAACCTCAATTCAGCGCAGCCGGCCCCCGGCACCCCGCAGTTCAGCTCCATCGCCCGCGCCACCGCGCGCAACGAGGCCCGCGCCGTCGAAACCGAAATCAAGTTCGCCGGCTACCTCGACCAGCAGAAGAAGTCCATCGAGAAGCTCAAAGCCGCGGAAGCCGTCGCCATTCCCGACTGGATCGAGTACAGCGCCATCAGCGGGCTCAGCCGCGAGATGCGCGAGAAGCTCGAGCGCGTCCGCCCCCAGACCATCGGCCAGGCCAGCCGCATCCCCGGCGTCACGCCGGCGGCGCTCAGCCTCGTCCACGTCTCCATCCGCCTGCAAGGTACGAAGCGCAACGCTAATCAGGCGCGAAGCGCGTAGCTTCGTAAACCCCGCTGGCTCGCAGGCCGAACGACGCCGAAAAGCTCGTCTTCCCCCATCCCAACGAGCTGTCATCCTGAGCTGACCCTGATCGCAGTGAAGGGGGAGTCGAAGGATCTGCGGTTGCCGTTTCGGGAATTGCGAACAGGGGTTACCTCCGAGTAGGCGACAACACGCCCGCAATACCAAATCGTTCGGAAAACCCTACGCGGCACAGAGGTTTGATAGACTCCGGTCAAGACGCAAACTCGACTGCAAGGGAATGCCCTTGGGCTCACGAGCCTTCCTGAGGAGCCTTGGATGAGCCCAACAACGAAGATTCCTCCCGGTTCGACAAATCGCGCAGCTTCCGCCAATATCAATCGGGAAGAAACCCCTTTCGAGGCGCTCGCCGGCATCTGCTCCGTTCTGGTGGTGGGCCTGTTCATTCTCACCTTCTTAGCCCAGAACTACATGATTCCGTCGGGCTCCATGCAGAACACGCTGCTCGTGGGCGATCACCTGGTCGTTGACCGGATCACGCTAATGCCGCCCGCCTCGTGGATGCCCCTGGCAAGGTATCGCGAGCCGAGGCGCGGCGATATCGTGGTGTTCTACAAGCCCGTTTATCAGCCTGGTATTGATGCGACTGACGCCGATGGGACGCCGCAGTACACTCGCCTGGTGAAGAGATTGATTGGCGTACCCGGCGATCATATTCACCTACGCAACGGCATTGTGTTTGTGAATGGCGTCGCACAGCCGGCTGGATTTGCGCAGCCGACGACGCCGGAAAACTACAGCGAGTTCCTCGACGATTTCCCCGCAGTATCCCCAGCCGGGGTGCCCGGGGCAACAGAGTCCTGGGCCGTGAACTTCCCGAGTTATATCCACGACGGCGACCTGGTCGTTCCTCCCGGCATGTATTTCATGATGGGCGACAACCGGCATAACAGCCTGGACTCGCGCTACTGGGGCTTCGTGCCGCGCGCCAACATCATTGGCCGTCCCCTGTTCAATTATTGGTCGTTCAAGGCCACAGAGCCCCAACTTGATCAACCAGGATTCGCTCACAAGCTCGCGTGGATCGGCCACGTTCTGGTGCATTTCTTCCCGGATACGCGCTGGAAGCGCACCTTCCACGTGATTCATTGAACCCAAATTGCACACCGATTCGATATTGTTGCGCTCCGAGCATCTCCGATTGTCTGCCACCTGCTTCAACTGTTGCAGAGTCACGGGTTTTTGGCCGAATCCCAGAGACCCGTGATTTCTACCGATCTCATTCATTTTCTGGCTACGCTACCCGCAATTTCCCCCGTAGTATTCTCTGAAGCGATTCCGCACAGAGAAGGAAACGGGCTATGAGCGTACCGACAATCGACGCCAGTACTTTTCAGAAGCCACTTGCAGAACTAGCTCTCACGATGTCCCTCAAAGTTGAACGCGAGGGCACCCCACATCTTGCCGCGCCCGTCTATGTGGCAATTGACCTTGGGGTGCTGCTTCGCGTCTCTAATCAGACGCTAAACCTGCTTTGGTTCTTAAATGCGAACGATAGGAGGGATGACGCAGGGTTCCAGCCGATCTATTGTGTCGCAGCATCTCCGCTTGTTCGGACCTTGATCGACAATCTTTACAACATCACCCTTATCCTGCGCGCCCCTGCCCAATACGGGCTTGCCTATCGACTCAGCGGAATCAAGAAGGAACAACTCGATCTGAATGAGGATGAAGTTCGGTACGGCGGAAAGCCCGATTGGGATGAATGGATCAAGGATTCGCGCCAAAAGCTTGATCTGACGATGCGGGGCTTCGGCGTTACCCAAGCGCAGGTAGATGCCCAGCCAGATTGGATGACACTTGGGAAGTATTTGAGGAAGAGGGGACCAGGCGGGACGCTGAACGATCACCAGGTTTTCTTGTCAACGTTCCAGTACGGTCCTTGGCGCGAGTATTCTGCTCTGTCGCATGGAGGCCCCGAAGCCATTCGTGACGTTGGCATGTTTTACAGGTACAAAGAGCAGCCTTTTGAAGACCGACCAAAGATCGATGACGCACTGGAGCAGATTCGATCTCTTCATGTGATGCGTGCTGCTGCAGTTCTACTCGCAACGATTACGGAATTGCAGTTGTTCTTCCATTTCAGGGACGCAAATATCGATTCTCGACTTCGCCGGATATGGGATTCGATCCTGCAACACGTTGAAGTAATCGAACTCTATAACGATCACTACAAGGCGCTAATGGACAGTAGAGGCATCTTGCCGTGATGGCGGGGTCCATTACGGCCAGTGCCAACATAAAAAAGAGCGCCGGGTTTTGAGTGCGATTCTTCCACTGCGGTGTCCTTCCGCGTGGGCAGCAGACAGTTGCCGGGTGCCCCCGGTCTCTCGCATTTGGAGACCGGGGATGGGCCCCGTTGCATCCAAATCACAGCCTTGCGTGATGGCGCTCACCGCCGCCGCGCAGCGTCCCGCCCCATACTCAACCTGCGGCATTCCGCGCGTGCGGCGGAAACTGTGCTCCCCCGGGGTTCGTTGGGAGCTTCAATAAACTCCGGCGGGTGTTAACCAGAAAAATAATAGGTTCTTTTTTGGGGTTGACTTAAAAATCCTGTTAAGTAATTCATTAAATTAATCTTACGAGACGATCTCCGGTGATATAAATCACATGGCCCAGCCAAACTTCCAGCAGAAAATGGCGATCAGACAGCGAAAACAGCGCATTCTCGCCTTTGCCGTCAATCGCCACAGTTTACTGTTGAGTTAACATCCTGCCCGCCCTCCCCTGGCGCTCACCCCCTACCCCCTCCCCGTCACCGCGATACACTACGGCATGTTCAAGCTCACCCTCTGCTGTGCCGTCGCAGTGCTCCTGAGCGCCAACACCGCCATGTCCCAACCCGACTCGACAAAGCCCGTCCGCGCCCGCGATCTTGGCGTTCCCTTCGACGGCACGCCCGGCGCCTTCAACGCCATCACCGACGTGCCCGGCGTCGAGGTCGGCGCCACCACGCTCATCCGCGGCGAAGGCCCGCTCAAAGTCGGCGAGGGCCCCGTCCGCACTGGCGTCACAGCCATTCTTCCCCGCGGCAAAAACGACACCCATCCCACCTACGCCGGCTGGTTCAGCCTCAACGGCAACGGCGAGATGACCGGCACCACCTGGGTCGAGGAGTCCGGCCTGCTCGACGGCCCCATCGGCATCACCAACACCCACAGCGTGGGCGTGGTCCGCGACGCCACCATCAAGTGGGGGCTCGAGCACAACATGGCGCGCCAGCCCTGGTCGCTGCCCGTTGTGGCTGAAACCTGGGATGGCTGGCTCAATGACCTGAACGGCTTTCACGTCAAGCCCGAGCACGTCTTCGCCGCGCTGGACGCGGCCAAATCCGGCCCCGTCGCCGAAGGCAACACCGGCGGCGGCACCGGCATGGTCTGTTACGGATTCAAAGGCGGCACCGGCACCGCCTCGCGCGTGCTCGCAAAAGACGACGGCGGCTACATCGTCGGCGTGCTCGTGCAGTGCAACTGCGGCCGCCGCCCTCAACTCACCATTGCCGGCGTGCCCGTGGGAAGAGAGATCCCGATGGATCAGCATGCGGCGAACACTCCGCCCGGCAGCGACAGCCGCGGCGACGTCGGCTCCATCATTATTGTCATCGCCACCAATGCGCCCCTGTTGCCGCATCAGCTCAAGCGCATCGCCCGCCGCGCCTCGCTGGGCCTCGCCCGCACCGGCTCCATCTCCGGCAACAGCTCCGGCGACATCTTCCTCGCCTTCTCCACCGCCAACCCCAACGCCGACGATGCCCCCGGCCCCAACAAGGTCGAGACCGTGTCGAACGAAAAGATCAGTCCGCTTTTTGAAGCGACCGTCCAGGCCACCGAGGAAGCCATCGTGAACGCCATGGTTGGTGCAAAGACCATGACCGGCATCGACGGGCACACGGTCGAGGCCCTGCCGCACGACGAACTGCAGCGGGTCCTCGGAAAGTACAACCGCTGATCGCGTCTGCCTTACTGGTTGGTCTTGTCGCTCTTTGAGAACAGCGGGATGTGGAACGGCATCTCGGCGTCGGACTGCTTCTTCTTCTTGCCCGGAGGCCCGTCCTCGCGCAGCACCGTGCGCTGCGAATTCACGCACACCCAGTTATTGCGCAGGCGCTCGAACACGTGGGTGAACACGCCCTTCTCGTCCACCTGGCTGGTGCCCGCCTTGTGGTGCAGCACGTAGGTGCCGTTGGCCACCGCAATGTCGCCCAGCATGCGCACCGTGATGATGCGCTGCTCCAGGTGCACGGTCTTGTCCGGGTCGCTGATCACGCCGGCCAGCTGCTGGTTGCGCGTGGTGATGTCCCCGTTGGCCGAAATGCCCACGAACAGCGGCGACAGCACCAGCTCCAGCTCGTACTGGTCGCGCCCGTTGACCGCTTCATCCCACTTGTCCACGATCGCCTGAAACTGCTGGACCTCGGGACTGGCTGTCGTGGTCACCGCCGTAGCTGCCGCCGGCCCGCTGTTAATCGCCGGGGCGGGGCTTTGACCGAAAGCAGCGCAGCAGAGAAGCAAAGTTGCAGATAGACAGATCCACCGATGAGCCATTGAGTCCGGGACTCCCTGATCCTTGATTTTATCTCTTTGACTTCGGGAAACCCCGTTTGTCGTGCCCGGGAACGGGAAGGGAAGGGCCGCCCCACTCGAATCTCCCGCATTGCGGAAGCTGCCCGCTGTTCTGCCGCGGGCTCCGGGCGCCAATCGCCAACTGCGACTTCCACCCCGCCAGCCGCGGGATTCCCCATGGTTCGCCTGACCCCTGCCTTACTGCAGCGACTCCAGCGGTTCCGGGTGTCGGATCGTCACCAGCGAGTCCTCGATCGAAACCCATCCGTCCTTGCGGAACTGCCCCAGCGTCCGGGTCACCGTCTCCCGCGTGGTACAGGTCATGGAGGCCATCTCCTCATGGGTCAGCAGCAGCGGGAAGCGGAGTTCCCCGCTCGGCAGGTGGTCGCCAATCTGGTTGCCCAGGTCGATCAGCAGGTGACCCAGCCGTCCCGCCACCGTTTCGGCAAGCGCGATCCGGCAGGCGTCCTGCAGCGCAAAACGGTACTCCTGGCAGATGCACTGCACCGCCCGCATCTGCGCCTCCTTGTGGGCGCGCAGAAAGCTCTGGAAGCGATCCCGCTCCACCGGCCGCAACTGCGCCGGGGTCAGCGACTCCGCCGAAACCTCGTACACGCCGTGCGACAGCACCGCGTATAACCCGAGCATCGAGCCGGGCCCGGCCACCCGCACAATCATCTGCCGGTCCTGTTTCCGGCCCGCCGTCAGCTTCATATATCCGCTGCAGATCAGATAAAGACAGCGCGCGTCCTCACCCTGCGTGAACAAAGGTGCCTGTGCCGGCAGAGCAATGGTGCTCGTTGCCAGTTCGAGATCGGCCAGCACCGCACTTCCCAGCGAGCAGAACCAGCCGGGTCGGCGATTGGAACAGGCCGCGCAGCCCACCGGCGACTGTCGTGACATCGGCCGGTGTCGTGTAGGAGGCATTGTCATTTGCCCTGTGTCCGCCATGTCGTACTTCATTCCCGCCGGCACGCGTGACCATTGCCGCCCTCTCCTTGCCGAGAGGGACTGAGCGAATCAATTTACGGGGCCGGCCCGGTGTAGATTTTCGCTTGTAGCTATATTGTCGGAGTTTGGCTTCAGCGAATGTGACGAGGCTCACGCTTGGTGCGGGCCACCGTTCCGCCTCAATTCCGCCGCGCCTCGAATTCGCGGCCGCACCGTCGCCTTCCCGGGCGTCGGTCGCAAGCGTCAACGGATTGGCATCGGTGCGATGAGATTGACACTCGCAGAGTGAAGCACTTGCATGCATCTCCTGTGATTAACATCACCGAGTAGAGAAAGCGCAAGACGTTAATCTCAGCCCATGAAGTGATACGCCGCACCGTGTGACTTCTTGGGGGAATCGAAGAGTTGTTGACACATCGTCGCGCTTTCTTCCGTGTAGTGCCTGCAATCGCCGATTGGTGCGTTGAACAAGTTCTCATGCGAGGCAGTATTCATGTATATAGGTGAGCCGCTGGAATACAGGTCACGCCACAGGGTTGAGAAGAATCGCTCGGTCCTGCCCGCGTGTCTGATATGGATGTTGGGAGCCCTGCTTCTGAGCTCCCTGGCGTTTGCCGCGCCGGGCGATCGGCCCGCCGGCAATCAGGCAAAGCAAACCGCAGCCGCGGAGTTTGTGGGCTCCGATACCTGCGCTACCTGCCACGAGGAGGTCGCCAAGGGATTCGCCACCAACCCGCACACCAAGATGGCCCTCATGCACGGCGACAAAGGCATCACCTGCGAAAACTGCCACGGCGCCGGCAAGGCGCACGTGGACGGCGGCGGGGATATATCGAAAATCTTCAATCCGGCCAAAGCCCCGGCCAAGGACGTGGATGCCAGGTGTCTGAGTTGCCATGCGGGACAGCACGCCAACTTCGAACGCTCGGCCCACGCAAAGTCCAACGTCAGTTGCATAAGCTGCCACAGCATTCACGCCAGCGGGGAGCCCGACCACCTGCTGAAGGCCTCGCAGCCCACGCTCTGCTTCCAGTGCCACGCGGACCAGAAAGCACAGTTCTCCATGCCCTTCCATCACAAGGTCAATGAAGGCGTGACGAACTGTTCTGACTGCCATGATCCGCACGGCACGTTCAACCGAAGCAACCTCAAGTCCACGGCCGACCAGAACGCGATCTGCACCAAGTGTCACACCGAGACACGCGGGCCGTTCGTATTCGAGCACACCCCGGTCAAGGCTGAGGGCTGCGTGAGCTGCCATACGCCACACGGTTCTCAAAACGCCCGTCTGCTGACAATGCCGACAGTCGCCACACTGTGCAACCAGTGCCACAGTGCGGTCTCCGCCGGCACGGTCCATGGAATGGATCGAGGTTCGGGAACGGTAACGCCGTGCACGAGCTGCCACACCATGGTCCACGGCTCGAACGTCAGTCAGGCGTTTATCCGTTGATGGAACTGCGCCGCGCTCTTCCCGCAACGGCTGGCGCGGCCCACTGCTCCGTCGTGCGTTTGAGAATGGGCAATCCGCAATCGTGGTTGATGAATGAGGCTTCTTATGAATAATTCAAGCTGTTACTTTCAGCGGCCCAAGCAACACCCCCGCGGGGCGGCCTTCAGGCGCCCGGCGGTGGGCGCTGCAGTTGCCGCTTTGCTGTTGTGCATGAGCGCCGCGGTCGCTCAGCAATCCACGTCGGGGAGCGAAACTCTTACCCCCGGCACGCAGGTGACAATCCCGGATGGGTACACCGCCCATCACAGCGTCGACCTTGGCGGCCGCATGAGCGACATCACCGGCAGCGCCGCCATGTACGATACCCTGGTCAATCTCCACTCCGGGCCCCGCGTGCAGGGCGAGAGCTTTCAGATGCACGCGCTGCCCGGCAAAAAGCATACCCTTGTCGACTCGCTCAGCGCCTTTGGCACCGGGTTTGGCGGCGATCCCTATATCTTCAGCAAGCTCGACGCTTCCAAGGGCAAGGTCTACGAGTTCTCCGGCATGTTCCGCCGGGACCGCCAGTACTTCGACTACGACCTGCTGGCCAACCCCAATATCGTTCCCGGAACCATTCCCATCGGGCCGTCGAACGCGCCCACCGGACAGATGCAATGGGGGCCGGTCGAGCAGTCGCCGATGATGTTCAACACCGTGCGCCGCATGACCGACACCAACCTCACCATCCTCCCCCTCTCCAAGTTCACCTATCGGGCGGGATACTCCCAGAACGTCTTCGAAGGCCCGAGCCTGAGCCCGGCCTACTCCGTCGGCAAGTACGACTCGCTCACCGAAGAGTATCAGCGCAACAGCACCGACGACTTCATGGGCGCAATCGACTGGAAACCTGTCTCGGGGACCAAACTTACCTTCGAAGAGCAGGTCACCCATTACAAGGGAGACTCATACTTCACCCTCAACCCCAATGGCTATCAGGCGCAGGAGGCCGACGGGCAACGGGTGAACCTGGGCAACTGGGACAGCCAGACGCCGTATGGCATCAGCGCCTGCAACACCAGCAGCATGGGCAGCGCCTACACCGACTCCACCACCTACCAGATCTTCTCCAACCCACAAACGCCCGGCGGACTTCCGGTCATCAATCCCGCCTGCGCGGTGGTGACGAGCTACCTGCGCTCCCAGCCCACCCGCATCACCACGCCCACTGAGATCTTCCGGATGCAAAGCTCGAGCATCAGGAATATCACCATGAATGGCGATGCCCGCTACACGCTCGCCAACATGAGCCTGCCCAACTACTACGAGAACATCCAGGGCCTGGACGGGGCGGTTCGCTCCATCATCTACAACGGCTACGCCCGCGCGCACCGGGAAGTCTTCTCCGCAGACTATGGAATCGTCTGGCAGGTCACGCCCACCGTCACCCTGTCCGACCAGGTGGATTACTCCAGCTCGCATCAGCCGGGATATTCCAATGTCCCCATCGCGGACACGCTCTCCACGCCCGGCCCGCCGGACCAGACCATCACCTACTCCGGCCCGCTGACCCCGGGAAATGCCGTAAGCCTGCCCCATGGCATGAACGGGGTGCTCACCAACAACTACTTTGGCTATCAGTACCTGTTCAACAACCTGACCGCGAGCTGGGATGTCACGCCGCGCGCCCGGTTCTCGCTCACCTACCGCTACGGCAACCGCAACATCGGCCAGGGCGTTCCCCATGACGTGCCCATTCCGGACGAGCTTGGCGACCCGGTCAACGGCAAGGTCTCCATCACGGAAAACGGCGGCATCTTCAACGCCGCGGTCCGTCTCAGGAACAACCTGGATGTCAACGGCTCGGTCGAGGCGCTCTACGACGACAACGTCCTGACCCCGGTCAGCCCGCGCCAGACGCAGCACTACCGGATTCATACCACCTACAAGCCGAAACCCTGGGCGACGGTCACCGGCGCCTATAACGACCTGGAGCGGCATAACAACACCAACAACAACCAGGCTCCCGTGGCGGCAGGACTCATCCCCTACAATGGTCCGATCGCCCATGTGGATCACGCCCGGACCGGAAGCGTGGCCGCGGTGCTGGCGCCCAACGAGCATTATGGGCTGGACTTCAACTACACCTTCAGCTCGGTATTTGCCGCCACCAACATCTGCTTCACCAACGGCGCCGCCACCGGATTTCCCGGTGCGGCTACGCTGACAAGCAGTGGCGCACCCAACCTGTGCGTGGGGGGCAAACAGTGGTTTGGCAGGGACTTCATGGATGCTCCCACGCACTCCGGATCGGTCGCTCTCCATCTGTCCCCGGTGGACAAGGTTCACGCCACCCTGGGCTACAACATCAACTCCGTGGATGGCAGCCGCTTCTTCAACGATGCGCGCGACGTGAATGGCTCTCTGGTGTCGACCTACCAGTCGCCGTATGCCGACCTGGCCTACACCATGCGTCCGGGACTGACCTGGAAGGCGGAGTACAACTTCTACGGCTACGGCGAAGGCGGTCCTTCCGGGGCGCAGTACTGCAGCACGTCGACCAGTGCGGCAGCTTCGGTTGTGCCCTGCGCGTCTTTGCCCTATCCCACCGGCCGCACGGAGCCGCCTTCGGGCCTGACCGCTCCGCGCAATTTTCACGCCAACAACGTCACGCTGGGAGTGCACTATGAGTTCTGATGCGCGGAGGAACCGATGCCGCCGCCGGAACTCGACCCCCGCCATGAAAGGGGCTTGCTGATGATGACAGGGACGGGTAGGACGCTGATATAACTCATCCGGCTCCTTTTTCAAGCTTGCGCGGGCCGGAAACAGTCAATCGCACCTTCGTGCACGGTCCGCGCCTGGCAATCACTCGCGCACGAAGGTGAGGAACGCAAACACTGGGCAGGCAACTCGCGATGGCCGGCCGGGTTTTCAAAAAACAAGGAGAATCGCAATGAAGAATATGGTCCGCTCTCAGGTGGTGCTGGCGATGGTGATCGCCGTGGCTGGCACCGTGGGTTTCGCCCAGGCTTCGGGCGAAGCGACGTACAAGGCTAATTGCCAGAGCTGCCACGGCAGCACGGGCACGCCCAACGCCGGCATGGCCAAGATGATGGACATCAAGCCTGCTGCGGAGTACAAGGGCGCCGAAAAGGATCAGATCGACGCGGTCAAGAACGGCAAGGGCAAGATGAAGCCCTTCGCCGGTAAGCTGACTGACGACCAGATCAAGGGCGTGGTCGAGTACTTCCGCACCCTCAAGTAGTCTTTCGCAGTACTAGCGCACGGCGGCACGGGGGTACGCGCTGTGCTGATTCGGGGCCCGCACTGTTCATCTCCACGTTTGACATCGCACCGGAGACGCGATGGCGCGGGCCATTTCCTGCAGTGAACCGAAAGGGGGGGCACTTGCCTGCTTTCCAAAAATTCCGCGAAAACTGGGTGCGGCCGGCGCTGTTCTTTGGCAACAACCCGCTAAGCCTGCTCGGCGGAGCCGTCACGACCGCTTCGGGCGTCACCATGGTCGCCTACTGGCTCTTCGATCTGATGGGGCGCCGCTACGAAAACCCCTACCTCGGTATCATCCTGTTTCTGATTCTTCCGGCGTTGTTCATCCTCGGCCTGGCGCTCATTCCCATCGGCATCTTCGTGCGCCGCAGGAAGCTGCAGAAGGCTGGCGCCATTCCAGTCGAATTTCCCAAGGTCGATTTCAACGATCGCGTCTTTCGCCATGGCGTCGACATCGTGATGGTGTTCACCGTGATCAACCTGCTCGTGGTCTCGGTCGCAAGTTATCGCGGCGCGGCCTACATGGACTCGCCCCAGTTCTGCGGCCAGTCCTGCCACGTCATGCATCCCGAGTACGCCGCGTACCAGGTCTCGGCGCATTCCCACGTGGCCTGCACCGACTGCCACATCGGCGCCGGCGCCGCCGCCTACTTCGAAGCCAAAGTGAACGGCACCAAGCAGCTCATTGAAGTCTCTCTGCGCCCCGTCTCTGGCGTGGCGCCCAGGCTGATCCCCACGTATCCGCAGCCCATCCCGTCGCCGGTGCACAACCTGCGCCCCGCGCGCTACACCTGCGAGGGCTGCCACACTCCCGCCAAGTTCGTCGGCGAAAAACTGCTCGTCAAATCGAACTTTGCCGACGACCAGGCCAACACCGAAACGCAGAGCGTCGTCGTGCTCCACCTCGGCGGCCGCGACTCGCTGTCGAACCTGCTCGGCATCCACGGCGTGCACACCGGACACATCGAGTACATCGACACCGACGACACGCGCACCACGATTCCCTGGATCGAGCGCACCAATCCCGACGGCTCCAAGACCGTCTATACCTCTTCAGCCCTCAAGGGAGAGATGCCCAAGGGCGAACGCCGCGTGATGGATTGCATCGACTGCCACAACCGCGCCGCCCACACCATGCAGACCGCCGAAGACGCACTCAATCGCGCCATGGAAGACCGGGCCATCAATCCTGAACTGCCGTGGGTCCACAAGGAAGGGCTTGAGCTGCTGAAGGCCAGCTACGCCACCTCAGACGACGCAAGACAGAAGATCCCGGCCGCGCTCGAAACCTACTATCGCACCCAGCACCCCGACATCTACGCCGCCAAATCGGCGCAGATCAAGGTGGCCGGCGACGAGCTGGTCGACATCTTCACCCATAACGTGTTCCCGGAGATGAAGGTGACCTGGGGCACGCATCCCAACCATATCGGACACATGAGCTACCCGGGATGCTTCCGCTGCCACGACGGCGATCACAGCACCAAGGACGGCAAGCAGACCATCTCCAACGACTGCTCCGCCTGCCACAATCTGCTGTACGTCGACGAGAAGAAGCCCAAGGTGCTCCAGGACCTCGGCATTCAACAATAGGTTTTGCCGCAGCAGGCAGCAGCAGGTTCTGCCTCAGTAGGCCAACTCCCGGAGGCACGCGGACGCAAGCCCGTCGAGCCTCCGGATTTTTTGTCCGCCGTTTCCCGGAAGCCTCACCGCCCCCGCGCCCCATCTTCTCCGCGCCCCATCTGTTCTGTGCCCCATCCTTGCGAAGCTCTATCGCGCAAGGGTGGGAGACAACGACCCCTCCGAACCCGGCCCCGAATCTCCCCGCGGCCTCCGCCTGAAGAAATCACTACAATAATTCCTCCTTTCGTTCGTCTTCAGCAGTGGATGAGTAAGGCATCCGCGCCGTGACCTCGACTATGGAGCAAGACCGTCAGATCGCCGAAGTCATCGCGGAACAGGGTTCCCGGCTGCGCAGCTTCATCCGCCGCCGCGTGCCCGACGACACGGAAGTCGAAGACCTGCTGCAGGAGGTCTTCTACGAACTCGTCAGCGCCCATCGCCTGCTCAAGCCCATCGATACGGTTTCGGCCTGGCTCTTTCAGGTGGCGCGCAATCGCATCACCGACCTCTTCCGCAAAAAGAAGCCAAGCCTCTTCTCTGACGCGGCTCTTGTCGGCGAAGAGGGCGAGTCGCTCGATATCGAAGACCTGCTGCCATCGCCTGAAGCCAGCCCTGACGCGCTCTACCTGCGCAGCCTGCTTCTCGATGCGCTCAAGTCCGCGCTTGCCCGCCTGCCTGCGGAACAGCGCGACGTGTTTGTCGCTCACGAGCTGGAAGGCCGCAGCTTCAAGGAGATTTCCGCCGCTACGGGCATCGGCATCAACACCCTGCTGGCGCGCAAACGTTATGCCGTGCTGGCGCTGCGCCGCAGTCTGCACACCATCCATGACGAGTTCATCCGGAAATGAGGAACGCTATGAAAAAGAAATGGATCTTCGTAATTGCTCCGCCCGCCGCCGTGCTGGCTCTCTGGCTCTTCGGCGAAATCGTCAAGTCTCTGTGGAACTGGCTGCTGCCTCCTCTTTTCGGATGGCACACCGTCACCTTCTGGCAGGGCCTGGGAATGCTGGTCCTCTGCCGCATCCTCTTCGGAGGCTACAGCAACGACGGCAACCGCGGCCCCGGCCGGCGCCACGGCAAGTCGGAGAAGAGGGAAGCCATGACCCCCGAAGAGCGGGAGAAGCTCCGCCAGAGCATGGGCCATCACGGCGGGTCCTTCAGCGGTCCCGGCAGCGAAAGCAACGAGCCGGCCTGATACACGCAGCCCCGCCGGCCGCGGTTTGCCGCCTCCCCTCAAGCCATCGGCGTCTCGGGTCTCTCCTGCCACACCCGGGACACCGCCAACCTCCATCCGCATCCTGACCCCTGACCCCTGTTCTCGCCCCACGATACAATCGGGGCACATTACAACAACGGGATGCATGTACCTGAAAGTGGTAGGGGCATTCGTTTGCAAATGCAGCACCATGGAGTCAGAGTCCTGCGCGCCGTTGGCTGTACGCCGAAGTCACGCGGGACAGGTGTTTGGAAAACGAATGGCACACACACAATGGTTGAGCTTGCCCCTGGCGCTGGGATTCGCCGCCGCGTTGGCCGCCCCGGCCCACTCCGCGAGCACGTGCTCCGGGGCCCCAGGCGTCGCGAGCCTGAACTTCGCGCCCCCGAACTTCGCGCCCTTGCCCCAGTCTTCGCCGGCGTCCCGCATCGCCGGCGACTGGAGCGCCAGCGCGCCGGTCCTCCTGCCAGCAGCCATGCCACCCGCGCCTCCTGAGGCCCTCGACCTGGGCCTGGCTCCCGGCGGCCTGCGCCTCGAACGCATGCTGCTGCTCCTCGAGCCCTCCGCTGCTCAGCGCCAGTCCCTCGACGCCGAGCTCACCAGCCTGCAGACCCCCGGCTCCTGCGCATACCACCACTGGCTCACTCCGGGCCAGTTCGCCGATGCCTTCTCGAATTCCGCCGCCGACGTCAACGCCGTTGCCGACTGGCTCCGCAGCCAGGGATTCACCGTGGCCCCGCTGCCGTCCGGCCGCGCCTGGATCGAGTTCTCCGGCACCGCCGCGCAGGTGACGCAGGCCTTCCTCGCCTCAGTCCACGCCTATTCCACTTCGGCCGGAACGCGCTTCATTCTGCACGGCAAGCTCTCAGTGCCGGCCGCGCTGGCGCCCGTGATTCACGGCCTGGTCTCACTCGACGGCGTCTTTTCCGTGGCCGCCATTACCGCCCCGCAGACCGTCGCAGCCCCACCCGCGGCGCTCGCGGCCGAGACCGGCATCCGCCGCGCTGAAGCCCTCACCCCGCAACTCGCCGCCCAGGTTCTTCACATCGACGCTCTCCGGCAGGGCGGCGGAGAAACCGTCGCCATTGCGACGCGCAGCAACATCCAGCCCCAGGACATTGCCGCCTTCCGCGCCGCGTTCGGCCTGCCCGCCAATGCGCCCGTCGTCACTCCCGCCGGCCCCGATCCCGGCCTGGGCAGCGATCAGGCCGCCACCGAATTGGCCGCCTCCTGGTCCGGCGCTGCCGCTCCCGCTGCCCGCATCCTCGTCTCTCCCGCTACCGATACGAATGCCACCGATGGCGTGGACCTCTCCCTTGCCGCGATCATCGACCAGTCGCAGGCGCATACGGTGGTGGTCGGGTACTCCGCCTGCGAAGCCGCGCTCGGCGAGCCCCACCGGGCCTGGTACGCAACCCTCTATGGCCAGGCCGCGGCGCAGGGCATCTCCATCGTTGCCGCTGCGGGCGACAGCGGCGCCGCCGCCTGCGACCCCGCCGGCAGCGATGCCGCCGTCACGACCGGCTACGCGGTCAACGCGCTGGCCTCCACTCCATGGAATACCGCCGTTGGCGCATCGGCCTTCGCTCCCGCCGGCGACTCCACCCTCGCCGCGTGGTCTCCCCTCAACCCCGCCGATCCTGCCTACGCGGGCGGCGGCGGCCGGAGCGCTGCTTATGCGTTGCCCGCCTGGCAGCCCGCGCTGCCCGGCGGTTCCCAGGGCCGCCTGCTCCCCGACCTCTCCCTGCCGACGGGCCTCGATACGGCGTTCAGCCGCGGCCTCGCCTTCTGCTTCAGCGGCTCCGGTCCCGCGTCAGGCTGCACACTGGTTCGCAGCGGCGGCAGCGGCGCTGCGGCCGCCATCTTCGGCGGCATCTCCGCCCTCATCGCGGTCCAGGACGGTCCCCAGGGCAACCTTGCCCCGCGCCTCTTTGCCCTCCGCAGCCGCACCGGCATCTTCAATGACGTGCAGCAGGGAAGCGCCCTCCTTGTCTGCGCCGCCGGATCCTCCGGCTGCGATGCCTCCGGCGCCATCGGCTACCAGGCTGCTGCCGGATTCGACCTCGCCACCGGCCTCGGCGTTCCCGACGTCGGCAACCTTCTTGCCGCCTGGGCCACACCCGACGCCACGGGAACCGCAGCCTCCACCGTCGCGCTCTCCGTCTCGCCCACCCAGCTCAACGTCACCTACAATCCCTCCGCCTCCGTCACCTCCAAGGTCACCCCGGGCACCGGCGGCGCCACCCCCACCGGCTCTATCGACTTCTTCGATCAGACCACCGGCAGCAACCTTAACTCCGCGCCCTATACCCTCGACTCCACCGCAACCGCCTCCATCACCGTGGCCGGCGCCATGCCGGTCGGCGGCAACAACATCGTCGCCAAATACAGCGGCGACGCTACCTACGCCGCGCAGAATTCGCAGGCCCTCACCGTCAACATTCAGCCCAGCACCACCACTCCCACGGTCACGCCGTCGACCACCTCGCCGGCGGTGGGCGCCTCATTCTCCGTCACCGTCTCTATCGCCGTCGGCACTCCGCCCGCCGGAACCGCTCCTCCCTCCGGCAAGGTCACGCTCACGCTCGACGGCAACCCATACTCCACCGCCAGCCTCACCACCGCATCAGGAACCACTTCGGCGAGCTTCACTGTCAGCGTCGCCTCCGCCGGCGGGCACAATCTTCAGGCCATCTACGCCGGAGATGCCAATTACAGCGCGTCCACCTCGGCCACCGTCACCGTCACCGCCTCAAAGGCAGGTACTGTCACCACGCTCGTCGCCACCCCGCCCACGCTCACCCCGGGCACGCCGGAGTCCTTCACCGCCGCCATCGCGGCCTCCAATTCCGTCTCCGGAACCACTCCCGCCTTCACCGGCACCGTCACGTTCTACGATGGCGCCACCCAGCTCGGCACGGCCACGGTCAGCTCCAATGCGGCCACTCTTTCCGACGTGACCCTCTCCTCCGGCGTCACCCATACCATCACCGCGGTTTACTCCGGCGACGATACATGGGGCGCGAGCACGTCGAACGTGCTCACCCTCAAGGCGGCGCTGCTTCCCGTCACCGTGGCGCTCGCCGCCAGCCCCACCACCGCTGCGCCCGGCCAGGTGGTCACGTTCACCGCCACCGTCACGCCCACCACGGCGCCGGCCAGCAGCATCGAGCAGAACCCCACCGGCAACGTCGTCTTCTACAACGGAACCACCATCCTGGCCGCGGTGCCGCTCTCCGCGGCGGCCAGCAACACCGCCACCGCGCAGCTCCTCTTCACCACCCTGCCCGCCGGCCAGAACACCATCACCGCCGCCTACCTGGGCGACCTCTACTACGCCGCCGCCACCTCCAACGCCGTCACCGTCACCGTCCAGGACTTCTCCATTACGCCCTCGCCCTCGAATCCGCCTTCGGACCTTGACATCATCAAGGGCGAATCCGGACAGGCGTCGTTCCTCTTTACCGGCCTCGGTGGCTTCAATGGCCAGCTCCGAGTCACGTGCGCGGTCCCGGCCGGGGACGACATGACCTGTACGCCCAGCTCCACGCAGATCACCCCCGGCGACACGGTCACGTTCACAGTGACTACTTATCTGACCGGAGGGCCATCGGGAACCGCCGCGCACCGCACACCCGCGCCGTTGTGGCCGCCCGCTGCCGGAGGAACCGTCCTTGCCGCGCTGTTCTTTTTCCTGCTGCCCACGGGCCGCCGCATGCGTCTCTTCCATCCGCGCGGACACGGCTTCCTCACCATGCTGCTGTTCCTCGGCTCGCTGGGTGTGGCGGGCATCGGCTGCAGCGAAGTGAGCGGCACTATCCCCAACAGCCAGGGTACGCCCCTCGGCCAGACCACGCTCACCATCACCGCCGCCGCTGACGTTGACAACACCGTGTTCAGCCACAGCGCGTATCTGTCGGTGAACGTTCTGCCTCCCGGCGCCACCGGCACCGCTCAACCGATCCGCGGCGGCAGGTGATACGCTGAGTTTTCGCCCCCAGGAGCCCAGGAATGCACCCCACGATGCGTCCCACCCAGACCGCCCCATTCAACCTCGTGGCCGCGGCCCACGCGGCCATGCTCGAACACGGCTTCCATCCCGACTTTCCTGCCGGCACCGACACCGAGCTGACCGCCATTCTCGACGACAAAAAGCCGCCTTCCGCCGCGCCCGAATTCCAATACCAGTTCCGCGACCTGCGCGGCCTGCTCTGGTCATCCATCGATAACGACACGTCGAAGGACCTCGATCAGATCGAATGGGCCGAACGCCTCCCCGACGGGCGCATCCGCGTGCTGGTCGGCGTCGCCGACGTGGACGCCCGTGTTGCCGAAGGCACGGTCATCGATGCCCATGCCCGCGGCGAAACCACCTCCGTCTACACCGGGGTCAAAGTCTTCCCCATGCTCCCGCCAGAACTCTCAGAGGGCATCACCTCGCTCAACGAGGCTGAAGAACGCGCCGCCATCGTCATCGATTACTGTGTCGATCCAAGCGGCGCGGTCTCCGAAGGCAAAGCGTATCGCGCCCTGGTCCGCAACCGCGCCCAGCTTGCCTACCCCGCGGTTGGCGCGTGGCTTGAGGGCCGCGGACCCGCTCCCGCCAAGGTCACCGTCAACAGCGAACTCGCCGCCCAGCTCAAGCTGCAGGATGAAGCCGCGCAGCGCCTCGTCGGCAGCCGTTTCCAGCACGGCGCGCTGGACCTTGAAACCGTCGAAACCCACCCCATCGTCACCGGCCGCGAGGTCGTGGACCTGGCCGCACTTGAAAAGAACCGCGCCACCTCGCTCATTGAGGAGTTCATGGTCGCCGCCAACGGCGTGCTCGCCCGCACCTTCGACGACGCCAAAGTCGCCTCCATCCGCCGCGTGGTGCGCACGCCGAAGCGCTGGGACCGCATTGTCGAACTGGCCGACGGCCTCGGCCACACGCTCCCTGCCGAGCCCGACTCCAAAGCCCTCAACGACTTCCTCCTCGCGCAGAAGCAGAAGGACCCCGACCACTTCCCCGACCTCTCTCTCGCGGTCGTCAAGCTGATGGGCCCCGGCGAATACGTGCTGGTCAAACCCGGAGAAGCCGACCCCGGCCACTTCGGCCTCGCCGTCCAGGACTACACCCACTCCACCGCGCCCAACCGCCGCTTTCCCGACATGGTGGCGCAGCGCATCGTCAAAGCCCTGATCGCCGCCGGGCCCCATCCCTACTCCGACGACGACCTCAACGCCATCGCCCAGCGCTGCACCCAGATGGAAGACGCCGCCCGCAAGGTGGAGCGAGAGATGCGCAAACGCATCGCCGCCGTCGTCCTCCACCCCCGCATCGGCCAGACCTTTCGCGCCATCGTCACCGGCGTCAACAAGTACGGCACGTTCATCCGCACCCTCGCACCCCCTGTGGAAGGCATGCTCGTCAGCGGCGGCAAAGGCCTGGACGTGGGCGACCGCCTGCAAGCCCGCCTGATCAGCACGGACCCCGCGCGCGGCTTCATCGACTTTGCCGCCGAAGGTGGACACAACGGAGGCGGGCACCAGGCTCAGCGGGGGTGAGCAGAACGAGGATCCGGCATGGCAATCAACGTGAATCGCGGCACTGCGGCGAGCCAACGCCTTCCACCCACCAC
>Ga0335069_10004953_pt1 | contig 19615 bp, 22 predicted proteins | sample Lox_Sample_11_FD_206714 | JGI IMG/M metagenome (GOLD analysis project Ga0335069, IMG submission 206714) | Soil microbial communities from Loxahatchee National Wildlife Refuge, Florida, United States - Lox_Sample_1.1 | ecosystem: Environmental > Terrestrial > Soil > Wetlands | place: USA... | reverse complement strand
CGGAGCGCGGAACCGCAGCCTCGCCTCTGGCGGCTCCCTGGGAACGTGATAGCATAATTATTCTCCAATCCCATCTGAGGTTTTCGTGGCTAGAATCACCCGTAAGGAATTGAAGTCCGACAGGTTTGCGCAGGAAGTCGGACTGACCGTCGATTTTTTTGAAGAGCATCGCGACGATCTCGTCCGCTACGGCGGGATCGCCCTGGTGGCGCTGTTGCTCGTCGGCGGCTACGTGCTCTACGCGCGCCATCAGCATGCCGCGCGGCAGGAAGCGTTGTATAAGGCTCTGCAGACCGCCGATGCTCCAGTCGGACAGGCGGCCCAGCCTGGAGGGTTGAGCTTCCCCACGCAGCAGGCTAAAGACGACGCGAGCGTCAAGCTGTTCACCACCGTCGCCACCCAATACGGTGCCAGCGACGAAGGCGAAATCGCCGAGTACTTCCTGGGGTCCATCATGGCCGGACAGGGCAAGTTCGCCGATGCCGAGAAGGACTACCTGGAGGCTTCCCAGAAGGCGGACAAAAACTACGCCTCGCTGGCTAAATTGGCGCTCGCGCAGATCTATTTCGAAGACGGCCGAAGTTCGCAGGGTGAGCAGATGTTGCGGGACCTGATCGCCAGCCCTACCCTATTCGTTTCGAGCGACCAGGCCACGATCGCGCTGGCTCGGGAGTTGGTGGGCAAGAACCCGGGCGAAGCGCGCAAGCTACTGCAGCCGCTGCTCTCCAAGCCTGGCGGCGTGGGGCAAACGGCCAGCGACGTCAATTCGCAAATCACGCAGTAAGCCGGCGTGAACCATGCTGGCGCGCCTACGATTTCCGGTGAGGACGAGCCGGGGGCGGCGCTATCCGGAGCCGGGGCACCCCTATCGCAACGCCTTCCAAAGAGACCGTGATCGGGTGATCCACGCTCGCGCTTTCCGACGCCTGGAGGCCAAGACGCAGGTTTTTGCGCCGGGGCTATCCGATCATTTCCGCAACCGCCTCACCCACACTATCGAAGTTGCCCAGATCGCCCGCACGGCGGCCGGTGTTCTGCAACTTGACGAGGATCTGACCGAAGCCCTGGCGCTGGCGCACGACATCGGGCACCCCCCATTCGCTCATGCTGGGGAGGAATGCCTGAACCGGAAGATGCGGCAATTCGGCGACAGCTTCGACCACAATCTGCACGCGCTACGGATCGTCGAGAGTTTTGAACAGCGGTACGCCCGCTTTCCGGGCCTCAACCTCACTTTCGAAGTTCGCGAAGGCATGGTGAAGCACTCCAAGGATTTCAATCCTGGAGAATGTCCGGAGCTGGAAGAATATCTGCCTGGGCTGCGGCCGCCCTTGGAAGCTCAGTTGATCGATCTTGCCGACGAGATCGCGTACAACACAGCCGATTTGGACGACGGCTATTCGGCGGGGATGCTTACCGCGGAAGAGGCGGCGCAGAGCGTGCCGCAGTACCGGAAGATCTATGAGCAAGCTACGGCTGAGTTTCCAGGCGCGACGGACCGCGAGAGGTTCTACGAGGCGCTCCGGAGGCTGATTGATCACCTAGTCTCGGGGCTGATCGACGGCTCCTTGGAGAGCGCGCGGCGCGCGGGCGTGTCATCCCCGGACGATGTGCGGTCCCATCCCAGCCGCATCGCCGCTTTTACGGAAGAGACCGCCGCCGCCAGCCGCGCACTCAAGCGCTTTCTTCACGTGAAAGTTTACTCCAGCCCGGAGCTCGGCGAAGGCCGCCACCGCTCCATTGCGATGATCGCCGCGCTGTTTGACTACTTTGTGGAGAAGCCCGAGCGCCTCCCCCAGGCTTACGCCGCCCGATGCTTGGCGGAACCGCCGCACAGAGTCATCTGCGATTACATTGCTGGCATGACCGACGCCTACTGCGAGAAGTCCTTCGAGCAAATGGCATAGGCGGCTGCCGGGAAAGTCTACTTCTTGAGCTCCGCCTTCAGTTCACGGTAGGCCTGCTCGTCATAGTTGGTCTTGATGCGTTGCCGGCCCGCCGTCTTTGGATCTCCCGGCCGGGGACCCTCGCGCTTTAGGGCCATGCCCAAGAAGGTCGTGGCCTCCGTGTCGGTCGGCGCGCGCTGGAGCGCCGCCCGAAAGCTCTCCACGGCATCATCGAAATGCCCCAGGCGCCACTGGGCATATCCCAAGTTGAAACGGTAGTCGGGGTCGGCGTCATCTCCCTCCAGCGCCTTCTGAAAACTCGCGACGGCCGCCGAGGCGTCATCTTGTTCCTGCGCGGCGCCCAGGTCGTTGTAAACCTCGTTGAGGGGCACGGCCGCAGCCACCTCGCGAAAGGCATCTTCGGCCGCCGGATAATCACCCGTAAAGTAGCGGCAGAGCCCCAGGAAAAAGCGCGCCTCGAGATAGTGCGGGTCTGAGCGTGTTACTCGAGCCAGCCACGTGCCTGCAGTCTTATAGTCCTTTTCGTCCCACGACGCCTTGCCCAGTTGAAAGCAAGGCTGCGAGTAATGCTCGTCCAGACGCGCCGCCTGGCTGAAATAGCGGCGGCGCTCGTCAGGCATAGCTGCCATCAGCCCGCGCGTGTAGCTTTCAAGCGCGTCAAGGCGCACGGGCGGGCGGGCTCTTAGAAAGTCATCTTCCCGGGGCGCGGTTTGCGGACTCAGCGATTCGAGCGCCTGCCATCCGATACGTTGCTCGATCACCGCCAAATCTTCCATCGCGCCGGTCTCCATGAAGGGCGGGCCTTGGACCCCGGCCTTCATATCGATAATGCGCGCGGTAATGCGCAGCGAGCCTTTTGAACGTCCTTCCGATTCCGGCGCAGGCAGCACCTCATAGAAACCGTAGATCACGTGCGAAGCGTCCAACGCTTGGGCAACCTTAATAATCGACGCATGCGTCAACTCGGCATCCGGCCGCAGGGAGAGGCGCCGATACGCTTCCACGCGGCTCTCGCGATCGAGAGTCAGGAGACCCTCGGAAGCCAGAGCGTCATGAATGGCTTCCGACACGCTCTCGCCAATCCAATCCAGGCTTTGCTGACCCGAATGATTGAAGAATGGCACCGTGAGCGCCGTCTCCGCAGGGAGTGCGCCGCTTAGGAAGACGAGAAATAACGCCAGCCGCAGCATCGAATTCCAGTCTAGCAACGCTGCGGATCGCAGTTCTCTGCACGGCCCCGCCGTCCCGGCCGCGCCGGCCCGAAGAAAAAACTTGGCGCCAAGAAATGGCCACCCACGGCTCCCGCACCTGCGCGCCGCGATCTTCCCGAGAGGCCTGTGAGCTGCGGCGCATTGGGGGGCTACCGCGTTTCGAGAGCCTTATCGATCAAGTTCGCCAATCCGAATCCGCCGTTCCGCGCCATGGATATGGCGAGTTGCTGCTCGGCGAGCCCCATGGCGCAATCCTGTTCGCCATCGCCATCGGTTTGCAGCCATCCGGTGTTTCCCTTCGCCGCCTGCAGCACCTGCTCCAAAAGTAGCGCTTCGAATTGCTGCGCCGCCTGGTGGGCTTTCGCCGGATCGTCCACCTTCGACGCGGGAATGGCCGCGTCATGAAGGAGCAGCGTTGTGGCGCCGGATACGTCCGTCATCAATTCACCACCACTTCGGCTTCCAGGGCGCCCGCGCTGCGCAAGCTCTGCAAGATCGCGATCACATCGCGTGGCGTGGACCCTATCGATGTCAGCGAAAGCACCAACTCTTCCACCGTGGCCCCCTGTCTTAGCACGATGTTGCGCGCCTTCTCCTCCTTGGCCGCCGTCGTAGTTGTTGGAATGACCTGTGTGGCGCCCTGGGACAGCGGCGACGGCTGCGAGACCGCATACGTGGTTTGAATCTCCACGCTCAAGTTGCCGTGCAGAATCGCCACCGGCGAGATGCGCACATCTTTCCCGAGCACGATGGTCCCTGTGCGCTCGTTGATGATGACTCGCGCTGGGCGATCAGCCTCGATCGAGACATCCTCCAGCTCGGCCATGAATTCCGTTGTGCGGGCGGCAAACTCGGCTGGGATCGCAACGCTGACCAATCCAGCGTTCTCCGCATGGGCCACCGGCGCCGCGCCGCCCACCTTCTTGTTGATCGCCTCGGCCAGGCGTGCTGAGGTAGTGAAATCCGATTGGCGCAACTGCAGACGCACCTGCGTTCTCGGTTCGACCGAAGGGGCCGCCCGCTCCACAGTCGCGCCGCCTGGCGCGCGCCCCACCGTAGGATGGTTTACGCTGTGCGACACGCCCGCATCACCGGCTGAGAATCCCCCTGTCACGACCGGCCCTTGCGCCACAGCATACACCTGCCCATCGGCCGCACGAAGCGAGGTCAGCACAAGGATGCCACCCTGGAGATTCTTGGCATCACCGACCGCCGCCGCCGTGGCGTCTATATGCTGGCCCGGCTGCGCGAAGGCCGGCAGCGTCGCCGTCACCACCACGGCCGCCGTGTTCTTCACCACCAGGAGCGAGCCCGACACCGAGATTCCCATGCGTTCCAATACGTTGGCCAGACTTTGGTAGGGGAAAATGGTCTGCTGCCGGTCGCCGGTGCCGGCGAGCCCAACCACCAGGCCGTAACCGATCAATTGGTTGTCGCGAACGCCCTCGACATCCACCAGGTCTTTCAAACGCGCCGGGTATGCGCTGCCAGCTAGGAGCGCCAGCGCCATGGCAGGGATCAGAAATTGTTTCATATTCAGAACGGCAGTACGCCGAGGAGCAGCCTGTACAGGAAATTGGGCCGCCGAACGGCATCGCCAACCACCCCTTTTCCATCGATGCGCACCTCGAGTTGTCCCAGCCGCGTGGACGCGACGCTGTTGGACGGGTCGATATCCGCCGGCCGTACCACCCCACGCACCGAGATCGTCTGCCGCTCGGAGTTGACTTCAATGTCCTTGGAAGCTTCCACCACTAACCCGCCGTTCGGCAAGACATGCGTCACGCGCGCCGTGAGCGTGGTCGAAAGCGTGGTGGTGCGACTGGTGGTTCCTGATGCGTCCAGTTGCGTGTTCCCCGTGACGTTCGCCAGATTGGCAAGTGGCCCGACGGGGTTCTTGATCCCGCCAATGGCCGCCACGGAGTTCGCGGTCGCCGATGCCCGCCCGGTCTTTGTGGCGCCTGTGGAAACGGCAGAGGCTTGCTCGTTAACCACGATTGTGAGCACGTCGTCCACTTGGCTCGCGCGAACGTCGCGCGCCGAATCCGCCAGACGGGAACTAGCCACCCACGTCGAGCCCGGCGTGGTGACGGATGCCTCGCCGGATCGCGCCACGGCATCCGACACGTAACGGTCCAGCGGCGTTTGCGGCGGCTGCACCGGCTTCTTCTTGGCTGCGGCCACTATTCCCAGCAGGCATACGGCGCAGGCCAGGAATGGTTTCATGGCCGCACCCGCCCAGCAGCAACATCCACGGAAACCTCGCCCTTGCCTTCCACCCGCGCGAGGAAACGTTTCTTTGATACTGTGTTCATCACCGGAATTACCTCATCGAGGGCGCCGGACGCCTCTGCCAATCCTTCGGCCTTCAGGCGCACTGTACCGCCCCGCACCACGACAGCGACCGCATCTCCGAGCCTCACCGCCTTCGGAGGTTCCAACTGATCCGTCCGAATCTCGCTGCCCGCACGTATCGCCAACCGGGGCCATTGTCCAACGACCTCTTCTGCGGATTCGGCGAAGCGCCCCCGAGCCGGAAACTCCTCACGCGTTTCGACGGCGACTGCGCCCGCCGCAACCGCCTTGCCCGGGGGCAAGTCAGCTATTGCCACTACGCGGCGCACCTCCGCGAGAACCTCCACTCGCGCCCAGATCGCAAATCGCCGGTTCCCTCCGTATCGCACCCAACCCAGCCACATCGCGCCGTCTGCGCCCGCCTGCAACCCGTTAAGCGGAAACTCGATATCGCCCTCTGGCTGCGCGCGGTGGCTGTAATCGAGCAGAGCGATGTGCGAGCCAGGGAGTTCTTTACCCATTGCCGCCAGCAGGGCCGCCGGAACCGGAACCTCCATAGGCCTTTCGAAACAGATTTCGGTTCCGGCGCGCACGGCCACATGCCAGGAAAGGCCCAGGCGCGCGAGTTCAGGCGCGCGGAAGACGCGCACCACTCCCGGAGCTGGCGCGGAAGCCACTTCCGCGGCGGCTGGAGCCGGCGCAAAGTCTGGCAGCGCGCGCGCCAGATCGGCGGCCACGATGCGGTCCGCCCCTGGACTCAGGGCCAGACAGCTGGCCAACGCGAATGCGGCAAGCGGCATCATCGGCTCAATTGGTTCACGTTCTGATACATCTGATCCGCGGCCGTAACTACCTTTGAGTTCGCCTCATAGCCGCGCTGAGCTTGGATCAAATTGATGAACTCGTTCACGATCGAGACGTTGGATTGTTCGAGGTAGCCTTGCAGCAACGAACCCATTCCTTCCGATCCCCCGGGGTTGCCGACCGTGGCATCGCCCGAGGAGTCCGTCGGCGTAAACAGATTCTGCCCGATGCTGTTCAATCCCGCCGGGTTCTGAAAGCCCGCGAGCTGAATCTGCCCCGCCTGTTGGGCCGCCGTCTGATTCGGCAGCGTGTAGGACACGGTCCCGTCCGTGGCAATCGTAATCTGTTGCGCGTCGGCAGGAATGGTAATCTGCGGGACCAGCGGGTCGCCGTCCAGCGTCACGATATTGCCGCTCTTGTCCAGATGGAATTGGCCGGCCCGCGTATACGCCAGCGTGCCGTTGGCTTGCTGCACCTGGAAAAAGCCATTGCCCTGGATCGTCAGATCGAGCGGATTGTCCGTCTCCGAATATGCGCCCTGGGTAAAGACGAGTTCGTTGGAAGCGGTGCGCGAACCCAGACCCAGCTGCAAACCGGTGGGCACCAGTGTTTGCTGACCGGACGCGCTTCCGGGCTGCACAAGGCTCTGGTACATCAGGTCCTCAAACTGGGCGCGCCGCGACTTATAACCCACCGTACTGGCGTTGGCCAGATTATTCGCGATGTTCTCCACATTGGTTTCCTGCGCGCGCATTCCACTGGCCGCGCTGTAGAGCGCTCGAATCATGCGATCTCCCTTCCGAACCGCCTTGCCATTACGGATTCACCTTGGCGACTTGCTCGATGGCCTGCTTGCTCATGTCGTCGCCGAGCAGCACGGCCTTTTGCATCATCTCGAATTGCCGCATCACATCCACCAAGCGCACCGCGCCTTCGGCCGGCCCGGCGTTGGAATCCTCCAACTGGCCTTGCTCTACTAGGGTTGCGGTGGGCGCCGCCGGCTTGGCTGCCGGGTCGGCGACAAAGTAGTTGCTGCCCTGTTTGGCAAGCGCCGTGGTATCAGCAAAATCGGCGATAGCTAGCTGTCCCACGTTGGTCGCGCCCTGACGGACGGTGCCATCGGCCATGACTTCCACGGACTGCGCGGGACTCAGCGTTAGCGCCGCGCCGCTTACGGTCTGGGCGGCGTACCCATCGTCCGAGATTAGCTTGCCGTCCGCGGCGATGCGGAAGGAACCGTTGCGCGTATAGAGCTCGGCCCCATCTGGTCCCTGCACCGTGAAGAAGCCTCTGCCGGAAAGAGCGAGGTCGAGCGGGTTACCCGTGGAGTGCAGGGCACCCTGCGACAAGTCCGTCCATTGGCGCTCTATTACGGGCATAGCGTCGTCCGAGCCTACGTCCGCCGCCTCGGAACTCGTGTAGATGCTGTAGAACTCGCGATCGGCTTTGTACCCGCCCGTCGATGCGTTGGCGACGTTGTTCGCCAACAGATCGAGCGATTCCATCCGCGCGCGTAATCCGCTTGCCGCCAGCGCCGTCATCGGTTCCATGGCGGATAGGACGATGCATGCGGCGGACCGAACTTGAGCTGGAGGCGAACACCTTGAAAACGCGCGATGTCAGCCGATAAGAAGGCCCGAGGGGAGCGGCACGAATTTAGCGCGCCGCCGCAAGACGGCAAAATCTTGCCGCGCGCCGAATCCTAACATCCTGAAAACGCGCCAGGGATTTTTGGCCGTCTATCTGCAGGACACCACGCCGTGCCCGCCATCGGCCTCAGCTCGTTGCCCGCTTCCGCTCCTGGGGATGTCTTCCTCTTGAGACCACCCCTTGAGGGTCCGGCTGCGAAGAGCGTGGCCAGTGACGCGGCGCGGTTTCAAGAACTGTTGCCGGGGGTCGGTGACGTGGGCGAAGGCGCCGCTCACGCGGAGCATCAAACGGGAACGATGGCCGCACCATCGACGCGATCGGGCGCCGCCGCGCTTTCTCAGGGGCCCGTGGCCAACAAACCGCGGCGACCCGCAGAATCGTCAGCTCGGAAACGTGGATATCCCGCGGCGCTGTTCGTGATTGTAGCGCCGGAGGCGGCGCGGACACAATTCAAGTCCATCATACTTCGCCCCAACTGCCAGCCCGGAGCCGTAGTTTCCCAAGACCTCCAAATCGACGCCTCCTCACCGCAAGAGCCGTTGCCAACCGGGCGCTTGGCTCAACCTGAAGGGACCGTGGAAGCCTGCACCGCGATGCCAGCGGAGACAGGTACGCGCCCGGGCTCGAACCAGCCGCCCGTCACACAAGCTAGCACTCCGGCGGCACTGGTTCCCGCAGCCCCACAGACGCTGCCTGGGCCGGCGCCTTCCAAGGAGCCGCTTGCGGCCACAGCTCCCGACGCGCCGCGCGAGCGCCGACAGCGAGAAGAGGCCAACGCGAGCCCACCTACCGCAGATCCGCAGGAGGGCGGCGCTCTTGCCCCTGCCCTGGCGCCGCCACCCGAACTTCCTACCCCCCACCGGCCCCCAGCGCCCAAAGGCAGCGACTCCTCGTCAAGTCTGGTCCAGGCGAGCAGAGCCGGGGAGCGCCCGCGCGTTTCCCAAAGCGCGCCGCCTGCAGGCGGCCGGGAAGCCCCGGAGACCGCCGGGCCTGAGTCTGTGGACGCACGACCCAGTCATATCGCGCCGGGTCCCCTAGCGTTTTCGGCGACCATCGCGCCTGTCAACGCGGCGGGCGATGAGGCTGCGACACGCCCGGTTGAACTGGCCGCGTCCAAGCGACAATTCGTGTTGCCGCCGGAGGCGCAGCTCGGAAGCAAAGAAGGCGGGCAGCCCGCGCCGTCCGTGGGCTTGGCGGATCCGGCCGGCAAGAGCGATCTAGAAAAGCGCACGGCGCTTGCCGCAGCCACGGCCGGCGCACCCGCGGACGAGAGCGCCGGGCATCGCCGGGATCCATCATCGGCTGGCGCGCCGCAAACCGGCGCCGCCGCGCAGGGCGCTCCTCAATCGTTCGCCGCCGTGCAGGCCGACTCGCGGCTGACGAGGGGAACGACGGCTACTTCTGCCCCGTTGGCGTCCGCGCGAATTCCGAACAGCACACCCGCGCCGCAGGCGCCCAAGACCATTCACGACATAACACTCGAACTGGATTCCGGCTCCCAGCGAGCAGCGGTGCGCCTCACGGAGCGCGGCGGGGAACTTCATGTCGCGGTACGCACCACCGACGAAAACCTGGCTAATGGCTTGCGCCAGCAACTACCCGCACTCTCCGAGCGCCTTGAGCAAAGCGGCTTCCGCGCATCGTCGTGGCATAGCGGGGCCGGACACCGCCAAGGGGAGGATGTAGCAGCGGCTTTCCGCCAGGAGCGCAATGCGCCCGGCGGCGAGGGCTCGCCGCGAGATCCGCAGGACGGCCGCCAGCAACGCGATGGTGAGCGGGAAGCGCACCCCAGAAAACAAGGAAAGGACTTTGCACGGTTCTTGTCATCTCTCGCCTGACATCCTTCGGAGAAACATCATATGAACGCTACTGCACCAGCCGCATCCACGCCGCCTTCGACGGCCGCCCCTCCTAGCGCAGCCGGAGCCAACGGCGTTACCACCGACGAGTTTCTGCAGCTCCTGGTCGCGGAACTGCAGAACCAGGACCCAACACAGCCCATGGATGGCACGACATTTCTCACGCAACTCGCTCAATTCCAGCAGGTCGAGCAAGGCGTCAGTTTGAACCAGGATGTTTCTGGCATTCTAACCGACGCCAATAACATTGCCGCTTCGTTTGGCGAAACGGGGGCCGCGAAAGGCTAAGACGGAGGATTGCATGTTCACATCGTTTTCAACAGCTCTATCGGCGCTCGATGCCGACACGACAGCCCTCAGCGTAGTGGGCAATAACCTGGCAAATCTGAACACGCCGGGCTTCAAAGAGAGCGTGGTCTATTTCCGCGACTTGGTCACCGAATCGGTCGGAGCCGGCCTGGGTGAAACGCAGGTCGGCTTCGGCACAGCGGAGCCGAACACCATCTGCGAGTTCACCCAGGGCGCGATTCAAACCAGCACGGGACCACTCGACGCGGCAATTCAAGGAGACGGCTTCTTCGTACTTAAGAATAGCGACGGACAGACGCTCTACACCCGCGCCGGGAACTTCACCACCAACGCTAGCGGCGAACTTGTGACCAACACCGGCGAGTTGGTGCAAGGCTGGACCGTGGACCCCAACACCGGCCAGGTGAATACAACCTCGGCGACCGGCAATATCGTGGTGCCAACCGGCTCCATCAGCCCTCCCGTTCCGACGGCAAACATGACGCTCGACTTCAACCTGGATTCCCAGGCTGGCGTCTCAACCTCACCGGACCTCTCCTATCCGATCACCGTCTATGACCAGTTGGGTACCGCCCATATCGTCACGGCGACTTTCACGAAGACTGGCACGAACCAGTGGGCCTACAACCTGAGCGTGCCGGCTTCCGATGTAGATCAGACGGCCGCGAACCCTGCGAATAGCGTCAGCGGGACGCTGAATTTCACGCAGCAAGGCCAGCTCGATACTACTACCTCGCCGACTTCCGTGGCCCTCACCGTGGGGCCTCTGGTGGATGGAGCGCCTCCCTTGACCGTGACCTGGAACCTCCTCGATGCCAACGGAAACCCGCGCATGACGCAGGTCGCCGAAGCGTCGGCCGTTTCCGCGAGCGCCCAGGATGGCAGCGCGGCGGCGCAGTTGACCAGCGTCGGTCTCGCTAATGGAGGCGTAATCGAAGCTCAATACTCCGACGGCACTCAGAAGGTGGTGGGCCAGCTGGCCATGGCCTCGGTCCGCAATCCCGACACCCTCGTCGCCGAAGGCAACAACAACTACAGCGCTACCGCCAACACCGCGCTGCCGGTCATCGGGATGCCCGGAACTGGAGGCAATGGGCAAATTGTCGGAGGATCCATCGAAGCGTCCACGGTCGATCTCGCAACCGAGCTGACCAATATGATTGTCTACCAACGCGCCTATGAAGCGAACTCTAAGGTGGTGACATCGGTGGACCAGCTCAGCCAGGACACTATAAACCTAATCCACTAAGCCGCCGATGACTCCCTTGGAAGAAATAGGACCGCTAGCAGATGTTCCGGTAGCGATTGAGGTGGAACTCGATCGGAAAGTCATGCTGGCTCGTGAGGTCCTCGAACTCGATGAAGGAAGCGTAATCGCCACCTCACGGTCCGCCGGCGAAAACATCGACATCTATATTGGCGGCGTGCTGTGCGGATCGGGCGAGATCGTGGTGATTGAAAGCGTGCTCGGGGTGCGCATCACGGATTTCCGGAACGAGTCCTAGCGAGGGAGTGAGAAGGATGGAGACGATCAGACAGATCGCGGCGGTGGCGGTGGTCCTGGGCCTATTATGCGGGCTGCTCTGGCTTCAGAAGCATCGCGGGGTTTTGGCCCTACGGCCGCTGGCCCACGTACGCGGGAGACGTATGGTATGCGTCGAGCGGCTCCAGCTCGGATCCCAGCATGCCATCCACCTGATCCGTCTGGGAGGCCGCGGCTTGCTGGTCGCGTCGTCTCCCTCCGGCTGCGCGCTGATGGAGAGCTTTCCCTGGCGGGGGTTAGAAAGCGAACGGGAGGACGTCCGATGAGGTCAGCCGCTTGGTTTGTCTTCGCCGCTGCTCTGCCGGCAGCCGCGGCGGAGCCGGATCCGCTTTCCTTGTTGGGCGTCTCCGCAGGCAAGAACGGGGCCCTCAGCATGCCGATGCAAATCGTGATTCTGCTGACGCTCTTGACGCTGTTGCCCGCGGTCGTCATGTCAGTGACTCCGTTCTTGCGGATCACGGTGGTTCTGCATTTCCTGCGCCAGGCTCTGGGGACTCAAAACACGCCCTCAAACCAGGTACTTCTGGGGTTGTCTCTGTTCCTTACCATCGTGATCATGCAGCCTGTGGCGGCGCAGATGTACCACCAGGGATGGGAGCCGATGGAAGCCGGAAAGTTGACTGCCCAGCAGGCAATGGATGAAGGCTCGAAGCCGCTGCGCCAGTTCCTGCTCCGTTTCGCGCGCGAGAAAGACATCCGCCTGTTTCTGGAGATATCGCACGCGCCCGCCCCGCGCGCGCCTTCCGACCTTGGCCTGGAACTTCTCATCCCGGCCTACATTCTCTCCGAGCTAAAGACAGGATTTCAGATCGGTGCGGTGTTGTTCTTGCCGTTCCTGGTGATTGATGTGGTGGTCGCATCGGTGACGCTCTCGATCGGCATGATGCAGTTGCCGCCGGTCATGATCTCCGCGCCCTTCAAGATCCTGCTGTTCGTCCTCGTGGATGGGTGGAATCTAGTGGTCGGCTCGCTTATGAGGAGCTTCTACGCATGACGCCAGAAACTGCCGTGGACGTGGCGCGGCAAGCCCTCATGACGGCGTTTTGGCTGGCCGCGCCGTTGCTGGCGATTGGATTCGCGGTCGGAATTCTGATCAGCCTCGTACAAATTGCGACTTCGATGCAGGACAACGCTTTCAGCACTATTCCGCGCCTGATCGCGTTTCTTCTAGGCCTGTTGCTCCTCCTGCCGTGGATGCTTCACAAGAGCATGACGTACGCCGAATCGATGTTCGCCAATCTGGGGCGGTATGCCCGCTAATCTCACACTGTCACTCGGAGTCCTCTGCGGCTTCCTGCTGGCGCTAGCACGAGTTTCGGGAACGTTGGTGTTCGTGCCGTTACCGGGTGTTAGCGCCATGCCACCAGCGGCCCGCGTAGTTTTCTCATCGGCTCTTGCGCTGGCGCTGTTCCGACTGTGGCCGGCGGTTGATGCTTCGTCTGTGTCGGCTGGCCGCCTGGCGGCGTGGGCCTCATCGGAGGCGGCGGTGGGCATCGCGATCGGCGTGTCCATGGGAATCGCGCTTGAGGCGTTTTGCCTCGCGGCGCAATTGCTGGGGACGCAAGCCGGATTCTCGTTTGCCTCGGTTGTCGATCCCAACACCGAAGCGGATTCGGGCGTCTTGGTAGTTCTGGCCCAATTGATCGCGGGCGTGCTTTTCTTCGCGATCGGGTTGGACCGCCAGGTAATCCGACTATTCGCTTACAGCTTTGAAAAGGTCACGCCTGAGTCTTATCCCTTTTCGCCGCGTTCCGGGCAGATTCTGATCGGCCTCGGATCGGCGATTTTTGCCACCGGCGTGCGCTTAGCGCTCCCGGTTATCGCCATGCTGGTGATGCTGGACGTTTCCCTGGCGCTGCTTGGCCGTCTTAACCAGCAATTGCAGCTCCTCCACATGGCTTTTCCTGCCAAGATGCTGACGGCGCTGGCGGCGCTGGCGTGGCTGGCGGCTCTATTTCCGCGCATTTTGGAGGGTATCGGCCAGCAGGGCTGGGCGGCTGCGCGTCAGGTCTTGGGCTTGTGAGGCGCCATGGCGGACCAATCCGAACGGACCGAGGCTCCGACTCAACGGCGCTTGCAAAAGGCCCGCGAAGAAGGCCAGTTTCCCGAGGCCCGCGAGTTCGTCGCAGCCTTGCAGTTCCTCACTTTCGCCGCGTTGCTCGCGACAGGCGGAGCCGGGTGGTTGGCGGATTTCCGAGCTACCGTGCGCTGGCTATTCGAGATTGCATATACACGCGAGCTGGCTCGGGCGGATCTGATCAAGTTCGCCTGGCGCGTCTTCTGGCGCGACGGCGTTCCCCTGGCGCTGGGCGGCGCAGCGGTCGCAGCGGCCACGGTGGCCTTTCGCCTGCTCACCACGCGTCTTGGCCTCAGCCTCAAAAGGCTGGCGCCAGATCCTTCGCGGCTAGATCCGCTATCGAAACTCAGGGACTTGCCGCGCCGCAATCTTCCCGCTGTTCTGCAGGCGGCGATTCTTCTTCCGTTGTTTCTGTGGGCCGCGTATGCCATCGCGCGGGAGCATCTGAACCTATTCTTCCGCCTTCCGCTTGGCAGCGTGGAAGGCGGCTCGGCGGCGCTCGGCGCCTCTTTGATGGAACTGCTTTGGAAATCCGCCGCCGTCTTTCTGATCTTCGGCTCCGTGGACCTGACCCGCCAGCTGCACCGCTACACGAAGAGCCTGCGCATGAGCAAACAGGAGATTCGCGAAGAACACAAGGACCTCGAAGGCAACCCCCAAATCAAGGCGCAGATCCGCCGCCTGCGGCGCGACCAGGCGCGCCGCCAGATGATGAAGGAGGTTCCCAAAGCCACTGCGGTCGTCGTCAACCCGACGCACTTTGCAGTGGCGATACGGTATCAGCTCGACAGCCTGACGGCGCCGATGGTCGTCGCGAAGGGCAGGAATTACCTGGCGCTCCGCATTCGCCAGAAGGCCGTGGAGAACCAAGTCCCGGTCGTCGAGAACCCTCCGTTGGCGCAGGCGCTCTACAAGTCCGTGGACGTCGGACAGGAGATTCCTCCGCACCTTTACCGGGCTGTTGCGGAAATCCTGGCCTACATTTTCAAGCTTATGAACGGGAGGCTGCCCGGTTAATATGACGCCTGCCAAAGCGATCTCCACGCCTAAGATGGGTTGGTTCGCGCCGGCCGCGCTCGCGGAAATGGGTGAACTGATCGTGCCCATAGCGGTGCTCGCTATCGTCGTCGCGCTTATCACGCCTCTCCCGGGCTTCGTCATGGACCTGCTGATCGCGGCCGACATTCTTGTGTCCGTCATGGTGCTGATGGTCTCGCTTTATCTGGTCCGCCCCGTGGAGTTCAGCTCTTTCCCCACCACGCTGCTGCTGCTGACGCTCTTCCGGCTGGCGCTCAACGTCTCAACGTCGCGCCTCATCTTGCTCAACGGCAACACCGGATCTTCCGCGGCCGGGCGGATCATCGGCGCGTTCGGCAGCTTCGTAGTAGGTGGCAACTATGTCATCGGAGTGGTTATCTTCCTTGTACTCATCGCCATTCAGTACGTGGTGATCAATCACGGGGCGGTGCGCATTTCCGAAGTTACGGCGCGTTTCACTTTGGACGCGCTGCCGGGCAAACAGATGTCGATCGACTCGGACTTGAACTCCGGGCTGATCGACGAAGCCGAGGCCAAGCGCCGCCGCAAGCAACTTTCCGCGGAAGCCGAATTCTATGGAGCCATGGACGGCGCGTCGCGTTTCACGCAGCGGGACGCTGTGGCCAGCATCCTGATCACCGGCATCAATATCGTCGCGGGCTTTCTGATCGGCGTCTTGCAGCACGGCATGGAATTCGCCAAAGCCCTGCAGACCTATACCGTGCTCACTATCGGCGACGGGCTGGTGACGGTGATTCCCGCGCTCATGATCTCGATTTCCGGCGGCCTCATCATCACTCGAGCCGGCTCGGACGGCAAACTGGGCGCTGAATTTCATCGGCAGATATTCGGGCGCTCCCAACCGTTCCTCCTTGGCGCCGGCGTACTGACCACGCTGGCCGCGCTGCCATCCATGCCCACAATCCCCCTGCTGCTGCTGGGCGGCGCGGCGGGCTGGGCGGGTTGGTCGATGCGGCGCCAGGAGCGCAACGCACCGGCTGTTCCCGAAGAGGCGACGCCCGTCGCCAAAGAGAATCTGGAGTCTCTTCTCAAGGTTGAGCCATTGGCCATTGAGGTAGGGCTCGGGCTTGTCGGCTTGGTGGAAGGCGCTCAGGAATCTCCGCTGCTGCGGCGCCTGTCGGGCATTCGGCGGCAGCTCGTCACGGAACTTGGCTACCTTTTGCCACCGGTGCGCGTCACCGACAACCTGTCGCTGCGCAGCCGCGAATACGTGGTCTCTATAAAAGGGGCTGAGGTGGCGCGTTACGAACTCCCGCAAGGTTGCGATTTGGCGATTCCAGCGGGCCCGGTGGAAACTGTCATGGAGGGTCAGGTGACGCGTGAACCTGCCTTCGGCATGAGCGCAGTCTGGATTCCCAGCGAGCGAGGCGAAAGGGCCCGGAAGGTGGGCTATACGGTGGTTGATGGGCCGAGCGTGTTGGGTACCCATTTGGCGGAATTGACCCGCCGTTATGCTCACGAATTGTTCTCGCGCCAGGATGCCAAGCGTCTGCTGGATCGCGTTTCCGCGGAAAATCCGAAGGCAGTGGAAGACTTGGTTCCAAAGCTGCTGCCCCTCGCTTCCGTGCAGCGCGTCCTGCAGAACCTGCTCCGCGAGCGCGTCTCCATCCGCGATGCGTCGTCGATTCTCGAAGCTCTTGGCGAAGCTGCTCCCACTAGCCATAACCCGACGATTCTCACCGAGTACGTGCGTCAGGCCATACGGCGCACGGTGGTGCGGCCGTACCTCAACCGCGCGGGCGAACTGGCGGCTTGGTTTGTGGAACCGAACATCGAGCGCACCGTCGAAGGCGCGACGCAGCATGGCGACCAAGCCAGCCACCTAGGGCTCTCCCCTGAGACCATACGGGGAATCGTAAGCCGCATCGTCGGGCGTGTGGGAGCCCTGGAAACACCGGTAGCCGTGGTGGTCTCCTCCGGCGCGCGATATTTCCTCCGCCAGATCGTGGAGCCTTCCGCTCCCAACCTCTTCTTTCTGGCGCATAACGAGATCCCAGGCGGCGTCAGAATCCAGCAGCTAGGCAACATTCAGTGAGAAGGCCTACAGAAGTCCGCCCGATCCGCCGATACATTCCATGAGCGGCGGCATGACCGGCGCTCGAGGAAACAGTGACGCCAGAGCCGACGATGAAGATCAAATCCTATTTCGCACGGACGGTCGAAGATGCGGTTGCTCAGGCTCGAGAAGAACTGGGGCCTGACGCCATGCTCGTCAAGAGCCGCAGGGCCGAAGCCGAAGCAAGGGAACTCGGAGATTACGAAGTGGTGTTTGCCGCGGGCGGAAGCGCGGAACGTCCGATGCCTGCGCCGCACGTCCCTGATCGCCTTTCCACCGATGTCGCGGAGCTCAAGCGTGAACTAGAGGGCATGCGGCGGACGCTCACCCGTTCGGCATTCGCTCCGTCGCAATGGCTCACCTCGTCGCCTGAAGCTTCCGAGGCATACGCGGAACTGACCGCGAATGAGGTAGCGCCGGAGTTGGCCCGGGAAATCGTGCAAGCGGCAGCCGGCGCACAGACCTCCAACTTCGCGGGGGCGCTAGCCGAGGAGCTGGAATCACGAATCTTGGTCGAGCCGCTGGCCGGACGCGGCGAACAGCGCCCACGTATCGTGGCTCTTGTCGGGCCTCCGGGAAGCGGAAAGACCGCCACTCTAGTGAAGCTTGCGGTGAGCCTCGGATTGGCGGCACGTCGGCCGGCGTTGCTGCTCTCGGCCGATACCTACCGCGTTGCAGCTGCCGAACAACTGCGCGCCTACGCGGCGATCTTAGGAGTAGGGTTTTCAGTGCTGGAAACCGTCGCCTCGCTCGCGCAGGCTATCGAGGAGAACCGGGGGAAGGAGCTCATTTTTATAGATACCCCGGGCTTCGGGTGCGCCGACCTCGATCACGCCGCGCCGCTCGCCGCGTTCCTGGCCTCCCGCGCGGATATCGACACGCAGTTGGTCTTGCCGTGTTCGATGAAGACGGTCGACCTGGCCCGAGCGGCAGACCTATTCGAACGTTTCCAGCCACGCCGCTTGATCTTCACCAGGCTGGACGAAACCGGTTCGTATGGTTCGATGCTCAACGAGTCGGCGCGAACCGGCAGGCCGATTTCGTTCCTGGCGAACGGCCAGAGGATTCCAGAAGACCTGGAAGTGGCCAGCAAGGGCCGAATCTCCCGACTGATCTTCGCCAGGAGAACGGAGCTAGCCCTTACGGCAGCGTAGGAACGGAACGCGAGGCAGTTGCTTATGTATGCGTACGCAGAGTCGGATGCGATGGACGGCGACGAGCGCGAGCGGCTCATCCTGGAACATCTGCCGCAGGTGCGCCTCATCGCGCGCCGCATTCAAGAACGCTTGCCCGATAACGTTGCGCTCGAAGACTTGGTATCGAGCGGCGTCATCGGCCTAATCTCAGCGATCGATCATTTCGATCCTTCCCATAACGTGAAACTCAAGACCTATGCCGAGTACAAGATCCGCGGGGCCATCTTAGACAGCCTGCGCGGCCTCGACTGGGCTCCGCGGCAGAAACGCCGTAAGGCTAAGCAGATTGAAGCGGCTATCTCCCAAGCGGAACAGATCCATCAGCGCACTCCCACCGAAGAAGAGATCGCGTGGCAACTGAGGATTTCGATCGAAGAGTATCGTGAATGGCTCGTCGAGGTCCGCGGGTTGAATATCACGAGCCTCGATCACGCGCCGGGGTCGCCCGGCAAGGACCTGCTGCACTATGTCGCGGATGGCACGGGCAGCTTGCCCTCAACGCTGTTGGAACAGTCCGAGCTCGAGCGAATCCTGGCGGAGGGAATTGATAGCCTGCCCGAAGTCGAGCAGAACGTGCTCAGCCTCTACTACCGTGAGGAACTGACCTTGCGCGAAATCGCGACCGTGATTGGGCTGCATGAGTCGCGGGTATCGCAGCTCAAATCGCAAGCCATACTCCGGTTGCGCTCGAGCGTGGTGGAGCGCTGGCCCTCCTCGAAGGGGATGGTAACGGCATGAGTTCCGAGGGAAACGAGACGCCGCATCGCTTGGCGGCGTCCAACATGCGGCGGCTGGTGGATGGCTGGGTTGAGAGCCTGGCGCAGGTATTCGAATCAATGGCCGGCGAAAGACCGGTAATCACCTGGGAGCCGACCGAGGGACCACTGTCGCAAGAACCGGGCGAAGATAGTGAAGTTCTGTGGTGGGAACAGCCGTTCATTCTTCAGTCCGATACGTCCGCCTGGGTCGCTGCCACGCGCCGTGCGTGGGAATACGCCGGCGCCCTCACGTTGAAGGCGGCCGGACTCGAAACGGTAGATCCAAGCGAGGCCCGTAATACTTGGCTTGAGATTCTGGGGCAGTCGCTTTCCGCCATGGCGAGGAGCATTGGCGCAATCGTCGGGCGCGAAGTGAGTTGCGCCGCCGGTTCGGAACGGCAGCCAAGCGCCAACGTAACGGACTACGCATCGGTCACGATGCAGTTCGCCGGTTCCGACGCCTTTCACCTTACGTTGGCATTGAGCCCGGAGGTCCTCGAACTAGAGGCTCCGTCGACCGCCAAAGTGGACGAGCCGGCCGAAGCCGCCGCAGAGTCTCAAACCGCGCCCGCTCCGCGGCGTTCCCGAACCATGGACCTCTTACTCGAGATCGAACTGCCAGTGAGCATTTCGTTCGGTAAGATCGATCTCCCGATGCGAGATGTTCTGAAGTTGACCACAGGATCGATCGTGGAGCTGGATCGAGACGTCAATGAACCGGTTGAGATACTCGTCAATAAGCGCCTTATCGCGCGAGGCGAGGTCGTAGTTGTGGAAGGCAATTACGGTGTACGCATCCAACAGATCGCCAGCGTGCCAGACCGCTTGCGGAGCGTCGGATGAGCCAGTTCGCTCTGCCGTTCGCTTTACTCTGCGGCCTGACGCTTGCGG
>Ga0335069_10004951_pt1 | contig 19622 bp, 15 predicted proteins | sample Lox_Sample_11_FD_206714 | JGI IMG/M metagenome (GOLD analysis project Ga0335069, IMG submission 206714) | Soil microbial communities from Loxahatchee National Wildlife Refuge, Florida, United States - Lox_Sample_1.1 | ecosystem: Environmental > Terrestrial > Soil > Wetlands | place: USA... | reverse complement strand
TTTCCTCGGCTTGCGGCGGCAAGGCTTCGAATGGATGCGATTCCCTATCCGCGTGCTGTGAGGGCACAACCCAAGAAAGCTCGGGTCTCTGGCGGAGAACGCGTTCATGGTCACAACGACGACGATGTTTTACGAACAGGGTTCTTGGGAGTTTCGCAGTATAATTACGGGCAATCGTAAGCCGCTCTTCGTCCCCGGAGGTTCTGCCGTGTACATTCTCGTTCCCTGGAAGCCAGTTGTTCTCGTGTGGGGATTGCTGAGCGCGATGATATTGGTTAGTTTCGTTGCATCTTCGCTGCTTGAAGGAAAGAACCCCTTCATGCCAGGCGCGACTATTGCGCAGCCCATCGTGAAAACGGGTGTTGCGCAAGCGGGGCAACCTAAGCACAAGGCGGCTCAGGCTCCGAGTCACTGAGAACTCGGAGATATCTGTCGCCGTGCTGAGTTCCCCCCACCGCACGATTCAAGGGTCAGAGGAAATTTCTAATGAAAGCAAGTGAAGCAGCCCGCATTCGCGGACTGTTAGCCGATCGCCGGCCCCCGGTGATCGGCGAGGAGGCCACCATCGAAGGCGTCCGCATGTTGGTAATTATTGGCAAAGATGTAGATACGGTCATCCGCTTCAGCCGTGGCGGCAGCGCCGGTGAGAATCAGACGATCGGTGTGGAATCAACGATGAGCAGTTGATATGGAACGCGAGTTCATGCCCCCACACCCGTAATAGCTTGAACTTGATCTAACGGGTAGCGACCGCCAAGACTAAATTGATGCGAGTCGTACCGCTATGCCAATGAGGAGGATACCTCCCACTGCGGCTGCCGAAACCCCAAATCCAGGCGAACGGCGATGAGCATCTGGCAACAAGTCCCCGGTGGCTGTAAAGAGGAAGAAGCCGGATGTCACTCCGAGAATCAGCGCGAGCTGATGGGAAGGTACGCGGACGGGAAGTTTTTCGAGTTCCGCTAGCTTCGCTGCTCTGAGGCGACGTGCCCCGGCGACAACCTCATACTTGCTTTCCTCCAGTTCGCGAACCAGAAGAGGGGCCAGAATCCCTTGGGTCTTGAAGCTGGCAGCCAGTTCTTCAAGGCTCTTTGCGTCGAAGCGTTTGCGGGGATTGGTGGCTGACTCCGCAAGCGCGGTGATAGGAACACTGCGATATTCGTAGTCGTTGACTGCGTTCTGCGTACTTGGCATGATCTTTTCTCCTCTCATGTGTCTTTGGTTAGGTATTCGTTGCTCTACGCACACGTCTGGCCTGAGAACCAAACGGTGCAGGTGTAGGCGTCTTAGGCGGCTGCCGCGAGTGCCGCAGGCTCGGGGGCAATGCCCCCGAGGATCACGGCAGCGGTTTGTTGAACGGCTTCCAAGCTCTCGCGCAGGAGATTGGCGTCTCCATGCCAAAGCTGGATGTAGTCCTGGGATGCGGTTCCGTTCTGAAGTCCGACGGATTGGCAGACCACAAAGGCCACGGCTTCGGCCTCGGTCTCGCGGACTTGTTTGGTGGTCAGGGTGCGGCGGTCGCCACGATGCAACATTTCGTGGGCGATCTCATGTACAAGCGTCGAAAATTCCTCTGCTGGCTGCATTCCTGAAAGCAGCGTGATCTTTCCGCCATGCGAGAGACCTTTTGCGGGAGCAATTCTCTCGGAGAAACTAAGCTCGATGCTCTGCGCTTCCACGAACTTGAACAGCCGTTCGCGGTATCCGGTCACCTCGCCGTTTACTTCGGTGAGCGTGGGAAGGTCTTTGCCTTCGGTCTGGCTGACATCAAAAACATAAACGGCCCGGAATCCGTACAGCGTCCGGTGACCCTCGGTTGTTACGTCTTCGCTCGGTTCGTCGGTTGCTGTATCCTTCGCGCTTCGTCTTCCGACCATCGGGGCGAGAATGAAGATTCCTTTTTCTCCTCGTTTAACGAAGCGGCCAAGCGAGTTCCATGTCCGAAGTCCGGCAACGTTGGTAGCATCGGGCTTCTGGCGTGCGATGAGCATAATGTTGCCGAAGCTGTAGGTGTGAAACTTCGCCATTGCTCCGAGGTATGCGGTGAGGACTTCACTGTGACCGGATTCCAATGCTGCAACGAGGAAATCCACGGCCTCTTTGGTGCGTGTGTTGACTTCTTCTAATTTCATGTTTTTTCCCTTTCTGCCGTTTCCGGCTTGTTTCTTTCTTCACTTGAGCGAGAGCGGGAAGAAACAAGGCGGAACGGTGAAAGGGACAGAACGGAGACCGAAGGAGGGTGGCAGGGCGTGAGTGAAAGCGCGGTGAGTGCCAAACGGGGTTGGGGTTAGTTTGGCGCGAAACCGGCGCAGTCCGAAACGCCCGTCCGAGCCGCGGGCAAAGCGGCGGTCCACCCGGAAGGGACGTAGTGGGACAAATTGCGGAGCTACCTAGCGGTGTGGGGCGAGTCGGGGAGAGCCTTTGATACTTGTATCGGGCGGAGCCGATGGAGAAGCAGGGAGCACACAATTCGCACGCGACGGCAGCAGAAAACGGGGCGAATCATGGTTTTCTTGGTGTCCGACAGTCAGCCGATGGTTTCTGTTCGGTAGCCCGCATTGCCGGGATGAATTCTGTACGCAGTTGGCACACTATTTTTGCGCGGACATGGTTTCGCCGTCGAACTGGAAATGCTCTCTTTCACTTTCTAGAAGGGCGTTTGAACTAAGCCGCTGGCGCGGCGGACGCTACCGCGTGGTCGTCGCCAGCATTGTTGCCCGTGTAAGGTTTTGGGTCACAAGGAGGTTACTGTGACCCGACTCAGGAAGCTGATGCTGGACGAGCTCCAGCGTCGCAACTACGCCCAGAACACCGTCCGTGCCTATATCCACTCCATAGAGGATTTCGCGAAGTACTTCCACCGTTCGCCAGATCGCCTCGGCCCAGAGCATATCCGCGAGTATCAGGTTCACCTGTTTCGCGACTGCAAGCTTTCGCCAGCCACGATCGAAGGTCGTACCGCTGCTCTGCGTTTTCTCTTCGTCAAGACACTCAGACGGCCCTATCTTCCCGATCACATTCCGTTTCCCAAGCGTCAGAGTCGGATGCCCACGGTACTGAGCCAGGAAGAGGTGGCGCGACTCATTGCTTCCGCTCGAAACCTGATGCACCGCACCATGCTGATGATGTTGTATGCGACCGGCCTGCGCCGAGCTGAACTATGCCACCTCAAGGTCTGCGATATCGACAGCGAACGCATGGTCATTCATGTTCGCCAGGGCAAGGGTGGCCGTGACCGCGACGTCCTGTTGACCCCGAAGCTGCTGGAGACCCTGCGCGAGTACTGGCGCTGGATGAAACCAAAAACATATCTATTCCCCGGCACGGTCAACAACTGGCGGGCCGATGTACCCATCACGGAGAAGATTGTCTGGACTGCCGTGACCGAGGCCGCGAAGCATGCTGGGGTGAGCAAGCATGTGTCTCCGCACACGCTCAGGCACAGTTTCGCTACTCACATGCTCGAAGCTGGCGCCGATCTGCGCACGATCCAGATCCTGTTGGGTCATGCCAAGCTCGCCGACACCACTGTCTACCTGCACTTGTCCCGGCGTCATCTGCAGGCAGTTCCCAGTCCGCTGGAAACCATCGAGGTGTCTAGTCCCGACCATGTGAAGCGTTCTAGGAGGCTGATCAAGCGATGAGTCGGCCCACCCTTGAGGTGGCCGATATCGTCCGAGCAGCAGGAAACAGATTCTGGGAGCATCACGGATCACATCTTGCATGGCAGCATCGCAAGGTGCTCGACGCCATCGTCCGATGTCGAACTGCGGCGTTGGGCGGTCATCGTGATCAGTGTGTGCGCTGCGGCCATCAGGCTATCTCGTACAACTCATGCCGAAACAGGCATTGTCCCCGATGCCAGGGAAACGCACGCTCCCGGTGGCTAGCCGAGCGCAGAACGGAGCTGTTGCCCGTCTCGTACTTTCACATCGTCTTCACGCTGCCGCACGAACTCTCCGCTCTAGCCCTGCAGAACAAGCGACGGCTTTACGATCTACTGTTCCGAGCGAGTGCAGCGACGCTGCTCGAGCTCGCCGGCGACCCGAAACATCTGGGTGCGGACATCGGGTTTCTTGGCGTGCTCCACACTTGGGGACAGAACCTTCACCATCATCCGCACATACACTACGTTGTTCCTGCTGGCGGTCTTGCCCCCGACGGTTCCAGATGGATCCCCTCCTCGAGACGATTCTTCCTGCCCGTCGCCGCGCTGAGTCGCGTCTTCCGGGGCAAGTTCGCAGCCGGACTGAAGCAACTCTTTCTTCAGCACAAGCTCCAGTTCCATGGCTCACTCCAGAGTCTTGCTGAGCCCCGCCGATTCCACGCGTTCCTGCGACTCCTCTTCCGCAAAAACTGGGTGGTCTACGCCAAGCCACCCTTCGGAGGTCCCGAACATGTTCTGAACTATCTCGCCCGCTATACGCACCGCGTCGCCATCTCCAACCATCGACTGGTGGCTTTCCAGAATGATCGAGTCTCGTTTCGCTGGAAAGATTACGCACGGGGCGGTAAACCGAGGATCATGGCGGTTTCCGCAGATGAGTTTCTGCGACGATTCTTGATCCACGTTCTCCCGAAAGGGTTGGTCCGCATCCGCCACTTCGGACTTTTCGCTAATCGCAGACGTCGCGATATGCTGTCACGCTGCCGCAATCTGCTCAGCGCGCACTGCCCAAGCGAGGCTGACACAACAACCCATCTGCGCTGTCCGGTTTGCGCCGGTCCCATGTTCACTATTGAACGGCTGACCAATAGCCAGCTTTATTTCCAATCGGCCCTGACCATGCCTGATTCCAAAACGTGCAGCCTTGACTCCTCCTGAGATACCGATGGCGCAACTTGTTTCGATCAACGACTGTTATAGGTGTGTTCCAGCACGCCATGCCCTCGTCTGCGCACGCAGCGACGGAGTCCCCCAAACACCACCCTTTCTGTCACAGATCAAGACTCCAATGCGATGTTCAAGAACAACACCGTCTCTCCCTTCGTGTCGGTTGCTCGCTTTAAAGACCCCCTGCACCCAGCACGGACGGATTGAAATCCCATAGCCCGCCGCGTCCGCCGCAAACGCCAGCGGCTCAGTTCAAACGACCCTATCGAAACTGCCCCGACCACACGACCGCGCACCCCCACACTTCTTCTTTCGGGGCAGTTCCGATAGGGCCCTAACGTTTATCGTTACCAATCGATTGACACGTCTTCAACCACTCACCGGGTGCTGACTTGAGCACCATCTCCGCGGCCTAAGAGTCGGCTTACCTCTGGGTTCGTGTTCACGCTGAGTTGGAACCCGATGTCCCTCCTGAGCGCAAGATGAGAGCTGGTTCATTTTCCTGTGACAAAGAACTTTCCTAAAGGCAGTTCCATGGTATTGAATGAAGATCATGTGGAGACGCGTTCGAAATGGTGAGCTCGCGGAAGTACTGCCGCAGGCCAACAATATACAACCAACATCCGGACAGGCGGTTGAACTAGCCTCGACACATGAAGTAAGCCAGAATGTGTTGCGCCATCTGCGGCAGGAAATCGAGAGTTCGCCGGATGATCGAACGTTTGGCGCTGAGATCGCGGAGATTCCTGAAGTTCGGCTCGCCGGGATTCAGGGTTTTCCGAATACGGATGTGAGTTGGACCTATCTCTCGACACTGTTCGTCGTGAATGTGACCGAAAATGACACGGCCATAGAAATCGCATACGTCCCAAATGAAAAGCCAGATGACCCCAATTTCTTCCAGTCACTCTTTTTCGACAACAGAGCGATGGATGTGTGGATAGACCTACGCGGATATTGGGGCAGCGAGAGCTTCATCACGGATGCCTTTGTGCGCCCCTATCGCGTAACGGTAGGTGTATTTGGGAATGGTTTGAATGCGGGGCTACGGTTCGCCCACAATACGCGGAACAAGGTTGGCACTCTGATCGGAAGGGTCTTGGTACGTAAAGGCCAACCGCTGCAGAATCCGATTGCCAATGACTTCACGATGAGCGAACGCCTTGCGCGATCAGAGTCGGTTTATGCGGTTCGAGCGGCGGAGGTCCCGCGCCTCGAAACTTCGACGCATCACGTTTCTGGTGCCGATGCCTGCGTGGTCTGGGTGCATGGAACACTTTCTTGCGGTCTCGAGGGATTGAAGGACCTCCCAGTGCTTCCGAAGATACCCATGTATCGTTTCGAACACGACACGTTTCACGAGATTGGGGAAAATGCATCCGAGCTCGCCAATCTAATCAATCAGCTCGGATGTCAGCGCACCTATATACTTGCCCACTCGCGCGGCGGTTTGGTGGCGCGATTTAGCCAACAAGTTCTACTGAGCCGATACGGAAGAGCAACCAATGTCACTACCTTTGGGACGCCGCATATGGGTACGCCCATAGCGGATGCGGCGAACGGTGGCCTAGCGATTTTTATGCGAGTTGGTGATTTCGTCATGAACGGTATTCCATATGCGTCTTTGGTTCGCCGAATGGCCGGAATGTTCGTCGGAGTCGAACTTCCACCGGGAATAAGAGCCATGCAGCCAACGTCAGAGGTTTTAAGAACAACTGCGCTATTTCTCAACCAACCCTTCGAGTCATGGGCAGGTGTGTATCAGGATGCTGGAGGATCGCTCGGTTACGGTTACGATATCGACACCGTTGTCTCCGGCATCTTTGGCTCAACTATCGAACATGACTTAGTAGTACCGACTCTTTCTGCTCTCGGCGGACATACGGCAACGCGCATTTCCTGTGCCCACTTTGACTACTTCAAAAACCCTGCCGTTCAGGATTACATCGCATCGTTGATATAGGGTTTCGATTCTGAGGGGATGACCCATGGCTGGAGCACGTCACCGAAAAAGAATGTCGGCGGAAAGTCGAGATCGGACCTGGGCTCGTCCGGAACGGTACAAGCATTAACCGCTGACATGGCTCTACGTGATGCGTGTGGAAGGCAGGCGCTTCGACATCCGACTCTGTAGTACAGCCGGCAGGTCGCCCAAACGATGTAACAGGGACACGTTCATGCGTTCGCCCATCTTGGCCGTTGTCAGGATGTGGTGGCAGGCCTTCTCCGTCACCACGACATCACAGTAGGGAGTAGCGAGCGCCAGCGCGTCGATGTCGTAGATGTCGTTCACTGTCCATGCCCTCTGTCCATTTCGGTGCCACGCTGCTTTAAGAGCAATTGAGACATCTGTGGTTGGCATGGATCGTACGAGACGCCGGCCAGATTCCCGATCCCACATCACGTCGCTAAGGACCAATCCGCGCTCTTCGAGGGCTCTCGGGCGGATATTTTGAAATTCGATGATGAGTTCGCGAGCAGAAACGAAATCATTCAAGCGTCCGCGTCTCGACTTCGGGTCGGCGTCGAGGTTTCTCTTGAACTCTCGTTCCTGTTCCGCTCGGCTCTCTGCGACAGCAGCCGACCTCTCAGGTCTGTAGCCTAAGGCTCGCAGGGCGTTCTCCTCATCGGTGTCCACAGGGCCTCGCAAAATGGAGCGCTCCATGTTCAACATCGCATTTGCCATGAACGCGTCGAATGCTTCTGCTTTGTAGCGTTGGCGGAAGCTTTCGGTTTCGTCCCCAGATGGTCCCATGATCGAGAAACCGCTTCGGAGGCCAAATGCGTGACGGACGCCGCGGCCGACCAGAGGCACCTTTGAGAGCGGGTTGGGGAGCTTTGCGACTGGGTCAAGGAGTGCAGAAAACTCCAAATCCATCACCACCACCCGACTGACAAGGGTACTGAAGTCGGTCAGTTCCTCAATCACCTCTGCCAGCCGTCGACGCTGCATTGGATCTTTGATCTTCTGCACTTCCGCGTAGATCGTGCCTGAAAGGACGAACATGGCTTTACCCGCGGAACGCGCATGCCGACATGCCTCTAGCACGTCACCGTGCGCTGTTCCTTTCGGATGACCCGCCAGGACTTGAGACAATCCGATCCAATGGTTCAGGTCCAAATAGACAACCAGTTCATTGGCTGGCGGAAGTTCGAGCAGTGACGGCCAGACCAGAGGAGGGGCAGTATCGTTCATACGTTCACGATGATATTGTCAGGCGTGCATCCTCGTGTTGATTGAACCTTGATGACTTGAATCGGCTTGTCAGAAAGATCCGAGACCGATTGAGTAAAGCGAAGACAAGGCGAATATGACACAATTGGACATCGGGTTTCAACCTTATGGCGCTTTGGACTGACCTAATTGCGTGGCTGAACGAGGGCGACTCGACCGACAGGATCGAGCTGCACCTGATAAGCTCTCGCGTCTTCGATAGGTTGCGGGAACGCGGGGCTTCGCAGGTGGAGATTGACCAGGTTTTCCGGTCACTGGCGCCACTGGAGTTCCATGAGCGCCATGCTGGCACTAGCCCTTGGAATTGCTTCTTTGCTCCAAAGATGGAGGCTGAAGATGGCCGGGATGAGTTTCCGAAACTGGCTCTGCTGACCAGCGAGAACGTCGATGAGTGGGCGGAGGTTGCCGAATCCGTGAAGCACCCACGGCTCAAGGCGCGATTTGCTGATGCGACGTGGGAGCTCGGCAAGAGACTCGGAAGCACCCGCAAGGACCTCTACCGCTTCGGGCGAATGGCGTCGGAGTCATACCTCGAACTCGCCGGCCGCACCGACAGCCATCTAATGGAACTCATCAACGCGGTTGCGCGGAGTGTCCAGATCGCAACGCAACTCAAGGCGGGGGATCTAATCGACCGCGGCTACGAGTTCCTGATGCAATACGCCGACTCTGTGGAGCAGGCGCATATCGGGCTTTGGTCTGCGCCGTTTGACCGTTTGCTTCCGCTGAACGGTCTGAGCGCGGCACAGAGAGATCGCCTTCTCGATCGTCATTCGAAGCGATTTGAGGCGACAGTCGCAAGCGGTGACATCTTCCGCATGAGGATGATAGGTCCAGCATTTGCGAAGTACTTCTACGACCGTCAGCAGTACCAGCGCGCGAAGGACATCACCTTTGCTTACGGCGAAGCGGTCCTCAAGAGTGCGGTTTCCCTCAATGCCTCTATCGCCGCTCACCATATCGAAGGAGTCCTGGAGGCTTATCGCGCTGTTGGACTGAAGGAGGAGACGGACCGGGTCCGGCTTCTCCTTGAGGAAAAGGGTAAGGGCGTCCTGGCTGGAATGAAGTCCCAGCGTGTAGAACTCAAGCTCGACCTGGACGCGGTCAACTCTGCGATTGCCGAGATGATCGATGTGGCGAACCCGCTCGTGGCGCTGTATCGGCTGGCCAACAACTGCGCTCCTAACCCGGAAAAGCTTGCGGCCGATTTTGAGGCCGCAACAGAAGGACTGATGTTTCACAGACTGCTTCCGGTCAACATCATCGGTGACGATGGTCTCACCGTGACGACAATCGGGACCTATGACCAGGACAAGGAGGGTCGGCTCGTAATGGAGTTGGCGCGTAACATGGGACTGAAGACTGCGTTTTTCCTTAATGGGCTCGATGAGTGGAAGAAGAAGTTCGAGCTTGGAGGCATCCCGGATTTGCCGTCGTTTTTCGACAGTCTCCTAATTACATCCGACCGGGTCACGCTCTTTCAGGAGGGCCTGCAGGCCTTTGAGTGCGAAGACTACGTTAAGTGCATCCACGTCTTGGTCTTCCAGGTTGAGAACAGCTTGAGAGAGTTGTTGAAGTTCCTTGGCCGCCCGGTCACCAAGAGCACCGACGATGGATACCAGCCGAAGAACATGAATGATGTCCTGCATGATTCTGCGGTGAAGGATGCTCTCGACCCTAAGCTCTGGTACTTCCTTAAGGTGCTCTATACCGATAACCGAGGCATGAATTTACGGAATCTCGTCGCGCACGGCGTCGCGCCGGCCGGTGCCTTCAATCGTATCAATGCGGCGCTCGTCGTACAGAGTGTCGTGTTTCTGTCCCTGGTCCGGGAGGAGGCGATGGACGTTGTGGACGAGCGCGCGGCCAACGATCCGGCAGGATCTCTGCCAACGGAAGAGAAGATTGGAGACGCGGGGGACGTGCTCGAAAAGGATGAAGAAGTTACAACGACAGCTCCCGCCTCGCTTGCAGTCTAGGTCAGCGCGCACCCAAGGAGGTATGCACCGAATGACGAGCCCTGCTTCGACTGGCGGATCTGGTGCGCTCTTCGAGGCGCAAGTCGGTGCTGCCTATCTGTTGTCCATGTTGCTCGAAGTGGACGCTCGGGGTTTGCCGAACTGCCGGATTGAAAGCATTCGACTGCAGCGAGGGCAGGAAGGCTATCCCTTGGATGACGTGATCATCCAAGGTCAAGATCTCGGCGGGCAAGCTGCGACCCTTGAGATTCAGGTCAAGCGGAGTATCACCTTTGCTCCCTCCGATGAGGTCTTCCAGGATGTGGTGAAGCAGGTCAAGGAAGCGATGGATAATCCCGCCTTCTGGGAAAACCATCACCAGCTTGCGGTCGCCATTGCTCGGACTACGCAAAAGATCGAGACGGCCTATCAGGATGTCCTCAGCTGGGCACGGAGCATTGAGGATGCAACGACATTCCATACAAGACTCAATCGGCAGGGTGAAGCGAATGATGGCATGCGCAGCTTCGTCTCTACATTTCGCAATAACCTCAAAGCCGCTGGGGCTATCCACGACGATGAGACGGTCTGGAAGATCCTTCGACGATTTCACATCTTAGTCTTTGACTTCACTGCTCCAGATTCGGCCTCTGCTGAACTCATGCACGAACGTGCATTGCGGGCTTTGGACTCAGGGGGGATAGATGAGGCACGTAATCTCTGGTCTCGTCTGACCGAACTGGCTCTGCAAATTGCAGCCAACGCAGGACACCGGACTAGGGAATCCCTCATCGCGGACCTAGCCTCGTTTCGGTTAGCGCCGAGTCGGAATAATCGCAAGGCGCTCGCGTCGATTGCCGAAGACTCTCAGTCGGCCCTGTCGGACATCAATGACAAGGTTTCGGGTGTAAGGCTCCTGCGTCAGCAGCGTGTGGACGCAGTACGTGACGCGATGACTCGGGCCCGATATGTGGAGATCCGAGGCGAGGCAGGCGTCGGCAAGTCGGGAGTCCTTCGACGGCTTGCGGAGGACCTCAATACGGAGGCGCAGGTTCTCGTCCTCAGCCCGAACCGAGTCATCGAGCGCGGGTGGCTATCCATGAAGGCCGCCATCGAGTACGACGGCACAGGCCGCGACCTTATGGCAGAGCTGTCACTGAGCGGCGCGGCCGTCGTGTTCATCGACAACCTGGATTTCTTCAGAGCTGAGGAACAAACAACTCTTCGAGACATTGTTCGGTTCGCATCGCAGACTCCGAATATTTGGGTAGTCGTAACGGCCCGCGTCGAGTTCGGAAAGACAGAACCGAACTGGCTTCCCAATGACGTATTGACCGGTCTCGGCCAGACCAATCCGGTCCTGATCGAAGAGCTGGACGATGCTGAAGTTAGCGAGCTCAAAGAACGAGCACAGAGGCTCTCTCAACTGCTTTCAGACAACCACCCAGCGCGAGCCATTGTGCGAAATCTTTTCCGGCTCTCGCGCTTGTCAAACCGCTCAGATAACGACCCGTGGCCGGCTACAGAAGCAGAGATGGCAAAGCAATGGTGGGACCTCGCTGACGGCAGAAACGACGCTCGCTTGCGTGAACGCACGCGGCTCCTTCGCAGGTTGACGGAGCACTCGTTGTCTTCAACGCAGCCATACGATGCCACCCCTGAGAACGCACAGGCGTTGGACCACCTCGTTGCCAGCGGCACCCTGCGCGATTACGGCAATGATCAAGTGACTTTTCGACACGATGTACTCCGCGAGTGGGCGTTTGCGAATTTTGTATTTGGCGAACGCGGTTTTGGCACAGTATTCCAACTCGCCGAACGCGCCAGCCCCGACATAGCGCGCGGGGCCGAACTTGCCGCGCGTATTGCCCTGGAGCAGCCCGAGGGTCTCAAGCTGTGGCAGGAGATTTTGGCGTCGCTAACAAGCGCACACGAGACTTGGCTGAGGGGCGTCCTTCTCGCGCTGGTGCGATCAGAGCTCTCGATCAAGATCCTGGCGATGGCGAGTGCAGTCTTGCTGGAAAACGATGGCGCGCTCTTTAAAGACTTGGCGCGGTACGTCATGGCCGTCGAGTTTGAGTCGGCAGCTGAACGGATGCGGTCACGTGGAGTCAAGGCTGACGGTGTTCCTCCGGGTTGGCAGGTTCCGAGAAACAACTCATGCGCCCACTTGGTCGGCTGGCTGCTGCTGGTATCGGACAAGCTTCCCCCTTCAGCAGTCCCTGAAGCAGCCAATGTCTATTCGGCGTATCTGATAGGGACATTAGGAAACGACGATTTTGCTCTACTCATTCTCAACTATCTTTACCAATGGCTTCAGGTGATTGAAACCGACCGTGAGAGCAATCCGTACGGGTTCACCAATAAGGTATTCGGTGGCGTTATCCCGGGGCATCAGCTGAAGGTGATGGAAGCAGAATTACGAACGGCTTTTTTGTCTTTCTGCCATCGCACTCCAGATCTTGCTGCTCGTTATCTCGGGGCGTTCACCGGGCGGCAGCACGCAGAAGAAACCAGAATCGGCATCCTCCAATTCAGGGGTACGCTGGCGCAGGCCGCACCGAAGCAACTAGCGGACTTTACCATCGAAACGCTCATTGGAAATGAAGAGCGCAGACCGCGCCGCCGATCGAGCCCTCTGCGCGATAAGCCCTTCGAATTCATTGATCTGAAGTTTCTGCCCGCATCCCCATCTCAGGGGCCGTTTCTTGATCTCCTTATCCACTGTCCCGAAGAAGGCCTACGTCTCATACGCAGAATCGTTACCTACGCAGTACAGTTCTATCGGGGCGACAAGAAGGACGATTATGCCACCGTGGTTTACTTCAACGAAGATGGGGTCGCCTTTCCGTGGCCGGAGTTCTACTATTGGTCACGCGATAACGGAAACGCGCCGTACCTCGTGACCTCTGCTCTGATGGCTTTGGAGGCATGGGCTCACAAGCGAGTTGAGGACGGCGCTCCGATCGAAGCAGTGGTTGCCCAGATTGTCGGCGACCCGGCGATGTCAAGCGCCGCGCTCTTAGTTGCAGTTGACGTCGTCTTGTCTCATGGTCCACAAGGGATCGCCACCGCTATCCCGCTCCTGGCGTGCCCCGAGCTATTGTGCATGGATAGGCTCAGGCCCACTCACGACAACATAGAGATTCCAGACTTCTTCGGGCTCAACGCACTCCAACAGGAGCCGGTTGGCCCCGCCACCATTAATAGCCTCAAGGTGCGCAATTCGCGCAAGATCAGCCTTTATGACGTGTTGTGCCGGATGACCTTTGGTCCGACTGATACTGTCGAGAAACTGCGAGCCTTCTTGGTGCGGGCTGCTACCAGGCTTGGAGCCCCAGACGAGAAATCAGATCTCGGCGATCCGAGACTGATGGCGCTTCATGCCCTCAATGTGCTCAATCGCGAGAACTGGAAAGAGGTAAGTGTCAGAGACTCGGAAGGCCAGGAACAAACGCGTCTGCAGTATCAATCGCCGGAAGCGGAAGTGAAGCAGTTGGAGCCAATACAAAGAAAGGCATCACCAAGGCTGGAAGAGAACAACCAGCAATTTGGGATTCTGAATGCCCTCTACGCAAGCCAAGCTCCCAGTCCAGAATTCTTGGCGAACGCGACGGCGTGGGCACAAAAACACGCGAATGTATTGGAGAATCGTCCCGAGTTCGACTGGGACGGAAAATATCTTACTCGCGTTGAATCTGTTGTGAGCGCCGCGACGCTGCTCGCGCGCTATGGTACGCAGGAACAGTTGGCAAGGTACGGGACGTGGATGCGCGGAGTGTTTGCTCGCGTGCACGAGGGAGATTCCGACCCGGTGTATCTGATGCGCGATGGGCTGCGATTCAACCCGCGTGCTGTAGCCTTCGTTGGTCAAACTCTGCTGCTCCAGCGGCATCCGGAAGACGACGACATCAGGCGTCTTCTTGAGTTTGCGTCGGCAAGTGGCTACGCTTCTGCCCATGGGTTTGGGGCAGCTCTAGCCATATTGGAGCAAACTAATCCGCTCCTCATTCCCGCTGTGCTGCGGTGCGCATTTGCAGCAGCTGTGAGACTGGACCTGCCATGGGGCGTGCCCGAAGAGGAGAAGGAGAAGAGCAGAGTTGCTCATCGTGAGCGCATACAGGAACGGATTCACTCGGAATTGGCTTGGCTGGGAGCGCCGAATTCCGAACCGGCTTGGCCTGAATTTCCAATTCAACAGATAAGACCACGCGATTACTGGAGGCACGGAAAGCGAGATTATGCAGCGGAGGCTGCCGAGTACGACTCTGTGAAACTTCGCGTGGATTATCAGAGGGCAGCTTTGTGGCTTAAGCAGGCCCGGCGAATCTTTGAGCCCGAAGCACGGCCCTTTCTTCGAGCTGTCGTCTCCGCCTATGGAGAATGGACTCGTCAAGCCAATGGCTTCGGGCAGGAGAAGGAGGAGCAGTATGATGGACAGCCCGACAGTTGGAATGAGGTGTACTTCGAGCTGGCGGCGAAATGTGCTGCCGGTCTGAGCACGGGCGCTCTCGACCAGGAGCTTCAAGCTCTTTTTGCCAGCTTGCCGGATGAATCCTTCTGCGACTGTCTTCCTTCCTACTTGCGCAGTGCGGATCAAGCATTCTTTGAGGAGAATTCGCTATCCACCGAGCAGTTAATTCAGATTCGGACCTTTCTCGTCCATCAACTCTGCGGGACCAGAGTGTTCGGCTGGAACAAGGACCGAGACGAAGCCAGTGCCGAGATGCACCTTGCGCATGCCCTCGGGCCGCTCTGCTTCAACGATTACAACAGTCTAGTTCCATCCAAGTGCTATCTGCCACCTTCCTTCATTCCGAGGGCGGATCCATTCTTGCCGCTGCTTGAGAATTTCTTAGCCGAGTTCCGGTCTCCCTTTCTGGCTACGATGTACCTGAACTTCATGGAAGTCGCACCTCGCGCCGAGCAAATGCCGTTTATTATTGGCTGCGTCGAGAAATGGCTCGAACGCTTTCCTGATAGCAATCGATTTTGGATTGAGATGAGCTTTGGGGGGAGGATCGGCTCTCTCCTCACCACGATCTTCCATGCCTCGCCCGGGGTATTCGCGCCGGCTGAACTGCGCTCCCGCATCGACAAAGTCCTCACTCAGTTGGTCGGTCTAGGGGTTGCCCAGGCACACGAACTGGAAAGACTTATGTACCAACATCAGTGATCAACATATCTGCCGCACGCTCTCCAAAAGCATCGCCGTTCCCCGAGTGCCTCGCTGAGTACTACTGTCCGTTTCTTCAGCCGACCACGAGTTGGGATCATTGCGAATAGATCAGTAATGGCAAGGCGGCATGTAGGAACCCATCTCACAAGGCCGACTGACGGCTGACCGACGGTAAGCCATTCGCAGTTCCAAGTACTCGTATTTTTGAAATGTCGGTAAGTTATCCTACGGGAACGCCGCAAGAGTGGCACGGGCGGTCCAACGGACAACTCAAGCGAAAGTGCCGACGCAATCCGCTGATATCGACCGCAGAATTATGGGTTCCTTTGCCAGAGGAGCCACGATCTTCCAGGGACTAGCTAGAATTCTAATCAGTCTCGAAGCGTGGTGTTGGACGATGGGAGAATCAGAGACGCCATGCCATGCATTTTCTGCCGCATGACTGAGAACATGACCGACGAGCACGTCTTTCCTGCTTTCAGCGGAGCCCGCCTCGTTGTCCAAAACGGCAGCTGCAAACCCTGCAACAACATTTGCAGCAAGTTTGAGCAGAAGATCGCTGGTGAGCTGGAGACCACAAGGCACATCTTTGAGATTCAGGATCGATACGGAGAGATTCCCAGGTTGCCGGTCGCAGTTGAAGTGCGAGGCGAGGGCACGAAACCAGTCGAGGTGCGTGGACGCCGGACACCCCAAGGAGACATTGAACTCTACGATTGCGTCAGCAAGGCGAAGGTGGAGGATGGAAAGAACGTTCGCCATGGCTTCTTCGTATCCGCTGAAGCTGCGGAGAAATTCATCGAGCGTTCCCGCAAGAGAGGAGAAGCAACAACAGAGCTGGGTGTCCCGAAGAAACTTACACTCCAATCGAGCGCTCAGCAGACCATAATCTTTGCGTTCTCATACGAGGCACGGCAGCTTGCTGCGAAGATCGCTCTGGTATCCATCGCATTTCAGTATGGAACGGACTATGCCCGGCTTCCACAATTCGACGCTTTGAGGAATATCGTGATCGGTCAGCCGCAGGACCCAGCCGCGTTGGGGTTGCGGATTTTCGCCAACAAGGACTTCGCATCCGATCACCGCCGCACACCAAGGCAACACACCGTTCGCGCATATTTGAGTGCTGGCATGCACACAGGATGGGCTTCGGTCACCTTGTTTGGCGGTCTTTCATACATTGTTGAACTCACGCGAGCGTTCGATGAACGAGAAAGCCGACACTACAGCTTGTTCTATGATCTCGAAACTCGCGCTCAATTTGATCCGATAGTTCTCTTCAGTGAACAGGAGCTATTAGGGAGAGTTCTGTCACCGGCCACGAACTTCGAGGAGCCTGAGGCCGTTGACGAACAGTGGTGGCCGGTTGTCGAGGAATATTGCAAGGCAAAAGGAATCGAGATCACCAGAACGCAAGTTGGTAAGCCTGAGCCTCTTTCATCGAGGTGATCCATTTCGGACGACTATGCAGCCCTACGGCGTTTCACCCGACGATCTGAAGGGCCGAGATTCCGTCTGAGGTGCTCATCCAGCGCTTCACGGATATGCGATGCGTTTGTGCGATGCGTTTTCATTGCCAGCTTGACCAGTCTTTGAATTTGCTCTTGCGTCAGATAAAGAGAAACCTTCGTCATGTTTGTCATAGGTAGACATTACCACCCACGTATATACGTGTCAACCAATGGTGTGCATTCGAGCTGGGGGGCTCTCATCCGGTCGGCAACAGAGTGGCGGTTTATCCTTACTTTGCTCTTTTCGCAGCGTTCGGATCCCTTTATTCTTGGTGCATGGACGCTTTGCGGATTTCTCCGCTATACGCATCTCTCGACTGGAACCGGTTGGATTCCAGCAACCCAAAAGATTGGCCAAAGGCAGTCGAGATTGTGCACGACAGGCTAGACGGTCGGTTCCTACGTTTTGCGAGCGCTTGTCTGAAGCAAAGGGACTCTGGGTTCGTCGTTTTGGCCATTGATTGCCTCTTAGCAGAAACTATCCAGCAGTTCAGAGACGGCGTTACGGACGGTCGCAATCGATCCACGGAAATGATTACTCGATTTCTTGAGGGAAAATGCTTTCAACCCGACTTCACTCCCGAAGCGCGTAAAGCGTTCTATTTGGACATTCGCTGTGGCCTGCTCCATCAAGCCGAAGCAAAGAAGATGTGGCTCATTCGTAGAAAGCAGCCCTCGTTGCTTCAAGAGACCGTAGGCGGTGAAAGCTACATCATTGATGTCGAAAGGTTCCACGCGGCGTTGCAAACTAGTTTCGATGACTATCTCAAGGCGATAATCGAATCGGACAATGCCCCACTACGATCAAACCTCTGGAAGAAGATGAACCATATATGTAATGTGCGAGCGGCAAGAGGGGCGTTGTATGAAGCAGAGGGCAACCACGACGAAGAAGAAGCCCATGCGCTCAGTTCTGAGAACCGCTAGAACATCGAAGATTCTATGTCCATCAACCTTGCCTTTTTGATTTTTGAATGTGTGCAACAGCCTCAAAGAAACCGGCGTAATGGTCTTTCGTGAACTGCCCCCTCTTTATCATCCACTCAACCATGCTTTCTTGTGCGGACTTCCAGTCGTATTTACCTAGCTCTTCAACACCTGTTTGGTCAGGCCAATTCGACTCTTTGATGATGCGCAGCAATTCCTTTCGGTCAAAAAGGGTCATCCTGGGCGACGGTATGCGATACATGCCCATGAACTGACGAAGAGGCCAGCGCATTGGAGAGTCCGGGCGTCTGACACTGTTCTCAAATTCGTGAGATAGTTCGTACGCAAGCAGGTCAGCAGCGTGGAGTGAGGGCAACACGTCTCGCGTCGATGAAGAGTAAGGAATCCATCCACATGCCGTGGTCGGTAACTAATCTCCCTGCCATCATGGGCACCTTGCTGTTGAGTCTTTGATCGTCGGGTAATGTCCTTGTTCTCCAAAGACGCCACAGACGAAAAGGAACTCTTGTTTGTGCCCCAAGTACAGGATCGGAATGGGGACGGCATCCTTCGGCAAGTTCTCTACATCTTTCGCCTGCACTATCTTCAATGTTTCTCCGCCGTGTATTTCAACGATTGAGCCTTTAGACACCTTCGGAGGTTCTTCGTACTTCGAGAAATCAATTTGCGGAGCAGCCGCAAGGTTCTTTTCGCATGCATCAACAGCGTCGAACCAATTTGCTGGAAGCGTATTTGGCGTCGAGTTGGGATCGATGCTGGTCAGCCTCTTGACGCAAGCATCAACATCTGCACGGTGCTTAGCGGTTGCGGCCCTCTCGGCATGGCGCTGGTAAGCAGACCAGCCCCACCAAACCCCGCCTGCGACAATACCAAGTGCGGCTCCAAGCACGACCGTCCATAGAAGGAATTTACGGAAGTCAGGACGAAACACTGCCAGCACCAAGATGGTGCATACGACCAACGCCTCTCCAAGGTTCACGACGACGCCTCCGAGTTACTTCCAGGCCTGGGCGATCTTTTCGATTGAAAGCGGGCGTTACACCAAGCACTCACCGACGCAACCTCCACAGCTGGCTGCTTCTTCTAGCGATCTACGCACGGTTAACCGCATTCTCAAGTTCATCCTTGCTCAATAGGATCAGGTATCGTCTGTCTGATCCGTCCATCCCCACCTCTGGTAATTTGCCCAGATCGAAATCTACCGCTCTGGTTTTGCTCTTGAGCATTGAGACGAGTCTCTTCAGTTTCCGTCTTTCGCTAGAAATGATCTCGTATGCCTCCTGTACCGTGGCGTCAAACTTCGGGTGTGATCCCGAGGATTCAAAGTCTCTTCGATCCGCATTCGCTCCGATACTTTGTTTATGAGGGTAAATCAATCGTTCGGCAGCAACTCCGGCTGCCAGTACGAGGTAGTCCGGTTTCGAGCGATGCTCAGGAGATACGGGAGGAATGACCGCGCAAAACTGCCCAGCGTCACCACCACGTTCAAAGCATATTCCGTGGCAGGGAATCTTGTGCAGCACAGCCATGAGCGCGTGACCGCTTTCGTGCACAAAGACCGGCCCCCATTCTTCTTCCATTTTCTGTTCCCAATTCTCCAAATACACCTCCAAAGCCGAATACTCGGTATGGTAGTCGAAATTTGACACTGCCGGCATGATGGATGCGTATGCTCGCTCGGATAGTTTTTGTCGGGTGATTTCTGCCTGGACGAAATGGGTTATGGCAATGTTTCCAGTGTGGCTGCGAAATCCTCAAAAACGGCACACCGCTGGCACACGGCAGTCGTTCCAAGGGCTCCCTCTGTTCAGTGGATTGAATAAATCTTGGCTGATCGGCCGTAAGTCGAGACTTTGCTGTGGGGGCAAGCGTAGTCCCATCCAAAGAGATTAAGGGCTAGAAACGCTAAGGTTGTTCGAGTCGGCGTTCTCACAGCGCCAGCCCAATTCCCTGTGCG
>Ga0335069_10004950_pt1 | contig 19626 bp, 18 predicted proteins | sample Lox_Sample_11_FD_206714 | JGI IMG/M metagenome (GOLD analysis project Ga0335069, IMG submission 206714) | Soil microbial communities from Loxahatchee National Wildlife Refuge, Florida, United States - Lox_Sample_1.1 | ecosystem: Environmental > Terrestrial > Soil > Wetlands | place: USA... | reverse complement strand
GAAGAGGATCTAATCTACAAAACATGCTCTCTGGCATCAGGTGAAACACAGATTCTCTCTTCCCTTTTACCTCTGAATCCTATAATGTTATTTTATAACAAATGACAAATAATAAGAACACAAGGTGGACACCAGTATCATCTTATTAATAAATATTTATTGATTAACGATTATAAGGTGCGACGGCGGAGTTAGCGATTTCCGGTCTATCAGACCTGTGAAAAACTTCCTGAAAGAGAGTGTCCGGTGATTTTGACAGGCCAACGTCATTTCGATCGCAAATGAATGATGATCGCTTTACTTTCTTTTCCAATCTTACCACCCATCATTGCCTTCCACGCCTAAATATTCCTTGACAAGCAAACACAGCCTTCCTATACTTCCAACAAGTTATCAAAATCCGCATCTTGTTAAAAATATTAAATATTAAAATCTTTGGTCAGGAGGATGTATAGATATTTTGAGCAAGAATCATAAATCCATTCGAGAGTTAGCCAAAGTTGCCTCATACATAGCTGGTTTCGACGAAATCTTATATGGAGGCCTGCCGGAAGGGCGAACAACGCTCATAGAAGGTGGCCCGGGTAGCGGTAAAAGCGTAATGGGCCTGGAATTCCTTTACAGGGGTGCATTAGTTGGTCAACCCGGCATTTTCGTAACTTTTGAAGAGCGGGTTGATGCGATCCGTCTCAATGCCGGGACCCTCGGTTGGGATCTTGAGGTCTTGGAAAATGCGGGCAAACTGGCTATCATCGAAGCCAGAATAGACCCCGAGACAGTGGTTTCCGGAGACTTCAATATAAAGGCGCTTCTCGCAATCATTGAAGGACAATCTAAAGCCATTGATGCAAAGCGCATCGTATTTGACGCCCTGGACGTGCTCATGCGGCTCTTTGACAGTTCTAACCGGGAGCGCAGCGAAATATACTACCTTTACGAGTGGCTGCTTGATCACAAAATGACAGCCATCCTGACAGTGAAGGCCTCTGAAGGCAAGAACATCTTCGAACGGTATGAGTTCCTTGAGTTCATGGCGGACTGTGTCATCAGACTGATTCAACGCCCCGGTGAGTGGGTATCAACGCGGGAGCTTCAGATCATCAAGTACCGTGGATCCGATTTCGGCCGCAATGCTTATCCGTTTGTCATTCAACCGGGCGGCATCAATGTCATCCCCATCTCTGAATTTGGTCTGCAGCATCAGGCAATGGGTCCTTATGTATCAAGCGGTAATAAACAGATGGACAGCGTCCTGGGCGGCGGCTACCGCCGTGGCTCAAGCATTTTAATTGCCGGGTCATCGGGAACGGGGAAAACCACTATTGCCAATACCTTTGTCAAGGCTGCCTGTGACCGTGGCGAAAAGGTACTTTCTCTCGGTTTTGAGGAATCGGAGGAGGCCATGGTGGCCACTATGCTCAGCCCGGGCATCGACCTCAACCCGGCTATAAAAAAAGGTCTTCTGAAGGTCATGACCGCCATGCCGGAAGCCTTCGGGACGGAAAAACACCTGGTCCGCACTTTCGAAATGATTGATAAAATAAAGTCGGACCACGTTGTCGTGGATGCCATATCATCTTTCGAGCGCATGGGGTCTGACCGGGCGGCTTTTGAGTTTGCCATGCGTCTGAGCAATCGGTGCAAGGATAGAGGCATAACCCTCATCATGACTAATCAAAGTTCAGGGGGCGCTGACGACAGGATAGCCATAAGCGGTATCGGCATCTCCTCCATAATAGACGCACTCCTGTGGCTCCGTTTTGTTGAGGAAGGAAATAGACTCATGCGTAAGCTGCTGGTCATTAAGTCGCGGGGCTCAAATCATTCTAATCAGTACCATGATTTCCGGATTACCGACAACGGTATTAAGATTCGCGGCAAGTCCGCCGGTGGCGCGATTAAACCATCGAGGAAGGTCAGGAAATGAAATGCCCTGATAACATTACTCCGGGTACAGTAAAAGAAACATATATACTGAAGCTGTATGTTGCGGGTGATGAACAGAACTCAAGGCTTGCCCATGATAATCTCACCCTTATCTGTGACGAATATCTCAAAGGCATGTGTCAGATCGAAAAAGTCGATGTCCTGACCGACTTTACCGCTGCCCTGAAAGACCGGATTTTCGTCACCCCCACGCTCGTTCTTGTTGCGCCCGAACCGAGGGCTACGATAGTCGGCAATCTTGGTGATAAAGAACGTGTCATCTCAGCCCTTCGCCTGAGGTTTGAACATGGAACATAAACCGAGTTATGAGGAGCTGATCGCGAAACTGGCCGAACTCGAAGAAATCATCAGCGCTCTTCGTAATCAGGAAGTAGATGCGGTTGTCGGCGCTAAAAATATTCTAATGCTTCGGCTTAAGGAAACCGAAGACGAGTTGAAAAAGCAGCGTGACTATTTGGATGGACTGGTCAAGGAGCTGGACGCTGCCAATAAGGAACTTGAAGGCTTCAGCTACTCCGTTTCGCACGATCTGCGGTCACCTTTACGCGCCATTGACGGCTATTCCAGAAAGCTCGCGCTGGAATATGGTGATAAGCTCGACAGTGAAGCGAGACGCATAATTGATGTTATTCGCTCGAACGCCAAAAGGATGGGAGTTCTCATTAACGATTTGCTTTCATTTTCGAGAGTGCAAAAGATTAGCATGAATACCTCAGAGATCGAAATGGCTAAAGTTATAACCGAAGTATGGGATGAAATACTGACAGCAAATCAGGATCGGCAACTCGAATTCAAAATCACAAATATATTGCCTGCAAACGGGGATCAGTCCCTCATAAGGCAAGTACTCGTCAATCTTCTCTCCAATGCAGTTAAGTTCACAAAAGATCGAAAACCAGCCATCATTGAAATAACGAGTTATCCGGAGTCTGACAATATCGTCTACAGTGTGAAGGATAATGGTGTCGGATTCGATATGAAATATTATGACAAGCTTTTTGGAGTCTTCCGTCGTCTCCATGGTGAAGAATTTGAAGGCACGGGCATAGGTCTGGCGATCGTCCAGCGCATTGTCCAGCGCCATGGTGGGCGAGTATGGGCTGAAGGGCAAGTGGACAAAGGAGCAACTTTCTGTTTTACGCTGCCTTCAAAAACCATAAAATGAAATAGTACCTTAAAGGAAATTAGCCTTCCCTTGATTCATCCATTTCAATTGGTAATCTTCAATACAAATTCATTAAATAATTATTTGTTTGTAGGTGGACACCAGCATAGTCCATATAATATTTTTCATAATAAATATTTGTTGATTAACGATTATAAGGTGCGACGGCGGAGTTAGCGATTTCCGGTCTATCAGACCTGTGAAGAACTTCCTGAAAGAAATAAATCGTTATCCTTAACAAAGATGCAAGGTTTCAATCTGTAATAATCAAAATCGCGACCTGCATTCTGTGGCCAAAATCATCTTGACATACGAATCCAAAATTCCTATACGATAGAAACTATCGCAGAAATAAGGTCCTATTATACTCAGAGCATTTACAAGCGCATAATCAAGCCAAATGGAAATAACACTGAATTAGGTAAGAATGTGCCGGCCAAGTTCGATCAACTTTAAAATATCAAATAGGGAGTGATCGCGCGATGATTATGGATACGCAAAAAATTATGGAATTCGCCAAGAAAGTTCCTCTGTTTCAGGGGCTGACCGACACTGAGATGTTGGCCGTCTGTTCGCTCATGATCCTGCGGGAGTTCCACACAGGCGAAGTTATTGTGCAAAAAGACGAGGAGGAGGATCAGACATTCTTTATCATTGTCTCCGGCACGGCGCATGTCTCTGTGATCACCTCCGAAGGCAAGCAAACGATTCTTGCCACGCTCAAGCGTTCTGATTTTTTTGGCGAAATTGCAATCCTCGACGGAGAACCGCGCAGCGCATCGGTCATCGCGGCTGAGGACTGCAAAGTGTTAATGCTCTATCGGAAGCCCTTTCTCGATATTCTGCACCGTTTCCCGAAGATTACTATTCAAATGCTTATCGAGATGTCGAAAAGGCTCCGCAAGTCAAACCGTCAGATTAATACGCTTTCGCTAATAAGCGCATCTGGCCGCGTCGCTGAGGTAATTTTACGGATGGCCAAGGAACAGGGATACCGCATGGGCAGTGTTATGATAATTCCAAAACGGCCTACGCATCAGATGATCGCCGAAATGGCTGGAACGAGCCGAGAAACCGTTTCACGCATCATCTCGGCACTCCAGAAGAAGCACTACATTGCGATCGACCGAAAGAAAATGACAATACTCAATGAAGAAAAGTTTTACGATTAGAATACTTAGCTCATACGGTCCCCCGTTTTCTCAGTAAGTCAGAGCAAGTTGGCGAGATCGAGACCCTTGCCAACAAAAAATCCTCCTCAAAAATATTTCTTCAAAAATATTGCATTAATTGTGACGACCGTCACAGACAATTCTTCTTTTATTTTTATAATTCACATAACAAGATAAATTAATATTTTTAGAAGAATATAATTTTATTGTAGGCGGGGCATCTTAAAAAACAATAGGAGGCGGATTATAGAATATAAGATTATTTCTAGTAGCGCATGGTCAGTGGACGCCGCAGTTAAAATATTGGAAAAAAAGGTTTTGGATTTTTTGTGTCACGCAAAACAACATTGTCTTCGGTTAAAGAAAAATGAAAAAGAAGCTTGATGAAGTGAATAAAGATAAAACTGGATTCCAAAATACTACTACCCGGCGCAAGTTGGCGGAGGCCTCACAGCTAGAAATTGAGGAAAAATTTCGGGAACTTCTTGAAAACGTTCAAGAGGGTTATTTTGAGATTAATCTTGCAGGTAATTTTACCTTTATAAACGATTCAGTATGCCGTATTCTCGGATATTCAAGAAAAGAAGTAATGGGCATGAATAGCGGGAAGTTTACAGATCAAGACGACGTTGAAGAAAATTTTCAGGCCTATAATAAAGTTTACAAGACCGGGAAACCTCTCAAGGGTGTCAAGTGGCACGTTATCGTAAAAGACAATTCAAAAAGGTATCTTGAAGGTTCCATATCGCTGCGAAAAGATTTATCAGGCAAGCCAATAGGATTTCGAGTAATTGTAAATGACGTCACCGAGCGTAAACAGGCAGAGGAAAAGTTACGAGCGAGCGAGGCAAGTTATCGGCAGCTTTTTGATAACTCACCTGCTGTGATATATCGAGTTGATTTCAAAAGTGGAAAATTTTTAAAAGCGAATGATGTTTTTTGCGAATATCTTGGCTGTAGTCAAGAAGAAATATACTCTCGCAATCCATATTACATTTTGACTGAAGCGAGCAAGAAACTGTTTTTGGAACGTATGGAAAAAATATCTCAGGGTATAAAAGTGCCCGAAATAGTAGAATATGAAGTATTAGATAAAAAAGGGAAGCAATGGTGTCTTCAGCTGCACAATAAAAATATTTACGATACAGAAGGCAATGTGGTTGCTTCCGATGTTGTTGCACATGACATCACCGAGCGCAAGCGGATGGAAGAGAAACTCAGGGAGACATTAGAAAGTTTACGGAAATCTATTAAAACAACGATTCAGGTATTGGGCACGGCATCGGAGGCAAGAGATCCTTATACGGCAGGTCACCAAAACAGGGTTGCCGATCTCGCTCGCGCCATTGCCACGGAGATGGGATTATCTCAGGACACAATAGAAGGAATCCGCATGGCAGGTTCCATCCATGACATCGGGAAATTATCCATCCCCGCGGAAATATTGTCCAAGTTTACCAAGCTGACAAACATTGAATTTTCTTTGATTAAAAAACACTCGCAAAGTGGATACGAAATGCTAAAGGATGTGGAATCTCCCTGGCCGTTGGCACAAATTGTTTACCAACATCATGAACGGATGGACGGTTCTGGCTATCCAAGAAATCTGAAAGGGGATGAAATTATTATGGAGGCCCGCATTATGGCTGTTGCCGACGTAGTAGAAGCAATGTCTTCCAATCGTCCCTATCGCCCCGGCTTTGGTATTGAAGTTGCCCTTGAAGAGATCGAGAAAAATAAGGGAATTTCTTATGACGATACTGTCGCAAATACCTGTCTGAAATTATTTCGAGAAAAAGGTTTCAAATTTTTAGAAGCATGATTACATCAGTAATCCTCCATTCAAACGCCTGCCAAACGTTGATGAGTTATGTAACAAACAATTCTGCCGGTTCGGAAATCGGATTTTTATTTCCTTCGTCCTGTAGTCCTCAGTTTTCTATTTTGAAGTTTTATGCCATATTATAATCAATAATCGTTAAACAATCCTTCTTCATATTTACTTTTATACAGACTTAAAGAGATAACGAATATTAGGGATATTATGAAACGTTTTTTAAAAAAATTATTTTCAAAGGAAAATTGGAAAAAAGCTAACGACCTTCTTGCTTTCAAAGACCTAAGCCTTTCAAGGCCATTTAAAGAAAAGTATGAAGGCATTACTGTTTTGTTAGCAACGTTAATAGCATTAGTTCCACCAGCATTAATTTTGATCATTTATGGGATAATTAAACATTTTATAGGCTAGCCCGACTTAGCAAATTGGACGTGAAAATAAGAAAAAAACATTTAAAATCAATGCCGAGATTCAAAAAGTCTTCACTACAATTTCATTTTGTCCACTCGTCCGCTTTGGTCAAGTTGACTTCTATTTTCGGCAATGACTGTCGTTGTAGGTTATGGTTGTAACCTAGCATAAAATTACAGTTTTGAAAATTAAGACTTACAGGAAGTTATCAATAAAAATCCGATTCCCGCTCTGGACGAATTATTTCTTACACCTACGAAGGTGAAGTTTCTAAGAGTCGAGAAGATTGAAGATTCCGGGTTGAAAGAGAGTGTCGAGATTTACCAGTAAATCAAGTATAAGTTGATTTATCTATACTTAGCATTATTCAGACAAGAAAATGGTTTGAACAACACCAGAGGCATCAAACCGCAATTCCATGCCTTCATGTGTATAATAAAATATATTAGGAGAACTTTGTCCAGGCAGTGCTGCACTTCTGGTCGGTTCCCCAAGAGACTTTAAAACCGTTTCTGAACTGTCTCCAACTTTAATCCCTTTAACGTCACCTTGGAATGGTGATTCCAGTCGAATATTATAAATCTTCCCAGTTTGGTCAAAAAAGAAACATATCCCTTCTTGGGGTAGATATTCAGATGATGGATATCCAATAGGCGGTGCTTCTGGATTAAGCGGCATATGATAAGCGCTTTTCATCTGATCATGCGTATCACCAGGCTTAACCAATAATCCAAGTTTTTGTGTATTTGTGCTAACAGAACTGGCTTTTATTTCTTTACTTACAATTCTTTCATTTAGGAACGTTAAATAGATATCATTTGCTTTATGGAACACATAGAAACAAATTGCTATAATCGCAATAGTACCCCACAGCTTTTTCCATTCTAGCCTCGGAAATATAATGTTATTGCGGTGCCGCGTCTTCCAGAGCAATACGCCTCCATACACAGCCAAAATAAATGCATACACCGGCCAGAAGATAAAAAACCAAAGAAAGCCGTAGCCAGGCGCGGGTGAAATGGAAAAAAGGTCGATAGGGTCACCGATATAGAGAGTAACTTTTTCGCCAATTAATTCAGATCCAACTTCAGTAAAAGAGATGTTAAACTTTGAGATTCCAGATGGAAGATTATACCTCAAGTCCCTATGGGGATCTCCATCATCTTCAATTGGAAGAAGAATACGTTCTTCCTCCTGTGGAAGACCAGGACTTCTATTATAGCTGTTTAGTCGGGCCTGATAAAATTCTTTTTTGCCCTGATCTCCGCGTACCAGCAATTTAATTGGCTCTTTGTCCATTGCTTTCTGTTTGAAATCGGGAATTTGATGTCCAGGAGTTATGTTAAAATAAAGCGTAAGGCGGAGTTTATCCGGGAATGGCCGAAATAGTGATACGTTTATGGATGTATCTGGACGTAACTCAATAGTGACGGGCTTCGTAGATGTTAATTGAAGTACGACACATCCGGCCACTACTATAATCACCAAAGTAACCCAAAGCGCCCAATGCATTTTCAGCCGGAAAGTCATAGGTGAAACGGTCCCAATAATTATTTATGTATATTGATAATAACCTAAATACCTTAAAATTATTTTATAATTTTTTTAATAAAAAAGGTTTGTTTAACAATTACTGCTTGTAACATAGCATAAACTTACATTTTTGAAAATTGGATTTACAGGAAGACGAAAATAAAAATCCAATTTCTGGATCGGCAGAATTATTTCTTACACCTACTACTATTCAGTATAGAGCAGTTTTCAAAGCAGTTTTCAAAATTGAGGATTACCATTTGAAATGTAGTATTTAACATTGTTAGTGAATTAATTAAATATTGAACTCGTCTGTTGTTATTTACTCAAGAAAATAGTTCTGACAGCACCAGTGGCGCGATCGAATTGCAACTGCAATCCCGCAGGCATGTAAAAATATATAAAAGGAGATGTATTGGGAAGTTTTTTGTTAGGTTCCCCAAGAGACTTCAAAACCATCTCTAAAGATTCCCCGATCTTGACGCCTTTAACACTTCCATGGAATGGCGCTTCCAGCCGAATGGTATAAATCTTTCCGGTTTCATCAAAGAAGAACCAGACTCCTTCACTTTGTAATCGCAGAACCTTTCCACCTGGTTTATCTGGCCTGTCAGTCGGCTCCGGTTGAGCAGAAGTATGATAAACACTTCTCACCTGATCAATGGTGTCGCCCGGCTTAACCAACAAATCGTTAAATCTAGGACCTGAGACCGGTTCTAAACTATTTACGGCTTTTTTATTTGCATTACCGATTTGTGTTGAGTTGACAGTCGTATTTTGTCTTTCACCAGCATATTTTTCGTTTATCAAGGTCGTGAACGATTTATTAATGAGAGGTAAAAATGTAAGCCCCCATGCCTTTATTTTTTTCACGAAAGCCACTTTCTCGGGAAAACGATTGATATTACGTTGAGACCAATCTGAATCTTCAAAAGAAAGCGTTTCATGTGAAGTAATTCCTTCGGTTTTGGTTGTAAACAGGTATTGGGTGATCAATAGCCCCCTTTTTGCCGTTCGTACAAACACCACAGTAATAAAATCCTGAGGATAGGTTACTCCTTTAGCCGCTAAATCTCCGGCGGCAGCCCTGCTAATTTCATTAATCCTGACTGAACGATCAGCCCATTGCTTCCAGAAGGCAGTAAAATAATTATACATGTACCAACAGGAAGGAAGGTTGGCATCAACGGATTTTTCATTCTCAAGGAACAAAGCATCCGTTCTATTGCAACCGGCGGTTTTTACGAGCGGCCAGTTTGGATCGACAATTTCAGGCGGTTCAGCTTTTAACACATAAATGATTACTCCGCCGACAAGTTGTTTATGTTCTATCCTTCCTAAAAAATAGATCATGCCGGAATTGATACCGTATTTCATTGTGCTATTAGCAAGCATAACCCAGTTGCCTTGCGGTAGCGGTACTGTAGCTCCGCTAACGTAGACTGACTTGGTGAAAATATTGCCGGTCATGGCTTCATTTAAACCGATATTTTGTTGCTTTATGCTTGCCTTGCCCTGACCCGCCAGGGATAACTCTGCTGTTTTTGGTGATGGCGTTATATTCTGAACACTTTTCGCTACAGGCGTATTTACCGGATTACTGAGAGAGGGGACAGGTGACGGGGTTTGTTGATCATGTCCTGTAAATTGCGAAGTATAAGTTCCCTGAGTAGCACTTGTTTGCGGCAAGAGATTTTTCTGGTTTTGCTGTTGCGGCGGAAACAGAATAAATAGCATAGTCAACAGAAATGCTGACAGTAGAAAAAAACGCCACCAAGGTGCACGAGTCCATAATGTTCTAATGATGCCCAGTAGTGATGTTCTTCCTATCATTGTCATTTTTTCGGTTTTGCTATAACTATATCATTATCTGCTATGAGAGTCACACTTGAGTAGCCTTTTTGCTTTGCATCAACAAGAGTGTCGGCTATAGATTCTTCAACGCTGCGAACTAAATCTCTGGATGATGCTCCTCCTCCAAGTTTTTGTTGACGATGTATTATGCCGAACAGTATTGCAGGGTCTATTCCGCCCTCAGTGATGTTAAGACCATAGTTTTTAATCATAGCTTCGATCTCAAGAGCGGCAACACGTGCAATATCCAAACCCGACAGTTGTTTAAATATAAAAATGCGATCAATACGATTCAGTACTTCAGGAACAAACCCGCTTTCCCGAAGAGAGTTAATTGATGTACGCCGAAGTTCATCAGCATCATTGGCATAGGTCACGCTAAGGGACTGCAAAGCATCAGTCGCCGCATTTGTTGTGAGAACGAAAACAGCATCCGTCGTTGAAATCTGTTTTCCGTCTGATGCCTCTGTAATAAAGCCATCATTCCAGGCTGTAAGAAAATTTTTGTGCACCTCCGGATGAGCTTTCTCAAATTCATCGAGTAGAACGAGGGCATCCGGGGTATCCCGAAGTGAGCCCGTGAGCTTCCCATAGGTGTCGGAGCCTACATATCCTTTGGATGAACCGAATAATTGAGTCGCCCCATGTCCTCCACTTGCGAACTGGGTCATGTCGAGATGAATTAGTCTACGGTGTAACTCGACAGCCAGCTGCTTCGCTAAATAGCTCTTTCCGGTTCCAGGAGGTCCGGCAAACATAAAGACGCCGACAGGTTTGCCCCGCTGTTTGAGCGCCAGTCTGCGTCTGAGCTGTGCCGCTACATCATCGCAAACAGCATCTTGCCCGATAACCTTATCTTTAAGAGCTCCGGCCAATTTCTCCGTGTCGATAAACACGGCTTCCGGTTCCTTGGCTATCTTTGATTCGAGAACCTGCCGGTTCGTTAAGCGATCCAGTACGTCCATAATAAACCCCTTTTCATTTGAATTGATTCTGTCCCGGCGTTCATGGAAAAAACAGGCAAAAGTGAGCAGCCAGAAGAAAGTTGCCAGTCCCAAAATAATCCATGCGTGGTCGTGCAGGAACACAACAGCTCTGTAGCAATAAGCGCCAATCGCTCCATGGGATGGACCAAGTTGCATCCAAAACTGAGCAATTGCAATAATCGCGATCACAAGAAACGCGACTGGCATAAGTTTTGTTGAGACTGAAGTTAACCAACGCATTTTTACATCGTAACCTTTAAACCTAAAACCTGACCTACGCTCATAATCGGGAAAACAGCTTTTGACGCCCCTGAAGCAAGACCAACCGTAATACCGCCTCCATCACCATCAAGAATGCCTGTGACATTAATAACTCCACTTGCCGGAACAGGCACTGCGAAGGTGATCGGCTGCTTTTTTAAAACGATCGTGCGGGAATATCCTTGACTATCGATTCTTACAACATCTCCATCCTCGGCGTCAGTATCCCAAACTGTTATCCACGCCAGCCGTATCCGATTATCTTTTGCAGGAGCGACTTCCCTGACAGGAGCGGAACTCGGTGCAGTCGCTGTTTTAATCGACGGGTTTGGGGCAATTTGCAAAGGGGCAGAGGGTGATGGAGTCTTAGTTTTGGGGTCCGCTGCATCCGAAGTATTTGAGGGCATTCTAAACAAATCCGCTTGTAACGCCTGCTTGGCGGCAGCAGAAAGTTGCATACTTTCGATTGCATTTGGTATGTCTTTTTCCGATACTGCCAATAAATGTACCGTACCCAGAGCATTAAATGCATTCAGACGTTCTTGACGCTGGGCTTCAGACAAGTTGTCGCTCTGTCGGGACAAGAAAGGTAAATCAAAAGTACCGGAAAGACCCATGCCTATCACCACCACAGCAACGAGTATCCCCGTAGTCAGAAGTGATTTTATTGCCAACAGAAAAGATGAGCTGCGCTTCGGTTCAGATTCTGCTTTAGGAGGCAAAGAAGCTTGGGGCATATTAATTTTATCCATTCGCTGCTCACAAGTCCTTACGCATATTATACTTTTTTTATTTTGAGCACTCTAACACATCATCTCCGAAATTGTCAACTTAATCGTGTACATTAATCGAAATAGCCGAGTTGTGTGCTTGATATTTTGGGGAAAAGGATCGGATCATGAATGATTGCTGATTGAAAGAGAGTATTTAGATTTACTAAATTAGATTGAGTAAACTTTTTTGTATATCTATCCTCTATATTATTTAGTCATAAAACAATAGTAATGATAACATCAGCAGGATCAAACCTCAACTGCAATCCCTGACGTGCGCAAAAAAATACAGTAGTGAAAGTCCGGATAATCTTTTCTTCCATGTAGGTTCACCCAGGGACTTCAGAACCATATCTAAACTATCTCCAATATTAACGCCTTTGACATTCCCTTGAAACGGTGATTCCAGCTGATTACTTAGTTTGATAGGTAACTGTTTTCATAAAAGAATTTTTCTCAAAATCATAAGAATACTTTATTAAGCTGCCATCTAATATTGTTGTAATCGCATAGCCTAATGTATTAAATTGACGGATAAGATCAATCCATTCACTTTGATCAATCTTATACTGCTTGAATGTTTCACCAAAATTCTTTTGATATCTTATAACTTCTACTTTGCTTATGTTTTCATCATTGTCTAAAGTAAAAATGATTTTACACCACCTGCTAGCATCGTGAGCTATGATTGCACCTTGTCCATTATTTTGATTTATAGAATGTATTAATCCATCAACATATTTATTAACGAAAGAAGGATCAAAATAATTATCCTTTACAGCAAGATCCATTACTTGCTTTGTTACCATCTTATTGGCTTTTTGCAATTTTTCATCAGATTTTATCGGCCAGCAGTTTGCAGTGCCGGCTATCATTAATAATGCCGCTAAAATGAACATGACCAAGCAACAACGACTTTTCATATTCACATCTCCTTCATATAAGTAGTTTTATCGAATTTAACCGCCTGAGCGTTTATCAGATATTGTGTTATAATTTTTTAACGATTACTGGTGGTAATCCTTAATTCTGACTACCGCCAAATACTACGGACTTCGTAGGTGGAAGCAACGACAAGACAAGATTTCCCCGGACATTGACTGTCAGGTCAAGAACAGGTCAGGACAAATTAGGAGAAGAGGTGTCTGCCGTTGACGTTTGATAATCTCCCCTATATTAAGAAATACCGACAGAGGGTGCATGCAATCCGATGTTATTATTTGCGGGTCCCTTTGCGTTACAGGGCGCAAGTCACTCCGTCCCTCCGGCTGCAGTCAGAATGCTGATGACCTTATCATAACGTTCGATCATCTTTGTATTCAGGGGAACGTTAAAATCTGCCGCATCTTTAATTGCCATTGCTTTGGAGTTCTCGCACTGTCCTAACGCTGTTTTGTTCCAGCTGTCCCGAACATTAATATCCGCCCCTCTATCCAGTAAAAGCTTCACGATATCAGCATTGCCGCACCTGGCTGCCGCCATCAGCGCGGTCATATTATACATATCCTTCGCATTTATGTTTGCGCCCCGGTCGAGCAAAAGTTTTACTATATCAATGTCGAATATGGCGGCTGTCACTAATGCTGTTTTATTCATCCTCTCCGTAGCATCGACATTAGCGCCTTTATCCAGCATAAATCGGACGGCATCTATGCATCGCGCCGCCCACACAATCGCCGGCGTGCCTTCGTTGTCCTTGGCATTCACGTTCGCGCCTCTGGCGATTAAGAGCCGTACGGTATCCGTTTTACATTCGGAGGCCGCCATCATAAGCGATGTGTCGCCAACCTTGTCCCGTCCGGCGTCTATATTTGCTCCCCCGTCAAGCAAAAGCTTTACGATATCCGTATGGCCGCTATGGGCTGCTCTCATTAAGGCTGTATAACCGTGGTCTTTCGCCTCTATATTTGCCCCTTTTTTGATCAGGGCGCGAACATTATTAGAATCGCCTTTCATGGCCGACATGATCAGCTCGTTCTCAAGTTCTCCGGCTAATAATGTTGATTCCAATGAGAAAAACAGCAACACTAAAATTATGGAAAACAAAAATATTTTTTTCATATCGTCAATCCTTTTTCATTAACGGAATTCCGGAAACATAACACTTAATTCAACTGCTTTTTATCATGGCCGCCATTGAATATATTCACGGACAGGACACCGCGTTTCCCCCGGGATTTGAACACTTATTTGAAAAAATCAAAAAGTTCCACTTCAAAAATTAAAGTTGCATTAGGTGGAATTGTCCCCATACCCTTATCGCCATAAGCCAGACCCGGTGGTATGATGAGAATACGTTTTTCTCCCTTTTTCATTGAAAGAAAAGCCTCATCCCAACCTTTGATTACCATGCCTGTCCCGACCACAAACAGAAATCGTTGTCCTCGATCCACCGAACTGTCAAACTTAGTTCCATCAAGTAACCTGCCGGTATAATGAACCTCTACAAGTGACCCGCTTGTTGGTGTCGCGCCATTTCCTTCCTTCAGGATAATATACATCAGACCTGATGGAGTACGAATCGCATTCGGGTATTTTTCTTTGATTAAAGCCTCTTCCCCGGCATTCTTCTCTTGCTCTCCCTTGACCGCATTTTCTGCGGCCGGCATCTTTTCAGAGGAAAAGCTCTTTCCCGCAATAAAAAAGCTGAATACTGTAATTAATGATATGCACGCGAAAAATCGCACCCGGTTCATATTGTTTCTCCTGGAAAAGCAAACGTTGTTCCCTATTTCTCCCTGACTTAAAAAAAGTTCAGCCGGGACGAAAGCGGTCCCGGCTGAATTGTCATTCAATACTATTTCTCGTACAGTTTCTCTATCTCGTCCTTGTATTTTTCAAACACAACGCGCCGCTTGAGCTTCATCGTCTGCGTCAGCATGCCGTTCTCCAGAGAAAAAGGCTGATCGATAAATATAAACGCCTTGGGAATTTCGTAGCTGCCGTAGGTGGTTTTCAACGAATTCGTGATCTCTTTTTCGAGGAATTTCCTGGTCTCATCCCTCTTCAGCAATTCCGTGTGATCCTTCGGCAGGTTGTTTTTTTCGGCCCATTTGTCCAGAGCCGCGAAATCCGGAATCACCAGACAAATATTAAACTCGCGGCCTTCCCCGTAGATCATGGCGTTTTCAATATAGTGGTTGAGTTTGATATCCTCTTCGATGGCCACCGGGAATACATACTTGCCGTTTTCGAGTTTGAACTGTTCTTTGAGCCTACCCGTGATATGCAGGAAGCCGTCCTCGTCCAGACGCCCGCGGTCTCCCGTCCTGAATCCTCCGTCGGGTGTCATGACGGCCGCTGTAGCTTCAGGTTTGTTATGGTATCCCTGCATGACGTTGGGTCCGTAAATGATGATCTCTCCATCGGTCGCATCCGGCCCGACAACCGATTTGTCAATGACGATTTTACCCAGACCCATGGGGGGTCCAACGGTGCCGATGCGGTATTTCGCCGGGCAGTTCATGGTCGCGCCGGGGGATGTCTCCGTTAATCCGTAAGCGTCATAAAGCGGAATACCCATGTCCCAGAAAAAGTGAGAAATTTCCGGATTCATCTGGGCGCTTCCCGTCATAACACCGCTTAACTTGCCGCCGAGCCTTTCCCTGATTTTATTAAACACGATCGCGTCGGCGATCTTAAATTTCAGGTTCGTTATGAAACTGGATTTACCCTGCGCCGCCAGTGCCCGTTTTTTCTTGCCGGACTCCACGCCCATGACAAACAGCGCCTTGGCGAGTCCGCCTTCCTCGTTCATCTTCGTCCATAATCCGTCATACACCTTGTTGAAGACTCTGGGAACAGCCGTCATGAAGTCCGGCTTCACCAGCGCCAAATCCTCGGGGATCGTCGAGGCTTTTTCCGCAAGCCCCATGGACGCGCCAAGCAGGCAGTAAACAACCAGTTCTCCAAGCCCGAAAACATGCGCCCAGGGCAGGATGGACAGGGATCTGTTGCTGTAATTGATGTCCGGGAAGCAGACCGTCACGGCGTGAGCGTTGCTGGTGATATTCGCCTGTGAAAGAAGCACGCCCTTGGGATCGCCGGTTGTGCCCGATGTGTAAATCAGGATGCAGATGGAAGTTGAATCCGGATAGATGCTTTTAACATTCTTTGCCGCGCCCTTCTTTTCCAGATCGGCCAGCGTATCCGGCCCGTCGCCTTCCAGGATGATAACTTTTTGCAGAGTGGGTATTGAAGCGAGAATATCTTTTATCTCGTTGTATATTTTTTTCTTGCTGATAAAAAGCACTTTAATTTGAGCGTCATTGACAATGTATTTCCAAACCTGCGGGAGCTCCGCTTCGTACATGGGAACAAACCGCGCGTCAAGGCCGCTGGTGGCGAAAAAGCATATTGCCCATTCCGTGCTGTTGTTGCAGATAATCCCCACGGCATCGTCCTTCTTAATCCCAAGCTGACTCAAACCGCTTCTGACATAATCCACGCGTTTTCCGAAATCGGCATAATTGATCCAATCATACTGTTTCAACGCCGCGTTTTTTGTTCCTAGAAAAGGTCTCTCGGGATACTTGGCAACTGATTTTTCAAGAATCTCAACGATATTATCCGGCTTTACCAACTGATACATACATTACTCCTTGAAATTTAATAAGATTTTTTGGATCACTGACGTTTTTACGTCTTACGTTAACGGATTTTTTTTGTCAACGAAAATATGGATTGGAAGTAAGATATGCTGTTTTGATATTAATCTTCTTAGCCGTGGAAAGTGTTTAGGACGGCCCGGAATCTCCCCGTTACATAGGACAGCGCCCGGTTTCCCCTGTTTCCCCTATTTCCCCTGTTTCCCCTATTACCCTCCCCTATTTCTCATGAAATCAAATCCGTTGAGAACTTTCAAATAACCTGTTTAAAAAAATGACAGTATTTCACGCGAATACAGGCGGCATAAGATAAAGTAAATTGTCTTGACTTCCCCCGTATTAGGTATATCCTATAAAGGACAAAATAATAGACATCTATAGAAACAGTGAACTTCTCTTTGAATTAGAGAGCCAGCGCAATATTAAAGACCTGTCCATTATACTGAAGGCAGGTCTTTTGTTTTTAGATCAAAAATAATGGAGAGAAAGTCCGGATTGCATCAGGTGATTATTATAAAAGGAGAAATAGAATGAATATACACATCATTGAGCCATTGAATAATTTTGTAAAGTTGGCGGAGGACAGATGGGAAAGCGGTTCGTGCAGCGTAGATGAAAGCAATGCCAGGAAGCTGGTTGGCGGTGAAATTTATTTTCACAAAAAACGGCTTGAACCGTCTTTTTTCGGAGGTTCAATAACGGACTATCGCATCAATCAAGACGCGCAAAATCAGGAAAAAATTGTTTTCACACTCCAATATAAAGCAACCTGCAGAAATGTTAAGACAGATAAATACGGATGGTCAAAAAAGACGAAACTGACCGGCAATGAATGAAGATCTTCTTGATTACTGGCTGCGGATTATAAAACCGCTTTTACCCGCAAATGCCTGGGTTGATTCAAGACTCTCCAAAGGCGATTATTTAATACGGATCGACTGGAAACTCGAAAACGGCCCAAACCGGCAAAACAGGCGATCCAGGAAGATCGAGATAATCATCAAGGAGGAAGCGATTGACGATTATCTTAACAAGGATACGAGTGAACGGGCATTATCCGACACGAAGATGAAACAATGGATTACCCAACGGTATAATGATTTCAGACTTGATCAAGACGTCAATATACCAAATTCCGCGATTCCTTATAGATGGCGCATCTCCAAGGGTGTGCTGGGTTGATCAGAGGGGCAACACTTCGCCGGCATCCATCCAATTATAGTTTCCACCGTTTGCCTATTTCTTCTTTTTTGAAACTTTCGTCTCTATTGTCTGGAGCTTCAGGCTCTCTTTCCGTCTTCTTCTTTTGCGGTCCAGTTCCTTTGTCCGTTCTCTTGTGTGCTGGCTCATGATATCTCCTTTGCGGGTTTTTCGTGCTTTATTGGTTGATTGATTAATAAGTAACAACCTCTATCGTGGAGCATGTTGATTATGCCGTGCTTTTGCCGATATCTGCTGCCCATTTGTTATCTTTGCCAGGTTTAAATTACAGAGCTTTCACGTTTTCTGCTGCCGGACCTTTCTTGCCCTCAGTGATGTCGAAACTGACACGCTGGCCTTCATTTAACGTCTTTAAGCCGCCGGCCTGAATCGCGCTGAAATGAACAAACAAATCGCCGCCGCCATCCTTTTCGATAAACCCGAAGCCTTTGCCTTCATTAAACCATTTTACTTTACCTTCTGACATTGCTTTCATCCTCCTTTCTTAAAATTGCCTTAAGTCGGATTTTAAGCTTTGATAGAAAGAAAAAACCACCAGTATTCTAAAGAACATGGTGGTCAGCCTTTGCGCCTCAAAATGTTTTAACCCAGACTTATATGCTATTTATTAAGATAAGCAGCCCCTTATCGAATGTCAAGGCTACTTCTTCAATTATTTCAATATTTTTGGTTCGTGATATCATTGAGGATTACCCCTTGAAAGGCCGTTCCGGCGACATCCGGACATATTCCCGGAGCTATCAAACTTCATGGAGGTAAAAAACCGTGAGGCTTCGATGCTTCACATCTTCCTGAACTGGGCTATCTGACGGGAGATCGCGGCAAGGTTACCTTTTTCATCCCATAGTTCGCCATCAGCCTCCAGTAGTCCGCAAGTGATGAATCGGGTCGTGAGGCTGCATTTAAGTCTGTCAGTCTGCGGCAGGTTTCTGATATTCACGGAAAGCTCTATGGTCGGAACCCATGCAGTCATGCCCTGTGTGGCAAAGACGGCGGGAGGTATGGAATCGATGAGCAGAAAAAGAGAGAGTAAATCTATGGGGCGTCCATCACTGAAACTCAAATATCCTTTGTTCTGCGATACATCTGTCAGTTTTCCTGTCATCCAGCCGGCGCAGGCCGGGTCAAGCCTCAGATCGAGATTTTGGAAAAGTGTGAATTTTGGCATGACAGGGATCTGTATACATTCTTCGACAGGGGCAAGAGCCGGTTCCTTTGCTTCATAGCGTTCGATTTCACAGACATTATTTTCTGACACGAACGTGCCGAGGGCTATGATCTTTTCCTCCCCCTTTTGTGATAAACGTGCCTCAAAACGGTTGAACTGCCTTGAACGGGAGATTTCTGAAATGTGGATATCCACTTCACCGGGGACACATCTGGAAAGATAATTCGCGGTAACAATGGGTGTATTCTTCTTATCGCTCTTTTGGATCATCGCGTTAGCGATCAGCGCCATGAGATACCCGCCGTCGGGGTTGCCGTTTACCGACCAGTTATCCGTGATAACGCCGGCAAAGTGGGAATTGCCAAGATCATTGAGCAATATGTCCTTATCAAAAATATTCATGACTATTAATATACTAAAGCGATCCGCAAGTGTCAACGGGCTTGGCAATTTTTTATTGATAATGATTTGAAAGAGAATATGCCTGTAATCATTGTCAGGGTATTTCTTTTAAGGAAGTGCTAAACAAAATTCCGATCATAAAACCGGTTGAATTGTTTCTTACACCTTGTGTTCTTATTATTTGTCATTTGTTATAAAATAACATTATAGGATTCAGAGGTAAAAGGGAAGAGAGAATCTGTGTTTCACCTGATGCCAGAGAGCATGTTTTGTAGATTAGATCCTCTTC
>Ga0335069_10004949_pt1 | contig 19629 bp, 8 predicted proteins | sample Lox_Sample_11_FD_206714 | JGI IMG/M metagenome (GOLD analysis project Ga0335069, IMG submission 206714) | Soil microbial communities from Loxahatchee National Wildlife Refuge, Florida, United States - Lox_Sample_1.1 | ecosystem: Environmental > Terrestrial > Soil > Wetlands | place: USA: Florida... | reverse complement strand
TGGATGCCCAACGCCTACCCGCCCGACAGTTCGGCACTGGAGATCTTCGCGCAACTGCGACGGCTGACCGAGGCCGAGGGCCGCGACCCCGCCGAAGTCGGCATCGAGGTCTGGACCTCCTGCGGCAGCGGCGGACCCGCCGACTGGGCGCGCGAAGCACGGTTCTGGAAGGATGCGGGGGCGACACATCTCTGCCTGACCACCACCTTCAACCGCCGCCACCACCGGCGGATCGCGGGCACCTCGGTCGATGCGCATCTCGCCGCGCTGCGCGCCTGGCGCGCGGCCGTCGTGGACGCCGTGCTGTGAGCGTGCCGGCGGCGGCGGATGCGATGCAGCCCTTCGCGGGCATCCGCATCATCGACGCGACGCATGTGCTGGCGGGTCCGTTCTCCGCCTACCAGCTTGGCCTGTTCGGCGCGGACGTGATCAAGGTGGAACATCCGCGCGATCCCGATCAGAGCCGCGATTCCGGCCCCGACAAGGCGCTGAACAGCGACCTGATGGGCACCGCCTACATGACCCAGGCGTCGAACAAGCGCGCGATCACGCTGGACCTCAAGACACCGGAAGGGCGCGACATCCTCAAGCAGCTCGCCGCCGGGGCTGATATCCTGGTGGAGAACTACCGTCCCGGCGCCTTCGATGCGCTCGGCCTCGGCTATGAGGCGCTGTCGGCGCTGAACCCGCGGCTGATCTACGCCTCCATGTCCGCCTTCGGCCAGCACGGTCCGCGCGGGAAGATGACCGCCTACGATCACGTCATCCAGGGTACGTCGGGCATCATGGCGATGACGGGGACGCAGGAAGTCAACCCGATCAAGATCGGCTCTCCGGTCATCGATTACGCTACCGGCACGATGGGCGCCTTCGCGCTCGCTACCGCCCTGTTCCAGCGCGAGCGGACCGGGCGCGGCCAGCGCGTCGACATGGCGATGCTGGACGTGGCGATGATCCTGATGGGCTCGCACATCGCCGCCTACACGCGGACCGGCAAGCACCCGAGGCCGAAAGGCTACAAGCAGACCTATGCGACCAACAGCGCCTATCCCACCAAGGACGGCAGCTTCGTCGTGCTTGGCGCCAGCAACCTGCGCCAGCAGAAGCGCTTCTGGGCCGCCGTCGGGCGCGAGGACATGGCGAAGGCAACGAACCCCGAGCGCAAGGCCGACGAGGAACGGGAATTCGCCACCGTGGCCGCGATCCTGCTGACCCGTACCGCCGCCGACTGGGAGGACTTCCTGCAGGCCCGCCACATCCCCGCGGCGCGCGTCCGCACGATGGGCGAGGCGCTCGACGATCCGCAGCTTGCCACGCGCAACGTGCTGCACCGGCACGATGCGCTGCCCGGCGTCGCGGGCGGCATCACCGTGCCGCTCGCCGCCTTCAGGCTCGCGCACGGCAATGCCGCGGTGCGCAGCCCGCCGCCGCGCCTCGGCGAGCACACGGATGCGGTGCTGGCGGAGCTTGGCTACGGCGCGGACCACATCGCCGCGCTGCGCGCCAAGGGCGTCGTCTGACCGCTCAGGCGGCGGTGCCGATCGTGAAGCTGGCGGTACCGTTCGAGTACAGCGCTGTCACGCCGCTGCCGACATGCTGGCCGTTGACGTCGATGCCGTTGACATAGAGGTTGCGGTCCTGCCCGGCGACGCCGCCATAGGCGTCGTTGGTGAACTGCACGCCCACCGTGTGCGTCCCCGCGCCGAACGCGCCGGCGAAGGTGAAGTCCTCCCAGGTTCCGCTCGAGTGCAGCGTTGTCACTGCCTGCGGCGTGCTGATGGTCTTGCCGTCGATCGAGAGCACGAACTGGGCGTCGCCGTTCCACGCGTCCTCCGACAGGTGAACCACGAGCGTGTCGGGCGGCGGGGCTGCGGTCCGTGCGGTGCCGCCCACGGTGAAGCTTGCGGTGCCGTTGTTGAACATCCTGGCCGACGTATTGGCGTAGGTCGTGCCGTCATAGGCGATGGAGGAGACGAACAGGTTGCGGTCGGTCGTCGTCGTGCCGCCCCGGGCGTCGTTAATGAACTGGATCTGCACGCTGTGCGCGCCCGATCCCCAGTTTCCCGTCAGGTTGAACACGCCGGTATCGCCGCTGCTGCGCAGCACGTCCGCGTTCAGCGTGCCGCCGACCTGCGTGCCGTCGACGCGCACCACGAACTGCGCGTCGCCGTTCCAGGCATCCTCGTTGATGCGCAGCGTCAGCGTGTCGACGGGCGGCGGCTGCGTCTGCGGCTCCAGCTCCACGATGATCGGGTGATCGGTCACCCCGATCGTTGCCGAAGCCACGTTGTGCAGGGTCTGGATCGGCGCGGTGCCCGCCAGCGGATCGAAGATCTCCACGGTCTGGTAGGTGGCTGAGAACGACACGGTCACGTTGACGGTGGGGGCAGCGACTTCGGTGCCCGTCGCCTCGTTCCAGATTTCCGGCTCGGCCCACACCACGATGTCGGTCGCGCCGCTGGATTTCTGCATCACCATGCTGTTGCCGTCGGACGGCAGGTTGGCGAGCGAGTAGGTCACGGCGGTCGGCGTGAAGGTCTTGGCCGTGGCGCCCCGATCGGCGAGAATCGTGGTCAGGTCGTGGATCGCGGTCGCCGCCTCCTTCGGCTGATTGTTCGGATCGAACAACCCGTAGCCGTCGTCGCCCTGCGGGGAACCGGGCTGGTAGGCGTCCATCAGCTGATACAGGTAGGTGTAGGTGATGCCGGCCTGCGCATCGTCCATCAGCAGGTCGAGCGTGTAGCGGGCCTGCACGTCCTGGTTCACCGCGCCGCCGGTGCCGCCGTTCGTGCTGTAGCCGGTTTCGGTGTAGACGGCGGGGCCGGTTGTCCCGGGCTCATTGCCCAGCGCCTGAGTGCGATTCACCCACTGCTCGGGCGGGTTGCCGTTGTTTGGGTACGGGTGCTGCGTGTCGTAGTCGGCAAGCCCCGGAGTGGTCAACGGGTTCGGGCCGACCGGAATCCCGCCCGCATTGTATCCGGTGAAATAATCGACCGAGACGCCGCTCAATAGCGAATTGCCGTGGACCCAGGTATACAACGCCTTCTGCAGGTTGATGGCGCCCTGGATGCCGCCGACCCCGTTATAGGTCAGCGGAAAATTGTTGATCTCGTTCGCACCTTCCACCGCGACGATGCTGCCCGGCACCGCCTGCTCCAGCTGATCGATGAGCGACAACTGTCCCTGGATGCTGGATGTGGTGAGGGTACCCCCGGTGAACGGCAGGATGGTGAACTTGATGCCCTGCTGCGCGAGCGCGACGTAGCTGGAGAGCGGTGCGGAGCCCGCGTAGCCGTTGCTGATCGTGTCGCGGACGTTGCTGACGCCGAGATAGGCGAGGTCGGCCTCGACATTCGCGATGTTGGCGTAGCCGCCATCGGTGTACGGGATGTGCGTGTTGACCCCAATCGTATTGATGAAGTTCGCAGTCCGCATCGGTTGAACGGTCGGCATTTATCACCCGAAAGAGGTATTTTGGATGAATGTCGATCACGCGTCCGCGATCCGGTCAACGGAACCAAATGAATCCAAAAGTAACGCGTAAGGAACTTCTCGAATTCGCTCAAATATTGGACTCCCGGCCGCGCCGCTTACAGTTTTTCCCCGCGTTGCCGGGCCGCGCCGTCAGCGTGTCAGTGCGATTGCAGTCACGATTACTTTTGCGCGAACGAGAAACCGCCCGCTCAACCGCATGAGCGGCGCCGCCGTAGGCGGCGGCGGCGCGCGCAGCAGCGTCGCCTCGAAGGCGCCGCCGCGCGGGTCCACCGCAAGCTCGGCGTCCTGGAAGCCGAGCCAGGCGCCGGTCAGCGGGTGCCAGACCTTGAACACCGCCTCCTTCGCGCTGAACACCAGCCGGTCCCAGCACACTCCGGACGGCGCGGCGGCGATCCAGCCGCGCTCGGCGGCGGTCAGCACCATCCCGGATACGCCGGGCGGCAACGCCTCGTCCGGCTCCGCGTCGATGCCGACGCCCCAGTACGCCGCGGCTTCGGCGACCGCGGCGGCGCAGTACGGCGCGCAGTGCGTGATGCTGCCCACCAGCCCGGCGGGCCAGACCGGCGCACGCGAGGGACCGGGCGGCAGCGGCACCGGCGTGTAGCCAAGCGCGGCGATCGCGCGGCGCGCGCATGACCGTCCGAGCGCGAATTCCCGCCGCCGCTTCTCGACCGCGCGGACCAGCGCCGCCTCTTCTTCCCGCGGCAGCGGCTCGGGCACCGCATCGCCCGGCAGCCAGGCCGCCGCGACGCCACGCGGCAGGATCTCTTCGATCATCGGGCGGCCATCTCATGCTTCCGGTCAATGGCCGAACGTATCGGGCCACCCGTTCCTACGTCCATCGGCGCGTTTTCCGGCACGCCGCTGCGCGGCTAGCGTCGCCGTCGCGCCGGGCGGAACGTTGCCGGCGGAGGATATTCTGGGATGAAACACTCTCCCGTCCTTCGGCGGCCTGCCGTGCTGGGCGTCGTTCTGCTTGCAGCTTTCGCGGCGTTGTTCCTGCTGTCGTGGCCCACCGTGTTCTCGTTCGCGCTGTGGGTGCTGTACGATCGCGGCAATCTCCTGAACGTCGATTACCTGATGGCCGACGGCATGCGCCCCGGCGTCGATTTCTTCTATTCCTACGGTCTGCTTCCGCTCGCCGTGCAGCGCGCCGCCTTCGCGCTGGGCGGCCGCGGATACGCGCCGATGCTCGCGATCACGGTGATCGCGATGCCGCCGATGGCGCTGATCTGGGCCGCGCTGTTCCGCCGCCTCCCGCCGTCCTGGCCGTGGCTGCTGGCGGTGCTGTGCGTGGTGCCGATGCTGCTGTGGGTCAACCCCAACCTGCCCTACACGCTGGTCCTGCTGTCGATGCTGGGCGCGCTGGCGCTGGTCGCGGCGGGGCGGCTGCCCTGGGCGCTCGCCGCCGCCGCCGTCGGCTGCTGGAGCGTGCCCTCGCTGCCGCTGGTCCTGTCGGCGCTGCTCGCCGCGCTGATCATCATCGACTGGTGGACGGCGCCCGGCCGCCGGTCGGGCGCGGCCCTGCTCCGCATGCTGCTGCCCGGCGCGCTCACCTGGGCGGGAACCGGCGCCGCGCTCGCCCTGCTGTTCGGCTGGGCGCCGGTGGCGGCAACCGCGCTTCCCTTCGCGGGCGCACACTTCTACGCCGAGAAAGGCTACGGCTGGGCCAACCTGCACGAATTCCTCAGCCCCGCCGGCGCCGGCCTGCGCTGGTACCTGTTCACCCGGTCCGGCTGGTGGATGGCGAGCACGGTGCTGCTGTTCGGCCTTGCGGCATGGCGGCTTGCCGTCATGCTGCGCGCCCGCGCCGTTGACCCGGCGGGCGCGGTCGTGGCGCTGCTGGCCGCGCTGCACGCCGCCTTCGTCTTCGTCGCGCCCGGACCGCAGGCGCAGCATCTGATCTACGATCCGCTACTGGCGGGCGGCGTGCTGCTGGGGCTCGCGCTGCTGCCGCGCGGCGCGGCGCGCGGTGCGCTGCTCGCCGGGTACTGCGCGCTCGCTCTCACCGGCTCGGCCTGGCAGGTGCGCGATACGTGGCGGTCCTGGCGCGACGAGGCGCCGCGCCCCGAGACGGCGGGGTTGTACGCGACCGCCGATTTCGCCGCCCACTGGCGCAAGCTGCTGGATCTGGCGGCGCGGCGGGACGTGCTGATGCTGACCTACGCGACCGGCGTGCATCATTACTTCCCCGCCGTGCATGGCCCGCGCATCTGGGTGCTGGAGGTCGGCCAGCTGCTGCCGCAGGACGAAGCGCGGGTGATCGCGCAGATCAAGGCGGCGCAAACGGTCGCGACCTATCCGGACAGCCCCTATCTGGCCCGCGATGCGACGATGCGCGCCGCGCTCGGGCGCGCGATGTGCCCGATCGGGTCGGACGCTTTCCTTACGATTTGGCAGCGGCGCGGACCGGACGGCGCCTGCCCGTCGCCGATCGCGTCGCCCATCGCTTCCGCCGCGCCGGGCTGAAGCGCGCGGCGCCCGCCGGATCACCGCGCGCGCTTTCTGCCCAGCCGCGCGATCGGGCTTTCGAACCAGACGAACGAGGAAGCCGCGACCGCCAGGGTGACGGCGTAGGCGATGACGAACAGCGCGCCGTGGCGCAGGACGTATCCCAGCGCCCCGGGATCGTCGGCGCCCGAGCGGTGCGCGCCCAGCCCGGGCGCAAGCGCAAGCAGCACGATCAGCACGGGCAGATGGAACAGGTAGCCGCCGTAGGAGACGCGGCCGATCGCCTGCAGGCCCGGAAGCCGGCCGAGCCGCAGCCATGCCGGCCCCGCTGCCAGGATCCCGGTCAGCGCCGCCACCGCCATCGAAACCGGCACGTAGTAGACCAGCACCTGCCTCCCGTCGCCGTACAGAATGCCGGAGACGATGTTGCGCAGCGCCTCCACCGAGATGCCTCCGGCGCGCGCCACGCCGAGCCAGGCGTAGATGCCGCCATAGGTCAGCGTGACCAGCAGCGCCGCCGCCGCGGCCAGCGCGGCCGCGCGGCGGTTGCCGGTCAGTTCGCGGCGGTACAGCGCGATCAGCGTGCCCAGCGCGAAGGCGTCGAAATGCGCCGGGCCGAACGCATACACCGCGAAGGCCGCGCGCTCGGCATCCCAGCCGGCGTGGTGCGCGGCGGCACCTGCGGCGGCGCGGATCGCGGGCGCGGCGGCGATCGCGGCGAGCAGCGCCATGCTCCGCGCGCGGCGCCCGCGCAGCAGCAGCAGGAAGGGGAACACGAGGTAGAATTGCTGCTCGACGGACAGCGTCCAGAGATGCGCGAACCCGCTCCACGCGTTCCGGGGCGTATAGGTCTTGAAGATCATGTCGAGGTTGAAGGTGAAGCTGAGCAGCCACGGCATATCGACGAGCGCGCCCCATCGGCCGGCTTCGGCCAGATAGACCGCGCCCAGCAGCACGAAGGCGATGTAGACCGGCCAGATGCGCAGCGCCCGGCGGGCATGGAACCGCAGGATGGCGCGGCGGCCCAGCGGTTCCTGCCCGGCGCCGCCAAGCAGCGACGTGGAAACCGCGAAGCCGGACACCACGAAGAACAGCCACACGCCCATCCAGCCGAACGGCAGCAGGCCGCAATGCATCAGGATGACGCCCGTCATCGCCAGCGCGCGCAGCGCATCCACCTCGGGGACGTATCCGTGGTCGGCTCCCGCCGCCGCACGGCCCGTCGCGCCGGCTGCCCGGGACCGGGACCGGGACGGGTCGTCCGGTTGCACGGCAGCGTCCGGCGCAATGCGGCCGACGGGAGCGGGGGCGGCCGCCTCCGCCGCCCAGGACAGGCGCGCGACGCCCACCGCGCCGGCGCCGGAGGTGCCGTGGCGGTTCACCATCCGGCAGTCCCGACCGATCCGCTTGTCCGGCGTGCCGGCATGGCCGAACTCCCAGGTTGCGCGCGCGAGCGGAATGTCGCGATGCCGTGCGGCCCGGCAAAGCCCGCCGAAAGGCGTAGGGCGCGCGGCGGTTCGGTGGCCCGGCGCCTCATCCGTTCGATGCATCGGCCGGTCATCATCCGCCGAAGGTCAGGGTTCCGCCGCCGCACGGCGCCGCCCTACACCGGCGCACTGGCGGGTCGGGCGTGATCCGCCCCGACAGCGACGCGCGGAAGGAGACGGATGGACCTGTTCGCGGAGTCGCCGCCGCCGCCGCCCCGGCTTGGCGGCGCCGAAGAGCTGCTGCTTGATCGGTCCGGCGCCGCTGCTCCGCCGGCCACGCGGCACGGGTATGTGCTCGATGGCGTGCCGCGCGCCCGCTCTTCGGACCATGCGGCCATCGCGCCGCCCGACGCCGCCGCGCGGTTCGCCGGGCTGCGCGTCGCCATCGTGCACGAATGGCTGGAAACCTTCGCCGGGTCCGAGCGGGTGGTTGAGCAGCTCCTGCTGTGCTTTCCACACGCCGACCTGTTCGCGGTCGTCGATTTCCTGCCCGACGGCGAACGCGGCTTCCTCGGCGGACGCGCGGTGCGGACCAGCTTCATCCAGCACCTGCCGGCGGCACGGCGGCTGTTCCGCCACTACCTCGGCCTGATGCCGCTGGCGATCCAGCAGCTCGACATGTCGGGCTACGATCTGGTGATTTCGAGCAACCACGCCGTGGCGAAGGGCGTGCTGACCGGCCCGGACCAGGTGCATGTCAGCTACGTCCACTCGCCGATGCGCTATGCCTGGGACCTGCAGCACCAGTATCTGCGTGCAGCCGGGATCGATCGCGGGCTGCGCGGTCTCTATGCGCGGTGGCTGTTCAACCGGATGCGGATCTGGGACGCCGCCAGCGCGCACGGCGTCGACCGTTTCGTTGCCAACTCTTCCTACATCGCACGGCGCATCGCCAAGACCTACCGGCGCGACGCGGCGGTGATCCATCCGCCCGCCGATGTCGAGCGGTTCCGGCCCACCGCGGGGCCGGGCGGCGCGGCGCGCGAGGATTTCTATCTGCTGGCCTGCCGCTTCGTCCCCTACAAGCGGGCCGACGTGATCGTGCGCGCCTTCGCCGCGCTGCCCGACCGGCGGCTCGTGGTGGTGGGCGACGGACCGGAGCGCGCGCGCATCCGCGCCGCGGCGGACGGCGCGGCGAACATCAGCTTGCTGGGCAGCGTCGATCAGGCGGCGTTGATCGGGTTGATGCAGCGTGCCCGGGCCTTCGTCTTCGCCGCCGAGGAGGACTTCGGCATCACCCTGGTCGAGGCGCAGGCCTGCGGCACGCCGGTGATCGCCTATGGCCGGGGCGGCGCCGCCGACATCGTCGTGCAGGACGATGACGGGGCGCCCACCGGCGTGCTGTTCGCGCGCCAGGAGCCCGAGGCGGTGGCCGAGGCGGTCGCGCGGCTCGACCGGCTGGGGGGCGCGGTGACCGCGCAATCCTGCCGCGCCAACGCGCTGCGCTTCGCCGCGCCGCGCTTCCGTGCCGAAATCACCGCCTGCATCGCCGAGGCGCTCGGCTGACATGAACGACGGCAGCGCCGGGGCGCAGGCAGCCGCGATGCCAACCGCCGAGGAGCGCGTGGCGCGGCTTTCCAGCCTGCGCGGCTTCACCGGCGGCACGCTGTGGAACCTGCTCGGGCGCGGCGCGCCGGTCCTGGTGGCGATCGCCGCGACGCCGGTGCTTATCGGCCAGCTCGGCGTGGACCGCTGGGCGCTCTTCGCGCTGGCGATCAGCGTCGTCGGCACGTTCGGGCTGCTCGATCTGGGCATCAGCGCGGCGCTGACGCGCGCGCTGGCCGAGCGCATCGGCACGCCGCAGGAAGCGCGCGCCCCGGCGCTCGCCGCCACCGGGCTCGCGCTGGTGCTGGCGCTCGGTGCGGCGGGCGGCACCGCGGGATTCGCGGCGGCACCGTGGTGCGTGGACCGCCTGCTGCACGTACCGCTGGCGTTGCGCCCCGATACGGTGCTGGCGTTCCGCATCCTCGCGCTGTCGGGGCCGCTGGTGGTGGCGAACGCCGCGCTCTGGGGGATGCTGGCGGCCTACCAGCGGTTCCGCGCGGCCAACCTGCTGGGGATACCGGTCGGGGTGCTCTACTACGTCGCGCCGATGCTGATGCTCGCCTGGCGCGACAGCCTGGCGGCGGCGGTCTTCGCGGTGGTCGCGGTGCGCGCCGTGCAGACGTTGCTGAGCGCGGCACTGGTCTGGCGGCAAGTGCCGGAGCTGCGCGGCAAGGCGCGCTTCGAGATGCGTGAGATGCGCTACCTGATCGGCATCGGCGGCTGGGTCACGGTGTCGAACACGCTGGCGCCGCTGATGACCTACGCCGACCGCTTCGTGGTGGGCGCCCTGGCGCCGCTGGCGGCGGTGTCGCACTACGTCACGCCGGTCGATTTCGTCTGGCGGCTGACCATGCTGCCGATCGCAGTCGCGGGAACGCTGTATCCGGCGGTGGCGACCGGCCACCGCCGGATGCCCGACCGGGTGCAGACGCTGCTGCGCGCGGGCTCGCTGGTGGTGGTGGCGACGATGTTCCCCGCCTGCGCGGCGATGGTGGGGTTCGGCGACCGGATCATGACGCTGTGGCTCGGCGCCCGCTTCGCGGCCGACAGCCAGGCGGTGCTGATGATCGTCGGCGGCGGCGTGTTCTTTTCCTGCCTCGCGGCGCTGCCCGCGACCACGCTGGACGGCATCGGCCGGCCCGACATCGGCGCCGGCCTGCTGGTCGTGCAGACGGTGCTGTTCCCGCCCGCCGTTGCGGCAATGACGATCGCCTACGGAATCGAGGGCGCGGCGGTCGTATGGAGCGTCCGCGCCGTCACCAACTGTCTCGTCCGGCTCTGGGTGCTGGGCCGCGTCGCGGGCGCGCTGCGGCCCGCGGTGCGGCAGGTCAGCTGGGTGGCCATTGCGGGCGGCCTCGCCCTGCTCGCCTGCGCGCTCACCGGGCCACCCGGGGCACGGCTGGCGGTCACCCTCGCGGCGGCCGCGGCCATCCCCTGTCTGGCGGCGCATCGGCTGCTGGACAGCCAGGAGCGCGACCACCTTTTGCGCCTCCTCCACGTCACGCGCGCGAGAGAGAAACTCACCCGACCGATAGCCTGACCGTGCGGGCCTACGCCTAAAGGTCAGGTCCGGATGGCAATCCTTCCAAAAGGTGGCCTCCGCGGCACCAAGCGGAATGTTAGGTCTTGCTGCCTGCAGCAGCTGTCCCGAAGGTGCGCCGCGCCGGCTTGGCGGGGCGGGCCGCTCAAACCGCCGGAATCAGGATGTTGTCCGAGCATAGCAATCGATTGCCGACCACGGACACACGGCGTGCGAACACCCCTCAAGGCGACACCCTCGTGGCGCGATTCGAGACGCAGGCGGCCGCGACGCCGCATGCCATCGCCGCGACCTTCGGCGACGACCATCTGACCTACGCGCAACTCAATGCGCAGGCGAACCGGCTCGCCCATCGCCTCATCGCGGACGGTGCGGTGCCGGATCGGTTGGTCGCGCTCCTGCTTCGCCCGGGCCTGGATCTGCTGGCGGCGATGCTGGCGACGCTGAAGGCCGGCGCGGGCTATTTGCCGCTCGACCCGCGCGATCCTCCGCCGCGCCTCGCCGCCATGCTGGAGGATGCGCGCCCGGTCGCACTTCTGCACGCCTCGGAGGATGCGCTGCCCACAACGGACGGCATCGCGGTGCATACGCTCGATCTGCCGGACTTCGCCGCGGCCCTGGCGAAATCGCCCACGGCCGACCCGACCGACGCGGACCGCGCGACGCCGCTCGGGCCCGGGCACACCGCATACGTGATCTACACCTCGGGATCGACCGGCAGGCCGAAGGGCGTGGTGATCACCCACCGCAACGTGGTGCGGCTGTTCGACGCGACCGACCGCTGGTTCGGCTTCGGCCCGGACGATGTCTGGACCCTGTTCCACTCGTTCTGCTTCGATTTCTCCGTCTGGGAGATCTGGGGCGCGCTGCTGCATGGCGGGCGCTTGGTGATCGTGCCGTACGAAACCGTGCGCTCGCCGCGGGATTTCCTCGATCTGCTGGCGAAGGAAGGAGTCACGGTGCTGAACCAGACGCCCTCCGCCTTCTACGGGCTGATGCGCGCCGATGCCGACCGCCCGGACCTCGGCCGGCGGCTGGCGCTGCGGACCGTGATCTTCGGCGGCGAGGCGCTGGATTTCCGGCGCCTCGTCCCGTGGTACGACCGGCATGCGGATGACCGTCCCCGGCTCGTCAACATGTACGGGATCACCGAGACCACGGTGCATGTCAGCTACCTGCCGCTGACGCGCGCACTGGCGGCGGCGAGCTCGGACTCGCTGATCGGCGAACCGATCCCGGATCTGCGCATTCACGTGCTGGACGAGGCGATGCAGCCGGTCGCGCCCGATACGATCGGCGAGATGTTCATCGAGGGCGCCGGGCTGGCGCGCGGCTACCTGAACCGGCCTGAGCTGACAGCGGAACGATTCGTCCGCAGCCCGTCCGGCGGGGCCGCCGCCCGGCTCTACCGCACCGGCGATCTGGCGCGCCGCCGCGCGGACGGGATGCTCGCCTATTGCGGGCGGTCGGACCAGCAGGTGAAGGTGCGCGGCCATCGCATCGAGACGGGGGAAGTCGCTGCGGCGTTGGCCGGCCTCGACGGCGTGGCCGACGCCGCCGTGGTGGCGCGCGTGGATGCCGCCGGCAACAATGAGCTCGCCGGCTATGTCGTGATGCGGGCTGGCGCCCTGTTCGACGCGGCGGGGCTGCGCCGCGCGCTTGCGGCGCGGCTGCCCGCGCACATGATCCCCGCCTCGCTCGTTGCGCTGCCGGCGATACCGCTGACGCGCAACGGCAAGCTCGACCGCGCCGCGCTGCCCGAGCCCGGGCACGACGACACCGTGGCGTCCGGGTCGGCCCCGGCGGATGCGACTGAGCGCGCGGTGGCCGCGATCTGGCGGCGCGTGCTGCGGCGCGACCATGTGGCGCGCGATGTCAACTTCTTCGACGCTGGCGGCAACTCGCTGCTCATGTGGGACGTGCACGAGGCGCTGCGGCGCGAACTGGGCATCGACCTGCCGATCTCGGTCATGTTCGCGCACGCCACGGTCGCCTCGCTGGCGCGCGCGCTGGCGCCCGAGGCGCGACGGCCGGCCGATCCTCGCCCGGCGGCAGAGGCGCGGCAGCGTGCGCTCCTGCAGGCGGATGCGATGCGGCGCATCGCGGCGCTGCGCAGCAGCGGAGCGGCGCGATGAACGACGCGACGGCCAGCGCGGCGGACAGCGTGGCCGGCGAAGCGGTCGCGATCATCGGCATCGCCTGCCGCTTCCCGGGCGCCGACGATCCGGCGGCGTTCTGGGCCAATCTGTGCGCGGGGGTCGAGTCGGTGCGCCGCTTCGCGCCCGATGAGTTGGAGGATTCGTTCGCGCCCGCGGTGCGCAACGATCCCGGCTTCGTGGCGGCGCGCCCGATCCTGAAGGACGTGGACCGGTTCGATGCCGGATTTTTCGGCATGCAGCCGCGCGAGGCGGCGCTGACCGATCCGCAGCACCGGCTGTTCCTGGAATGCTGCTGGCAGGCGTTCGAGGATGCGGGCCGCGATCCGGCGGGCAGCAACACCGGCGTCTTCGCCGGCTGCTCGATGCCGACCTACCTGATCCACAACCTTCTCGCCGACCGCGCGGCGGCGGCGGCCTTCGCCAGCGGCTATCAGGTGGACAACTACCAGCATCTGCTCGGCTCGCTCGGCGACGTGCTGGCGACGCGGGTGTCCTACAAGCTCGATCTGCGCGGCCCGAGCATGACGGTTCAGACCGCCTGCTCCACCTCGCTCGTCGCGGTGGCGCAGGCCTGCCAGGCGCTGCTGCTGGCGCAGTGCGACATGGCGCTGGCGGGCGGCGTGTCGGTCACCTTCCCGCAGCGGCGCGGCTACCGGCACACGGAAGGCGGCATGGTGTCGGCGGACGGGCATTGCCGGCCGTTCGATGCGGCTGCCAGCGGAACGATCTTCGGCGACGGCTGCGGCGTCGTGCTGCTCAAGCGGCTGTCCGACGCGCTGGCCGACGGCGACCGCATCCACGCCGTGATCCGCGGCTTCGCCACCAACAACGACGGCGCCGGAAAGGCCGGGTTCACCGCGCCGAGCGTGGCGGCGCAGGCGCAGGCGGTGGCACAGGCGCAGGCGTTGGCCGGCGTCACCGCGGATGCGATCGGCTACGTGGAGTGCCACGGCACCGCAACGCCGCTCGGCGATCCGATCGAGGTGGCGGGGCTGACCGCCGCGTTCCGCGAAACGACCGACGCGTTGGGCTTCTGCGCGATCGGTTCGGTGAAGGGCAATATCGGCCATCTCGATGCTGCGGCGGGAATCGCCGGGTTGATAAAGGCAACGCTGGCGGTGCGCGAGGGCAGCATCCCGCCGACGCTGCACTACACGGCGCCGAACCCGCATCTGCGGCTCGACGGCAGCCCGTTCTTCGTCGCCGCGCGCACGATGTCCTGGCCGCCCCTGCCGGGGCCGCGTCGGGCCGGGGTCAGCGCGCTCGGGGTCGGCGGCACCAACGCGCATGTCGTGATCGAGGAGCCGCCGCCCGCCGCCGTGGCGGCGGGCACGGATGCGCCGGCGGTGTTGGCGGTATCCGCCCGCAGCGACGCGGCCCTCGCGGACGCGCGGGAGCAACTGGCCGCGTGGCTCGCCGCCCATCCCGACGCCGCCCTCGCGGATGTCGCGCACACGCTCGCGCGGCGACGCGGCTTCGCACGGCGCAGCGCCGTGGTCGCGCGCGACGCCGGGGAGGCGGTGCGCAAGCTGCATGAGGCGCGCGCCGTCGCGGCGGGCGCGCCGGGCGTCGTGTTCATGTTCCCCGGCCAGGGCGCGCAGCATCCCGGCATGGCGGCGGCGCTCCACGCGCGCGAGCCGGTGTTCCGCGCCGCCCTCGACCGCTGCGCAGACATCCTCGCACCGCTGATCGGGGCCGATCTGCGCGACGTGCTGTACGGCGGCGAACCCGGCGCGGCGGCAGCGCTGCGCGAAACCTCGCTGGCGCAGCCTGCGATCTTCTCGGTGTCCTACGCTCTGGCGCAGCTGTGGATGGCCTGGGGCGTCACGCCGTCCGCGATGATCGGCCACAGCGTGGGCGAGTTCGTCGCGGCCACGCTCGCCGGCGTGCTGAGGCTGGAGGATGCGCTGGCGCTGATCGCCGCGCGCGGGCGGCTGATGCAGGGCCTGCCGGGCGGCGCGATGCTCGCGGTCACGCTGCCCGAGGCCGAGGTCGCGCCGCTGCTCGGCGCCGACCTCGATCTGGCGGCGGTGAACGGCGCGTCGCTCTGCGTGGTAGCCGGGCCGCATCATGCGGTCGCCGCGCTGGAGGCGGCGCTGGCGGCGCGCGGCGCGGGCGCGCGGCGGCTGCACACCTCGCACGCCTTCCACTCCGCGATGATGGACCCGATCGTGCCGGCACTGGAACGGGCGGCGCGCGGCGCGGCGCTGGGCCGGCCCGAAATCCCCTGGGTGTCCTGCGTCACCGGCGGCTGGATCACCGAGGCCGAGGCGGGATCGGCGGAATACTGGGCGCGGCATTGCCGCGCGCCGGTCCGTTTCGCGCAAGGACTGGCGACGCTGCTCGACGGCATGGACGCGCCGCCGGTGCTGCTGGAGGTCGGACCCGGCGCCACGCTCGCGATGCTGGCGCGCGGCGGCGCACGCGGACGCGCGGCGGCGATCCTGTCTTCCCTGCCCGGCGCCTCGCCCGAGGCGGCGGAGATGGATGCAACGGAAACCATCGCCGCGGCGCGGGCCGGGCTGTGGTCGGCGGGCGCGGCGATCGAGCTGGCGGCGGCGGAGCCGGGCGGCGTCCTGTCGCTGCCGACCTACCCGTTCGAGCGGACGCGGCATTGGATCGATGCTCCTGCGGCGGAGACAGCGACGGTGGCGACGGCGGAACCGGCGGCGGAGGCCGCGCCCTGCGAGTCCGCTTCCGCCAGCGCGCCGGCGGCGCGGCCCGATGCGGTGCGCGCGGGCATCCTGGAGGCGCTGGCAGCGCTCAGCGGCAACGACTACGCCGACGCGCCGGAGGACGCGACCTTCCTGGAACTCGGCTTCGACTCGCTGTTGCTGAGCCAGGTGGCGCAGGCGGTGCAGGCGCGCTTCGGCGTCGCGGTCGGCTTCCGTCACCTGCTCGGTGATCTCGGCACCGTGGCGGCGCTCGCGGCGCACCTCTCGGCGCGCCTGCCGCAGGTGGCGGCCGCCGTCGAGCCGGCCCCGCCGGCGGTCGCGCAACCTGCAGCGGAGCCCGCCGCCGAGACCGAGATGCCGAACCGTTTCCGCCGCTACAGCGCGCCGCAGGCGGCATCGGCGCCGACCGAGCTGACCGAGGAGCAGCGCCGCTTCGTCGCCGCGCTCGCCGCCCGCCTCACGGCGCGCACCGCCAGGTCGAAGGCGATGACGCAGGCGCACCGCGCGGTGCTCGCCGATCCGCGCACCGCGTCGGGCTTTCGGGCGGAGTGGAAGGAACTGGTCTATCCGATCGTGGTCGAGCGCGCGTCGGGCTCGCGCGTGTGGGACATCGACGGCAACGCCTATATCGACCTCGTCAACGGCTTCGGCCCGACGGCGTTCGGCCACGGTCCGGAGTTCGTCATGGAGGCGGTGCGCGCGCAGCTCGAGCGCGGCTTCCCGATCGGGCCGCAATCCGATCTCGCCGGCCCCGTCGCGGCGCTGGTCAGCGAACTCACCGGCAACGAGCGCGTCACCTTCTGCTGCACCGGCTCGGAAGCGGTGATGGGGGCGCTGCGCCTGGCGCGCGCGGTCACCGGGCGCAAGCGCGTCGTCGCCTTCGCCGGCGCTTATCACGGCGGCTTCGACGAGGTGCTGGCGCGCGGCGTCCGCGCGGGCGGCGAGCCGCGCGCCCTGCCGGCGGCAGCCGGCGTGCTGCCCGAGGCGGTCGCCAACCTGACGCTGCTGGAATACGGCGCGGAGGAAACGCTCGACTGGATCCGCGCGCACGCGCAGGAGCTCGCGGCGGTGCTGGTGGAGCCGGTGCAGAGCCGCCACCCCGCGCTGCAGCCGCGCGCCTTCCTGCACGAGCTGCGCGCGATCACGGAACAGTCGGGCGCGGCGCTGATCTTCGACGAGGTGGTGACCGGCTTCCGCCTGCATCCCGGCGGCGCGCAGGCGCTGTTCGGCGTGCGCGCCGATCTCGCGACCTACGGCAAAGTGGTCGGCGGCGGAATGCCGATCGGCATCCTGGCAGGCTGCGCGCGCTTCATGGACGCGCTCGACGGCGGGTTCTGGCAGTACGGCGACGATTCGGCGCCGGAAGCGGCGGTGACGGTGTTCGCGGGCACCTTCGTGCGTCACCCGCTGGCGCTGGCGGCCGCGTTGGCGGTGCTGGAGCACCTGAAGGCGGAAGGCCCGGCCTTGCAGCAGGCGCTCGGCGCGCGCACGGCGGCGCTGGCGGCACGGCTCAACCGGTTCGCCGAATCCCGCGGCATCGCCTCGCGCGTCGAGCATTGCGGCAGCATCTTCCACTTCAACCCCGCCGCCGAGGACCGGCGCGCCAGCCTGCTGTTCCACCTCCTGCGCGAGCAGGGCATCCACGCGCAGGAAGGCTTCCCGCTGTTCCTGACCACCGCGCACACCGACGCCGACATCGACGCCGCGGCGCGCGGCTTCGAGCAGGCGATCGACACGCTGCAAGCGGTCGGCATCCTCGCGCCGCAGCCGGGGACCGCGGCGGTTGCGCGCGAAACCGTCGTGCCGCTGACCGAGCCGCAGATGGAGATCTACCTGGCCGCGCAGCTGGGCGACGGGCCATCCTGCGTGTTCAACGAGGGCGTCAGCATCGAACTGTCCGGCGCGCTTAACGGCGCGGCGCTGCGCGGCGCGCTCGACGATCTGGCGGCGCGGCACGAGGCGCTGCGCGCGCGACTGTCGCCCTCCGGCGACGCGATGGCGATCGCGCCGTCGGGCACCATCCCGGTGACCGAACTCGATCTGTCAGACTCCCCCGACGCAGCGGCGCGGCTTTCGTCGCTCTTGGATCGGGAAGCGCGCACGCCGTTCGACCTCACGGCGGGGCCGCTCGCCCGCGCGCATCTGGTGCGGCGCGGCACCGACGACCACCTGCTGGTCCTGACCGCGCACCACATCGTGGTGGACGGCTGGTCCACCAACGTTCTGATCACCGACCTCGCGGCGCTGTACGAGGCGCGCTGCAACGGGCTCGCGCCGGCGCTGCCGCCCGCGCCGTCCTTCGCCGCCCATGCGCGGGCCGAGCGCGGCCGGGCCGACGACACCGACTGGTGGGCCGAGCGGTTCGCCGCGCCGCCGCCGCCGCTCGACCTGCCCGCCGACCGGGCGCGCGCGGTGCCCAGGACCTTCGCCGGCGCGACGCTGCACGAGACGATCGACGCGGCGCTCTATCAGTCCGTACGGCGCGCGGCCGCGCGGCACGGCTGCACGCCGTTCGCGGCGATGCTGGCCGCGTTCCACGCGCTGATGGGCCGGCTTTCCGGCACCGCCGAGGTGGCGGTCGGCGTGCCCACGGCCGGCCAGGCGCTGCTCGACGATCCGGCGCTGGTCGCGCATTGCGTCAATTTCCTGCCGATCGCGGCGCGCTGGAACGCGGCGACCACGCTCGCCCAGCATGCGGCGGCGGTGCAGGGGCAGCTTGCCGATGCGCGCGAACATCCGCGCTGCACGCTGGGCACGCTGGTGCGGCGGCTCGCCTTGCCGCGCGATCCGCAGCGGATGCCCCTGACGGATGTGCAATTCAACCTGGAGCGCATGGCCGCGCCCGCGCGCTTCGGCGGGCTGCGCGCCGCGGCGCGCGGCAACCCGAAGGCGTTCGTCAATTTCGACCTGTTCTTCAACCTGACCGAGACGGCGGAGGGCATCCGTCTCGATTGCGACTACAGCACCGAGTTGTTCGATGCGGCGACGGTGCGCCGCTGGATCGGCCACTACCGCACGCTGCTCGCCGCCTTCGCGGCCGATTCCGGCGTGCCGGTGGCACGCGCCGCGCTGCTCACGCCCGCGGAATGCGCCGCGCTGGCGCTGACCGCTCCGCCGCCGGCCCCGGCATCCGCCCTGCCGCTGCCGCTGCCGCGCGAGCGTCGGTTCGACGAGTGGTTCGCAGCACAGGCGCGGTCGCGTCCGGATGCCGTCGCCGCGGAATGCGGCACGCGGCGCTGGACCTATGCGGAACTGGATGCGCGCGCCGAAGCGATCGCGCGCCACCTCGCCGCCCGCATCGACGGGCCGGAGGCGCGGATCGGCGTGCTGATGGACCGCTCGCTCGACATGCTGGCCGCGCTGCTTGCGGTGGCGCGGGCGGGCTTCGCCTACGTGCCGCTCGACCCCGCGCATCCCGCGGCGCGGCTCGCCGCGATCATCGAAGGTGCGCGCCCCGCCGCCCTGCTGGTCGATGCCGCCGCGCCCGCGCTCGAGGGCAGCGCCGTGCCGCGCATCGACCTGTCGCGGCCGCTCCCGGTCGGCGGCGCGCCGCAGGCGCCGCCGCAGCAGCCGGGCGCGGGACGGCTCGCCTACGTGATCCACACCTCGGGCTCGACCGGCGCGCCGAAGGGGGTGGCGATAAGCCACGCCGCGCTGTCGAACCTGCTGGCGGCGATGGCAGCGCGGTTCCCGCTGGGACCGCAGGATGCGCTGCTGGCGGTCACCACGATCGCCTTCGACATCGCGGCGCTGGAACTGTTCCTGCCGCTCGCATGCGGCGCGCGGGTGGTGATCGCGGCGCGCGACGAACTGGCGGACGGCTTCGCGCTGCTGGCGCGGCTGGAGGCGCAGGGCATCACGGCGATGCAGGCGACTCCGTCCACGTGGCGGCTGCTGCTGGAGGCCGGATTCCGCTCGCGGCCCGACCTGACGATGCTCTGCGGCGGCGAGGCGCTGCCCCGCGCGCTGGCCGACCGGCTGCTGGAAGGCGGCGGCGTGCTGTGGAACCTGTACGGGCCGACGGAAACCACCGTCTGGTCCTCCGCCGGGATCGTGCGCCCCGGCGATGCGCCCGTCACGATCGGCCAGCCGATCGACAACACGCGCTTTTACCTGCTCGACGATGCGGGCGAGCCGGTGCCGCCCGGGGTGCGCGGCGAGCTGTGCATCGCCGGCCGCGGGCTTGCGGACGGCTATGCCGGCGATCCCGCGCGGACGGCGGAACGGTTCCCCGCCGATCCGTTCGTGGCGGGCGAGCGGATGTACCGCACCGGCGA
>Ga0335069_10004948_pt1 | contig 19630 bp, 21 predicted proteins | sample Lox_Sample_11_FD_206714 | JGI IMG/M metagenome (GOLD analysis project Ga0335069, IMG submission 206714) | Soil microbial communities from Loxahatchee National Wildlife Refuge, Florida, United States - Lox_Sample_1.1 | ecosystem: Environmental > Terrestrial > Soil > Wetlands | place: USA... | reverse complement strand
AGAACGAAGGCATCCACTGCAATCTGACTCTGCTTTTCAGCTTCGCTCAGGCAATGGCATGCGCTGAGGCGGGAGTGACCTTGATTTCACCTTTCGTTGGCCGCATCTACGACTGGTACAAGAAGCAGGTGGGAGGCAAAGAGATTCCCGCGGACCACGATCCAGGAGTCGCATCAGTTACGCGTATTTACAACTACTACAAAAAATACGGCTACAAAACCCAGGTGATGGGAGCGAGTTTCCGTAACGTAAATCAGATTCTGTGCCTGGCCGGTTCTGATTTGCTGACGATCAGCCCTGAGTTGCTCGATCAGTTGGACAAAAACGAGGGGACCGTTGCGCGTACGCTTGACCCTGCTAATGCAGCGACAAGTAAAGACGAGCTGCTGCGCCTGTCAGAAAAAGCGTTCCGCTGGATGCATAACGAAGACGCGATGGCCACAGAGAAGCTTGCCGAGGGCATTCGCAAGTTCAACAGCGATGCCTACAAACTTGAAGAGTACGCACTCTCCCAGGTTGCCGAAAAGGTCGGGTGAGTCTGCCCCAGCGAAGCGTGCGGCTCATTCTAGCTCGAGCCGCACCGCATCGCGCGCCACCATCCGCTTTATCTTTGCGTTCCCGGGATTTGTGCATTCCCGATCCAGACGGACTACATGCACCCGCCGGCAGGAGGCTAAAGAATGGCAACCAGAGAAGTCACCAGTTCGGGGAGGATAAAAAACGCTGTGCCCGTTGCAGCCGCCGAACGCTCTACCCGCCCTCTTGCAGTAGTTACAACCCTGTTCTTCATGTGGGGATTTCTTACCTGCTTGAATGACATTTTGATTCCGCACCTGAAGTCAATCTTCGACCTCAGTTATGCCAGGGTCATGCTGGTCCAGTTTGCCTTCTTTTCAGCATACTTCCTATTCTCTATACCATGGTCGAAGATTGTAAATAGCATTGGCTACAAGACCACCATGGTGGTCGGCCTGCTGACCATGGCTTGTGGAGCATTCCTTTTCCTGCCCGCCGCATCCGCTGTTTCCTATCCCCTGTTCCTAACCGCGCTGCTGGTTCTCGCCGCGGGCATCACCGGTCTGCAGGTATCTGCCAATCCCTACGTGGACCTGCTCGGCAAGCCTGAAACAGCCTCCAGCCGCCTGGATCTCACCCAGGCCTTTAACTCGCTTGGCACCACCATCGCCCCCAAAATCGGAGGTTTTCTGATTCTCAGCGCCGCGCCGTTGGCGGTCGCCCAGTTACAGGGGCTCACGCCAGAAGCTCTGCATCTCTATCGCGTGCAGCAAGCCTCCTCGGTCAGGATGCCATATACGGTGATCGGAGTCGCACTCCTGTTGTTGGCTGTCTTAATCGGGCTCTCCAGGCTGCCAAAGATCGAAACTGGGACCAATCTTTCCGGACAGATGAGAAGGGATTCGATCTGGAAGCATCGCAATCTCCTCCTCGGGGCACTCGGAATTTTCGCTTATGTCGGTGCGGAGGTTTCCATCGGCAGCTTCCTAGTCAACTATCTCGGATTACCCGAGATTGCCAACTTCTCTCCCAAGACGGCGGCCGGATATGTTTCCTTCTACTGGGGTGGCGCCATGGTTGGCCGTTTTCTTGGCGCGCCGCTTCTCGCGCGCGTCAAGCCTGGATATCTGCTCGCGATATGCGCGGTGCTTGCTGGAGCGCTGGTCACCGGGTCGATGGCATTGAACGGCCACGTAGCCATGTGGACCATCCTGACGGTCGGATTGTTCAACTCGATCATGTTTCCCACTATCTTCAGCCTGGGAGAAGCGGAGCTCGGTTCTCTTTCCGGAAGCGGATCAGGACTGCTGAACATGGCGATTGTCGGCGGCGCAATCATCCCCGTGATCCAGGGCGCCATCGCAGACACTGTAGGACTTCATCGCGCATTTGTCCTACCGGTAGTCTGCTACCTGTACATCCTGTTCTACGCGCTAAAGGGTTCGAAGCCAAACAGCGAGCGGTATGCGACGCTTTAAAAGAAACCGGAGGCCAACCATGCTACTTGCAGGTGATATCGGTGGGACAAACACAGACCTGGCGATCTATTCGACAGAGTCCGGGCCGCACGCTCCCCTGGTTCAGACCGAGGTTCACAGTGCTGACTATCCCAGCTTACAAGCCATGGTCATGGAGTTTCTCGGTCAAGTAAAGATGTCGGTTGACGTAGCTTCGTTTGATGTCGCGGGGCCGGTGATCAATGGCCGAGTGAAAACCACTAACTCGCCCTGGGTAATGAGTGAAGCCGCGCTGATCAACGATTTGAATCTGAAATCTGCCCACCTGATGAACGATCTGGAAGCAGTGGCCCGCGCAGTGCCAGCACTGCGCCCGGCAGACATGCTCACCATAAATGAAGGGGAGCCAGTTCCGAACGGTCCCATTGCAGTCATCGCACCGGGGAACGGCTTAGGTGACTCCTTTCCAACCTGGGACGGCTCTCGATATGTTGCGCATGGTCCTGTGCTGAATCACGACAGCTCAACTAATACTCTAATCCGGCGTTACCGCAAACTTAAGGAGCAGCAATGACGGGAATCGGGACTCTCACGAACGCCAGCACCAATACGCTACGCGATGTTTTGAGACGGTTGGAAACAGAAGGCGCGGCCCTCGGACATTTCAATGTCGCTGACCAAGTCTTGTTGAAGGCGGTGATAGCAGCCGCAGCCGAGACCAAACTTCCAGTACTCGTGGGCGCCTCCGAAGGAGAGCGGGAGTTCTTTGGTGCCCGCCAGCTTGCCGCTCTCGTGAAAGGCCTGCGCCAGGAATCCGAACTCCCAGTCTTTCTAAATGCGGACCATACACATTCCTTAGGGAAGGCCATGGAGGCGGCGAGCGCGGGATTCGATGCCGTGGGGATTGATTTTTCCGCGTTGCCCTTCGATCAGAATGTGGCTCGCACGCAAGAAGCGGTTCAAGCGATCAAGGCCGTCAACCCAGCAATCCTTGTCGAGGGGGAAATAGGCAACATAGGGACCGGGTCCGAAATCCACGAAACCGCTCAGGGCGACAGGAAGCTCAGTACGCCTGAGGAAGCGCGGCAATTCGTAGAGGCAACCGGGGTTGACATCCTCGCTCCGGCCGTCGGCAACATGCACGGCATGCTTAAAAGTATGGTGCAGGGAAAAGCGAAAAAGCACCTGGATGTGGAACGAATTAACCAAATTAAGCAGGCGGCCGGCGTCTTTCTCACTCTGCACGGTGGGTCAGGGACCGATGATGAACACTTTCGCAAAGCAATCGCCGCGGGAATCAACATCATCCACATCAACACCGAGCTGCGCGTCGCGTGGAGGGAATCACTGGAAGAAAGCCTCTCCCGAAACTCCAACGAAGTCGTGCCTTACAGGATTCTGCGGCCGGTCGTAGATTCAGTAAAACGGGTTGTCAGCTCGCGCATGAAACTGTTCCATGCTCAACCGATCGGCCCTGACGCGGTTGGGAGCGTTGCGTGAGCAGTCTTCCAGATGGCAGCTTGAATTTGAAGCAGAGAACATCTTGCAAGATGCACAACCAAGTCGTCAAAATCGCTCCGTCGATTCTGGCGGCAGACTTTGCTCGCCTGGGCGAACAAGTCGCGGAAGCCGAAAGGGCAGGCGCGGATCGAGTTCACGTTGACGTGATGGATGGGCTCTTCGTTCCCAATCTCTCGATGGGAGCGCCCATCGTTCAGTCGCTCAGGCGAGTCACCCGCCTTCCGCTGGAGACACACTTAATGATTTCGGACCCGGACCTTTTTCTGGGCGAGTTTGCCGAGGCTGGTTCCGATTCATTCATCGTTCACTGGGAAGGGAACAACAACCCGCACCGCACTGTGCAGAGCATCAAGAGGCTGGGCAGGCGCGCAGGAGTCGCAATCAATCCGGCAACTCCGGCCTCCTTGTTGGAGGAAATTCCTCCGGACCTGGACCAAGTGCTGGTGATGACGGTAAACCCCGGCTTTGGACATCAACATTTCTTCAGTCAACGCTGCCCAAAATCCGGCGGGTCTCGCAAAAGATCAAAGAGGTCAACCCGGAGTGTGCGCTGGAAGTGGACGCTGGAATTGACGAAGCAACCGCTCTGCCGGCGGTGGAGGCAGGAGTGAGTGCGCTTGTGGCCGGAAGCTCGATCTTCGGCACAAGCAAGACGGCGCATGACGCCATGGAAGCGTTGCGTTACTCGATCACGCAGGTAGCGCATTGAGTCAAACAAATCGTTGATTTTCAGATGAGGAGATTGGAATGCAACTTGGAATGATAGGACTGGGTCGCATGGGCAGCAATATGGTGCGCCGGCTGATCAGGAAAGGACACGACTGCACTGTGTTCGACCGGTCGCAACAAGCGGTAAGCGCATTGGTCAAGGAGAACGCGACTGGTGCGGCTTCTGTTACGGGCCTAGTGAAAGAGCTCGCCAAGCCGCGAGCAGTGTGGCTGATGGTTCCCGCGGCGGTTGTCGACGAGACCATCGATGAACTGGCGCCGTACCTTGATGCAGGTGACATCCTCATCGACGGCGGGAATTCTTACTACGTTGACGATATTCGCCGCGCAAAGGTGCTCGCATTCAGACGAATTCATTACGTCGATGTTGGCACCAGCGGCGGCGTGTGGGGTCTCGAACGAGGGTACTGCATGATGATCGGCGGTGAAGCGGATGTCGTGCAGCATCTCGATCCGATCTTCTCGACTCTGGCGCCCGGCCTGGGCGATATACCACGCACGCCTGGCCGCGAGAAACTCGATGGCACCGCCGAACGGGGTTACCTGCATTGCGGTCCCAACGGGGCCGGCCATTTTGTGAAGATGGTTCACAACGGCATTGAGTACGGGATCATGGCCGCTTATGCGGAAGGGCTGTCTATACTCCGCTCCGCCAACATTGGAAAACGTGCGGGCACGATTGACGCCGAAACAACACCCCTTCGCGACCCGGAGCATTACCAATACGAACTGGATCTCCAGAACGTCGCCGAGGTGTGGCGACGCGGCAGTGTGATCGCATCGTGGCTCCTGGACCTTACGGCGGCCGCGTTGGTTCAGGATCCGGCTTTGTCGAAGTTTGCCGGCCGCGTATCCGATTCGGGAGAAGGCCGCTGGACCATAAAAGCCGCAATTGACGAAGCGGTGCCAACACCAGTGCTCACCGCGTCGCTCTACGAACGCTTCAGTTCACGGGGAGAAGCAGAATTTGCAGACAAACTCCTCTCTGCCATGCGCTATCAATTCGGCGGGCATTTAGAGAAGACAGCAGAAAAGTCTGAGGCAGCGTAGGAGACATTCATGACCGATTTCAACTCGGACACTCTCGTATTTTTTGGCGCCACCGGGGACCTCGCGTACAAGAAGATTTTCCCCGCACTGCACGCGATGGTGAAACGCGGAAGTCTCAACGTGCCCGTTATCGGAATTGCCAAGGCCGGATGGAACCTCGACCAACTTCGCGCACGCGCAAAAGACAGTCTCGAGAAGCATGGCGGGGTCGATCCCGCGGCATTCGAAAAGCTGATCGGCTTGCTGCGCTATATCGATGGCGACTATCAGGACCCCACGACGTTCACGACCCTATGTCGCGAACTGAACGGGGCCACTCACCCAGCGTATTATCTGGCAATTCCGCCGGCCCTGTTTGAAACGGTCATCGAACAATTGGCCATTTCGACGTGTGCAAGGGGTGCACGAGTCGTTGTCGAGAAACCTTTTGGACACGATCTCGCTTCGGCCCGGGAACTTAACCGAGTTCTGCATGGGACATTCGATGAGGCCAACGTGTTTCGCATTGACCACTACCTGGGCAAGCTGGCAGTAAACAACCTGATGGCTTTCCGATTCGCCAATACTTTCGCAGAAGCCTTCTGGAACCGTCACTACATCGAGAGTGTGCAAATCACCATGGCAGAGGACTTCGGAGTACAGGGTCGCGGAGGTTTTTACGACCAGACCGGGGCCATTCGCGATGTAGTGCAGAACCACCTGTTCCAGGTGTTGTCGAACCTGGCGATGGAGCCGCCTGTGGACTTCAAGAGCGACTCAGTTCGCGACGAAAAAGCGAAGGTCCTGAAGGCGATTCCCCCGATCGCTGAGAAAGATGTGGTTCGCGGCCAGTTTCGTGGCTATCGCGATGAAAAAGGTGTCGCGAAGGACTCGCAAACAGAGACCTTTGCCGCCTTGAAGCTGGAAGTCAATTCCTGGCGATGGCAGGGTGTCCCGTTTTACATCCGCACAGGGAAGTATTTGCCCAGGACCGTCACTGAGGTTCTTGGCAAGTTTCGCAGGCCTCCTGCGGTGATTTCGGACAGCGTCCTGGTGGAAAACCATCTGCGGCTGCGTCTGAGTCCCGAGTCAACGGTCGCTATGGGAATGATGACGCTCAATCCCGAAACCGAAGGGCTGTCGCTCCGCACCGCCGAAATGGTAGCCATCCACTCTCCACGCGGAGACGAAATGGACGCCTACGAACGCGTGCTCGGGGCAGCGATGACCGGCGATCGCACGCTGTTCGCACGCGAGGACTATGTTGAAGAAGCATGGCGCATTGTGGAACCGGTGCTGAAGAAACACACGCCTATTTATCAGTATTCACCCAATACCTGGGGTCCTGAGGAAGCCGAGCGAGTGAACCCGCCGGGAGGCTGGCACAATCCTGGCGGCAAGGAAGCATTCGCGATTGCAAGCGAGGCAGCGTGATGGAAATCGAAGTCATTTCCGATGCCGACTCGGTGGCCCGGGAAGCTGCAAGAAGGATCGCTGCGGAAGCCAAGGCCGCGGCTGCTGCTCGCGGCGCATTTGTGATGGCCGTGAGCGGCGGGCGTACTCCTTGGATTATGCTTCGCAATCTCGGTCAAGAAGATATGCCATGGAACGCCGGACATTTAGTACAGGTTGACGAGCGAGTCGCGCCGGAGGGACACCCCGACAGAAATCTCACTCATCTGCGTGAAAGCCTGCTGCAGCACACATCTTTGAGCCCCGAGCACATTCATCCAATGCCGGTGGACTCCGCCAATCTGGAGACGGCTTGTGTGCGATATGCCCGGACACTTGAGGAGATCGCCGGTTCTCCGCCGGTGCTTGATCTCGTTCACCTTGGGCGAGGCCCCGATGGTCATACCGCTTCGTTGGTCTCGCCTTGGCTGAAAGTAGCTGCCAGGAAAGTTTCGACGAGGTCCCAGGCGACCATTGGCCCCAATGCAGCGACTTTTTCCAATCGGTGCAGGTGACGCTTGGAAGGCAAAACTAACGATGCGTCGGCAGCACTTTCGGCCTGACCACGCGCCATATCAATTTCAAAATGTGCCTCGGAGGTAGTTCATGAGTACGGTAATCTCTCCAGTTGAGACGTTGACCTCGACGCAACTCGACCAGCTGTGCGTCAACACTATACGCACGCTTTCAATCGATGCGGTGCAGCAAGCCAAATCCGGGCATCCCGGCACGCCCATGGCGCTCGCGCCATTGGTTTTCACCATCTGGAACCGGGTCATGAATTTCGATCCGCAGAATCCGATCTGGCCGAATCGGGACCGATTCGTGCTGTCGAACGGCCATGCCTCCATGTTGCTGTGGTCTGCGCTCCACCTGACCGGAACCCAGGCTGTTGACGCCGGATATGAAAGCCTTGGCACGCCCTCCGTCACTCTCGATGACATCCGCCGTTTCCGTCAGCTCGACAGCAGAGCTCCCGGGCATCCTGAGTACCACTGGGTATCGGGTGTGGAGACCACGACCGGTCCGCTAGGGCAAGGTGTCGCGACCAGCGTTGGCATGGCCATTGCGGAGAAATGGCTCGCCCAACGCTACAATCGGCCCGGTTTCAAAATCTTCGACTACAACATCTATGCAGTCTGCGGCGATGGATGCCTGATGGAAGGCATCGCTTCGGAGGCTGCATCGCTGGCGGGACACCTCGGCCTCGATAATCTCTGCTGGATCTACGACAACAATCACATAACTATCGAAGGCAATACCCGGCTCGCGTTTACCGAGGATGTCGCGGCGCGATTCCTGGCATACGGTTGGAATGTATTGCGGGTCGGCGACGCCAATGATCTCGAGCGGATCGAACACGCCTTGGAGGTTTTTCGGAAAACAAAGGGCCGCCCGACATTCATTGTATTGGACAGCCACATCGGTTACGGTTCACCACACAAGCAGGATACCGCCGCAGCCCACGGCGAGCCGCTGGGCGAGGAAGAGTGCCGGTTGGTCAAGCGGAGCTACGGGTGGCCCGAGGACGCGAAGTTTCTTGTTCCCGATGGCGTGTACGAACACTTCGCAGCCGGTATTGGCAAACGCGGTGCGGAAGCGCGGCGCCAGTGGACGGATCTGTTCGAATCGTATCGCTCTCAATATCCCGACCTCGCAGATGAAATCGACTTGATGCAGCGGCGCGAGCTTCCAACGGGTTGGGACCATAACCTTCCCGCATTTCCTGCCGATCCGATAGGTATCGCCGGCCGCGACGCCTCGGGCAAAACGCTGAACGTACTGGCGCAAAACATCCCGTGGTTCCTGGGCGGCTCCGCCGATCTGGGTCCGTCGAACAAAACCACGCTGACTTATCCCGGCGCAGGAGATTTCCAGGCGGACACTCCGGAAGGCAAGAACCTGCACTTCGGCATTCGCGAGCATGCCATGGCGGCCATCGTCAACGGAATATCATTGTCGAAGCTGCGTGCATTTGGCGCGTCCTTCTTCATTTTCAGCGATTACGCGCGACCCGCGATTCGGCTGGCAGCGCTCATGGAACTGCCCTCTCTCTTCATCTTTACGCACGATGCCATGGGCGATGGCGAGGACGGTCCCACCCATCAACCTGTTGAACATTTGATATCGCTGCGAGCCGTACCGGGACTTATTACGATTCGTCCCGGCGATGCCAATGAAGTGGTCGAGGCATATCGGCTCATCTTGCAATTGCGGCATCAGCCTGCCGTGTTGGCCCTGTCACGGCAACCTCTACCCACTCTCGATCGCAGCAAGTGTGCGCCGGCATCAGGAGTTGCGCAGGGCGCCTACGTGCTCGCGGATGCGCCCGGTGGGAACCCGGACGTTATCATCATCGCCTCGGGGAGCGAGGTAAGTCTTGCGGTGGAGGCGCATGAGAGTCTTACGGCTGGAGGCATTCGTTCACGCGTGGTCTCCATGCCATCGTGGGAGATCTTTGAGCAACAGTCCCAGGCCTACAGGGACAGCGTTCTGCCTCCAGCTGTGAAAGCCCGGGTCGCGGTGGAGCAGGCGTCGATCATAGGCTGGGAGCGGTACGTTGGCAGCTCCGGTCATGTGATCGGAATGAAGACGTTCGGTGCTTCGGCGCCGCTCAAGGCATTGCAGAAGAAGTACGGGTTCGAACCAAGTCAGGTTATCGCCGCTGCCAAGCAGCAACTGGGTCTGTGATCGGAGGATCCGGGTAATCTGATAACCAGCGGCATCATTTCTTCTTTCGGGTGACAATTCATCGCGCCGGACTGCAACAAATCGAGAAGCAAATGGCTCAGCCACGTCTTGATCGGCGGCGGCGTTGGGGTCTGGCCACCGCGAAGGCTCTCAGGAACACACTCCCCGCCCCCCTGGGGCCCCGCAAAGGATTCCCGGGCTGGAATTCGCAGGAGAGGTGGACGCGATCGGGGAGACAGTCACGCACTGGAAGGCCGGTCAGCGTGTCTTCGGCATCTGCGGAGGCTGGCACATGCGAAATATGTGGTTGTGCACGAGCGTACACTTGCCGAGGTGCCTGGAAACCTGGATTGGAGCGGCGCCGGAGCGATTCCAGAGGCGTTTATTACCGCGCATGATGGGCTCCGGATACAAGCAGCACTTCGGCCCGGTGAGAGGGTGCTCGTCAACGCAGTCGGGAGCGGAGTCGGACTCGCGGCAGTGCAATTGATCAAGGCCATCGGCGCAGAAGCTTACGGAACCGCCCGCAGCGCCAGTAAGCTGAGGCGCGCACGGGATGCTGGATGGATGGCAGGTAGAGTCTGGTTCGGATCTGATACGGGTCGCAGCGAAGAAGAAATTCGATGCTGTTTTAGAACTCGCGGGCGGCGACTACGCGGCGAGCGATATTGAATTACTGGTCCCTAAGGATGTTTGGTCCTTGTCGGTCTCGTGGCGGGTGGCCAAGCGAACGTTAACCTCGGCCTGATACTCGCCAAGCGACTGCGAATCATGGGCAGGGTATTGCGTTCGCGTCCCATTGAGGAAAAGATTCAAGCGATCCGGGCATTTGCTCGCGAAGTCTGTCCGTTGCTTGGGCAAGGTGTCTTGAAGCCGGCGATCGATCGCGAATTCAACCCTGACGAAATCCGCGATGCGCACAAATACATAGAAGCAAATAGCAGCGTGGGCAAGCTTGTGCTGCTGCATATTTGAATGGACTAAGGCTGCTGGCGGGCAGCTGTCAGACGAACAATAGAGCTTCCGCTCAACTCACCCGCTTGGTCCGTGGCATTGACGATGGCCTTGACAAGCCCAGCATATCATCTGAGACGAGACTTCCCATCTTTTTGAGCTCAAGATCATCGGGGACTCTGAAAAGGGCAATCGCTTCAACTCAAGCCTTTATGAGGCGTCCAGAACTGAGCGATTCGTTCTCTTCAGGGAAGAGCGAAGTGTGATTCGAGCGCGCAATAGCCTGGACTTTGCGGCGGATACCGAAATGCCCAGAGCGTCCGCCGTCTCCCGCAGAGATCGCTCTTGCCCGTGGTAGTGGTTGACAATGTACCGGACATTCTCCGGGAGTCGCCCCACTGCGCCTCGCAGAAGATCATGCCTCTGTCGTTTTGCGTAGAGGTGTTCAGGGTCGGGCGCTGGATCCGGGAAATCCCAGATTTCCCATCCCGAGTTTTCGTCACCAACCCTGTCGTACGAACTTTCCACACGGATTCTCCTCTTTCGCAACAGCATAAAGGCTGAATTGATCCCAATCTTGGTGAGCCATGTGGAGAAGCGTGACGATCCTTGAAATTGATCCAGATGATTAAACGCTTTCAAGAGAGTATCCTGCAGGACATCTTCGGTATCCTCTCGATGGTGGAGAATCTTGTATATCTTTTGCCTCACTAAGCCACAATACCGGCCGCTCAATGCCGCAAATGCCTGCCCATCTCCAGCTCTGGCTGCTTGGAGTAACTGATCATCCGATTCTTCACTCGATTGCCATCGCCAGTCATCGAATAGTCCAATTGAGTGTTGACCTATCATCCGCCGTCCTCCCTATAAGGCTTGCTTGCGCAGTTCGAAACTGATCAATGGACTCCCAGAACACTACAAGGTGACTCCAGAGCAACCTTGTAGGCAGTGCTCCACAGCCGGGACACGTAGAGCGACTGCTGATGGAGCCCAAGTACGAGGAGATCTGCTTTGCAGGCGTTGACACATGCGACGATCGCTTCGACTTCTGGCCCTTCCACGGTATGAGTGACCACATCAATGCCATGCTTTTCCGCCAGCGCACGTGCCGTCGCAATGCGTTTCTCGGCACGATCTCTTTGGTCGCTGGCCAGTGTCTGTGCCAAACCGGGAGATACCGCCGTAACAAAGCTGGTTAAGACGGTGGAAGGCTCGCAAATCGTTACCGTATGCAATTCGGAGCCAAGCGCCTGAGCCAAGCTAACCGCGGAAGCGAGGGCGCGACCGGATTCCGGAGACGCATCGTAGGCGACAAAGATCCTTTTGAACATGATTCTGATCACCTAATCCGAATTAAATCAAGCCGCAGTTTCTGTGCCAACTCGCCTCTATCCTGGTTTGCCTTGATGGCGTCTTCAGAGTGTAGGACCGGATTACCCGACTGTTCAGGAGCAGCCCCGGCTTTGGATCGAAGGCCTGTCATAACGGTCAGGACCAAGGCCCCACATCCCATCGCGATTACTTGCCAATCCAACAGCATACTTCTCCCATCGAGAGACCATTCGTTTGCCAACTCCATGCACGAATGCAGCCATTTCTTGGTTGTCGGAGCAACGAATCTGCGGTCGCCAGATTTGCCATCCTGCTCCAAACCGCCGGGCGGCCGACCCGGATGGGGCATATGTAGGCGATGAGGGAACGCATCGTTTGGATACGCAATGAGTTGCAGTGACTGGCTCGTACCTCTCTAACTCAGCCACCCAAGTCAGAACTAAAGCCATCGTATTGGGTAAACACGCCTTAGGTGGGTGTGGATAAGCTGATCGACCCGCCAAATCAACAATGGCAAAACTGCGCCTTCCGCCAGGCGATTGACACCTGCAGTCAAAGTGTTGACTCCTCCAACGGCCACAACTCCTATTCAGAACAATGAAATACGACGATTCTCACGTGTTTGCGGATATGGCACGTAGCGTGCACGTTCCTGATCCAACAAAAGGAGCGGAACAGTTCTTAGGCAATCCGTATTTCACATGGGAAGTAGGCACAGGCGGAAACATCGCCAGGCCCACAGTACATGCTGTCGCGCGAATTGACGAGAACTGCCAATTCGTCGAAGTGTCGGCAATCATGGATCGATGATGTGTCCATGTCCAGGCTCGGACCTCTGAGGAAACAAGCACATCCTTTCAGGGCATACCAGATCAATCGCGCTAGCTGCTCGAAGTGACCGAACTTGATCACTTGTTCGGGACGGGTGGGAACATCAACCTATAAACGTCCGGAACTCAATGAGAGGTGGCGCGGTTGATCGATCTTGCGCATCCACGGCGTCCGAGCGCCAGGAATCAAAGAGGCCAGCGCGCTTCGACCCCGCTGATAAGCAGCGCCTCCTGTTCAGGTTGCTGCGCGGCGCTTTCGGAATTAGTCTCCGGGATTGTGATCGGCGTGCCGAGCAGGTCTGCCTGGTCTCGCCGGATCGCCCTGGCTTCCTTCTGTTCCTTCATGGAATTCCGTCTCCAAGTCGATCGCTCGATACCTGGTTGGCGGTATGTATCGATGTTGCGCCCGGGGCAAGCGAGATAAAGGAGCGCCACGATGCTGAGGATCGAAAAGGCCATAAATGGAAAGATCTCCTTCAGCTCTAGCGGCCATTTGGAGTCGGCGGACATAGACGAGTTGCGGAGATTGTTTGGTCTCGAACCTGCAATGACTGCAATCGTGCTGAACCTGAAGGAACTTGTGTTGGCAGATGGTGACGCGGTGGAATTCCTGGCCGAGAGCGAAGCCGCGGGCATGACTCTCAAAGATTGTCCCCGTTATGTTCGCAAGTGGATCGACCAGCAAAAGCAGTCCGATAAGAAGCCGGAACCCTCGCCGGGCGTCAAGCGTCAAGGAACAGAGTTACGAGTTAATGCCAAGATTGCGGAAACACGTGTCTAAAACTGTGCCATTAGAGGATACGAACCGGCGAATCTGCAAATTGGGACGCTGGCAACTTGTCTTCCTTCTTGTTTGCAGTTTGGCCGGGGATGCACAGAATGTACCTTCCTATTCTGCGAAGCCATGGCATTCAGACCGCGAAGCGCAGTTTGCAAAGGAACTCCAGGACATTCCTGAAAGGGGCTATGCTCTGGACGCGAACCACACCTACACGCTGGCCGAACTTGTCGATCTCGCGGAGAGCCATAATCCGGATACACGAGTGGCCTGGCAGAACGCCAAGGCGCGGGCGCAGTTGATGGGAGTTGCCAAATCCGCGCTCTATCCGACGATCACAGCGGTTGCGCTTGCGCGCACAGTGCGGCAGAACTCGATATACGCAGGCGGTTTCTACCGCGACACTATCGGCCTCTTTCAGTCAACTCTGAACCTCAATTACCAGATCTTCGATTTTGGTAAGCGCAGCGGGGCCATCGACGCGGCTAAGGCCGAGCTGTTTGCCGCGGATTTTGCGTTCAACGATACCCACCGAAAGATCATCTATCAGGTGACCGCAAGCTACTATCGGTTGCTGAACGCAATGGGACAGCAGGAAGCGGCCAAGGTCACGCTCTTGAATGCTCAAACGGTTGAGAAGGATGCGCAATCCCGCCTGGATCATGGGCTCGCTACTCTTCCCGACCTTCTGGAAGCGCAGGCGGCTTCGGCCCAGGCAGACTTCGACCTGCAAGCTGCTGTCGGTGCGCTGGAGACCGCGCAGGGAGACCTTGCGACAATCCTGGGTCTGCCTCCCGGCACAAACTTCCAGGTGCAGGACATCAACGACCTGCCAATTCCCGATGCCCTCACGGACACGGCGGACGAGGCAATCGACCGTGGGTTGGCTCAGAGGCCGGATCTCCTGGAACAGGTGGCTAAGGTGCGATCCGCCGATGCTGCAATCAAGGCAGCTCGCTCAAGCTACTTCCCAACGCTGTCCTTCTCCGGAATAGGAGGAGAGCAGCGGGACTACGGCCAGCGAAACCTCTTTCCCTCCGCCTATGCAGAGCGGGAGACGTGGAACGTCGAACTCAATCTGCAATGGACTCTCTTCGACGGGCTGAGGCGCGAGCACGCTGTTGCAGAGGCAAAGGCGCGGCACGCTGAGGCACGGGCGCAGGTCGATTCACTCCGCGACCAGATCTCCGACGAAGTATGGCGTTCGTATTCCGACGCAAAGACAGCGCTGCGACAGAAGAGGGCGGCGGCGGCGTTGCTGGTATCGGCAGACAAGTCCTACGCCGCAGCTCTCAAATCGTACGATCTTGGGCTTCGAAATCTGCTCGATGTTGTATCAGCTCAGCGCGCCCTGGCGCAGGCCCGGTCCGCGGACGTATATGCGCGCACGCAGGTTCTGACGCAGATATCGAATCTCGCATTCCGAACGGGAGACCTGGTGCGAAATCCTTCTCCGAGGCAAAACCCACAGCCATGAAACAACGCGAAACAAGCTCGACCCGCGGATGGATAGTGCTTCTGGCGCTGTATCTTCCGATTGCGCTCACTGGCTGCCAACACGTGCCCTCTTTCAATATCGCCGGTTCATTCTTCCCGGACTGGATCCTCTGTTCCATTGGAGGGCTTCTGGCGGGTCCTCTGGCCCACGCCTTATTTGTTCGCCTGAAGCTAGACAGAGAGATTCAGCCGCCGATATTGGTCTACCCGTGCATCGTGCTGTCATGCACCATCACACTTTGGCTGCTTCTGTTCAGTTGATCGAGGTCTACCCATGGTAATCACTTCACCCCCGAAAAAGTATAAGATGGGCCGCGTGATCAGCGTCACAGTTGTCGCTTACACCGCCGTGATCGGCATCATTGTGCTTCACAAATCAAATTCCAGTCCCCGCACCGACGATGCGGAAGTATTTGCGAACTATATTGGCATCGCGCCGCAAGTGGATGGCCCAATCGCAAAGCTTTACGTAAAAGACAACCAGTTTGTGAATAAGGGAGACTTGCTCATGGAAATCGACGAGCGGCCTTACGCTTACGCACTCCAGCACGCGCAATCTGAACGAGATGCCCTCGAGGGCCAGATCACGGACCAGAGCAGGGTAATCGCGGCACAGAATAGCGGAGTCGCCGTATCAGAAGCCGGCGCACGGAATGCCGAGGCCAATCTGAAGAAAACGGCAGCCAATGTCGAGGAGGCAAGGGCCGCTGTCGGAAACGCTCAAGCTGGTCTCGCTCGCACAGAGGCCGATCTGGCCTATGCGACAAGCAACCTGCACCGCATCGAACCGTTGCTTGCCGAGAAGTTCGTCACCGTGGATCAGGTGGACCAGGCACGGACCCAGGAAGAGACGAGACGGCAGGCCGTCGAACAGGCGCGCGCGCAATTAAACGTTTCGCAAGCCACGCTGGAGTCTGCGCTTGCTCAATATGAACAGGGCAAGGCGGGTCTCGATCAGAGCCGGGAGCAAATACAGGAGTCGATGCACAGCGTCCACACCCTGGATCCTCTTACCTCGCAACGGTCGGGAAAGTTGTCCGCGATAGAAACGGCTCAATACAACCTGAACAACTGCCGGATTTATGCGCCATTCGATGCCCGCGTAACCAATTTGACGATTTCGGAAGGCGCCTACGCGCACACCGGGCAACAGATCTTTACGCTGATCGATACACGGACGTGGTGGGTGATTGGCAACTACAGAGAGACACAACTGAGGAACATCCGCCCCGGCATGCCGGCCGACATCTTTCTGATGTCCCAACCCGACCGGGCTCTGCGTGGGACGATCGAGAGCATCGGCTTTGGCGTGACTCCGGACCCGGACATTATGGGGAAGTTCGAATCGGGGCTTCCCGATCTTCAGCGGACTCTCAACTGGGTTCATCTCGCTTCAAGGTTCCCGGTGCGTGTCCGCCTCGACAATCCTGAGAGCGACACATTTCGCATGGGAGAGTCCGCGGTAGTGATCGCGCGCAACCCGAATCACCGTGTCGCCGGCAGGTAGCAGTATGGTGAACGCAATCGACGCGACCCCGGAGTCATTTGGCTTCTTCCCGTGGTTTCGATCATTCTTGAAGGAAGAACTCGCGCCCTATCCTGGGCGCAGCGTAACGGTCGCGCGCATGGTGATTGCTGCCACTGTCACCATGATCCTGATCATGATGTTCCGTATCCCCGGCGGCTTTGAGGGAGCCCTCTACGCTTTCATGGTCGCGCGGGACGACATGCGTTCCACGCTGAAGAATGGCATCTCCATCGCCGTCGCCTACACCCTTGGCGTCGTCTTTATTCTGACTTGCGCGGCTCTCTTTGCTAGTCATCCATCGGCGCGCTTTCTGTGGTTTGCCGCCAGCATGTTCGTGGTGTTCTTCGCCCTGGACACGTTTCAGGACTTCGCCGTTTCTTTGGGCTTCGCGGTGATTATGGTTCTCGCGCTCCCTATCTGGCAGACACAAGATACCGCCGGGAATCGGGTTGAACTCACGCTCTGGCAGGCGTTTGCCTGCGTATTGGGCACTCTGATCACAGTGTTAGTCGAAGCGGTCTTCCGATCGCTCTTTCCGAAGAACGAACTGATGCAGGGCATGGATGACCGGCTGTCAGGGGTTCAGGGACTCATCGAGGCGTATGCCGACGGCGAGCCGATCTCCGAGGACGTTGCAAACCGGCTCGTTAAGTACACCATAGTGGGGGTCAGCGGGCTGAGACGCATCCTGGCGAGGTCGCGCTATGAACGACATTATCGCGACCAGTTGACTGCCGTAATTGCTCTGGCAGGACGTTTGGTCGATCTGTCATCGTCCTCGGCGAAGTATCCGCACGAATTGCGCAATGGCGACAGAGAGCGTTTGAACGAGCTGGCATCGCAAATAGCCGCCATACGCCAATCGCTTGCTGAATCTAGGATCCCTGAACTCGATTCAAAGCCGGTATTCGAGCCATCGGGGATTCCCTTGCTTCCCGAGATGGAAAGAACATTAAGCTTGCTTCCACAGGTCTTCTCCGGTTCGGAGTCGATTGATGCGTACTTTCCATCCATCCCCGATCAGGAAGAGAAGACCGGCGGGTTCTTCAAAGACGATGCCTTTCAGAACCCGGCGCACATCGCCTTCGCCATGCGCGGATGCCTGGCTGCAACGTTGTGCTATTTCACTTACGAGATGCTCGACTGGCGCGGGATATCCACTGCCGTTACCACCTGCGTTCTTACCGCGCTTTCCAACGTGGGGACGTCACGCCAGAAACAACTCCTTCGTATCACCGGAGCCATCGCCGGCGGATTGATGCTTGGAATTGGTTCCCAGATTTTCATTCTTCCTTACATTGACGGCATTGCCGGGTTCAGTTTGCTGTTTGCCTCCATTACCGCAGTGGCTGCCTGGTTCGCCACTTCGAGTCAACGCTTGTCCTATTTCGGACTCCAGATTGCGAACGCCTATTACCTGGTTACTGTTTCGGGTTTCAACTTTGATCCCTCGCTGGCGACCGCACGCAATCGCGTCGTTGGGATCATGCTGGGCCTTCTTGTCATGTGGCTCGTCTTCGATCAGCTCTGGAGCGCTTCGGCTGCCGTGGAAATGGAGCGCACGTTCGTTTCCGCGCTGAGGTCATTGGGAAAATTAATGCGGGCCCCTGCTTCACCTGATCCGGGCGTCGCGATCGCGGAGGTCGATTCCCTGCGTGAAACCATCAATGCGAATTTCGACCGCCTGCGCCAGCACGCCGATGGGCTCATGCTGGAATTCGGCCCCTCCCGGGACCGCAATCTCGCCATGCGCTCGCAGCTTCTGCGCTGGCAGCTTCAACTCCGGACCCTTTTCATCGCGCGAATTGCTCTGCTGAAATATCGACTTCGCCTTCCGGGATTTGAAGCCCCGGAACCGATCCGGCAGGCTCAAAAGGACTTTGACATTCGTTTCGCGGAACGACTGGACAATATGGCCGATCGGCTCTCGGGGAAGGATGTTGCCAACCGGCAGAGTCTTGAGTCGCCGCTGTACCCGCTCGATAAAAGCATTCCGGAAAACTGCCCAACCGGGCTACCCGATTGTCTTCCCGTTGTGCGCAGTCTGCTTCCTTTGTGCCGCCAGGTTGAATCCATATTGTCGTGGCTCGAACTCGAGATGTTCAACTCTTGACAGAGGAACCGAGGCTAGACAGATCGATGCGATTTGGGCGTTTATCTGCGGGTATGAACCTGACTGTCAGTCGACTGACGTCTGCTTCAATGTTGGCAGGTGGCTCCGGACAGACGAGTAACTCTTTCCAGTATCTCCATTGCATTCACCGCCTTATCTTGTATTTAACCGCATTCGACAATGGCACGACGCTTGCAATCGGGAAGAGTGGACGGTCAGGAGTGCGAGCCGCCCTGATTTCACCTGCATACAGGGTGTCACATTCATGGAGAAGGCATGAACTATTCATTTGGATTGGTCCTGTTGGCTGCAATTGCAAATGCGCCGGATATTCAACCCACCCACCAGGACTCCACGAGCATTACACGGCCGGCTCTTGTGCAAATGCCTAAGCTTCCGAATCGCCTCACGCTCTACAACGCAGAGGGCGAAATCATGGCTGAGTGCGAGCGAAAGGATGACCGATTTGGCGACTGCAAGATGGAACCCGGAGTAAGCCTGGATGATCTTATGAATGCGTGGGTTCATGCTTACCTGGATGTCCAAAAGTAAATGCCTCTCTCCTTATCTCATGGTCGTGGATGACCCCGCAAATCACGCCTCCGCAGGCGGGGCTTTTGCTTCGTTTGCTGCGTCACCGGGAAGAATCCCTTCGGCGGTTACCTGTCGGGAGCCAACAGCGTACAGCGCCCGAACACAGTTGCGGGAGCGCCGTTCTACCTTGACCAGTCGAACGCACCCGATGGAAAAATCATCCATAAAGCGGTATTGGGCCACGCTCCATCCAACGGGCGCTCAAGCTTCAGTTCTGATTGCGCAACGAGCAAGACGGGCAGGTTTGAAGGGCTGACCGTTTCGGGCCGCACCGCGACCTCAGAGTCCACCCGAACTGCGCCGTTCAGATTGCCTCGGATCGCGGGATGATTCGAGGGACGATTCTAATATTTATCGAACACCATCAAGCCCAGCAGCGAAGGCAGATAGATTATGGAAGCAAATAACAGGCGACGAGCGGCAGAATTGGTTCTCGCTATCGCCAACCGAATTGCGTAGTAAGCGAACCCGATCCCCAGCAAGAGCGCCCCTCCCAGATAGATATTTCCTGCAACTCCACTCAATGTAGACATCATGCTGCACGGGATCAAAAGCAGGGCGGGAAAGACGGATTGAATGGCCGCGAACCGGCAGCGCTTCTGACATGGA
>Ga0335069_10004946_pt1 | contig 19636 bp, 13 predicted proteins | sample Lox_Sample_11_FD_206714 | JGI IMG/M metagenome (GOLD analysis project Ga0335069, IMG submission 206714) | Soil microbial communities from Loxahatchee National Wildlife Refuge, Florida, United States - Lox_Sample_1.1 | ecosystem: Environmental > Terrestrial > Soil > Wetlands | place: USA... | reverse complement strand
CTCGGGAAACGGACCGTAGGGTAATTGCAGGATCATCGCACCTGCCGGAAGCGAAGACTCAATCTCGCCGACGAATTTAGCATCGTTCCGATACTCCGCACTTGCTTTTTCGTACGATGGGGCAAAATCCGGCGTCGTCTGATCCAAAACTCCCAAGATCACCACCATGATCAGCACTGGATACCAGATTACCGCCGCTCCCAAGGGATTCATTGAGCGACGCAGGATCGCGACCAACCCATCGAGTAAGAGGGCCACGGCAAAGAGCGAGAAAAATGCGATGAAAACACTTAGCCGGTTGTAACCTCTTATCTCCGCTGTTACGACAAAATTGAAAATTGTTCCGAGGCCACCGGCCAAACCCACCAGCAGCGCAGCTAGATTCAGAACTGCCAGCGCGTGGATAATTTCGCGTCCATTGCGCACCCAGATCAGGCTGCCTAGGAGTATCAGGAACCCTATGCCCGCAATCGCGCCAAGAGTCTGTGTATCACTCTCATTGATGATGGCCATCAACTGAGAGGATTGAACTAAAACTCCCTTAACCCAAGGTGGCAGCAATGGTGGCAGAGTGCGATTGTAGAAGTCCTTCAATTGTGCGAAGGCCTCGATTCGATGGCCTGTAACCGGAAGTAGCAATCGGGTAATTTTTAATCCGTATAACTCGCCCTCGTGTGGCCAGCGCGCGATCGCGGCAGGATTTGCGCCATGTTCCCAGTCGTAAATCAAACTGGGACTTGCTGCTGCCGCACAACTTGCAATGATCACTGAGCAGGCACTCACGCCCAAACGAAGGTTTCGCCACTTCTTGGTCCTGAGTGATCCGCCAATCCCGGCGCATAAAAGGAGTACGGATGCAAAAGACGCATAATAGAGGTGGCCCAAGCCCACAAGCACTGCATAGGCTCCTGCGGCGACTAGCCTTCCGCGGCTCCACGGTCGATTCATATCGGTTGGTTCCAAGCCGGCTCCATCGAGCCATACCCAAAGCATGAGACTGATGCCGAGCGGTACAGTCCAATATGACGACAGCAGCAAATGCCCTTCGCCGCGCAGAAAGTGATACGGAAGAAGCGTGAACAAAAGGCTGGCGGTAATCGCCGACGGATACGAGGCACCGAATGTCCGCATTACAATCAGCGACGTGACGGCAGCGAGGGGAAACGTGAGAATGAAATAAAGGTTTAGCAGCCACGCATGATCGCAAGTGTAAAGCGAAAGAACCTTCATTACTGCTACATCAAGAAAGTTTGAAATGGGCAAATCATAAGCCTGCATGCCGAACGGTGCGCCCAAATATGGATTGCTGATGATCCAACCGTTATCGCACAGCGACTTGGCTAGCATCAATTCGGAGTAGAGATCGTGACCAACAATTGCAAGGTTGAAATCACCGGCGATCGGGACGCTCAGGTCCGCTTGCCAGAGCCTCAGTACCCAAGCCGCAGCGGCCAGGCTCAGGATGCCAACGACGACCGCTGCTGATACCAGCTTCGCCCAGTTGTCGTTCGGTTCATCACTCGGCGCAGCGGCCTGTTGCACGCCGAAAACATGGCCGCACCGAGAGCATTTGAACGTTGGATGCTCGGCCGGAAGGACTCGCTCGTCAATTCGATAGCGGGTATTGCAGCTGGTGCACTCAATATCGATCATCGGCCGCCCCCAAACTCACCCGTCAGAATATCGAATCAGAAGCCTCGTGCCCGATATCTTCAACCAAGGACCGCGATAATAGTGAATCGATGACATTCTCGGCTGCGCCAACTGCAAATACCACCTAGGATAACGATACCTCATTAAGAGGCCGGATGGCGACATCAGATTGTTACTTGAGTTTCCAGATTCTGATTCGTGGACCTGGCCGTTCGGAAGCGGAAATATTCGCAATTGGCGCATAATAGGCATCGGCAGGGTCATATCTTGCTGCCGAACCAGTCCGAGGGTCGATATCCAGCATTTCAGTTGCGCCGAATTCCAAGGCCACCAACTCGCCGGACGACATTCCTTTCGACCAGTAAGCAATGGCTGGCAGACTATCGGAAAGCACCCATCCAACGCCTTGCCGCCGGAGTAGATCGAGCGACTGCATCGGGACGTAGCGATAATTCCTCGACAATTGCGGCTTGCCGTAAGGCATAGCATCGGGCGGCACCGTCACGGCGATCGAAGATCCCGAGGGAATATTTGCTTCAATCCATTTTCTCGCAATCGTGCGGGTGTCGTCACGTGATAAGAGGTTGTTGAGTTCCAAGTCGGAAAGTGCGGAGGGCGATAATAGGAGTGCAAGTCCGGCAAATACTGAGGCCCGTGCCGAGGTTGAATCCAGCCGATGTCCGGCGGATTCGACTAGATCTGAGAGGAATGCTCCTGCGAGCAATGCCAGCCCTGGAAGCGGAAACAAAAGATAGCGATAAAAGAGCCAACGGCTCAGCAGCAAAGGAATTACACAGGCCGCAATAAACACCAGCAATGTGGGTGTCCCGGGTTTTTGACTCAGGAATGCCCATGCAAGGACAATGAGAAACAGGAACATCAAGGCGTATCCATAGGAATCAGGAGCCGCATGAAGCAGCATCCACGTCCACCCGTAGCTGGCTAACGGGTTTGGGACGCCATTTAGAAAGTATTGCCGCTGATACGCGAAATCGCGAACAGTTTGGTCCCAGTCCAGGATGACATAGGGGCTTAAACCAAGGAAAACTATTAACGCAGTCACTCCGGCCAGATAGATACGTGGGTCCGTAATTGACTCGCGGACCGATCGACCCTCACGAACTCTTCCTTCCAAATGCCCAGCTATGATTGCGAAGAGCACGGCACCCGCCGAATACTTTGTGGCGGTTGCGACTCCAGCGAAAAACCCCGCCAACAGATAATCCCTTCCCCTCCCCGCCCGGATCATTCGCATCACCATCGCAAGGCTCAGTACGAGCCAAAAGACCGCGGCAGAATCGGTGGTCGCGAATTTCGACTCGCGCACATGAAGCGTCGACAGCGCCATGATCGCGGCGGACGCGAGCGCCGCATCGGGTCCAAGAGGAAGCGCCGCCAGGTAAATGGCTGGAACCGTTACGGTACCTAAAACCGCGGACGTACGACGCGCCACCAAATAGGCAAGCGTCCCACGATTGGCCGAAAAGCTGAGGCGGAAGTCTGAATCATTACCGGAAAGCATCGCATATCCGCGGAGGACGGCATGATCGAGGTACATTTGCGCCGCGGGATATATCGCAAAATGGGGGTTCCAGTCCTGAGTGAAGTCCAGCGCGCGCAACACTACCAATTCCTCGTCCGGCCGGAATTTGTCGGGCAGGCCGAAACTCGTAGCAGTGAAACGAAGGTAGCCTGACAACAGGGTCAGTGCGCCTAACAGTACAAGCCGTACCTTCACATCGATATCGGGCCGGGCCGAAACAGCCACACTCGCTTTAGCATGGCCAACATATGTTCGTTGATCGATTGAGCAGAAAATTCACCGCACTGGTTGAGTCGAAATTGTGAGAGCTCCCCCAAGTTTATTTCCCTTAACGGGCCGCAATGTCACTGTCCTTCCATCATCGTCAAGAAGCCAGACCAGCCGCCCGGGAAAATATCGCAGCAACTCTTCATTTTTCCCATCAGGCATTGCCCGCGCCCATACAATGCTGGATTGATCGATATCGGCGTCATTGAACACCCACTCATCGTGTACATTGTGCATCGGGCCATAACGGACAAACACCAAAAGTTGGGCGCCCTCCTTTTGCAACTGCGAGATCACCATGTCCCGTTTCATTATGAAATCGCTCTTGTCAAATGAGTTGCAGAATCGAGCCGCCGGGTTCACCAAGCGCGGTACCTCAAACAAGGCTATGCAACAAAATATAGCGGTGATCGCGATCGCTCGTGCCCTCCCCGAAGCGAACTGGGATGAAATATCCCGCACTGCGGCAGCAACCAGCAAGTAGACCAGGACGGTTGCCGGCGCAACGTAGTGCGGAAACAAGTTAACCTCTACGGCAACTCCCAAATAAAATATTGCCAATAGCGCGAGCGGTATTCGCAGGCGCCGATTCCTGAGCAGCCGGCTGCCGGCAATTAGCAGACACAAAAGCAGCGGAAACGATAAATAGAAATGGTAGAGGTCCTGTAAATTCTCCCAGTGTACCTGCAGAATATGGTGCCGCCGGAATTGCTTCGCGTTCCCATCCCAGCCGACCCAGAAGGTACGAAGCACTTGGTGGTTATAAGTTGGCTCTGGCCGTGGCGTATTCGACCACAGGAATGCCGACCACTGCGTGTACTGTGTTTCGTACAGATCATAGGGCATTAACAGCGGATTTCCCGTCACGCGGAAGTTGTAGTAGCCCATCCAAATGAGCGTCGGCAGCAGGACGGATGCAATGGGAATTCCAACTCGGTAAACCAGTTGCGATGCATTTTCGCGGCCCCTCCGAACCTGTGATGCCGCGCGCACAATCAGAAACCCAGTGCACAACAGCCCTAGGACAAGGCCCTCGTAAGGACGCGTATTAGCCAGAATTGCGAGCCCAAAGCCGTACGCAAACGCAGGAGCGAGAGCCGTACGTCTCATGAGGCGGCCCAGCGCTCCGATCACCAAGGCCCCTCCGATTGCCGCCAGTGTGCCGCCCCAGTAACTCTCGGTCCAATAACTTCCGGTTAGATGCATGACCGCGATTAAGCCACCTGCAATCGCCCAGCGAAGCGGCAACCAGCCGCACAATGCCCATGTGATGAGACCACACAGCACCGCCATGCTTATCAGAACTGCGACCCAAGGTTCGTGGAAAATCAGCTGCCCGCAGGCCAGCATCAGACCCATTCCGGGCGGGTACTTCGAAGCATACGAAGGATGCATCAATTCCTGAAACGTCTCAAAATGTATCCACATTGGAGGAGTAGGATTGGTGAGACGCCCGAGCGCGAACGTCTGCGCGGCTAAGAGGTAACTGAATTCATCGTGAACGCTAGGTTTTGGCGGCGGAATTAGGGGCAATAACAACAGCCGCGAAGTCAGTGCGACTAATGCAACGAACGCCGATGCCATCACCGGATGACGGTTCAGGTGCGTTAGTCGATTCGATAGCAGGTCCCGCAACTGGTGCATTCGATCTCGGTCATCGACCGGCCGCCACGGCGGAGAGTTATCTCGGATCGGACGACCAGCGGCGGGCTAATAGATCCCCTGCGATCCGGTGGAATAGCGCTGAGCGCCGGATTTCAATTGTCCGTATGTGCCGGTTTCGAAGTGCTTGACGTTGGCCGATAAATTCAGGCTGTCGTGCAGATCGGCAACCGCGTCCTTGACGCCTTCCATCGCAATTTCATGCGCGCGGACCCAGCGCCCGGATCTCTGGACGAAATTTGCAAAATCGAAAAGATTCTGCGTGAGCGCCGTCTGCGATTTGGAAAATTGTGCCGTCCAAACCACCTGCCGGCTCGCGATGTCCACGAACTTTAATTGAAATGCCACCGATGCCGGGCTGGACGCCGAATAGTCCATCCCGACTCGTTCTTTGTAGCGCAAAACCGAACCGTACAAGACGCCATCAGCAGATATGTCGTGGCCGAGAGAAATCGCTTCCTGATCGAGGTTTTGCGGTGTCGGCGGTGGCAGTTTCTGCATCGCGGCAACCACATCCGACTGCGGGATCACGTCCCACCCACCGGCGATTGCGACTTGACTGTATAGCTCAGCCGAAACCGCCTCATCGCCACCGGGAGTCAGCGGATCGCTTCCCGGCGGCGGAGCTTCAATGATCGGCATGACCGCAATTCTAGAGATTTTAAGCGTCTTAATTGACCGGACCGAATGCGTATCGATCCCGGTCGGAGTTACAAGATCGGTTGCCTTCGCGATCTGATCCGACGAAGCGCTGTACATGTTTGCCAGGATCGTCGAACAACCGGAGCCGGCCATTATCGTCACTGCGGAAAGCGCGGTGGCACAAATTCGTAGCGGCTTCATGCGGTCACCTTGATCGACAATTCCTTGAGCTGGCGCGGATCGACATCCGAGGGCGCCCCGCTCATCGGATCGACCGCCTTCTGAGTCTTCGGGAATGCGATCACATCACGAATCGATTCCGTTCCGCAGAGCATCATGCACAGCCGATCCACGCCAAATGCGATCCCTCCATGCGGCGGAGCGCCGTAGCGGAGCGCGTCGAGCAGAAAGCCGAAGCGGTCGGCGGCCTCCTCCCGCGACAGCCCCAAAATCTCAAAAACCTTGAACTGCAGTTCGCGGCTATGGATACGAATCGATCCGCCCCCAAGCTCTTCGCCATTTAGCACCATGTCGTAGGCCAGCGCGCGTGCCTTGCCCGGCTCCGACGCCAGCATCCCAACGTCGTCTGGATTCGGCGCAGTGAACGGATGGTTTACTGAGACCAATCGCTTCTCCTCTTCACTGTAATCGAAGAGCGGAAAATCGACCACCCATAGGAACTTCAGTTCACTGGATTTATTGAGGCCGAATTTCGAGCCGAGCTGCAGCCTGATTTCGCCGAGCGCCGGACGAACCTTTTCAGGCCGTCCCGCCATCATCATCAGCGTGTCGCCGTCTTTCAAATTCGCGAGTTCCGTTGCCCGCGCCCGTTCGGTGTCCGCGACATGCTTTGCGATCGGCCCTTGCCAGCCGCCCTCGCCAACTTTTATCCAGGCCAAACCCATGCCGTGACGGGCTTTGACCGCTTCAATAATCTCATCAAGCTCCCGCCGCGTCAGTTGATGAACGCCCGGGAGGCTGATCCCGTAAACCGCTTCGCCACGAGCCAAAACCTCGGCAAACACCTTAAACGCGGTCCCGGCAAAGGCGGCGCTAAGATTCTTAAGTTCGATCCCAAAGCGCATGTCGGGCTTGTCGCTCCCGAATCGCTCCATCGCTTCGGCGTATGACATCCGGATAAAGGGCGGTTTTACATCGATGCCCAGCACGCGTTGGTATGCCTGCGCAATCATCCCCTCGGCAATCGTCTGGATATCTTCCGGGCGCGGGCAAGTCATCTCGATGTCGATCTGACTGAACTCGGGCTGGCGATTCGCGCGCAAGTCTTCATCGCGAAAGCATCGCGCGATTTGGTAATACCGGTCGAACCCGCCGATCATCAGTATCTGCTTGAGCAATTGCGGCGATTGCGGCAGCGCATAAAACTTGCCGGGATTCACTCGGCTCGGCACCAGATAATCGCGCGCGCCCTCGGGCGTCGATTTGAACAGAATCGGTGTCTCGACTTCGATAAAACCCTTGGAATCGAGGAAATCGCGGACCGCTTTCAGCGCCTGATGACGCCGGCGCAGGTTTTGTTGCATCGCGGGGCGGCGCAGATCGAGGTAGCGATGCTTTAGCCGGACCTCTTCGGTGGTAAGCTCGCTGTCCGCAATCTGAAACGGCGCCGGCTCCGACACGCTGAGAATTTCGAACTCCGTCACGGCGATTTCGATCTCGCCGGTCGGAATTTGCGCATTGACGGTTCCCTCGGCCCGCCGGACCACCTTGCCTTTGACGGCGGCGTAAAATTCCGCGCGGGCCCCTCCGGCGGCATCATGAGCTGCCGGGTTATGCTCGGGATTGAGCACCAACTGCACGATTCCCTCACGGTCGCGAAGATCGATGAAAATCAATCCACCATGGTCGCGTCGCGTGTTCACCCATCCCCACAACGCCACATCGCGGCCCGTATCGGACGCGCGCAGAGCACCGCAGTAGTCGGTACGCTGCCACGGCGGCAGCGGAGAGTATTTTTCAGTTACAGCCATTTTACTTTCCGGTGGAACAATAGCGGCTTGAGGCCACCAAATTAAGCCTTCCCTTCCCGCCTGGATTCCGCCAAGGCGCCGGCCAGCTCCGCGATCGGAACTTCGCGCTGGCTACTCGCCTTCAGGTCCTTGAGTTGCGCGACACTCTTGGCAATTTCATCGTCGCCGATAATTACGGCGAATCGCGCACCAATCTTGTCCGCGCGTTGAAGGAGAGTCTTGAGCTTGCGATCCGGCGATAACAATTCAATTTGAAAATGATTGGCACGCAGGTCCCGCGCAATCTCCATCGCTTTTTTCAGGGCAGCCGCCCCCATTGCAATAATCGCCGCGTCCGCCGGACGCTCTGAAACGCTCCCAATGGCTTGTAGAGCTAATGCCATGCGATCGACACCAATCGCAAATCCGATCCCAGGCACTGCCGCACCACCCATCGCTTCGACCAGTCCATCATATCGTCCGCCGGCGACCACCGTGTTCTGAGCGCCCAGCCCTTCCGCCATAACCTCGAACGCGGTGCGCGTATAGTAATCGAGGCCGCGAACCAGCCGTGGGTTAATATCAAATGCGACGCCACCCGCAGCCAATAACTCTTGCACTGTGGCGAAATGCTTGCGGCACGCTTCGCACAGGTAGTCGAGGCTCTTTGGAGCCGATTTTGCCAGTTCGACGTCGATTTTGCAGTCGAGCAGGCGCAAGGGATTGCGCTCGATGCGATTGTGGCAATCCTCGCAAAGCTTGGCCCAATTCGCCCGGCCCCATTCGATTAGCGCGGCACGGAAATTCGGGCGGCATTCGGGACATCCGATTGAGTTGATCTGGATTTGCAGCGTAATCTCTAGCGCGGCCCCAAGATCGGAAATCATCGTGAGAAGTTCCGCGTCGCAGGCGGCGTCGGCGCGGCCAAAGACCTCGACTCCGAATTGATAGAACTGGCGATAGCGCCCCTTCTGTGGACGCTCGCGCCGGAACATCGGGCCGGAATAAAAGAATCGCTGTTCCGGATCGCGCCGATCGAGGCCCGCGTCGATATAAGCCCGGACTACCCCGGGCGTACCCTCGGGCCGCATCGCAACCGTCGTCTCCGCTTCGTCGCGGTCGGCAAACGCGTACATCTGCTTTTCGACGATATCGGTCGTGTCGCCGGTCGAACGCTGATAGAGCTGGAGGCGCTCCAGCACCGGGACACGGATTTCGGTGAAGGCGTAACGATCCATCAGCGCGCGGGCATGCTCCTCGACGATGCTCATCGCGCGCGCCTCGGCGCCGATCATGTCCTGAAAGCCGCGCAGTCGTGTCGACTCCATCGCGATTGCTACCCGTTGGCCCGCATCGCATCGCGCAGCTTGCGGTATCCGATCAGGTTTACACCTTCCTGCCCGATCAGCTTCCGAGCACCTTCCGAAATGAAGTAACGAAAATCGGCTTCGCGCTGGTCGGGATCGTTGGCGCAGCTTTTTAGCTCGTCGCGGGCGATGGCGGGATGGCACAAAATCTCGGTCACTCCCGGCTTAAGCCCGCGAATGAGTCCGGACCAGAAGCTTTCGGCTGCCGCGGGGGACGGCGCTCCCTGAAACTCTAGATGGTCGGGGCCGAATATTCCGAATTGATCGAGGTCGTCAAGAATCGAACCCATTCCCAGATCCCGCATCTGCCCGCGCATCGCGATTCTAATCGGCAGCCTATAATCGCGCGCGAGGCGCAGATAGATCCGATGATAATCGATCTGGAAATGTAGCGGCCCCATATGCGAATCGAGGTGGGTCACATCAATTCCAGCCGCGAGCGCCTTGTCGATCTGTGCGCGCAGTTCCGCCTCAACTTCGTCCAGCTTATCGTGCTCAAATACTTCAATGACGGATTTCCAGAGATAGCCGCGCTCATCGCATAGCGAGGGGACGGCCTTCTTGCCGAGCACTGGGCCCCATTTGTAACGATCCCATTCCGCGTTGAGCGTCAGATGCACTCCCAAGTCGGCCTCGGGCTGGGAATGCGCAAAATCGGCAGCCTCCTCGAACCACGGGCAGGTGGTGAGAATCGTGGACGACGTAAAAAGGCCCTCCGTCAGCCCGCGCATCACGCCCTCATTCTGATCGTGGCACATGCCGAAGTCGTCGGCATTTAGAATGAGCACGCGGGCATCGGCCGGATAACCGAGCTTTGCGGCGGTGGATATCGGAGTCTTTTCGTCACTGGTCGCCATGGGTTTTATCCCTGTATTGAACTGTTGAATCTATCGGCCCGGCCGGAAAAGAAAAAGGGCCGCCATAAGGCGGCCCTTTTTCGGCTTGCCGGATGTACCGGGCTAAATCGTGAGAATATTGATTGTGCAGGCCGAGCCCAAGCCGATCACGTGCGCTTGGCCGGCTTTGGCATTGGGCACCAGGCGATCCTTGGCGCGCGCATCCTCGGTCAGATGCCACACGACTTCGCAAATATTCGCAACTCCAGTTGCACCGAGCGGATGTCCTTTCGACAGCAGGCCGCCGGAAACATTGACGGGCGCCTTCCCACCGAGGGCCGGATGCACGCCGCCGCCGGAATCGATGAATGCACCAGCTTCGCCATCGCCGCAGAGGCCCAAGTTCTCGTAATGAACCAGCTCGGCCGTCGCGAAGCAGTCGTGGAGCTCGGTTAGGGCGATATCCTTGGGGCCGATGCCGGCTTTCTCATAGGCCTGCTTGGAAGCACGCCGAGTCAGGGTGCTGACATCGGGGAGCGTCAGGTCGCGTTCGGTCCACGGATCGGAAGTCAGGACGGAGGCTGCCACGCGGGGCCGCTTGCGGCCACCGGCCAACTGCTTCAGCTTCTCCTCAGAGACGACGATTGCTGCGGCGGCGCCATCGCCCGTCGGGCAGCACATGTAGAGCGTGTTCGGAAACGCGACCATGCGTGCATTCATCACGTCTTCCAGCGACACTTCGTTTCGGTACTGCGAGAACGGATTCTTGGTCGCATGCTTGTGCGACTTGACGGAAATCTTGGCGAAATGCTCCGGCTTGGTACCATACTTGCGCATGTGCTCAATTCCGGCCTGCCCAAACACGGCCGGCATTAATCCCGATCCGACTTTCCCTTCCGTCGCGTAAGCGGGGTCGCTGCCGCCTCCTCCGCCGCCAAGCAAACCCTGCTTACCCATCTGCTCGACTCCCACCGCCATCGCGACATCGCACATTCCCGAGGCGACTGACATGTATGCCTCTCGGAATGCGGTCGAACCGGTGGCGCATGCATTCGACACGTTGACGACCGGGATGCCCGTCTGGCCGATTTGCTGCAGGATGCGCTGACCCACCATCGCATTGGCTTGGAAAAGGTTGCCGCATGCGAATAATTCGACGTCTTTGATCGTGACGCCGGCGTCCTTGAGCGCAAGCAATGCAGCCTCGCCGCCCAATTCGGGAACAGTCTTGTCGGGATAACGTCCAAACTTCAGCATCCCGGTTCCGAGGACATAAACGTTTCTCATCGTACAATCCTCCTGCGCGAGCGTCCTGTTAATTCTTTGACGGGCGGTAAGAAAATGAAATTACATCGCGGCCTTCGCGATCCTTGGCCGCAACACCCGTGGTCAATTCAACCGGCATATTGAAGATCTTTTGAGGTTCTTTCTGCGCCTGCACCGGATCGACATCGACGAGATTGGCGCGGACACTTACCCCTTCCGGCAGATCGACGATTGCGGTTACGTAGGGAGTCTTGATTCCCGGGAAAGACTGATGCACCACCGAAAAGACCCACACCTTTCCCTTGTCGGAGAGCTGAATTGGCGACAACTTTCCGTCGGCGCCGCATTTTGAACATGCGACCCGCTTGGGATCGAGATAGATTGCCCCGCATGTGCACTTGAGGCCTTCCAGATGGGGCTTTGGCTGGAGTTTGAGAAACGGCAGAATGGGACGCGGTCCCGTGTCGGTTGGCTGGGCCTGCTCGGCCATAATGATCCTCCGAAGCGAATTTGAAGCGACATTATGGCCGGCCGGGCCCGGTCCATCGCGCTCCGTGCGGAAGTTTCCCACAGGCGGGAAATGGGGTCAACCCTAACAAGTGTACGGGAAAGCGCCCGATCGCCTAACAGCCCATCATCAGCGCGCGGCGGCGCGCACACTCGGGAAACGCCATGACTTCCCGCGCCAAGTACGGACTGAAGCGGAATCTTGAGTCGCATCGACCATCACGGCGCCATCCTCGTCGGTCCGCACCAGAATCGCTCCGGATGTTCGGTATCGGTCGACAACCTCCGCTGCCGGAAAATGAAAACGATTGAGGTAACCATCCGAAATTACTGCGATTTCCGGCTTCACGGCGGCGATGAATTCAGCGGTTGAGGAGGTCGAACTCCCATGATGGGGCACCTTGAGTACCGTGGCCCGCAAATCGGCACGATTACCTATCATCGTGTGCTCAGCGGGTGCTTCGATGTCACCGGTGAAGAGAAACGAGGTGCCGCCGAAGGCCATCCGCATTACGAGCGAGCTGTTGTTGTTGCTGGCGCCGGGCGCGGCCCGATTCAACGACGCCAGGTCGACACTGCCAATTTCCGTTATCGGCGGATCGCCGCTAACAACACTAATCGGTATTGCCAGCTTGACCAGTTCGGCCATCAACTCATCGTAGGTCTTATCCGTGCTCGTAACCGGTGGTTCCCAAAAGGTCTTTGGGTGGAAATTTTCAGCGATGTATTTGAATCCGCCGAAATGATCGGCGTCGGGGTGCGTCAGCACCAGATAATCGACACTCATGATCTTACGCGACCGCAGGTATGGCGCCACGATTCGTTCACCGGAATCGAACCCCGGGTATGCACCACCGGCGTCGATCAGCATTACGCGCGAGCCAGGAAATCGGACGACCGCGGCGTCCCCCTCGCCCACCGAAAGATATGTCACCCGTAAATCCGGACTGAAGTACCGATCCCCCGTCCACCAGGTTGCGTCCGCCGCAAGCAGTACGCCGAGTGCTCCGGCACATAGCGTTCGCCAGCCGGGTAACGCGCGATCGACATCGGCGGCATTCCACTTGCGTGGATCCCGGGTCAGCGGCTGTAAATGCGGATTTTTCGTTGGCGCGACGATCGGTGCCGTCAGCCAGACAAATATCAACCCGTATACCAGCGCCAGTTCCACCACGGTCGGCGTAAAGGTTTCCGACCATGCAAGCGGCCATCCGGAAAACCATTGCGCCATTGAGTTTCCCCATCCGATGCAAGCCGCGCCCAGATTGAGAATCAATCTAGCCAATGGTTCGGAAATGAAACTCAACACCGCTGCGACCAAACCGCTAATCGTCGCGCCAAATCCCATTATCGGCACGACAACCGCGTTCGCAGCCAGCCCGACTATTGCAACCTGATTGAAGTGAAGTGCGGTCAACGGCGCGGTAGCGACCATCGCCCAGAAAGATACCGCGATGACGCTGGCCGGCACTTCGGCTAACCGCCATCGGATCGGCGCGGCCGTTCCAAGCACAGTCCCCCATCGCTTGCGCCGCTCAAACCAGGCCATAAACCGCTTCATTCCGAGCACGATCGCTATCACCGATACGAACGATAGCTGGAATCCGATATCTGCGGTGGACCCCGGTATCGCGATGCAGATGACGATGGCCGCCAACGCCAATGATGCAATCGGCGCGCGGGCGCGATCGATAATGATCGCGAACATGTACGCGAGCACCATCACCAATGCGCGCGTGGTCGAGACCCGATGGCCCGCAATTGCCGCATATGCGCACACTCCCAGCGAGGCCGCCATAGCGGCCAGTTTGTTTGCGTAGCCCCGATTGGCCAAGCCGGGCGCGAGCATAAGCAGCAGGCGAACCACCGCAAAGATTGCCGCCGCCACCAAGCTCAGATGCAGTCCTGAAATAACCAGCAGATGCGCCATCCCGGTGTGCGCGAATGTATCGCGTAGATCATCCCGGATTCCGCTCCGGTCGCCGATCACGAGCGCGCGCATTTCGGCATTTTCGGGGTAGGAAAGATTGCGATCGATAAACACGCCGATTCGCTCCCGAATCGATCCGATTTCGCTCGCCGGGAAGAACGACCGGGAGCCCACCACTCGAATCGAAGACGTGCCTGATGAATCGGGACGGACTGTCATTGTTGCGTCCACTCCGTCACGCGACAGGAACCCGGCGTAGTCGAACTCCCCGGGATTACCGTCGTTGCGGGGAAAACGGATCGGGGCCGTCAACTGAACTTCGTCACCGAGGTGAAATGAATCACCCCCGAGTACTGCCACTCGCACCTGTCCCGCGGCGGCTCGCATCTGGTTAGGCGAGCCTGCACGCTCGACCTTCACGTAGATTCGGTCTCCGTATCGCTCCCGCTCAGGCTCGCGGATGACGATTCCGGCAATCGTAGCCGTCGACCCGTCAGCAAAGTTACGAATGCTATCGGGTGAGTACGGCGGATCGAGCAGTGTCGCGGGGGAGATCGTCGCGACGCATGCAAGCGCGGCGTACGCCGCCATAAGTCCGAGCGCTCGCCGCCGCACGTAAAACGCAAGGGCGGAAATTAGCCCGAGTGCAACTGCGAGTGACTCCGGCGCCAGGATTTTCCAGTTGCCGGCGGCGTCGCCAATGACGATTGCTATTGCGACCGCATAAATTGCCGGAATTTGCGCGAATCGACCCGCCCAACCCTGGTTCGGCTCGGCTACGGTGCCGCCCTGAACGCCGATCGAATTCGATCCGCGCCCCGTGCCGGTTCCGTAAGATGTTGTCGTGGCGGTGGCCACTTTACCCGCCTCGATTATGCATTGCCGGTTGGCGCCCCTCAATCGGCGCAACCGATTTGAGAGAGCGAAATCGGAATCTGACGCTCCGATGGATTGTGCAATCGATCACGATCGTTATGACGGTTCCGAATCCGCTGCCAAGATTATCGATAGTTCTCAATCATCGAAATCCACCGGGGTCACAGGGGTAGAATAACCCCGATGGTGTTGGCCTCCCATAGGTACTAATCTTTCCCGGGCGGCTTGCACCTGCGCATCCCGCCGCGTCGGCAAATGCACTCTTCCAGGTCACACCGATTCACGCCTGCCATCGTCGCGATTTTGATAACGATCTGCCTGGGAGCCGGCCTGCGGACGATTGCGCTCGACCGGGTGCCGCTGGGCTTCAATCAGGACGAAGCATGCAACGGATACGATGCCTACAGCCTGTTCACAACCGCACACGATCATCGCGGCAACTTTCTGCCAATCGCGATACAGGCGTTCAACGACTATCGAATGCCTCTATTCGATTATTCGATCGGCCCCTTGGTCGGCATATTCGGATTGAAACCTTGGATCGTTCGCCTGGGAGCCGCACTGTGGGGAATTGCGGACCTGATCGCAATTGGATTGCTGTGTGCCGAATTGCTCGATCCATCGGCGGCGGTGGTCGCGGTCTTTCTCGTAGCAGTATCGCCGTGGCACCTGATGCTCAGCCGCTTCGGGCACGAGGCCATCACCGCTTCCGCAACCGTTGATTGGGCAATCGCCGGTTTTCTGGTCGCGATAAACCGCCGCGATCAAAGGTGGCTGACCGCAAGCGCAATACTTTTTGGCCTGTCGCTTTACAGTTATTCGATCACCAAGCTCTTCACACCGCTGATCATTGTCTGGATCGCAATCCTGTATCGCCGGGAAATTAAGCCGCTTGCGCGATCCGCGATCAATTCCACCAAGTGGTTTGTGCTCATAGTGATTCCCCAGCTATGGCTGCTAATCGCACGCGGCGGAACCATCCAAGCACACTACCGACAGATGTCCGTCCTAAGTGGCGAGAATGGCATTGGACGGCTGGCTTTCAATTGGCTCGATCATTTCTCGCCCAGCAATCTTTTTGGCACTGGCTCATCCGTCTTCGGCGCACCGCATGATCTCACCCTCCTGTTCGCCGGTCAGGCGATACTTTCAGCGATCGGATTTTCGGCACTTTTGAGCCACCAGTGGCGCAAGGAGGCAATATTCCTTATTGGCTGGCTCGCCGCCGCGGCAATTCCCGGTGCGATGATAAAGCCGGCCCCTTCACTCCACCCCCTGCATGACATTCTACTGGTCGTACCTTGGGCGATTCTCTCAGCCTTGGGAATGGTCGTATTGCTTTCACTTCGCAAGGCGACAGCATCCGTGGAGAGTGAACCGGTGGTCCCAGCCAGGCCCCGGCTGATGCGCCAAGCCGGACCGCTGATCGCTTGCGTAGCAATCTTGATGGTGTTGGTTCAGGCGTCCATTTCGGCGGCCTATTATTTCACCGGATTTTCAGAAACCAGGGAATCGTTTTTTCAGTACGGCGTAAAGGACCTGATTGACGAAGCCCAAAAGCTCGCACCGCCCGAAGTTCCAATCGTGATGCCGCTGACGATCAATCAACCGTACATCTACGTATTGTTCCACAATTCATATCCACCGCGGGCGTTTTACTCGAAGACCGCGGTCGGCGGCGAACATTTGTTTGGCTCCGTACTGGCCTTCGATCGATACGATTTCGGCGATCCATGGCTGGGATTCAAAAGATTGCCGCATGGGGTATTCGTATTTCCAAAGACTTTGGTCCGGCCACAGGATCCGATGCAGCCCTTCTCGCCGGCAAAAGAGACCGTGACGACTTTCGCGGACCCGCCCGCCGCGCCTGCCGCAACTTTTCATTTTGGCCGCGACGTATACTCCATAGTCGTGAAATAGCGGCGGCGCTTGCGGATTGATCGGCCGTTTCGGACAATGAAATTCGAGGCTTGGACGCCAGGGAGGAATTAACGACATGGGAGATCGAGTTTTCGTGTGCCGCCGCTGCGGGAAGCGGCTCGACCCAAACGCTGATTACGTTCTCACGGCCGAGAAGCACGAGCGTGCCGCCGAGGATCGTGAACATCCCGAATGCACTGAGGAGTACCTCCAGCGCATGCATGCGAACGAGGGCAAGCTGCCGCCGCCACCGCCGCGACGATAATCAGCCAGGTGCAGCGTCGGTTTCCAGAAGAGCAGCTGCCGCGTCCAGTTGATGACGTATCGTTTCGGCCAACGCCGCGTTGAAGCCCTTTACCTGTGAGATTTCGCTGGCGGTGGCCTCGCGTATCCGGCGCAGGCTGCCGAAATGCCGCAGTAGCGCACGCCGGCGCACCGGACCGATACCTTCGATGTCGTCCAGCGCCGATCGCATCCGCGCCCGCCGGCGCAGCTCGCGGTTGTAGGTAATTGCGAAGCGATGCGCTTCGTCGCGAATCCTGACCAGCAAAAACAGGGCGGTTGAGTTCTTCGGTAGAACGATTGGATCCTTCCGGTTTGGAAGGAACACCCGCTCGTCGGACTTCGCTATTTCCGTCGCATGCCGATCGTTCAGAACGTGCTGTTTGGCGAGCGATATGCAATCGATCCGCCCCTCCAGATTTAGTTCTTTAATCGCGAGCAGCGCCGCATTCAGTTGCCCTTTACCACCGTCGATTACCAACAGGTCAGGCTGCTCATTATCGCGAATCGCCCGCTCAAGGCGGCGGCGTATCACCTCGTAGATCGCGGCAAAATCATCCTGGCCCGTAAAGCCGCGAATTCGATATCGGCGGTAAAGTTCCTTGCGCGGCTCGCCTTCGTCGAAGGTGACTTGAGATCCCACGACCATCGTACCCTGCAGATTGGAGATGTCGTAGCATTCCATCCGCTTGGGTGTATTGCGAAGGTTCAGGCGGGTGCGCAACTCCTCGAGCATTCGCTCCCGCGTTTTTTCATTGTCACGGCGCGCGGCGAAGCTTTGCCGGGCGTTCTCCATCGCCAGTTCGAGCAAGCGCACTTTTTCGCCACGCATCGGCGCGATCACTTCGCATTTCTTCCCGCGCCGCTCTGATAGCAGCTCCGCCCGGATCTCGGAATCTTCAAGCTCAGCTGGCACCAGCACTTCATCGGGGATTGCGCGGCCGCCTGAATAGTATTGCGTGAGCAGGTCGGAAAGGACTTCGGTGTCGGCAAACTCGAGATCCTGAAAGCTCCAGCCCTGTGTGCCGGTTAATTTCCCGCCCCGCACGATGAGAACGATTGCCTCGATAAACCCGCCCTCGCGGTACAGCCCAAAGACATCCTGGTCGATTCCCCAGTGGTGAAGGACGGTCTGGCGCTCCACCGTCTTTTCGATCGCACGAACCCGGTCGCGAACGCGCGCGGCCTCTTCGAACTCAAGCCGCGATGCGTGCTCCTTCATCCGTTCGCGCATTTCTCGGAGCAGGTCCAAGTCGCGTCCCTCCAGAAGCATCTGCGCTGCGCGAAGATGACGCTCGTACTCGGCACGGTCGACCGCCAGGCAGCACGGGCCCATGCATCGCTTGATTTGATACTCAAGGCAGGGCCGGGACCGGTTGCGAAAGACCGCATCGGTGCAGGTTCGCAGCGGAAAGGTCCTGCGGATCACGTCGATGGTTTCGCGCAGGCCGTCGGCTGAGCCAAATGGGCCGAAGTAACGCCCGCCATCGCGGATAATCTTGCGGGTCACCGTGATGCGCGGCCACGGATGATTGGTAATTTTTGCGGACAGGTACGATTTGTCGTCCTTGAGCCTGATGTTGTAGCGCGGATGGAGCTGCTTAATCAGATTGTTTTCGAGGATCAGCGCCTCTTTTTCACTGGCGGTTACCAGTATGTCGAAGTCTCCCACCTTGCTCATGAGAAACCGCATTTGGAAGCGGCCATCACCGCCGGGACGGAAGTACGACCTAACCCGAGCGCGCAGCCGCTTCGCTTTGCCGACATAGAGAACTTTTCCGGTGCGGTCGCAGAGCAGATATACGCCGGCGCCGGCCGGGGTCGTTTCCAGCTTGCGCTCGATCGACTCGATTTGGGACGCCTCGGACATCGCCTGAATTATATCATTCACGCAGGGCGGATTACGTTTGTATGCCGCCTGCCTAACGGCTATTAGGATAGGAATCGGCGTGCGGGAAACCGTCACGCCGCAAAATTTACCATAAGGACGGTTAAAGATGGGCAAGCTCGACGGAAAAGTAGCGGTAATCACCGGTGCGGCAAGCGGCATCGGCCGCGCCACCGCGGTTAGATTCGCCGGCGAAGGCGCAAAGGTCGTTATCGCCGACCTCAATGCGGATGGCGGAGAGTCCGCTGTTCGTGATTGCAAAGAAAACGGCGGCAGCGCCGTATTTCAAAAGACCGACGTCGCCGCTGAGGCGCAGGTCAAAGCCCTGGTCGATCGCGCAGTTAAGGAATTTGGCCGGCTCGACATAATTTACAATAACGCAGGCTTGGGCGGTGCGACCGGACCAATCGAGGAGACCACTATCGAAAATTGGGACAAGAGTATGGCGGTGCTCCTGCGCTCCGTGTTCCTTGGAATGAAATTCGCTATACCCGAAATGCGGAAAGCCGGCGGCGGCTCAGTCATATCCACTGCTTCAGTAGCCGGACTGCGCGGTGGCGCGGGACCACATGCCTACAGTGCGGCGAAGGCAGCGGTGATTAATCTGACCCGCTCGGTCGCCCTTGAGGTAGGCAAGGACAAGATTCGGGTAAATTGCATCTGCCCGGGAGGCATCAACACTCCCCTGCTGTATAAGTTCGTTCCCGGTGGACAGCAGGTAGCCGAACAATTCCTGGCGCATATCCAGCCGATCCAACGCGCCGGCCATCCCGAGGATATCGCCGCGATGGCGCTCTTCTTGGCAGGACCCGATTCGGAGTGGGTTACAGGACAGGCATTTACCGTCGATGGCGGTCTGACCGCAGGGCATAGCGCGTTCGCGCAGGGCGGCATGCAGGCAAAGATTGAAGGCGGCTTCGCCGGACCATCCTTTGAGAAGTAATCGAGATCAGTCCTTTACTTGAGCTAAACCAACCCGATCCCCTGAAAAACGAAAGTCGTGCGGCGCCCGCTAATGCAAGGCGCC
>Ga0335069_10004945_pt1 | contig 19638 bp, 13 predicted proteins | sample Lox_Sample_11_FD_206714 | JGI IMG/M metagenome (GOLD analysis project Ga0335069, IMG submission 206714) | Soil microbial communities from Loxahatchee National Wildlife Refuge, Florida, United States - Lox_Sample_1.1 | ecosystem: Environmental > Terrestrial > Soil > Wetlands | place: USA... | reverse complement strand
GGCTGTTCTCGATCTTGTCGGCTACGCTGCGCGACGGCGGAGTCGAGATCGGCAGCACCGGCAGAACGAAGCTGGTCGTCTCGCCCTCCATCGATGCTTCGATGGAGGCGGCGTGCCATTTTGCTTCCATTTCCGCTTCGAGCTCGGCCTTGGCCCGCTGCCAATATTCTTCGGCCTTGCCGTTCTGGCAGCCCTCGCGCTCCCACAACAGGTAGGCGCGGTTGCGGATCTGCTCTTCGGAAGGGGTCGGTTGCTGATCGTTGGGCATGGCGGTCTCCTGCCCTTCTGTGCCTAGATACCAGTTCATTCGTGTCGCTCCCTCGAGCGTGAGTGCATTTTACCTGCTCAGCTTGCGGCTTGTCTCGCGGTTTCTGCCGAGACGACCTCCGGAGCTGATTCATTTCGTCCCAGGTCGACGGCGATGCCGCTCACGGCACTGTAGAGCGCGGCGTACTTGGATGCACTCGCACTCCAGCTGAAGTCCTGCGCCATCGCCTGAAGCTGCAAGCGCCTCCAGGTCAGCGGCTCGCGATACAGCGAAAGGGCCCGCGCCAATGCCGCCGTCAGGTCTTCGTGATTCGGTTCATCGAAAACGAAGCCGGTGGCCGAGCGGTCCGCGATCGAGGTGGCGGTGGCGTCCACAACGGTGTCGGCAAGCCCGCCCGTCCGGCGTACGACCGGCAACGTGCCATAGCGCAGCGCGTAAAGCTGGGTCAGGCCGCACGGCTCGAAACGGGCCGGAGCCAGAAGGATGTCGCTGGCGGCCTGTAGCTTGTGCGCCAACGGTTCGTCATAGCCCACGACGACCGCCACCTGCCGGCCGTGCCTCTCCCTGGCCTGCTCGAAGGCGAGTTCGAGGCCCGGGTCGCCTTCGCCCACGGCCACGAACTGCGCGCCCTGCTCGACGATCCAGGGCACGGTTTCGAGGATGACGTCCGCCATCTTCTGCTGGGTCATGCGGCTGACGAAGCCGATCAGGGGGACATCCGGATCGATGGGCAGTCCGAACTCCTTCTGCAGCGCCGTCTTGCAGGCGCGCTTGCCGGAAATGTCGCTCTCGCGGTAATTGCGCGGCAGCACCGGATCCGACGCCGGATCCCACAGCGCTTCGTCTATGCCGTTGAGGATGCCCAGGAAATCGTCGCCGCGCTCGGTCAGCACGCCGTCCATGCCGCAGCCGAAAGCGGGCGTGAGAATCTCGTTGGCGTACGTCGGGCTGACGGTTGTGATCTTGTCGGCGTAGCGCAATCCCGCCTTCAGGAACGACAGTTGGTTGTAGAACTCGATGCCCGCGGCGCAGAAATGCTCGGGCGGAATGGCCAGCCTGTCCAGCGCTTCCGCCGGAAAATTGCCCTGGAAGGCCATGTTGTGGCTGGTGAAGACCGTGCTCGGCCGCGGTCCCTTTTGAAGCGAAAGGTAAAGCGGCACTAGGCCCGCATGCCAGTCGTTGGCGTGCACCACGTCGGCCGACCAGTCCAGCCCGGGGCAGCCGGCGGCAAGCGTGGCGCCGACGTGGCAGAGGAAGGCGAAGCGCAAGTCGTTATCCGGCCAATTCTTGCCGTTGTCGTCCTGGTAGAGCCCGCCGTTGCGCCGGAACAGACTGGGGCTGTCGATCAGCCAGACCGGCAGATCGGCATCCGGGAAGGTGCCTGCCACCAGGGTGGCGTCCGAGACGCCCAGCGCCTGTTCGATCTTGGCCACGATACGAGGGTTCTCGATGCGGACGTAGGCGCGCGGATAGCCGGGCATCAGCAGCCTGACGTCAATGCCGTGCCGTCTGAGTGCGATGGGAAGGGCCCGGGAAACGTCGGCAAGGCCTCCGGTCTTTGCCAGGGGATAGGCCTCTGCCGTTACGAACAGGACCCGCATCAAGCACCTCTTGCGTCCGGGCCGTCCAGATCTTGCGCTATATCAAAACCGAGCCGGACGATATATTTCTCCGGAGCCATAAAACCGTGATTTGGTAAAACTCTTATTACCAACCCGAATCAACTGCCGATGAATTTCCCACACGAATTCCACGAAATCCTGCAAAAATGCAATGGCCTATAGAGGAATTGGACGTATTGGAACGATGCCCGACTCCGATGGTTCGTCTTCAGGAGATGTCATGGACCGCGTAGAACCCGCCCCCGAGTTACGCGACAAGCACGCTCTCTCGATCATCGCCGGCGACGACCATGATCCGTTCTCCTATCTCGGCATGCACGAGCACCAGGGCGGCCTGACCGTCCGCGCTTTCCGGCCCGGCGCCACCGCCGTAGAGGTGGTCGACCGCGCCAGCGGCGAGACCGTCGCCGGGCTGCCCCGCATCCATGAAGCGGGCATGTTCGCCGGACCGTTGCCCGCAGGCCGGGGACGCTTCGCCTACCGGTTGCGCGTGAAGACGCCCTCGTCCGAGGAGCTGATCGAGGACCCCTATGCCTTCGGGCCGGTTCTGGGCGAGCTCGATCTCTACCTGCACGCCGAAGGCAATTACCTGCGCGGCTTCGAGAAAATGGGTGCCCATCCCTGCGTGCGCGACGGCGTCGAAGGCACGAGCTTTGCCGTCTGGGCGCCGAACGCGAAGCGGGTGAGCGTGGTGGGGGACTTCAACGGCTGGGACGGGCGCGTTCATCCCATGCGGCTGCATCCCGGCGCGGGCATCTGGGACATTTTCCTGCCCGGCGTGGGTCCCGGCACCCGTTACAAGTTCGAGATCAAGGCGCGCAGCGGCGCCATCCTCCTGAAGGCCGACCCGTTCGCCTTCCAGGCCGAGATACCGCCGCGCACTGCCTCGCTCGTCAGCGCCGATGCCCGAAGCGGCGCCGAGCGGGAGGAGACCGGAAAGGGCCCGCATGCCGACCGGCGCTCGCCGGTCGCCATTTACGAGTGCCACCTGCGCTCGTGGCGGCGCATCCCCGAGGAGGACAACCGCAATCTCACCTACCGCGAGCTGGCCGATACGCTGGTGCCGTACGTGAAGGACATGGGCTTCACCCACATCGAGCTCATGCCGATCAGCGAACATCCGTTCGACGGCTCCTGGGGCTACCAGCCGACCGCCCTGTTCGCGGCCACCAGCCGGTACGGCAGCCCGGAGGACTTCCGCCATTTCGTGCACCGCTGCCACGAGGAAGGCATCGGCGTGATCCTCGACTGGGCCGCCGGGCACTTCCCGGGCGACGCCCACGGGCTGCACATGTTCGACGGCACGCATCTCTACGAGCATGCCGACCCGCGCGAGGGCTTCCACCCCGACTGGGGCAGCTACATCTACAATTTCGGCCGCAACGAAGTGCGCGGCCTGCTGTTGTCGAACGCGCTGTTCTGGCTGGCGCGCTTCGGCATCGACGGCCTGCGCGTCGACGCGGTGGCCTCGATGCTCTACCGCAACTACAGCCGCAAGGAAGGCGAATGGGTGCCCAACATCCACGGCGGGGTCGAGAACCTCGAGGCGATCGATTTCCTGCGCCGGATGAACGAACTCGTCTACGCCAACAATCCCGAGGCGATCACCGTGGCGGAGGAATCGACCGCCTGGCCGATGGTATCGAAGCCGACCTATCTCGGCGGGCTGGGGTTCGGCTTCAAATGGAACATGGGCTGGATGCACGACACGCTGCGATACATGTCGAAGGAGCCCATCCACCGCAAATACCACCACAACGACCTGACCTTCGGTCTGCTCTACGCCTTCACCGAGAACTTCATCCTTCCGCTCAGCCACGACGAGGTGGTGCACGGCAAGGGCTCGCTGATCGCCAAGATGCCGGGCGACTACTGGCAGAAGTTCGCCAACCTGCGCGCGTACTACACCTTCATGTACACGATGCCGGGCAAGAAGCTCCTGTTCATGGGCGCGGAGCTGGCGCAGTGGAACGAATGGGATCACGACGCCAGCCTCGACTGGCACCTGCTGGATTACGAGAGCCACCGCGGCATCAAGCAGTGCCTCAAGGACCTGAACTGGCTCTACCGCAACCGTGGCGCACTGCATCAGCGCGATTGCGAGCCCGAAGGCTTCTCCTGGATCGACTGCAACGACGGCGATTCCGGCGTGCTCAGCTACATCCGGCGCGGCGCTGACCCCAACGACTTCGTGGTGGTGGTGTGCAACTTCACGCCTGTGGTGCGCGAGAACTACCGCATCGGCGTGCCGCAATCGGGCCGCTACTACGAGGCGTTCAATTCCGATTCGACGTTCTATGGCGGCAGCAACGTCGGCAACGGCAGCGGCCTTGCCACCACGGGCACGCCGCTGCACGGCCAACCGGATTCGCTCTGCGTGAAGCTTCCGCCGCTGGGCGCGTTCGTGCTGGTGCCGGAGGGGCGCTGACGGTGACCACGGGGCCGCGGCTCAGGCAGGGAACGCCGTTTCCGCTCGGCGCCACCTTCGACGGGTCGGGCGTGAACTTCGCCTTGTTTTCCGTCAATGCGGAGGGCGTCGAGCTTTGCCTGTTCGACGAACGCGAGCGCGAGCGGGCGCGGGTAGCGCTGTCCGAACGTTCCGACGACGTCTGGTTCGGATACCTGCCGGGCGCCAAGCCGGGGCAATTCTACGGCTATCGCGTGCGCGGGCCGTACGATCCGGCGAACGGGCACCGCTTCAATCCGAACAAGCTCCTGATCGACCCCTACGCCAAGGCCCTGACGCGGCCGGTGCAGTGGGATCCTCTGATGTGCGCCTACGACCCCGCCGACGGACGCGGCGATCTTTCGTTTGACCAGCGCGACGACGCCGCGGTGGTGCCCAAATGCCAGGTGGTCGACCTCGCCTACGACTGGAGCGATGACCGGCTGCTGCGCACCCCGCGCTCGCACAGCATCGTCTACGAGCTGCATCTGCGCGGCTTCACCATGCGCCATCCGGCGGTGGAATCTTCGGTCCGCGGCACCTGCGCCGGGCTCGCCGCCAGGCCGGTCATCGAGTATCTGGGCGAATTGGGCATTACCGCGGTCGAACTGCTGCCCGTCCATCCCTTCACGACCACGTCGATGCAGGTCAAGAGCCGCGTGCGCGAGTATTGGGGATACAACTCCGTCAATTTCTTCGCAGTCGAACCGCGTTATCTGGCGCGCGAGGACCTGAACGAATTCCGCGAGATGGTGCGCGCCTTCCACGAAGCGGGGATCGAGGTGATCCTCGACGTGGTGTTCAACCACACCGGCGAGGGCGACGCGATGGGGCCGACGCTGTCGTTCCGCGGCATCGACAACGCCTCGTATTACTGCCTCGACACCAACAAGCGGCGCTATCGCGACGTGACCGGCTGCGGCAACACGCTGAATCTCGCCCATCCTCGCGTGATGCAGATGGTGATGGATTCGCTGCGCTACTGGGTCGAGGAGATGCACGTCGACGGCTTCCGCTTCGACCTCGCGGTGAGTCTGGCGCGCGTCAACGGCGAGTTCGATCCGGCCGCGCCGCTGTTCTCCTGCATCCTGCAGGACCCGGTGCTGGCGAAGACCAAGATGATCGCCGAGCCGTGGGATCTGGGCCCCGGGGGCTACCGCCTCGGCGGCTTTCCGCCGCGCTGGAGCGAATGGAACGACCGCTTCCGCAACGACGTGCGCCGTTTCTGGCGCGGCGACGCGCGGGTGGGCGATCTGGCGCTCAGGCTCGCCGGATCGAGCGACGTCTTCAGCCACGCCAGGCGCCGGCCGACCGCGAGCGTCAATTTCGTGACTGCGCACGACGGATTCACGCTGGAAGACCTCGTCAGCTACAACTTCAAGCACAACGAGGCCAACCACGAAAAGAACCGCGACGGCTCCGACGAGAATTTCAGCTGGAACAGCGGCGCCGAGGGGCCGACTTCCAAGCTCGAAATCCTCGAAATCCGCGAACGGCAGAAGCGCAACTTCCTGGCGACGCTGCTGCTGTCGCAAGGCGTCCCCATGCTTCTGGCCGGCGACGAGTTCGGCCGCACGCAGAACGGCAACAACAACGCCTATTGCCAGGACAACGAACTCGGCTGGGTCGACTGGGGCAAGCTGAACAAGGAGCGCGATCTGCTCGCCTATGTGCGCCGGCTGATCAAGATCCGCCGCGAGCACCCGGTGTTCCGCCGCTCGTCCTTCTTCCTCGGCGACCTCGCCGACGAAAGCGAGGTCAAGGACATCATCTGGCTGTCGCCGGAAGGGCGCGAGATGACGGAGGCCGACTGGAACCGGCCGCACAACCGCTGCCTCGGCGTGCGCTATGCCGCCACCGCCGAGATGGATACCGATACCTACACCCGCAAGCTCGACCCCCATTCGTTCCTGCTGCTGATGAACGCAGGCGAGGAGCCCGTCGACTTCATCCTGCCGAAAATCCCCACCGACCGGCGCTGGCACTGGATAATCGACTCGACCGCCGCCGACGGCGAACCCTCGGGCCGCTTCGAGGCGCAGACCAGCTTCCACATGAAGGCGCATTCGCTGGCGCTGTTCGAAGGGGACATCTGACGCCGATGGATGCGGACAACATCCTCTTCAAGCTCGGCGACGCGGCCGGCATCGAGCCGTTCTACTGGGACATGCACGGCACCCGGCACGAAACCACGCCCGAAACGATGCGCGGTCTGCTCAAGGCCTTCGGCATCGCGGCCGAGGACGACGGACAGGTCTGGTCCAGCCTGGCGCGCCTCGGCGAAGAGGTCTGGCGCTCGCCGCTTCCGCCCGTGGTGGTGGCGTGCGGAGGCGAAACCGCCTCGATTCCGGTGCGCCTGCCGACGCACGGCAGCGACCGCGCGGTGCGCTGGTCGCTCAAGCTCGAACAGGGCGGCGAACGCGCAGGCGAATTCAGGCTGTCGGAACTGGCGGTGGAGGAAACCGGCCATATCGGCGAGATGCAGATCGCGCTTCGCCATCTCAAGCTCGACGCGCTGCCGCTCGGCTACCACGACTTCGTGCTCGAAAACGAAGCCGGAACCGGAACCAGGCTGATCGTCGCGCCGCCGCGCGCCTACCTGCCGCCGGCGCTGGAGAACCGCCGCGCGTGGGGCATCATGCTCCAGCTCTATTCGCTCAAATCCCGCGGCGACTGGGGCGTCGGCGATTTCGGCGATTTGAAGATCCTGATCGACGCGATCGCGGGCACCGGCGCGGACGCCATCGGCCTCAACCCGATGCACACGCTGTTCCTGGACCAGCCCGAAGACGCCAGCCCCTATTCGCCGTGCAGCAGGCTGTTCCGCAATCCGCTTTACCTCGACATCACGGCGATCCCCGATTTTGCCGAATGCGACGCGGTGCGCGCTCTCCTTCACGACGGCCAGTTCGCGCACGCGGTGGAGCAGGTCCGCGACGCGGAGCTGGTCCAGTACCGCGCCGTGGCGCGCTTCAAGCTGCCGGCGCTGGAGAGGTTGCACGAGAGCTTCGTCGCCAACCACTTGGCGCACGACGACGACCGCGCCCGGGCGTTCCGGCGCTACGTGAGCGAGGGCGGGCGCGATCTCGAAGGACTGGCGACGTTCCAGGCTCTGGCCGAGCATTGCGAAACGCACGATTGGTCGCGCTGGCCCGCGCGCCACAGGGACCCGGATTCGAAGGCTACGGCGCAGTTCCGCAAGCGCTTTGCGGACCGCATCGGCTTTCATCAGTATCTGCAATGGCAGTGCGAAGAGCAGTTCCGTTCGGCATCGGAGCTGGCCAAATCCCGCGGCATGGCCGTCGGCCTCTACAACGATCTCGCCGTGAGCGTGGATTCATCGAGCGCCGATCACTGGGCCCACCAGAAGCTGTTTGCCGGCGGCGCACGCGTGGGTGCTCCGCCCGATCCGTTCAACGAGAAGGGACAGGATTGGGGTGTAGTGCCGCTCAACCCGCTGCGGCTGCGCGGTACGGCCTACGCTCACTTCCGCTCGCTCCTGCGCGCGAACATGCGGCACGCCGGCGCGCTTCGCATCGATCATGTCATGGGATGGCAGCGGCTGTTCCTGATTCCGCCGGGGGGAACACCCGCCGCCGGTGCCTATGTGCGCTATCCCGTGGGCGACATGGTCGCGGTGGCCTGCCTCGAAAGCACGCGCCATCGCTGTCTCGTCGTCGGCGAGGATCTCGGCACCGTGCCCGCGGGATTCCGCGAGCGCATGACGGGCGCCGGTGTCCTTTCCAGCCGCGTGCTCTATTTCGAGCGCCGCAACGAAGCGTTCAAGCCGCCGCGCGAGTATCCGAGCCTCGCCGCAGTATCGGTGTCGACGCATGACCTCGCCACCCTGCACGGATTCTGGGAGGGTCGCGACATCGCCGCCAAAGCGCATCTGGGCCTCTTCCAGTCGGCCGCGGAGGAAGAGCAGATCCGCGCCGGCCGCGTGACGGACAAGCGGCAGCTTCTCGCCGCGCTCGCCGAACAAGGCCTTCTGCCCGATGGTCTTTCGCCCCAGGATGCCGACCATCTCGCCTTCACCCCGCAACTTGCCGCCGCGGTGCACGCCTATCTCGCCCGGTCCTCGAGCATGCTGTTCATGGTCCAGATGGACGATTTGACCGGACAGGCGCAACAAGCCAATCTGCCCGGCAGCGTCACCGAATATCCGAATTGGCGCCGGCGGCTCGTCCGCCCGCTGGAGGAGGCGATGGCAGATCCCGCGATGCGCGATGCGATGGGGGCCATCGCGGCGGACCGGGCGAAATGACGCAGCCTTGATACTGCTTTTGCGGCGTCGCGCTTTTTCCATCCGGTCCGGCGACAACCTCGTTGCGGGGGCCGCGACTTTTTGACTATGTTCCTTCGGCTGCCTGCGCTTCGCTGCACGGGTTCTGAACATGACCACCGCTTCCGCGACCATCGACAAGAACGGGCTCGACGCCCTCATCAAGGCGCTGGCCGGACGCGGGTTCCGCGTGGTCGGCCCCACGCTGCGCGATTCCGCCATCGTCTACGACGACATCGGCTCAGCCAAGGACCTGCCCGAGGGCTGGACGGACGAGCAGGACGGCGGCACCTACCGGCTCGTGCGCCGCAATGACGAGGCGCTGTTCGGCTACGCGGTGGGCCCGCATTCGTGGAAGAAGTTCCTGCATCCGCCGATCCAGAGTCTGTGGAAGGCCGCGCGCAGCGGCAAGCTCACGGTGCACGTGGAAGGGGCGCCGTCGGTGCCCGAGAAATTCGCGTTGTTCGGCGTACGCGCCTGCGAGCTGCACGCCATCGCCATCCAGGACAAGGTGTTCCTTCACGGGCCGCACGGCGACCCGCATTACCGCGCGCGCCGGGAGAATGCCTTCATCGTCGCCGTCAACTGTTCGAAGGCCGGCGGCACCTGTTTCTGCGTGTCGATGAATACCGGCCCGCGCGTGGGCAGCGGTTTCGACATCGCCCTCACCGAACTGGCCGACCGCGGCAGGTTCGTGGTCGAGGCGGGAACCGAGCGCGGCCGCGAAGTGCTGGCGGAACTGCCGCAGCAGCAGGCATCCAACGAGGATGCCGCCGCCGCCGGCAAGGTGATCGAAAAGACGGCCGCCTCGATGGGCCGCCATATGAAGTCGGACGACGTGCACCGGCTTTTGCTCGCCAATCTGGAGCATCCGCGCTGGGACGACGTCGCCGAGCGGTGCCTGGCCTGCGCCAACTGCACGATGGTCTGCCCCACCTGCTTCTGCACCACGGTCGACGAATCGACCGACCTCACGGGAACGGAAAGCTCGCGCACCAGGCGGTGGGATTCCTGCTTCACCATCGAGTTTTCGTATCTGCACGGCGGAACGGTGCGTCCAACCACGCGCTCGCGCTACCGTCAGTGGATGACGCATAAGCTCGCAACCTGGCACGATCAGTTCGGCACGTCCGGCTGCGTGGGATGCGGACGATGCATCACATGGTGTCCGGTCGGAATCGACATTACCCAAGAGGTCGCCGCGATCCGCGGCGAACCGACGTAGGAGACGACGGTCATGGAAGGGCTCGAACGAATCGTTCGCGAGCACCCGTTCTTTTCAGGGATGAAGGAGGAGCAGACGGCCATCTTGGCGGGGTGCGCCAAGAATGTGCGCTTCGAGGCCGGCCAGTACCTGTTCCACGAAGGCGAGCCCGCCGATCAGCTTTATCTTCTGCGAAGCGGCCGGGTGGCGTTGCAGATCAGCTCGCCCGAGCGGGCCGTCACCATCCAGACGGTCGGCGAAAGCGAGATCGTGGGGGCCTCCTGGCTGGTGGCGCCCTATCGCTGGGGGCTCGATGCCAAGGCGCTGGAACTCACCCGCGCGATTTCGCTGGATGCGGCCTGCCTGCGCGGCAAGTGCGAAGACGACCACGGTCTCGGCTACGAGCTGATGAAGCGGTTCATGCCCATCCTGCATCAGCGCCTGCAGGCCGCAAGATTGCAGATCCTCGATGTCTACGACATTCGCAAGTGAAGCATTGATGGACGATCCCATGGTCCCGCGCGTGGCGCGGGTCCGTCGGCGCACGCGCGAGATCGCCGACGTTTCGACCCTGACGCTGGAGATGGAGGACGGCCGCCCGTTCCGCTACGAGCCGGGCCAGTTCAACATGATGACGGCCTTCGACGTCGGCGAAGTGGCGATCAGCATCAGCGGCGATCCCGACCGGGCCGAAGACGGTCTCGTGCACACCATCCGCGAGGTGGGTATCGTCTCGGGCGCGGTGGCGCGGCTCACCACCGGCGAGGCGGTCGGGATTCGCGGCCCCTACGGCCGCGGCTGGCCGGTCGACGTCGCGCGCGGCAGCGACGTCGTGATCATGGCGGGCGGCCTGGGCCTGGCGCCGCTGCGGCCGCTGATCTATGCGGTGCTCAACGCGCGCAAGGACTTCGGCAAGGTCGTCCTGTTGTACGGCGCCCGCAATCCCGCCGAAATCCTCTACCGCGCCGAACTCGAGCAATGGCGCCGGCGGCTCGATGTCGACATACAAGTGACGGTCGATACCGCCCGTGACGACTGGTACGGCAGCGTCGGCGTGGTCACGACTCTCGTCCCGCGCGCCACCTTCGATGCGCGCAACACGATCGCCTATGTCTGCGGGCCCGAAATCATGATGCGGTTCGCCGCCGCCGCGCTGCGCGACAAGGGCATACAAGACGAATCCATGTACCTGTCGATGGAACGCAACATGAAATGCGGCATCGGGCTGTGCGGCCATTGCCAGATGGGACCCGTGTTCGTCTGCCGCGACGGGCCGGTGTTCCGCAACGACCACTTGCGTCCGCTGATGAGCGTGAAGGAGCTCTAGATGGGCAAGAAACCGCGCCTTGCCGTGTGGAAGTTCGCTTCGTGCGACGGCTGCCAGCTTTCGCTGCTCGATTGCGAGGACGAGCTGCTCGCCGTGGCGGGCGCGGTCGACATCGCCTATTTCCCCGAAGCCACCCGCGGCGAGATCAAGGGCAAGTACGACGTCTCGCTGGTGGAAGGCTCGATCACCACCGCGCACGACGCCGAACGCATCCTCGACGTGCGCACGCGCTCGCGCGTCCTCATCACCATCGGCGCCTGCGCTACCGCGGGCGGCATCCAGGCGCTGCGCAATTTCGCCGACGTGAAGGAGTTCGCCTCGGTCGTCTACGCCCACCCCGAATACATCCACACGCTCGAGACTTCGACGCCGATTGCGGCGCACGTGAAGGTGGAATACGAGCTCAGGGGCTGCCCCATCGACAAGCGTCAGCTCGTCGAAGTGATCTCGGCCTTCATCGCCGGGCGCAGGCCGGTCACGCCCGCCCATTCGACCTGCATCGAGTGCAAGCTGAAGGGCAACGTCTGCGTGATGGTGGCTCACGGCAAGCCGTGCCTGGGGCCGGTGACGCATGCGGGCTGCGGCGCGCTGTGCCCGTCCTACGACCGCGGCTGCTACGGCTGCTTCGGGCCGCAGGAGACGCCGAATACGGTGTCGCTGAGCCGGCAGATGGCAGCGCTCGGCATGAGCGAGGAGAATCTCAAGCGGATCTATTCCACGTTCAATGCCTACAGCGAGGATTTCCGCAAGGAGCGCGAGCGTCATGGCTCGTAAGACGATCAAAGTCGATTATCTGGCCCGCGTGGAGGGCGAGGGCGCCTTCAAGGTGGTGGTGCGCGACGGCGCGGTGAAGCAGGCCGAGCTGCGCATCTTCGAACCGCCGCGGTTCTACGAGGCCTTCCTGCGCGGGCGCTCCTTCATGGAAGTGCCCGACATCACGGCGCGCATCTGCGGCATCTGCCCGATCGCCTACATGATGGGCTCGACCCATGCCATCGAGAAGGTGCTCGGCATCAAGCTCGACGGCCAGCTGCGCGAGCTGAGGCGGCTGATCTATTGCGGCGAGTGGATCGAGAGCCACGTGTTGCACGCCTTCATGCTGCACGCGCCCGATTTCCTGGGCTACGACAGCGCCATCGCCATGGCCAGGGATCACGGCGACCTGGTCAAGAAGGCGCTCGACTTCAAGAAGACCGGCAACGAGATCATGACCACGGTGGGCGGGCGCGAGATCCACCCGATCAACGTGCGCGTCGGCGGCTTCTACCGCGTGCCGTCGAGGCGCGAACTTGCGCCGCTCTTGGACAAGCTCAAGGCCGCACGCGATTTTGCCGTCGAAGCCGTCCGTGTCGTGTCCAAGTTCGATTTTCCCGATTGCGAGCGCGACTACGAGTTCGTGGCCCTGCGCCACCCCAACGAATATCCGCTCAACGAAGGACGCCTGGTCTCGAACAAGGGCCTCGATATCCCGATCGAGGACTATGACGAGACCTTCGAGGAAACCCACGTCGAGCATTCGACCGCGCTGCATTCGCACATCCGCGGCCGCGGGGCCTATTTCACCGGACCTATGGCGCGCTACAGCCTGAACTTCGACAAGCTGACGCCGACCGCCCAGCAGGCCGCGCGGGAAGCCGGCCTCGGCCCCACCTGCAACAACCCGTTCCGCAGCATCGTGATCCGCCTCGTCGAAGCGCTCTATGCGGCGGAAGAAGCGATCCGCATCATTGAGGCCTACGAGCCGCCCGACCGCCCGTTCGTGGAAGGCAGTGTGCGCGCCGGTTCCGGCTGCCACGCCACCGAGGCGCCGCGCGGCATCTGCTATCACCGCTACACGCTCGACGACACGGGCACCGTCACGTTCGCGCGCATCGCCGCGCCGACCTCTCAGAACCAGCCCACCATCGAAAACGACCTGACGAGCTTCGTGGGGGGCTGGCTCGATCTGCCCGACAAGGAACTGCAGCACCGCTGCGAGCAGGCGATCCGCAACTACGACCCCTGCATCTCCTGCTCGACGCACTTCCTCAAGCTCGACGTGGACCGCGGCTGATGTCCCGCCCGCTCGTCATCGGCATCGGCAACATCGAGCGCGGCGACGACGGGGTGGGGCGCCAGGTGGCGCGCTTGCTCAAACACATGCTGGGCGAGAAGGCTGAAATTCTCGAGCAGGACGGCGAGGCGGGCGCGATCCTGGCGCACATCGAAAAGGCGCAGACCGCCTACCTGGTGGATGCCTGCATGTCGAGCGCGCCGCCCGGAACCGTTCATCGCATCGACGCGGCCGAAGGCGAACTGCCGCTTTCGAGCAGCGATCTGTCGACTCACGGATTCGGCCTGGCCTCGGCCATCGAGCTGGCGCGTTCGCTGGGGCAGCTTCCGGCCAAGACGATCGTGTTCGCCATCGAGGCGGACTCCTTCGAGCCAGGTGCGCCGCTCTCGAAGGACGTTTCCGACGCCGCCGTCATCGTTGCCGACCGAATACGCAGCGAACTCGAAGGAACCGGCTGATGCACGAAGCCTCGCTGATGAAGAACCTGATGAAGCAGATTCTCGAGCTTGCCGAGGGGGAAGAGGCCAAGGCCGTCACGGCGATTCAGGTATGGCTGGGGGCGCTGAGCCACATGTCGCCGGCTCATTTCACCGAACATTTCGAGGAGGCTTCGGCGGGCACCATCGCCGAGGGCGCACAACTCGACATCGTCGCATCGAACGACGCGAACGACCCCAACGCCCAGGAAATCATCCTTCAGTCGATCTCGGTCGACGCCTGATTCGCGACACTCAGCTTTGGCGGTGCGCCGGTTTCGACGCGCTCTTCGTCGTGCGCTTGGACTTCGCAGCCACGACCGACTTGGCGGCGCCGTTTGCCTTGGCAGCCGGTGCCTTTTTCGCGGGCGGTCTGCCCAGAACTTCCGCTTCGGCGCGCAGCCAGTGCTCGCGCTCGCGGCCGTGCGGACGGCCTTCGCTTTCCCAGATCAGGTAGGCGCGCACTTCGATTTCCCGCCGGACGTTCTCGGACAGCTGTTTTGCGGGTTTTTCTTTCATCTGCACCTCCAACGAATCCGTTTTAGAGGTTCGCGTGCGGAAGCGAAACAGAAATTTATGTGAAACAAAACGCCGGCCCGTCCTTCGACGAGCCGGCGCAATTTCATTCCTGTGGATTTTCAGGCCAGTCCGTGCGCGGCGCGGGCCTGCTTCTCCTGCTCCTTGAACTGGTCGAAGCGCGGCAGGAACTTGTCCCAGTCGATGATGTGGGCGTCGAGCTCCGGTCCGTCGATGCAGGCGTGCTTGCGCACCATCTTGCCGTCGATGTTGACCGGAACCATGCAGGCACCGCACATGCCGGTGGCGTCCACCATGATCGAATTGAGGCTGACCACGGTTTTGACGCCGTATTTCTTGGTCAGCTCGCTCACGGCCCGCATCATCAGCGGCGGACCGATGGCGATGACCTCGGCGACGTCGCGGCCTTTGCTCTTCTTGCCGGCGTCCATCATCTCCTGCAGCGGAGCGGTGACGAAACCCTTCACGCCGAAGGTGCCGTCGTTGGTGCAGTAGATGACGTCGAGCTGATCGCCGAACTCCTTCTGCAGCTTTTCCACGCGCTCGCCTTCCGCCGTCCAGAACATCAGGTCCCTCGAGCGGTAGCCGGCGATGAGCGTGACGTGGTTGCCCATGCGAAGGTGCTCGCGCATGATCGGATGGACCGGCGGCAGGCCGACGCCGCCCGCCAGGAAGACGACGGTTTTGCCCTTTTCATAGCGATGCAAGATCGACGCCTGGCCCAGCGGTCCGGCCACGCCGGCGAAATGCTCGCCCACCTTCATCGCATTCATGAGGATGGAGGAGGCACCCACGCCCTGGATGACGAGATCGATGGTGCCCTTCTTGGCGTCCCAGTCGGCCAGGGTCAGCGGGATGAGCTCGCCCTTGGGGGTGGGCAGCACGCGCACGAACTGGCCGGCGCGCGCGCTCTTGGCGATGACCGGCGCGTTGACTGTGATCTCCACGATGCCCGGCGACAGGTCCCGCCGCCTGACGATCCTGGCCGGCGCCGCCGCCTTGTCGGTGTAGTCGAGGGCGGTGGCGACCCGTTCCTTGATCTCCGCCGCGGTGAAGGGAATTTCGCCGGAGATCTGTTCCGCCGCCGCCTTGCCGTCGCCGGCCGCGTTGATCGCGGTGGAGCCGCCGCGCGTGGCATCGCCGCCCGAATAGATGTTGTCCATCGAGGTCTGCTGGCTGGTTCCGCCCGGCAGGTCGATGGTGCCCCATTTGGTGGTTTTGATGCGCGGCTCGGAGTCCTTGATGATCGGATTCGACGCGTTGCCGAGCGCCATGATGACGAGATCGACTTCCATCGTCTCGGTCTTGCCGGTGGCGACCGGCGAACGGCGGCCGGAGGCGTCGGGCGGGCCGAGTTCCATGACGTCGAGAAGGGTCTGGCAGACCCGATGCTCCTTGTTGCCGGAGAACAGCTGAGGCGCGCGCAGGACCTTGAGCTTGACGCCCTCTTCCAGCGCGTGATGCAGCTCTTCGACGCGGACCGGCATTTCGGCGCGGGTGCGGCGGTAGACGATGGTCACGTCGCCGCCCAGCCTCAGGGAAGTGCGCGCCGAGTCCATCGCGGTGTTACCGGCGCCGATGACGATGACCTTCTTGTCCTTCACCACCGGCAGCGGCGTCTCGAAGTCGTCCATCCGTCCCTGCATCAGGTTCACGCGGGTGAGGAACTCGTTGGCGCTCATCACGCCGTTGAGCTCTTCGCCCGGCACGTTCATGAAGCGGGGCAGGCCCGCGCCGGTGCCCACGAAGATCTTCCAGAAGCCCGCGTCGCGCAGGTCCTGGAGCGTCGCGGTCTTGCCGACTACGAAGTTCTTCACGAACTTGCCGCCGAGCTTGTTGATCTTGGCGACGACGTCGTCGATCAGCGCGTTGGGCAGGCGGAATTCGGGAATTCCGTAGCGCAGCACGCCGCCGAGGTCGTGGAAGGCCTCGAACACCGTGACCGGATAGCCTTCGACCGAAAGCAGATAGGCGTTGATGAGGCCGGCGGGACCGGAGCCCACCACCGCGATCGGCGGCTTCTCGGCGCGCTGCCACGGCGTCAGGTAACCGGCGGGCCGGTCGTCCTTGCCGTTGGCCTTGGCGTTGACGCGCTCGCGCTCGGGCAGGAACCACTCGAGCTGGCCGATCTCCAGCGGCCGGCCGGTCATCGTGCATACGCCCTGGCATTGCAGCTCCTGCGGGCAGACGCGGCCGGTGACGTTGGGCAACGGATTGCACTGCTCGATGAGCTTCAGGGCATCCTTGAACTTGCCCTGTCCCAGAAGGTCCATCAACTCGGGGATGTGGATCTTCACCGGGCAGCCGCCCTTGACACCCTTGCCCTTCAACACGCCCACTTCGCAGGGACGGTCGTCGCACTGCTTGTCGCGGATGACTTCGAGCCAGACGAACAGGTCGACCTCGCGCTGGGAGTAGCCTTGGGTGCGGTAGCCCATGTAGCCCATGGTGACGAGGTCGAAGTCGTGCGCGCGCTGCTCGGCGGGACGCACGTAGGGCGCGATGAAGTTCTCGCCCGGCCAGTTCTTCGACAGGCCCTTGAACATCGGGTAGCGGTCGGAGAGATGGGCGTCGATCGCGGCGATGAACTTGCGCTTGAACTTGAGCGGCACCGCCCAGATGAAGCGTTGCAGGATGACGCTCATGTCGTCGTCGCGCAGCAGGATGTTCCACAGCGCCTTGGTGAAGGCGGCGCCGAGGGCCTCCTGCTTGAACTCCCACACGATCGCCGCGGTTCCGTCCGCGACGAACATCTGGCGCAGCGATTTCGGATCGTTGAGAAGGCGCTTCTTCAGGAGGTTCAGCTGCTTCTGGAATACATCGAACGCCTCGGTGTGCTCCAGCTCCTCGAGCTCCTTCTCGGTGGATTCGAGCGCCGTGCTCGCCGCACGGATGCGCTCGAGATCCTCGGTCACGGGGTCTTTTGTCATGCCCTCACTGCTCATGGATGATCTCCGAGTCGCAATTCGCCGCCACGCGGGCCACCTTGGTCTTCAGTTCCGGCGTCACCTTCACCTTGGCCAGCGCGCCCGGGATCAAGTGGGCGACTTCCTTGGGTGAACCGTCGACGACGATCTTGGTCTTCTCGAACAGCTCGGGAATGTCCTGGTAGCAGGTCTTGCAGTTCGAGCACTTGGCGATGTCTTCCTCCGCCAGCGAGACCACGGCGCCGCCGTTGACCGCCGCCGGGGCCGCCGCCGCGGGCTTGGGAGCCGCCGCCGCGCCGCCGAGCGCGAAGCCGCCGAAGCCGTTGGTCGGTGCGTTGGAGGATGCCGCCAGCTCGCTCATCGCGCGCGCGATCGAGTCGATCGAACTCTCGCGATCGTCCAGGGCCGCCTTGTACTGCGACTGGAGCGCTTCCAGTTCGGCCTTGTGCGCCGCGTCGATCATCTCGACGTTGATGCCGGCAAGGTATTGCAGCGTCCGCCAGTATTTGCGGCGCTCCTGCACCAGATTTACCAGCGTGTGCGAGACTTCGAGCTTGACCAGCTTCTTGTCCGCATCCGTGGCCCACACGAACGGAACCTTGCCGTTGCGTTCGGTTTCCGGAATGGCGACGTATTCGGCGATCGGGACCGCGTCCGCGTCCGGCGCCAGCTTGCGGAACTGCTTCTTGAAGCGGGTTTCGCTGCGGGCGAAGTCGGCGGGCGTGTAGGGCACGTCCATCAGCTTGGTCTGACCCTCCTCGACATACTCGATCGAGGTGGTCGCCCAGTCCTTGCTCACGTCGGGATTGCCGTCCAGCACGAAGCGGCTGTGCAGGTCGCTGCCGCGGCGCGGATCGTGCACGAACACCGGGCTCATGCGGCTTTCCACCGCCATGCGCGCGTGCTGCGCCGCCGCCGAGTCGGCGATGCCGTGCTCGGCCTGGCAGGGCGTGTAGACGTCGAGCAGAGCCGGCGAGTCGTTGTGGTTGATGTACTGCATCACCGAGCCGAGGAAGTGGCCGTGGAGCGCGGTGCAGGACTGGACCACGAAAACGTTCGGATGGAACGCCGCGATCAGGCCCAGTTCCTTGCGCGATTCCTGCTTGCCCGAATGGGCGGCGCCGAAGCGCGACAGGTCGGAGTCCTGGCCCGTCAGGCTGGCGGTGGAGGCCTGCCCGCCGGTGTTGGAATAGACGCCGGTGTTGAGCACCAGGGTCTTGATCGGCGTGGAGGTGGACAGGATGCGCGACAACGAACCGAAGCCGATGTCGTAGGTGGCGCCGTCGCCGCCGATCGAGAACACGCTCGGCATCAGCGACAGCTCTTCCTGAGTGAAATCCGCCCAGGCCAGGGTCCTGAAGACCTTGTCGTGGACGGCGGGGTCGTACTCGTCGGCCAGTTCGAGCTTGGCGGTGCGCAGCGCCACGACGTCGATCACGGCCTCGTGCGCCAGGCCTTCGAACAGGCCCTTGGCGACCGCGGGCGTGTCCTGGAACAGGCTGTTCACCCACGGATCGTTATAGGGGTTGAAGGGGAAGGTCGAAGCGTACACCGAGGAACAGCCCGTGGCGTTGGCGATCACCGACGCCGCCGGACCCTTGCCGGAGGGACCCGTCTCGAAGTTGAACAGGCGCTTCTCGAGGGTCTTGGCCGTCTTGGCGATGCGCTCCTTGCGGGCCGCGTCGGTGACGGAGGCGAGCTTGGCGTTCAGCTCGCCGATCAGCGCTTCGAGCTCCTTGACGTGTTCCTTGCGCCGCCGCTCGTGGATGGCGTGGTTGGCGCCCGTGACCAGACGGATCGCCGTGACTTCGCCGCAGCCGCGGCAGCCGCCGTGGCCTCCGGTGGTGGCGTAGTAGTTGCCGCGGTCGAGCATCAACCGCTTGATGTCGCCGTCGGGCTTGGTGGCGCCGTCGGTGAATCTGGCGGGTGTGTTCGGCGTGCGGGCCAGGAATTCGAAGCGCGTCTGCAGCGTTTCGAGAAGCGCTGCGTCCTGTTCGCGCTTGACTAGGGCGTGCGGACCGCAGATTTCCACGCATTCCATGCAGCCGGAGCACTTCCACGGATCGACCGCGGCGGAGTAGAGGCCGCCCGAGCCGGGAACCGCCTTCTCCATCGCGTCGAAGAACGGACGCGTCTTGGCGACCGGGAACACCTTCAGCGCTTCGGCCAGCTTGCCGGCGTTGCGCTTCAGCGTGGCGTTGTCGGTCTCGAGTGCCTGGGCGGCCGCGGCCACCGCTTCGTGGAACGGCTTGGCGTCCTTCGCGGCGCGATAGGCTTCGCGCACCGCGTCGGCGAGGGCCGGAACCTGCTCCTTAAGGGCGTCGAGCTGCGCCGGCGCCAGGTCCAGCTGGCGGATCGCGGTGTTCAGCAGATCGCGGATTTCGTGAACCGTGTTCGGGATCGCGGCATCGGGGCAGACCAGCGTGCATTCCATGCAGCCGGTGCACAGATCGGCGACGAACTCGGGCACTTCGCGGCGGAACAGTCCCTTGT
>Ga0335069_10004944_pt1 | contig 19638 bp, 14 predicted proteins | sample Lox_Sample_11_FD_206714 | JGI IMG/M metagenome (GOLD analysis project Ga0335069, IMG submission 206714) | Soil microbial communities from Loxahatchee National Wildlife Refuge, Florida, United States - Lox_Sample_1.1 | ecosystem: Environmental > Terrestrial > Soil > Wetlands | place: USA... | reverse complement strand
GTTGACCGGAAGCTGACGGCCACATGCCGCTTCGCGTTGTCGTGACGGGCGCCGGCGGCTTCGCCGGCAAATTCATCGCTCACCATCTCGCTGGACGAGGCTTCGCCGTTACGGCGGTCGCGCGCAACCTGCCGGAGTCGCTGCTGCCGGATGCGGGCGGGCCGGTGTGGCGCCGGGCCGACCTGCGTGCTCCCGACGCGCTGCCGGAGCGCTTCGATGCCCTCATCCACTGTGCCGCCGAAATTCCGGCCCGATGCCAGGATCCGGATGAGCTCTACCGGCGGAACATGGACATGGCGCGCAGCGTGTTTGGCCGTGCGCAGGACGCCGGGGCGCGGAGCATCGTTTTCTTGTCGTCGATGTCGGTCTACGGAGCGATCTCGACGCCCGTGGTGACCGAAGACACGGCGCCGCAGGACCCCGACCCTTACGGCCGCGCCAAGGGCGACGCGGAGCAGCTGCTCGAGGCGCATGTGAAAGCCGGGCTCCCATCGGGCCTGTCGATACGGCTGCCGGGAACCGTCGGGCGCGGATCGCACAACAACTTTCTGTCCAACGCTCTGCGCCAGGTCTTGAGCGGGGAAACGGTCGCGGCGAACAACCCGGAGGCCCCGTTCAACAACATCGTCTACGTAGGCGACCTCGCCGCCTTTCTGGGCAGCTGGATCGAAGCCCCCCGGGACGGCTATGCGGTAACCAACCTCGCGGCGGCCGATCCCATGACGATCCGCGACGTCGTGTCCTTGCTCTTCTCCTGCGCCGGTCGTCCGCCCAAGGTCCGGTTCGGCGAGAGCGGAAAAAAGCCGTTCTTGATCTCGCTCGACCGCGCCATGTCGTTGGGCTACCGTCCGGCCAGCGTCCGGGACAGCTTGGCCAACTTCGTGCGGGACAGTCTGGGCGGATGAGCTTCGTCGGCCGCCGGCCAAGAGGGGCAGAAGTCTGCGATGTCGGTCAATGAGGTGCGGAACTTCCGGCTGGTCGCCGCCGTTTGGGGCTCCGCCTTCGTCGATTTGTTTCTGAAGATTGGCCTGCGCAGCCTGCTGTCGGACGGCAACCTCCTCGACCTGGGACGGACGCGCCGCGTGGTCTTCGACATCCACACAACGGCGGGCGACGCCCGGCGCATCGAGTCGGCTCCGATCTTCGAAAAGATACGGACCGCGGTCGATGCGAGGTTCCAGGTTTTCTCGACGAATGAAGTCGACCTCAAAGAAAGCGTGTCCCACGCAACCTTGTGGAAAAAGAGCGCCGACGTGGCTCGCCAGGAGGGGGAAGTTCTCGTCGTCATCATCCCCGACATCATCTACGCGCAGGGCACGCTCGTCCGCTGGGCACAGCGGCTCGAAATCGGAAGCCACGCGATCTATACGCCGGGGCCCCAGGTCGTGCTGGAGACGATATTGCCGGAGCTCGAAGCCCGGTTTCCCGAGGCCGAAGCCATCTCCATAGACTTCGACGAAATCGGCGCGCTTGCAGCTCGGCACCTTCACCCGATCGCGGCGGCCATGTTGCGCGAATCGCCCCGGCGGGTAGGCCACCCCGAGCACGACATCAGGCCGATCTCCAAACGCGGATTCGTGATGCGGGCCTTCGCATCCCAGCCTTTCTGCGTGGACATGGTGCACTTCGACAAGGTGACGTTTCTGAATCCGGAAGACCACCTCGAATCGCTCTCCTTCGAGCCGTGTTCCACGCTGAGCGTCGAGCCGCTTTTCAAGTCGTCACGCTGGTTTTACCGGCCATGGCATGTTGACGACATCCATATGGCCCAGCTCGGCGCGTGGTGGACGAGCTTCGGCCTGCCGGGAAACATTCGCGAGAGCGAACACGTCTACGATTTTTGCTTGCAGGACGACGAGGTTTGGCGGGAGGAACGGCAACGGGCCCTCATCGGCGGGCGCATGTTTCGGGCGCAGCTCGTGGCCGCGTCGAACGCATACAAAATGACCCAGGCCTTGATGCGATTGGGCGCCCATCGCAGCGCGGCCATCGTGATGTTTCTGTTGTTCGGCAGCCGCCGGCTGCGGCGCAGTTTGTCGCTCCTTGCCGGAGACGCGTTTCTCATCCCCGCCGATGCAGCTTTCAATGAGGGGGCGAACGCCGCGCTCCTGGAAGCCCTGCGCAGCGGCCGGGAGGACGAATTGATCCGGCTCGTGAAACGACATGTCGGCCGCTTCGAACGTTCGGCGGACGGCAACCGTTCGGCGGACGCGCGGCAACTGGCATTGGACGCGGGTGGCGCGGAAATCATATCCGGCCCCCACAAATTCGCATCCGGTCAGATTTACGTCATCGACCGCCTCCTGATGCCCGGCGCCGCGCCGGCACGTTCGGAGGCCTCGACACCGGACATGCCGCAGGTCGAGCCGGCCGCCGGCGCGGCCGCCGTCACGGCGGCGCGCCAGAATGCGGGATGGTTGGACCATCTCGACCATCTGCGCAGCCGGGTGGCGATACGCACCGGCCGCATGGGGGCGATTTCGCGCTTCGCCCGAAACCGGGGCGTATCCCTCTTGCGCCGGTTTTATTCCCTCAACCGCGGTGCGCTTCACATGCTACGGCACCGAGCGCAAAACGCCCTTCGCTATACGTATCTTTATCTCTGCGTCATTCCCGGGATGCGGGGATTGCTCAACCTGACGCAGCGGGCCGTCCGGGCCGTCCGGCGCGACGGGATTTCCGTCATCTGCCTGCGACGGATTTCCGCGCATCCCCGGCTGTTCAGGCTGTTCATGCTCGCCCGGCATCATGCGAAGCGGCTTGACCTGGCCGGCCGCGCGTTTCGCTATTGGCGTGCTCACGGGGTCCGCGCGGCCGTGGCGCGCGCGCGGGAATGGCGCGCCGACCGCCGGCGGCGGACACTGCGGCCGCCGCACCTCTCTTCCCCCCTGACCGCGCCCGAGGCCGCGACATTGCACGACCTGCGCCTCGCCCGCGCGCTGTGCGCGCACGCCGAGATCCTCCAATTCTATGAGCACCACGCGCTGCCTGATGATATGGTCAGCGAGCCGCTGTCGCTTGTCCGGCGGCTGCTCGCCGGCCTGTTCGGCGGCAACCCACCCCATCAATCGATGGAAGTCCTGTTGCGCGAATTGGTCGGATCACGCCCGAAATGGGCAGAGGCCTGGCTGGAACTGGGGTATTTGATGGACGATACCGGCCGCATCGAAGATGCCGCCGTTTGCTATGGCACCGCAGCGAGCGCCCAAAACATGCTGGATTTCGACGGGTCCTATCCGCCCCCGGCGGCTCTTGCCTATCGCGAGCGAGCCCGCATCCGGGACCAACGCGGAGAACTGAGCGAGGCGGCCGCCGACTATGCGGCATCTCTGAAGGTCGAGCCGAGCCAGCGCCGGGTGAACGTCGAATATGCGCGGCTGCTCCGGCGGTTGGGAAATGTCGCCGGCGCTCTGGAGGCCGTCCAGCAGGGCGGGCATTATGAGAACATCCAATGGCCGGTTCCGAGCGGCCCGCGCGACGCGCTGACGATGACGTTCAAGGCCCTCGGGCGCATTGCTTGCGGTGCGTGATTGAGGGCCGAATGTCTCGACATAATCGTTACCTTTCCTCGTTTGTGAGGCCCCATGCTTGAGCCCCAGCAATATCGCGCGAATGAGCAGCTCGCCAAATCAGCCATTCCGTCCTGGCGGATCGCTCGTATTCACAATTTGGATTTGTTCGAGCGCGTGGGGTTTCCGGTTCGGATATCGACCATCCGCGAGCTGGGACAGATCATCGATACGATGCAGGAAAACCGGTTCGATCGTTACATGGCGGAGCTGGGCGGCCTGAGCGACGACGAGTTCGGCCTGTTCTTGGAAGCCTGCAAGGATTCGGTCCGCTTCCAGCTGACCTACCTGCCCCATCGGCCGGCGGTTTTGCCCTTGTCGACCCTCATGTCCGCCTTGGCGATTTACAAGAAGATCAAGGGTGCGAAGCCCGACGTCGAGTCGATCCTGGAGATCGGACCGGGCTGCGGCTATGTGTCGTTTTTTCTGCGACACCACGCAAGGCTGACCAATTACAGCCAGATCGAATCGTGCGAGAGTTTTTACATCCTGCAGAATCTGGTGAACGTGTTTTGCTTCGGTCCTCGGCAGGACGAGCGGGCCCTCATCTCGAACGCCGGTTCGGCGGCGGATTACTTCACGAATCCGCGGGGTGACTTCGAGGTTCCGCCGCCGGTTCGTGCGACAGGACTATCTCCGATTTGCTTCCATTATCCGTGGTGGCGCATCGGAGAGCTGGCCCGGCGCGAGGCGTCGTTCGACGTCGTCACATCGAACGCGAACTTGCTGGAATTCAGCGCGCTGGCGCTCGATGATTATCTGACGCTGCTCCATCGGGTCATGAAGCCGGATGGAGTCTTCTTCGTCCAATGCACGGGCTTCGATGCCAACGGGACGGTCCCGGAGTTGCTCGACAAACTTTACGCCAAGGGCTTCGCGCCCCTGATGTTCGTGAAAGAAAGCGACCCGACGTCCTTCCCGGACGAGGGGCTCGGCCGGTTCCTGAAGAAGGCGATCACGAACAAGATTTCGTTCACGAATAACAATGCCGTCTTCGTCAAGTCCGGGCATCCTCTGTTCGAGAAGTACAATGACTACAAGAACTACCACTTCCAATTCGTCGCCCCGGAACCGATCGTCCGCTCGATGTTTTTCGAGCGGCCGTCGCAACGGCGCAGCTACACGATAGAGCAGGTTACCGCCGCTACCGAAGACGGGCTGGCCAAGTAAGCCAATGAAGTTCTAGGCTGCACGATAAATCTCGCCACAGGGGGCGGCATCTGATCAGGGCAGGTGTCCAGTTCTGTCGTCGCGCGTTCGGATGGATTGGCCGGAGAGCCTGGCAAATCCCGTGGGCCCGCTTTTTCATCCGGCTCAAGCGCGCCTATTCGATGGGCGGCCGCATGCGGCGCTGCGAACCCACGGTCGGCAGATCGACGTTCGTGGGCCGCTATATCAGGGACGCGGGCATCGCCGCGGCCCGCTGGCTGGCCTATGGCAACAGACCCAGCGAGGATGGGCGCTCCGCCCTTCTGCTGGCGCAGTTCCTCCAGATGCTCAATGTCGCAGAGGGGGTGCTCTCGCATTACGGCGACGTCGTATTTGGCAATCGTATCCTTCCGCCGCTACAGCTCGCCAACGAGGTCCGGCGGCGCCTGACCGAAGACGGGTCGACGCCCCTCACGTACCTGATGACGGCCGTCGTCCGGAGCCCGAACTATGCCGAAGCGTGGTGCGAGCTTGGCCGATTCCTCTTGCAGGCGGGCCGCACGAAGGAGGCGATCCGCGCCTTGCGCGCGGTTCACGTTTCGGCGTCGTACGCCGACCCCGATCGCCAGCCGGAGCACATCTACCGGATAGTCGACAGCGTCTACGTGCGGGCGTGGTACTACATGGGGCAGGCTTACGAGAAACAGGGCGACGGAAGCCGGGCGATCCGGGCCTATGCCGAAGCGCTGATCTTGCAGCCGCGCTGCCCGCCCGTCGCGCTCGCGCTCGCCGAGCTGCAATTGAAGCGCGGCGCGGTTCGTGAAAGCTTCACGAGCTGGCGCGATGCGATATGGGTCACGCCCGTCGTGGTTGCCCTTCCACGAGTTGGCCGCGACCTCCTGGATCTACCCGAGGTGATCGACCGCCACCTCCGCCGAGTGGGCTTTCCCCCTCGCGCCGCAAAACCACGGCTATCGTGATGAAGGAGCTGACCGAGCAGAGTCCGGATGCGCGGCCCTCGCGGTTGAAAATTCACGTCGTCACGGTCGTATGGGGGCGCGCGCACGTGGACGCGCTCGTGTCACTGACCTGGCGCAGCCTGCTTGCGGCCGGCAACCTTCCGGCGTTCGCCTCCCGGTTCGAGACCACCTACGACCTTACGGTCGGGGAAGAGAATATCCCGACCGTCATCGACTCGCCTGCGTACAAGGAGATATCGCGCTTCGTCCCGGTCGACCTCCACTCGTTTTCCGAAGCCACGGCGCACGCTGACAAATACGAACGGCACTGGATCCTCTGGCGCGCCGCCGTCGATCGGGCCCGCCGGCACGATGCGATGGTGTTGTTGATCATCCCCGACGTCCTGTATGCCGATGGAACGCTCGCCCGCTGGGGCGGCTTCCTGGACGCGGGAAAGCGCGCCGTCTTCTGCATCGGGACCTGGGTTTCCGAAGAGACCTTCCTGCCCGAGTTCCGGAATCTCTATCCCGAAAACGCGGGGATCGCCGCCGCCGTTCCCCAGCGCGAGATGATGCGCCTGATGTTGACCCATGCGCATCCGCTTATTGCCGCGTCGTTCCGGGATTCCGGCCACGGCATTTTCCACGCCGAGCGAATTACGACGGGCGTCCCGGGCGAAGGCTTCGCGTCCCGAATGTTGACGTCGCAGCCGTTTATTTTCGCGACACGCGACTTTCATGCCGACGCCACGGGCTGCCCGCTCGACCATTTCGAAGACATGATATGCGACGATGTCAGCTTCCTGAGCGTGGGGCCGATGCTCCATCTCGCGGAGTTCTATCACGAGGCCGTTCCGTTCGACGCCCGTCGCATGTCCCAGATCGGCGGCTGGTCGCTCGGAAATATCCGGCCGGCTCATATTCATGAATCGCGGTTCGATTATGTTTACGCGCGCGATGACGGCCCGCGCGATCCGGACTCCTGGAGAAAAGCATCTGCGACGCTGGACGATATGCGGCGCGAAATACTAAGCGCGCATGCGGTGGGCCAGGTCTGCCAGAAGGCACACGATTTGGGGTGCTATATGGCCTGGACGCTCATCGCGATGGCCGCTCTGCGGAGCGGGCTCAACCGGGCGGTATCGACGGACGGTGCCTATACGGTGTTTCTTCCGGCGGACAATGCGTTCGAGAATTGGCCGGAAGAGTTTTTATTCGCCCTCTTCTGCTGCGGCACATCCCCCGCCATTCTCGACATGATGCGAGACCACGTCGCCCCCGAGCGCCTGTACCTCAAGGTGGGCGACGCGATCGCACCGGTCGATGGGGGGGATCGGGCGGCAGATTTTCGCGCGCTGAGCGGCCGGCAGCTGGCGGTCTACCCAAAAGGCCAGCCCGCCCCTTCCGCGGCCGTCAGAATCGTTGGCGGGCAGGTGCGGGTAGGCTACGGTACGGTCTACATCGTTGATCGTGTGATCAGTCGAGCCGACGGCTCGGATAACGCCGGCAGCCTCTCCGATTTCACCCCGGTCACCCTGGGGTTGGGTTGGCGGAGCTTTCCGAGACGAGTTTTACGCAGAGGGATTCGGTATATGAAGCGACTTGCCAGGGCCGCAGCCAGCGGCGGCCTCGTGATTGCCTCCTTCCTTGTCGCGCTGGGAATTGCAGAAGTCGCACTTCGATCTGCATTTCTTCCCGACCCCTGGACGATCCGGAACTTCCTGACGGATCCCGTCAACCAGCAGGTCTCGAACATCGCGATCCAATACGACCCTGTGATCGGCTACATCGCGAAGCCGAATTTCCGCGGCGGTCCGTACAACACCCAGGGCCAGATGGGCATCCGCCTCAACCACACGCTCGGCCCGAACGATCCGTCGCCGCCGATTCCGACTGGCGGCATTCTCGCCTCCGGCGACAGCTTTACCTATGGCTCGGAGGTCAAGGATGACGAGTCCTGGCCGGCGCAGCTCGAAGACATGCTGCACGTGCCGGTGGTGAACGGCGGCGCCGGCGGCTACGGCGTCGACCAGGCCGTTCTTCGGGCGGAACAGCTGCTCGACGTGGTGAAGCCGAAGGTGATCATCATCGAGCTCATCCCCAACATGATGGGAAGAAACCAGTTTTCCATCAATACCGGGCTGATGAAATCGTATTTCGATGTGGTTGACGGAAAGCTCGAGTTGCGCAACGTGCCCGTGCCGCCGTATCAGCCGTCGATTCATCACGTCGGCCTCGCGCGCATGATCTTCGGCTACAGCTACGCGGTCGACTGGGCCGCTGGCCGGATGGGCGTTCTTCAGCGCTGGCAGGAACACAAATACGAAACCCGCCAGGTTCACGAGAACGGTGCCGAGGTCTCGTGTCTGCTGTACAAGCGCCTCGCCGATCGCGTCGCCGGGCGCGGGATCAAGCTGGTGGCGCTCGCCGAATATGCCGGAATCCACGTGAACGGGCACGACAACGCCCGCGACAGCTATCAGGTCCCGCGCGTTCTCGCTTGCGCGAAGGAGGCTGGATATATCGTGGTGGACAGCTACCCCGTGTTGCGGGAGCGCTACAAGGAAGATCCCATCTCCTTCTGGAACCTGTGGGTGAAGGAGCCCGATGACCACGAGTGGCATACGGGCCATCCGTCCGCGTCGGGCAACCGCCTGATAGCGGAGCTCCTGGCCCAGGCGCTGGGTCCCCTGTTCCCCGGCACGGCCGCGAAATGATCGATGGCGGCTCGTCGAGCCGGGCTGGACGCAGCGCCGGCGACGGTACAGGTACGGCGCGGAGGCGTCTTGGCAGCGTCGTCCAGGCCGGCTGCACGATTTCCGTCATCACGCTGATCGTTTTCGTCCTGGTCAATCTGGCCCTGAGCCCGTTTGCCGGCGAAACTCAAGACGTCAAGGCGGTTCGCCCCACGATCGGCTGGTCGACGGAAGCGGCCCAGAAATGGATCGACCATTACGGCCTGGACACCGTGCGCCGGGTCTATCCCGGCAAGAGCGACGACGAGATCCGGAAGATCATCTTCAACAAATTCCAGGTGGGAAACCGCTACGAGCCGTTTGTCGAGTTCCTGCCGGATCCGATTTTCATGCACGATCCCGTTTTCAACGTGGACATGGGCATCCATGAGGCGGGATTCCGCCTCGGCGGGCGCGACCAGGGGCCGTGGCCGATCGACAAGAGCAAGCTCAACGTCTTTGTCTTCGGCGGATCGACAACGTTCGGAACCGGTGCCGCCGACGACGAGACGATCCCGGCGTTCCTGCAAAAATATCTGCGTGAGGAAATGGGTCCGACCGTCGACGCCTACAATTTCGGCGTCGGCGCCTACTACTCCTCGCAAGAGCTGATCAACTTCTGGCGTCTGGCGCGCCAGGGAGATTTCCCTGACCTCGTCGTTTTCGTCGATGGCCTGAACGACTATTTCCAGACGACCGAGGATACCGCTCATTCCGGTTACTACCGGACGTTCGAGGCGGCACGCGTATCGCTCCTGAAGCAGCTGCAGCTCGACCGTGGCTCGCTCTGGCATCTGGCGGCGGCGGTGGAGCTCAGCCCCGTCTTCCGCTTCGTCGAGAACCTGAAGCAACATCAGCTTCCGACCGAGACGCCCGGCGCGGAGAACCTGAACGAGGGCAAGCGCACCGTGCTTCGCACGTTCGATGCGGCAGACGAGAAGCATGTGGTCGACGTGACCAACCGGCTTCTCAACAATTTCAGGCTGGCCAGCGGCATGGCGGACTCCATCGGCGCCGAGAGCGCGTTCATCGTTCAGCCGACGCCGATGTACGACTACGACCTCAGCCGGCATCCGTTCCCCGTCCCGGAGTGGCACCAATACACGCGGATCGGCTATCCCCTCCTCAAGCAGCGGCTTGAGTCCGGGACAGGCGGCCCGGAGCATGTCGTCTGGTGCGCCAGTCTCGGAGAGGATGCACCCGCGAACGTTCCGCTTTATGTCGACCCCGTGCACTACAGCGCCGCCATGAACAAGCTGATCGCCCGCTGCATCATCGCGGGCTTGCGGAAGGATGGAAGCTTCGACCGCCTGGCGGACAAGATCCGGAAAAAAGCCGGCTGACCCGCCTCACGGAAACGACTGGTCGCCGTCCATGGAAACCAATTCGGGGTCTCGGGCCCGCTTGCTGATCGGAAAGCTACTCGGTACGCACGGGCCGGATCCCGGGGCCGCGGCGCCCGTTGGCGCCAAAGGGGCGCCTGAGACCCCAACGGCCGCCGTCGGGGTCCCGGAGAGCCTCGGACGCTGGAATGGCAACCCGGGAACCCAGGTCGGTTCGCAGGTCTCGGCGAGCGCCCGCTGGGCCCAGGTGAGATCGTGGCATCTCGCGTCCGGCCTGTTCTGGATCATGAATGTCCTGATCGAGCTGGACCTCTATGCCTATTGCCCGCCGATCGGGCATTGGGCGGATGTGGCCTCCGGCAAGGTCCTGCGGGACAGCCACTTTCAGAGATTTCATGCCACGCCGTTTCCCAGGGTGGGCGCACTGGCCCGGCAGGCCGGATCGGTTGCAACCGATCTTGTGGTCGATTGCTGTCATGCGATGCCGGTTCTTGGTGCCGCTCCCGTTCCGACGATCATCTGGTACCGGAACCTCTATGGCGCCATGTATTCGGACTATGCGCGCTATTCCGACCGGTCGCAGAGCTTCGTCGCCTGGTTCCGGTCGCCGCATTTCAACGGCCTGCCGATCTCGAAGCTGGATAGCTGGGCCCTTTACTATGCGCTGTGGCTCAACCTCAGCCAAGGTCCTCGCGTCATATCTGCCTCGTTCGATTTCTGCCGGATGAATCCGGTCGAAGGCATGCGGCGAATCCTGGCGGCACTCGGTGCGGAGCGGGACGAGAGAACGATCCTCGACGCCTGTAACGCATCCCGGGCGGACCGGATCGTCGACTCCAACCGCGCCGGGATGGAGAAATACAAATTTCGCTCGGGCAGCCCGTCGGAATACTCCACGCATCTGACGGATGACGACATTGCGATGGTGGTGGGCGCTCCGCGGATCGTCATGGATCACCTCAGCGGCCACGGAGGGGCTGACGTCGGCGGGGTCCCCGACGGGCACCTTATGACTCTCGTCCAGCGTGCTGCCGGAGCGGACGTGCCAGGCCCGGTGGGGGACGCTCTCCACCAGCAAGACCTGATCGGCGTCTCGCATCTGTGCCGAACCAATTTCCGCGACAACCCCGCCTCACAGCTGATCGGGCTGGCACTGCGGATCACGCTGATGTTGTGCAGCAATACCGTGCTGGATACTCAGGAAATGTTCGTGCCGGCGGAATCCATGCGTGCGTTCCGGACGACGCTGTTCTGTCTGTCGCAGGCCGCGGTTCCCGAGCTCGTGCGCAGCTTTGCCACCCGCGAAGCCGCGCGCTCACCGCTTCTTCACGAACGGCTTGGATAGATTTTTCGGGGCGATTCAGGGCGCCGGGATCGGGCGGTCGCGGCCGGGCTGCCCGAGCCAGCCGCGCTCGATAAGCCGCTCGTAGAGCCTCAGATCCTCCGGGCTATCGACCTCGCCCCAGGGACCGGAGACCGGCACCCCGACGACCTCCTGTCCACCCCCAATCAGGCCGGACAGCAATGACGTCATGTCGAGACGATCCTGCCGATCCGCCGGCAGCCCGGCGAGATGGGCCTCGACGGCCCTCCAGCCTCGCGGCGTGAATTTCAGCAGGCCCATGTACTGGCCCTGGATCTCCGCCGCATTCGAGGCTCGGCGGCCGATATCGGTGACGACATCGCCCGCGATCCGGAAGGTTTCCGCGTCGCTCAGAGGGTCGGTGAAACGCTGGGACCACAGGTCGAGCCAGTCCGGGTCGAAAGAGATCGCGATATCGCCGCGCGCACGGGCAAGGCTCTCGACGGCTTTGGCCGGGTAGAATATGTCGCTATAGCTGACCAGCACGGGACCGTCGCGCAGCCACTCGGCAGCGCAGCGGAGCGAGGCCACCATATTGGTCTCGGCCCAGCGCTCGTTCGCAAACATGCGCAGGCGCCATCCGCTGAGCAATTCCGCCTTATAGCCGACCACGACGCCGATCGACGATATGCCGGCCCCGCGCAGCGCATCCAGCTGATAGTCCAACAGGGGCCGGCCCGCCAGGCGGGTCAGACATTTCGGATGCTCCTCGGTCAGCCGGCCCATGCGCGATCCGCGCCCGGCGGCGAGAATGACGGCCTTCACGGCCCTTTCCCGCCCGCGAAAAACTCCCGGAAGAGCCTGCGATCCGACTCCTCGAACGGGCTGTTCCGCTCCGGGTGCCACATGATGCCCCTGAACGGCAGGGTCGGATGCGACACCTCTTCCACAGCTCCGTCCGGGGCACGCCGCAGGACGGTCAACGGACCGGCGCCGCCAACCGCCGCGAGCTCATGATAGCTGTTGACCGTACGCCGTTGCCCGGTCCCGTCGACTTCGTGATTCGTGGCGACGTGGCCCTCGACCTTCCGCAGGGGAACGCCGAAGGCGGCCAGCATCATCTGCATCCCCCGGCATACGCCCAGCGCCGGAAGCCGCCGCTCGCGCGCAATGTTCAAAACGCGGCGTTCCATGCGATCGCGCTCCGGCGTGTCGCCGCCGTATTCCACCAGGTTGTTGCCGCCCGTCAAAAGAAGACCGCCCACGGGGATCGCGGACAGGAGATCGACGGCGGCCGCCTCGTCATTCGGAAGAAGGACGGGGGTGAGCGAACACTGGGCGAGAAATCCGATCCATCTCTGATCGATGGCGTCCCGGCGCTCGCCATGCTTCGGGTCGATCTCGACGCGCTGTGTCACCGCGACCAGAGGCATCATTGAAGGACCAGGACCTGCCGATTGAGACAGTCGATCTGCAGCCGCCTGGCCTGAACCCACCTCTCATAGAGCGGCTCTCCGGCACCGATGACCGCGGGCAGGCCGAGCTCGCTGGCGCGAATGGCCATGTGCGAGTTGGCGCCGCCATAGGCGGTCACGAATCCGGCTATCCGCCGCGTGAAGACCCAGTCGAACCCGGGATCGGCGTTCGGCAGGAACACGATCGCGCCGTCGAGATCGAGCGCGGGGTCGGCGCCCGAGACGGCGCCGATGGCGGACCTCTGGGTGATGAAATTGGGCTCGGTCGGCGGCTGGTGGAAGCGCCAGACCTGATCGGCTGCGGTGATCAACGGAGGAAGGTTGATCTGGCGGGTTATTTCGTACCGCCGGCGTCCCAGTGAGATGCTCTCCTCGATGACGTCCCTGGGGTTCTCGCTTCCCGCATAGAGGCGGCGAACGCAACCGATATCCGCATACGACATGTCCTCTACGGAGAACCCGTGATCGCCGCCCAAGCCGGCGAAAAGCGACAGCGCATCGCTGAGCGACTGGCTGAACACGAATTTTGCGTGTTCCCGCCCGCGGATGCTGGATTCGAGGAATTCGAACAGGCCGACAACGTGATGGGCCAGGCCGTGCGCCCTCAGCAATTCGTCGATCGTCCGCATCTGCGGCAGCGAGAGCGAGAACGGCTCGGCCGGTGCGTGTTTGCCGACGCTCCTGGCCGACCAGTCGAAATAGAGATCCGGCGCTTCGTCATAGCGGGGCGACAGGATGTCGTATGTTCCCGGTCGCAGGTGACCGTATTTCGCCAGGAACGTCGTACGGTCGAGTTGCGCCAGATCGCGCGTCATGGCCGCGCTGACCGTATCCAGGTTGGCCATGAACCGGCCCAGCTCGGCGGGGGTCAGAACGCCGACATGGACGAGCGACCGGAGGATTTGCGTCGCGATGAAAGCGGCCCGGGCCAAGCCTGCGAACGGCAGGGTCCCATATCGCTTGCAATCCTCGAGAAGCCAGTAGATGCGCGCGACCTTGTCGAGGTCGGCATCGAGCAGCAGCGCGCGCCGGCGTGTCAGCTCGTCGATACGACGGGCGTCGCCACGCCACAGCCCGGTGTTCGGGTCGATGATCCGGTTTGTCAGGGTCCGCAGGCTGCCCGCCAGCGTCGCGCGTTCCGCATCGGTAAATAATTCGGACGGCAGCTGCTTCAGCTTGTCCGGCAGGTCGAACGAATAACACGACAAGACGATCTCAAATTCGACCTTGTCGTGAAGGGATGGTGTCGACACCAGCCGGTCGATGTAGTGGTTCACCAACCGGTCGGCGAGATCTCCGTCGACGTCGGCGGGAACGAACGAATTGAAGCTGACGCGGACATCGATATACGGAAGCCCGTTGAAATCGATCATCAGCGGGAAGCTTCGAAGATTCTTGTATCCGTAGTTGTGGCGCTGGTAGGCCCAGATGGAGTCCGTCACGAGATCGCGATAAAGCGACAGCGCAAGCGGCCGCGGCCGGATGCCGATGATCTCCGCCGGATTCCAGTCCGGCATGACGCCAAAAACGGTGCGGCTTCCGTGCAGGAACGGCTTCGGCTTCTGGGCGCCCTCGACCTTGTCGAACACGGCGCGCAGGGCGTGTTCATGGGTCTCGGGCGTGATCGTCCGCGCATCCGGAAGGGACAGAGGCCGGGCCTGGAACACAACCGGCAAATCCGCGTCATCGAAGCCGAACTCGATGTCGATGGCCGGGCGGCCGAGCAAGGCTTCCAGTTCCGCGGTGAGGGCAAGAATTTTTCCGATGCGCCCGGCCTGAGCGTCGGCCGCGCCGCGCCAGCAGACAAACGTCTTGAGACCGTCGGAACGGCCCGCGGTCACGGCGGCCGTGTTCGGGCCGTCGGAATAATTGATCAGGATGTAGGGGGCGCCCGAAGAGGGGTCATAGCTGAAGACCACGCCGCTCATCGATGCACCGGCAAGCATCGGCTGCACCAGGATCCGGTGCGGCCCCGGACTATCGCCGTAGCTTGCGATGACGCGGTCGATGGCCGCCGACAGAGCCTCGGCGCCCAAGACGTTCCCGACCGACAGGAAGCGGCCGGCCTGCGACGCCCCAACCCCGTCCTCGTCGATGGCGCTCGAGCGGACGATCAGAGGCTTGCCGGCGAAGGGCGGTTTCGAGAACCGGGCGAGGATAGATTTCGGATCGGATTGCCAATCGGCAACGCTGAAATGGAACAGCGGCAACACGCGCCCCTTCGTCAGGCGCCCGGACAGCCATTCCAGCGTTTCCGCTTTTGTCCGGTTCATCGGCGGTCGGCCAGGGCAAGAATACGGTCGGCCGCGTCTTGCGGGGACGTCGGGCCAAAATTATCGATGACGAGATCCGCCTCCAGCGGTTCTTCCGCGGCAAGGTCGATCCCTACGAGATTGGTCGTCGATCCCGCCCGGGCGTTGGCGTAGAGCGCGCGCGGGTCGCGGGATTCCAGCTCGGCCACGGGAACCCGCAAGTAGATCTCGCGATAGTTCGGAATGTTGGCCCGGTTCCAGGCGCGCACCGCGTGAAACATCGAGATGGTCGCGCACACGGCCTCGATTCCCTGGCCCGCGACTTCGCGCGCTAGCCGCGCATAGATCATGGCAAGCCGCCGCCGTTCATCGGCGTCGTAGCCCTCAGTCCGGCCCAGCAAACTGCGCAAGACGTCGCCGTCCAACAGCAGCGCCGGCCTTCCCCGCAGGCGCAGCCCCTGCTGGACGAGGCGCGCGATCGTCGATTTTCCCGCACCGGAAAGCCCGGTGATCCACCAGACAGTGCCGTCAGACGTCCTTTGAGCGGTCCCCATGAGCGCCATCGAGTCTCTTGCTCCGGCACATGTTAGGCCAAGACCGCACCGCTGGTCCGAGTTGTTTTCTGACACGGCCGACAAGGCCCTTTCAGGCTAATTTACCTGCAATAGGAATAAAAAATTGCATGTCCGGCCGTTAGCAATTTCCGGTATAGCGATAGGGAACGACTACAGGCCGATCATGTCCGTCTCATGGGATTACACAGCACTTGCGGGCCATTACGACAAGCGCGCCGATTACAGTGCCGCAGCGATCGACCGGTTGCTCGCGGCGACCGACGCCAGCCGTGGGTCTTTCTCGGCGGATCTGGGCGCCGGCACCGGCAAACTGGCGATTCCCTTAGCTCGCCGGCACCTGCAAGTGGACGCGGTCGAGCCCAACGAGGAGATGCGGCGCCGCGGCATCCTCAACAGTTCCGGCCTGTCGATCCACTGGCACGATGCGACGGCGGAGGTTACCGGGCTTGCAGCCGGCAAATATCAGCTCGTGACCTTCGGATCGTCTTTCAACGTCGTGGATGCCGCTACGGCCCTATCGGAGGTCGCACGCATCCTCCGGCCGGGCGGGTGGTTAGCCTGCATGTGGAATCACCGCAATCTCGCCGATCCGCTTCAGGCCGAAATCGAAGCCATCATACGCCGCAATATACCGAGCTATAGCTATGGCACGCGGCGCGAGAGCCCGGCACCCGCGATTGATGCCTCGAAGCTCTTTGGCGCGGTCCAGGCGCTGGAGGAACCGTTTGTCGTGAAGATGCCTGCGGCGGACTACGTCGAGGCGTGGCGTTCTCATGCCACGCTGCAGCGTCAGGCCGGAGACAAGTTTGTCCGCGTTATCGACGAGATCGAAAAATTCGTCGGCAACCCTTCGGTCCTGGACGTGCCGTACGCGACCCGCATCTGGTATGCCCCCTTGCGGTGTTAGCTTAATGGTCAGCACGTCGTTCTGCTCGGACTAGCAATTACAATTTAGGAACATACAAGATCAGATTGAATCACATGCAATCCTCATCCCTCCTTTCTCCCGGTACGGCGGCAAGGGCCGCGCGAAGCTTTGTGCGGCTGGTCGCAACCGGCCAATTTTCCGAACTCCGCCGGGTCATCACGGCAAAATTGAACGGCGGCTCCGGCCTCCCGGCGGAACCCGATCGGCCAGCTGTGTCCGATGCCGACGCGGCCCGTCTTGCCGACTATCAAAAGGCAATTTCGGGCCTCAGCTCGCAGGTCGGCCGCCTCGATATCGAATACGGCGAAATGGCGAAGCAATTCGACGACCGGTACAGCCTCAGCTGCTATCGCCGAGATGCTACGGAGCCGTATTACAAGTACATAGAAGTTCGGCAGAACATGACGCTTTGGCGGAATCGCAGCCTGATCGACTACATCCAGAACCGGAGCTCTTTCGACCCGCCGGATCACGAACGCATGACACCCGAGACCCGGGCGACTTTTGCGAGTTCGCCCATACGGTCCACCTTCGAGCGTCACAATCCCGCCCGCTATCAACCGGGGGCCACGGTAACGCTGACCGACGAGCATATCGACGCGATCCTGGCTGCCATCGGCCCCCAGGGACAAGGGCTGACCGCGTGGCAACGTTTCTTCACGGAGCGGACTTCGTTCCACGGCCAAAGAAACGACCCGATTGTGCCGATGCTGAGCGCGCGGGCGAGGCCGGGGGTGGATGTCCTATGCTACGGCAGCATCATTCCGTACATCGAATGCCTCTGCCTTCAAAAAGGGGCCAATCCTGTGACGATGAGCTCCCTTCTGCGTTACACGACCGGGCGGATTCAGTCCCTCGATCCTGCAATGGCCGAGCAAAGTGGCAAGCGATTTGACGTGATCGTGGCCTCTCTGGCCATCGGCCGTAGCGCGCTTGGACTGTTTTCCGACCGTATCGACTCCGATGGCGACGTGGCCGCGCTGTCGCTGCTGAGACGGCTGCTGCGTCCTGACGGCCGGCTTCTTGTCACCGTCTATACCGGTCCGGCCGCGCTGCTCTACAACGCGCAGCGGATTTATGACGAAGCGGGCCTCGCGCGGTTGTTCAAAGGGTGGCGGATACTCGAAGAAAGCCGGCGCGAGGCGCCGATGTTCCCCATCCCCGCTCCGGAAGATAAAAAGATTCCGGGATACCACGCGCTTTTGGCGGGCTTCATGCTCGCGCCGGAGGTAGCATGAACACCCTGATCCCGCCCAACCGAGCGGCGACGCCCGAGGAAGCGGGCTTCCAGCAGAAGCTGTCGGATCTACTCCGAGAGTTGAGGGAGAAGCAGGAACGAAACGCCGCCTTGGCGCGGCAACTGGCCGACCGTCAGAAGGAAACCGACGAGAACACGGAACTGTACAAACGGAACGTCCTATTCGCCGAAGTCCTTACCCATGATCAGGAGCAGCAAGCGGCGCTGACCCTCATCCTGCAGAACATCGCCTACGGACAGCCGGAAGCCTGCCCGACACCGCCACAGGAAATGCCGCCGGATCTCGTTGCCGCCTACACGATGAACGGCCGTGTTGCGGTCACGGACAGGTGGGTCAACGACACCTATCCGAGGAACTACCCTCTCATCTACACCGACAGCGAGATCGAATATTTCCACCGGCGGATCGCGGAAAACAGCACGTACATGTACGGTGGGCTCGATCTCTTGATCCGGCGTGCGTTCGAGAAATATCCGCTGGCCGGCAAACGAGTGGTCAATATCGGCTCTCTATCCCCGTGGTTCGAGGCCACGCTGCTCCGGTACGGCGCCCTGCCGACGACGCTCGACTACAACACGATCGTGGCGCGAACCAGCCGGGTCAAGTGTATGACCGTGGCGGAGTTGGGCACTGATCCCGAGAAATTCGACGCCGCGCTGTCGATTTCCTCGTACGAGCACGACGGGCTGGGCGCCTATGGCGATCCGCTGGATCCGGACGGCGATTTCAAGGCCATGCAGAAACTGAAGCGGCTCGTCAAACCCGGCGGACTTCTCTTCCTGAACGTGTCCATCGGGGCCGAGCGGCTGGAATGGAACCGGGCGCGTATCTACGGCAAGTTCCGGCTTCCATCCTTCCTGCGCGGATGGACATGGGTGGACGCGTTCGGCTTCAACGAGATGTTCTGGGAGGGCCAGTTCGACGGAGAACCTGTCATGGTCCTTCGCAACGACGATTAGCCGGCTGTAGCGAGACGACGGCGCCCGAGAGCCGTCATGCGGACTGCTAGCCCTTCCCCTTGAGATGCCCGAGGATCGCGCGCAGAACCTTTTCGCTGCCGCTGATGCTGAGGTGATTCTGGTCAAAATAGTAGAGATGCCAGTCATCCTTGGCGAAACAGCTCTCCGCATCGCAAAATAGAGGGGTGGTATCGATGACGTCCACATAGGGATGGAGGTCGCGTATCTGCTTTAAAAGCTCTCTATAGTCCGCCTCATAGGCAGTCACGATGGCCCGAGGCAGCGAGCAAACCGGCGTCTGGTTTCTTCGAGGAAACACACAGGCGGCAACGTCGAAGGTTATGAGAGCGGGGTTGTCCAAGACGAGGACCACGTGTTTGCCCATGGCGTGGAACGTCTCGATGAGCGTCCCATAGCCCTTTACGAGCGACCGGGCATTGTCCAAGACGAAGCCGCCAGATCCGTCCGGTAGCCAATCGTAAAGCCGCCGGTCCGTTTCATCGTCCGGTCCTGAGAATCGATTGGCGAGATATACCGTGTCGCGCGAGTTCAGAATGACGGTTTGTATCGACTCAAAACGGCGGGCGATTTCGAGGCCGTGCTCGGAGATCTGAGCGCAATTCTTGTCTCGGGCCGGATCGCTCGGCCCGTGGTTCATCGGGGTTTCGAACGGCAAACAGCCTTCCTCAGCAACGACAATTGCGTTCAGGCGAACGCGGTGCATGCGAATAGCAGAGTTCAGCGAGATCGCATGGCTGTCGCCCATGATCAGTATGTCCGGCTCAGCGCTCGTCGCGGCGCAATATTCGTTTTTTAACGGCGATATTCCGAGAAGCTGGCGGCAGGTATTGTCATTTCGCCAGATTATATCCTTCGTCTTGAAGTCCTCCCCGTACCGTTCCGTCGCCGCGCGAACGGCGGCGTTGGCATCGCGATATTCGAGGCCGTGGTGGCGAAACGCGTAACGGCCGGCCAAGCCGACCGCAATCATGAGGGTGCACAGCACGGCGACGAGCACCTGCCGAGAGCGGCCGAACGGGAGACCAAATCGGAGAGGGCGCTCCACAAACCAGTACGTCAACGCGGCCAGGACGACGCTGGTCGCGATCGCGATCAGGAGCCATGCCAGAGG
>Ga0335069_10004943_pt1 | contig 19639 bp, 17 predicted proteins | sample Lox_Sample_11_FD_206714 | JGI IMG/M metagenome (GOLD analysis project Ga0335069, IMG submission 206714) | Soil microbial communities from Loxahatchee National Wildlife Refuge, Florida, United States - Lox_Sample_1.1 | ecosystem: Environmental > Terrestrial > Soil > Wetlands | place: USA... | reverse complement strand
TCCAGCACCTGAACGCCGGTGATTTCCGCGCCGCGCCGTTCGAGAAGGTGATCCTGCCGCTCGGTTCGCTGGAGAGCCACGGCCCGCACCTGCCGTTCGGCACGGACGCGCTCACCGCCTACCTGGTTGCGCTGGACATTGGCGCGCGGCTGCCGCGCACCGCGGTGCTGCCTCCCGTGAACTACGGGGTGAGCGAGCACTACAAGGATTTTGCCTTCACGGTGACGGTGAGCTTCGAGACGCAGATCGCCGTGATCCGCGACATACTGGAGAGCGTCTACCGGGAAGGCATCCGCAAGGTGTTCATCATGAACGGGCACGACGGCAACATCGCGCCCATCGAGGTGGCCAGCCGCTCGGCCAAGGTGGCGCACGCCGACTTCAAGATCGTGTCCCTGGACGCCTGGTGGATGATGGTGGGAGAGATCCTGCCGCCGGACTTCTTCCAGGTATGGAAGGGCCTGGGACACGGCGGGGAAGGGGAGACCTCGATCTGCCTGGAGCTGTTCCCCGAGCTGTGCAACCCCGCGGCCGCCGCCGGCGTGGTGCCCCGCCTCCCGAAGCACCTGGACGTGAAGTGGAAGTTCAGCGAGCTCACCAACACCGGGGCCACCGGGGACCCCACCAAGGCTACCCCCGCCAAGGGGAAGAAGATGCGGGAGGTGCTGGTGGACGCCATGGTGAAGGCGCTCACCGACCTGGACGCCGCGGGCTGGGACTGGCGTTCGCCCGAGGTGCGGTAGCGCACTGGCCGCGGGCGGGACACGGGCACGGGCAGGGGCACGCGGCCGCCGTGTTTCAGCCCCGCGCGGGATCTCCTCGGGGCCGGGGCAGGGTCCGCGGGCATTGCAGGTAGCCCCTGGTCAGGGTGCAAAACTGCGTCGTCCCGCAATGCGCACGCAGCAACACTGCCGGCCCGCCGCTGAGGCAGGACCGCTTGCAGCGCTAGCGCGCGATGAGCACTGCGGCGGCGGTGACCGCGGCGCAGCTCAACGCGTTCACCACGTCGTTGTTCACGAACGCCAGGCCGCGCGCGAGCTGGTTGCGCCGCCCGTCTTCCGCCGCGGCAAGCTCCGTGAGCTCGGTGCTGCGCGAGCGGTACTGGGCCTGCACCGTGGCGCCCAGGAAGCTGTCCACCAGGGAGCCCAGGAAGCCCCCGGCCGCCACGATGCCGGCTACCACCGGGAACGTGCCGGCGGCGGTCGGTGCGTAGAGGTTCAGCAGGGCGAACGCCAGCCCGATGAACAGCGCCCCCGCGGCCGCCATGACGGTTCCCAGCGGGCTCACGCCCCCCGAGACGCCGCGGGGCACGCGGCGGAAGCCCAGCAGGGACACCGGGTCGCGCCGGGAGAGCTCCCCGATCTCGCTGGCCCAGGTGTCCGCGTTGGACGATGCCAGCGACACGGCGAACCCCAGGGCCCACGCGGGTTCCCGCGTGATTCCGAAGACCAGGGCGCAGACCGCCCCCACCCCCCCGTTTGCGAGCACCTGGACGGCATCCCGCCGGCTGCCCTTCTGGTGGATGCGCGCGAGGGGCGCCTTGCGCTCACTTCCCGCCCGGCTCAGCGCCGTGGAGGAAACGAAGAAGCACATCAGGACCACCCAGAACAGCGGGCCGCCGAAGCCGAAGATCACCGAGCCCACGACCACGCCCGTCGCGGCGCCCCCGCCGGTCACCGAGCCCCTCCACCACACCAGCACCGCGGCCAGCCCGTTCAGGACCACGCCGGCAAAGAGGAGCAGCCACCACGCCGCCGCGGACGGGTTCACCGCGAAGTGGGTCACCGGAGCACCCCCGCGTACAGGCCCGCCACCACCAGCGGGATGGTGAGGTTGTCCAGGCCCCACGGAGTGACCAGCTCCACCACCGTCGCCGCCGCTGCCACGATGGTGGAGACGCCCACCGCCTCCAGCACGCCGTGGGCGGCCCGCCCGCCCGGTCCGCCGCGGAAGATCAGCGTGAAGACGAGGGTCACCGCGAACGAGCCGGCGAACATGAGGATCGTTCCCGCCGCGCTCTTCCTGCCTCCCCAGATCCGCACCCCCGGCGCGCCGTTTCCTTCTCCCACCAGCGCCGCGAGCCCATCACCCCAACCCAGCACCAGCACCGCGACTCCCCCGACCCACACCGGCATCACGCCACGCCAGCACAGGTTCACCAGGACCAGCAGCGAAATGGGGAAGTAGATCGTTCCGAGGTTGCGCCGGTCGGCGCCGGCGTCCATGGCGGGCAGCAGCTTGAGCCCGAGGGCGAGCGCGTTGATCCCGATGAAGCTCGCCGGGCCCACGGATGCGACCCACGGATCGTCCATGGTGGCCATGGCGATGAGCCACCAGTGCGCCACGCCGATGTGGATGACCTTGCGCGTGGCAGACGCCGGGAGAACGTGCCGGCGCATCAGCAGCGTGGCGAGCCCGATGAAGCCGAAGACGAACACGTAGGAGGCGGCCAGGCCGACCGCGTCCAGGACTGGGGCGGACATTGCGGCAGAGTATAGTGGATCAGGCGCTTACGTTCAGCACCATGCCCTGGATGAAGAACCTCCGCAGCCCGATGAACAGCAGGATGGTCGGGATGGACGTGAAGATCACCGCGGTCATCACCCAGGAGATGTTTCCCCCGCCGTAGCCCGTCATGGTCGCCACTGCCACCATGATGGGGCGGATCTGCTCCTGCCGGGACAACACCATGCCGAACAGGAGGTCGTTCCAGATCCAGGTCGCCTGGAACAGCGCCACCACCGCCGTGGGTGGAAGGGACTGCGGCAGGAACACGGAGAAGAACGAGCGGACCGGCCCGCAGCCGTCCAGCTTGGCCGCCTCCTCGATCTCGCGCGGGATGGTGGTGTAGAAACCGCGGTAGACGAACAGGCTGAACGGGATGCAGATGGCCGAATACACCAGGATCATCCCCACGCGCGTGTCGTACAGGTTCAGCGTATTGAACAGGCGGTACACCGGGATCAGGTACATCTGGAACGGAAAGAGCGTTCCGCTGTAGATGACCAGGAACAGGAGGAAGTTGAACCGGGGCCGCAGGCGCACGATGCTGTAGCCCGCCATGGAAGCGCAGATGATCACCACCACGGTGGACACGCTGGAGTACAGGAGGGAGCTCGCGAGGTTGTTCTGGAGACGGTAGTTCTTCAGCACGTTCGCGAGATTCTGGAAGAAGAAGAACCTCGTGGGAAGCTGGGCCCACGTCTGGGACAGGAAGTCCTCCGAGCTCTTGAACGACACGAGAAACGAGCTCGCCACCGGCAGCAGCCAGAGGGCGACCAGCACGATGAGCACGGCGTACAGGGGAATCTTTCGGACGGCGGTTCTCATGGACGCGGTGCCCTCTCCTAGTAGTACAGCAGGTCGCGCTTGGTCATGCGCCGGATGTAGGCGGCCGAGACCACGATCACGATGACGGAAAGAATCACCGAGATTGCCGCCCCATAGCCCAGGTGGAACAGGGTGAACGTCTCCCGGAACATGGACACCGCCAGGGTTTCCGATGAGGAATAGGGCCCGCCGCGGGTCATGACGTAAATGATGTCGAACACCTTGAACGAGTTCACCATGGCCATGGTGATGACCACCGTGGTGATGGGGGCCAGCATGGGCAGCTTCACGTGCACGAACGTCTGCCAGGCGTTGGCCCCGTCCAGGAGGCAGGCCTCGATGGGATCCCGGGGGATGGTTCCCAGGCCCATCAGGAACATCACCATGTTGGTCCCCAGCTGCTGCCAGGTCCACGCGAAGATCATGGCGAACGTGTTCAACGGTACGGAGGTGAGCCAGGAGGGCTGCAGCGGGATCCCGAGATAGGCCAGGACTCCGTTGAGGACGCCCAGCTGCTTGCTCAGCATGTACGTCCAGATCACGCCCGTGGCCACGAAGGAGATGGTGAGCGGGATGAAGAAGATGCTCTTGAAGAATCCCGCCCCTCGCACCCCCGTCACGAACACGGCCACCAGCAGCCCGCCGGAGGCCGGGAGCACCAGCGTGAAGGCCACCCACAGCGCCGTGTTGATCATGGAGCGCGTAATGACGCGGTCCGTGAACATGGTGACGTAGTTCTTGACGCCGGCAAATACCGGGGCGGACAGGCCGTTCCAGTTGAAGAAGCTGTAGTAGACGTTCTGGAACATGGGGATGACCAGCAGCACGGTCACCAGGACGAACGCGGGGAGAATGAACAGGTAGCTTGCGACTGCGTCCCTTGTTTTCAGGGCTTCCTCCAGGAATGAGCGGGAGGAGAGCCCCGGGGGGCTCTCCTCCGATGATCTACGGAAGCGAGTGTACTACTTCTTTGCGGTGGCCCAGTAGTCGTCTGCGATCTGGTCCAGGTCCGCGAGGATCTGGTTCACGTTCTCGGGGTGCAGGATGAACTCTGCGAACTTGTCCACGGCCTTTTCACAGATCGGGGTGGGCGTGGCTTCCCAGTAGCGGTTGAGCACGCGGTAGCCGTTCTTGATCGTCCTGGCAAAGTTCACCTTGGACGCCGGCAGGAAGCTGGCATCCGCCTTGGCGTTGGCCGGGTACTGGTTCAGCATCTTGGCGAAGGCCGCGTTGCCCTGGGGGCCCATCCACCAGTCCGCCACCTTCATGGCGTCCGCGAGGTTCGGGGCCTTGGCGGAGATGACCACGGGGCTTGCCTCCATGATGACCACCTTGCCCGCGGAGGGGTTGACGGGGGGCATCACGAAGATGTCGGCCTTGTTCACGTCCACGCCGCCGCCGGTGAGCACGGACAGGTACCAGGAGCCGCACGGGATCATGCCGACCTTCCCCTGGTTGAAGAGCTGGGGCCCGTTGGCGAAGAGGTCCGTGGAGGGGTCCGTGAAATACCCCTTGGCAATCAGGTCAGCCCATACCGCAAAGGCCTTCTTCACGCGGGGATCGCTGTACTTGACCCTGCCCTCGCAGAGATCCACGTACAGCTTGGGGTCCTGGCGGGCCACCATCTCCTCGAACATGATGAACGTCGGCCAGCGCTGCTGCACGGACTGCAGCATCGGGGTCACGCCGTTGGCCTTCAGGGTGTCGCAGACCTTGAGGAACTCGGTCCAGGTGGTCGGCACCTTCAGGTTCAGCCTGGCAAAGACGTCCTTGTTGTACCAGACGCCCCAGTACTCCACCACGTCCGCAAGCCCGTACACCTTGCCGTTGAACGTGAACGCGTCCCGCAGGCCCTGGGGGTACTCGGCCTTGTGCTTGTCCCAGAGCGGGGTCATGTCCGCCACGAGCCCGGCGTCAATGAGGTCCTTCATCCGGTAGGTGGACCACCACGTGAAGAGGTCCGGCGCCTTGTTGGTGGGCAGCGCCGCGCGCACCGTGGCCTGGAACACGTCCGTGGTCGGGTACGGGCTCTGGGTGAATCCCACGCCGGTGGCCTCCTTGGCCATGGCGCCGAGCTGGTCGAAGAACGGGCGGTAGTCCGGGTTGCCACCCTTGTCGTGCATGAGCACGAGCTGGGCGCCCGCCGCACCGACGACGCCCAGGAGCAGGGTTGCCACCAGGGCAGAAAGAACGAGCCCTTTCAGTTTTCTCATGGATCCCTCCTTACTGAAAAGATAAAATCCCGAAGGCAGTTAGCTCCCCTTTGTAGCGCACGGCGGTCCTCCTGTCAAGTTTTTTAATCTCCATTTTAACCACTCCTTGACCACCCCCGGGGCGCAAATCTGCGCCGTTTTCAACACTCCGGGCGCACTTCCACGCTTGACAGCGGGCGCCGCGGAGGTTAAAACTGCTAAAAGTTCACCAGGTATTGATCAGCATGCCGAACGCCAGGTTGAAGGACGTAGCCAGGAAGGCCCGGGTCTCGGTGGCCACCGTGTCCCTGGTGCTCGCCGACAAGGGCCGCATCTCGCAGGAGGTCCGCGGGCGGGTCCGGGAGACGGCGGCCTCCCTTGGCTACCGCCCGCGGTCGGGCTCGCGTGGCGGGCGGCCCGCGGCAGTCGCGGCGGTGGGCATCCTCTGCGCGGAAGACCGCCAGTACGAGTGGAACTTCATCCGGCCCACGCTCCTCGAGCTGGAGCACGCGCTGCGCCAGCGCGGGCACACGCCGGTGCTGATTCCCGTCGGTTCCCGGGACGAGCCCGACAAGGCGGTGCAGCACGTGCAGGAAAGCGGCGTGCGCGCCGTGTTCTCGCTTCAGATCTCCGCGGGCGCCGTCTTTGCCGGGCTCCGCGAGCGCGGCATCCAGGTGGTAGTGATCAACACCAGCGGCTTCCAGGACCGCCTGGACTCGGTGTGCGTGGACGACTTCCAGGGCGCCTACGAGGGCGCACGCCACCTCCTGGGGCTCGGGCACCGCTCGGTGGCCTTCGTGGAATACGCGCGGCCGGAGTCCCCGGCAGTGGTCGCGGATCGCTTCATAGGTTTCCGAAAGGCGCTGGACGAGCAGCGCGTGGGGTTCTCACCCGAGCGGCGCATCACGGTGCCCTTCATGGACACCGCGCGCCTGGAGAAGCGCCTGGCGGCGCTGTTCTCCCGTCCAGGCCGGTCCGCGGGAGGCGGGCGCCCCACGGCGATCTTCGCGCACGACGACTACCTGGGCCTGTACGTCATCGAGGCACTTGGCCGCATGGGGCTGTCGGTGCCGGGGGACGTCTCGCTGGTGGCCCCGGGAGACGTGCTGGACTACAGCCTGCCGCTGATGCCGCAGATCACCACGCTGCGCATCGACACGGCGCTCCTGGGGAAGATCGCGGCGAACCTCATGTTCGACCGCATGCGCGCGGCGGAGCCCGGCCCGCACGTGCTGAAGGTGAAAGAGCAACTGGTGCGGCGAAGCTCCTGCCGGGAGCTGGAGATCGCCCCTCGCAGGAGGACCGAATGACCCCTCGACAACGCGTACTGCAGGCGTTCGCCCACCGCCAGCCGGAGCGGGTTCCCATCGATTTCTCGGCGCATCGCTCCTCGGGGATCGCCGCGCTGGCCTACACGCCGCTTCGACGCCACCTGGGCCTTCCCGTGGTGCCCGTGCGCGTCTATGACCCCATCCAGCAGCTGGCCGTGGTGAACGGGGACGTGCTGGACCGTTTCGGCGTGGACACCGTGGAGATGGGCCGCGCTTTCAGCCACTCCGTCCGCGACTGGCAGGAATGGAAGCTGCCGGACGGAAGCGCGTGCCTCATGCCCGCCTGGGTGAAGCTGGAGCGCAGGGACGGCGAGTGGGTCATGAAGTCCCGAGCCGGGACGGTGATCGGCCGCATGCCGGACGGGGCGCTTTACTTCGAGCAGACCCACTTCCCCTTCCTGGAGGGGGATGATCTTTCGAACCTCCCGCGCGCCTTCGAGGAATGCATGTGGACCTCCAGCGACACCGCGGCCCCCCCGGGCCCGGCCGGAAGCGGTCCCTCGGGTCCCCGGACGCTGAAGAACAACGCGCATCGGCTTCGGGCCACCTGCGGTGAGCGCGCCGTGGTGGGGCTGTTCGGGGGAAACCTCCTGGAGCTCGGCCAGTTCCTGTACCGCAACGACAACTTCTTCATGCTCATGGCCGGCGAGCCCGAGCACGCCGCCGCCTTCCTGGACAAGGCGGTGGACGTGCACCTGGAAAACCTCCGCAAGTTCCTCGCCGCGGTGGGGGACTTCATCGACATCATCGTCTTCGGGGACGACCTGGGCATGCAGACCGGGCCGCAGATGTCGCCGCAGATGTACCGGGACCTCTTCAAGCCTCGGCACAAGCTGATGTGGGAGACGGCCAAGAAGCTCGCGCCGGCGGGCCGCGGCGGCGAGCCCGGGCGGCCGCCGCTGCGCGTGATGCTGCACTGCTGCGGCAGCGTGCGCGCCCTCCTGCCCGACCTGATCGACGCCGGGCTGGACGCCATGAACCCGGTGCAGATCTCCACCTCCGGGATGGAAGCCGAGGGCCTGAAGCGGGACTTCGGCCGGGACATCGTGCTGTGGGGCGGCGGCTGCGACACGCAGACCGTGTTGCGGTCCGGTACGCCGCAGCAGGTCCGCGACCACGTGCGGCGGCAGGTGGACATCCTGGCGCCCGGCGGCGGGTGGGTCTTCCAGCAGGTGCACAACATCCTTGCCGGGGTTCCCCCGGAGAACATCGTGGCGATGTTCGACGCGGTGAGGTCGTAGCCGGGCTCGCCCGGCCCCCGGCCGGCCCACGGCCGAGCCTGACGCGTCCGCGCCAATCGTCTATACTCGCCGCCGGAGAGGGGGTTGCAGTGCGAAAGTCCGCGTTCGTGCCCATGGTCCTTCTGGCGGCCGTCCTGGCCGGCTGCGCCACCACGTACCCGACGCAGCTCGTGCTGGAGCCGGCGCGCTTCGAGAACGACGCCATCCGCGTGGAGTGGGCCGTCGGCATGAGCTTCTTCCGCATGAAAGTCACCAACCTCTCGGACCAACCCCTCACGCTGGACATGGGGACCTCGGCCGTCGTCTCCGTGGAGGGAGAGGCGCGGACGCTCGCGGCAATGACCGGGCGGACTTCCACCGTCATTCCCCCGAAGGCCTACGTCGTCCTTGCATCGGAGCAGGGCGCCGTGTACGGCACGGACATTTATGGAAGATTCAACTCGGAGCCGGAGGACCGCTACCCGCAGCCGGGCGCGGCGGATGACCGCATCTTCCTGCGCGCGCACATCGGCGAGAACCTTCGCCTGTTCCTGGTCGCGGAGGTGAAGGGCAAGCCGGTCACCTACGACATCCCCTTCCGGATCACGGGCGCCTCCCGGATCGGCGTGAAGCCGGACGCCGCCCCGGCGGCACCGGCCACCCCGGTTCCGCCCGTGGTTCCCCCGGCCGTCCCGAAGAAATAGGCCGCCGGCGGTCCCCATGGCTCCCGCACGGGATTCCCTCGGCCAGGCGAAGCGCATCGTCATCAAGGTGGGCACCCGCGTGGCCACGGAGGAGAACAACGCGTTCTCTTCCGGCGTGATGGGCGGGCTGGTGCGCCAGATCGCCGCCCTGATGGCCCCGCCCCGGGAGCGCTCCTTCCTGATCGTGAGCTCCGGGGCCATTGCGCTCGGCCTCTCGCGGCTGGGGATCTCCACGCGCCCCCGGGAGCTGGACCAGCTGCAGGCGGCGGCGGCCGTGGGCCAGAGCCGCCTCATGCATGCCTACGAGCACGAGTTCGAGGCGGTGAAGACCGAGACCGCGCAGATCCTGCTCACCTCGGAGGACATCCGAAGCCGCGCGCGCTACCTCAACATCCGCAACACCATCTTCAGCCTCTGGTCGCACCGCGCCGTGCCGATTGTCAATGAGAACGACACCGTGTCCTTCGACGAGATCCGCTTCGGGGACAACGACATCATCTCCGCGCACATCGCCAACATGCTGGACGCCGACCTGCTGGTCATCCTCACCGACACCGACGGCGTCTACGACCGGAACCCCAACCTGCACGCCGGGGCGCGCATCCTGCGGACGGTGGAAAAGGTCACCGCGGCCGTGCTCTCGGGCACCGAGGGCAAGGGATCCGCATTCTCCTCCGGCGGCATGGAGTCCAAGGTCCGGGCGGCGGACATCGCCACCCGCAGCGGCGTCAACGTGGTGATCGCCCGCGGGGAGGGTTTCGATCTCTCCGCGGTCCTGCAGGGCAGGGAGATCGGGACGTGGTTCGTGGCCACGCCGCGGCGCATGAAGGGCAGGAAGAAGTGGATGGCGTTCAACCCCCGCACCGAGGGGGCCATCCAGGTGGACCGCGGAGCCGAGAGGGCCATCGTGAAGCAGGGACGGTCGCTGCTTCCCGCGGGCGTGAAAGCCATTCGCGGCACGTTCGCCATGGGCAGCGTGGTCTCCATCCTGGACGAGGACGGCCGCGAGGTCGCGCGCGGCCTGAGCAACTTTTCGAGCGAGGACCTGGAAAAGATCCGCGGCCTCAACACGAAAAAGATACCCGAGGTGCTCGGGGAAGAGGCATATTTTGACGAGGTGGTGCACCGGGACAACCTCGTCATCACCCTGAAGGATTCGGCATGAGCCCCAAGATTACCGCGGCGAGCGACCTGAAAGAGTACATCGAGTGCCTGGCGCGGGCGGCAAAGAAGGCGTCGGTGGGCCTGCGCTCCCTCAGCGCCAACGCCAAGAACGAGGCGCTGGAGGCCGTGGCCCAGGCCGTTGACGCGCAGCGCGCCGCGGTCCGCGCGGCCAACGCCCGGGACGTGGAGCGCGCGGCCAGGAGCGGCGTGCCGGCCGCCATGGTGGACCGGCTCACGCTCACCGACACCCGCATCGACCAGATCATCCACGCCCTGCGCGACGTGGCGGCCCTGGAGGACCCGGTGGGCCAGGTCATCGGGACCCGCCGGCCGTCCGGGTTCACGCTGGAGCAGGTGCGGACTCCCATCGGCGTCATCGCCATGATCTACGAGTCCCGGCCCAACGTGACGGTGGACGCCGCCGCGCTGTGCCTGAAGTCCGGCAACGCCGCCATCCTGCGGGGCGGCAGCGAGGCGCGCGAGTCCAGCCTGGCGCTGGTGGAATGCATCCGCGAGGGCCTGCGCAAGGCGGACGTGGACGGCCAGGCCGTGCAGTACGTGGACCGCACGGAGCACGAGGCCATCGACTGGCTGGTGAAGCAGGCGGGGATCATCGACCTGGTGGTGCCCCGCGGCCGGGAGGCGCTGATCCGCCGCGTGACGGAGAACGCCACCGTGCCGGTCATCAAGCACTACAAGGGCGTGTGCCACATCTACGTGGACGAGACCGCGGACCTGCCCATGGCCGCGGAGGTGGTCACCAACTCCAAGGTGAACCGCCCGGGGACGTGCAACGCGCTGGAGAAGCTTCTGGTGCAGGAATCCGTGGCGTCGCGCTTCCTCCCCATGGTGCGGCAGAAGATGCCGCAGGTGGAGTTCCGCGGGGACGAGCGCGTGCGCGCCATCCTGCCGGACACCCGGACGGTCACCGAGGCGGAGTGGTACGAGGAGTACCTGGATCTCGTGCTCGCGGTGAAGGTGGTGCGCGGCATGGACGAGGCAGTGGCACACATCGAGAAGTACGGGTCCAGCCACACGGACGGGATCTGCGCCACGGATTCGCGCAGGATCGAGGAGTTCGTGGGGCGGGTGGACTCCGCCGTGGTCGTGGTCAACGCGTCCACGCGGCTGAACGACGGAGGCGTGTTCGGGCTGGGAGCGGAGATGGGCATCAGCACCGACAAGCTGCACGCGCGCGGACCCATGGGCCTGAAGGAGCTCACCACGTACAAGTGGGTGCTCCGCGGAAACGGGAACCTCCGCACGTAGCCGTCCCCTCACGGTCCGCCAGCCCTTCATAGCCGGCCACGCGCGGGGGCCGTTATATTCCCCTTACATGGTACTGCGCACCGCCTTGATTGCATCCACCGGCGCGGTGGTCGCCGCCGGGATCGCCGTGGCCGTGATCCTGGGGACCCGGCCCGCGGTCCCCGCTGCCGCCGCGGTCCCCGCCGCCTCCATCGCTTCCGCGGCGCAATCTCCGGCCCCTGCGGCGGCTTCCACCGCCGGTGCGGCCCCGTCCTCATCGCCCGCGGCAGCCATGGATCCCCTGGAAGCCGCGGCGGACGCGGTGGGCTTCCACCGGACCACGGCGGAGCACGTGGGGATCGTGGAGAACCTCCCGCCGGACACCACGCTGCTGGCACCCAGCACAACCATGCTCGCCGTGGGCACCATGGCGCCGGACTTCACGCTCTTCACCCCGAAGGGGGAGCGGGTGCGCTTCTCCGACTACCGCGGCAGGACGGTGCTCCTGGAGTTCTTCGCCACCTGGTGCCCGCACTGCCAGGCGGAGGCGCCGCACCTCGTGAAGCTGTTCTCCATGCTGCCGTCCCGGGACTTCGCGTTCCTGTCCATCAACGCGGACGGGGAGGACGCGGCGAGCATCCACGCGTTCGATCGCTTCTTCCATATCCCCTGGCCCACGCTGCGGGACCCCGGCACGCCGGCGGGAACCTTCAACGAGGCGGGGGGCGCCGGTCCCGTGACGGATGCGTACGGCGTGGCGCTGTATCCCACGTTCTACGTCATCGACCCGAAGGGCCGCGTGGCCTGGCGCAACGACCGGGAGCAGCCCGACCTGCTCGTGCTCCAGAAGCTGCATGAAGCCGCAGGGAAGTAACGCTGGGGCGGATCGCCCGGCGGGGGCCGTGGCCTGGCTGGGGCTCGTGGTTCGCCTGGGGGCCGCGGCGGTCTGGATCCTGGCCGGGGTGGCCAAGATCCCGCAGATCCACGCGTTCCAGGTCACGGTCCAGCGATACGGCATCCTCCCAACGGCGCTCATTGGACCGTTTGCGTATGTCCTCCCGTTCCTCGAGGTTGCCCTCGGCCTGTACCTCGCCGTGGGACTGTTCGTGCGCGGGACCGCCCTGGTGGGGACGGCGCTTTTCGCGATCTTCCTCGCCGCGCAGGTCTCCGCCTGGGCACGCGGGATCAGCCTGGACTGCGGATGCTTCGGTTCCATGCTGGAGACCACGGTGGGGCCGCTCACCGTCCTCAGAGATTTCAGTTTCGGCATCCCCACGTTCCTCATGCTCGCGTTTCCCGCGCGCTTCTTCTCCGTGGATCGGCGGTTTCTCGGCGCCGTCAACCGGTTCGGGGGGTCCGCCCGCTCTCACTCCTGAACCTGCCTGGGATGTAGACTGCCGCCTCTGCACTTTCGTAGCTTTTCCTGACATGGAAGGAGACGGGATGAAGCAGAGACTCGCGGTTCTCGTCATCGTGGTGGCTCTTCTCGCCGCATCGGCGTTCACGGCGTCCGCCCAGAACGTGACGGTCAAGTCCAGTCCGAGCGGCGTGACTTACCTCGCGGATGACAACGGCATGACGTTGTACTATTACACGGCAGACACCAACGGCCAGAGCTCATGCTACGGCGGATGCGCCAAGGCGTGGCCGATCTTCTATGCCCCCAACTTGTCCGTCCCGGACGGCCTCAGCGCAGATGACTTCGGGACCATCACCCGGACGGACGGGACCAGCCAGACCACCTACAAGGGTTGGCCCCTGTACTACTGGTTCAAGGACAAGGCCGCCGGCGACATGACCGGTGAAGGTTTCCACAAGGTCTGGTACGTGCTCAAGGTCCCCCCGTACACCGTGATGATCGGGACCAACAAGGCGGTGGGCAACTACCTGGTGGACGGAAACGGCAACGCGCTGTACTGGTTTGCCAAGGACAAGGTGAACACGAGCGCCTGCTCGGGAGACTGCCTCAAGGCATGGCCCGCGTTCACCGTGGATTCCGTCGTGGTGCCCTCCGCGCTCAACGCCTCCGATTTCGGCACGATCAACCGTGACGACGGCACGTCGCAGGTGACGTACAAGGGCTGGCCCCTGTACTACTGGGTGAAGGACAAGATGCGCGGCGACATCACCGGCCAGAACGTCGGGAAGGTCTGGTTCGTGGTCGACCCCGAGAAGTTCCCTCCCAAGATGTAAATCGCGCGCGGGCCGCCGCGGTCCCACGGCGGCCGGGCCGCGCATGACGTGGCCCGGTTTGTCTGCTACATTGGATGGATGGGCCTCCCCGAAACCACCCGGGCGGACGATCTTCGCCGCCGCGTGTCCGATATCCTTCCGGAAGCGCGTTCCATCCGGCACTCGCTGCATCGCATTCCAGAGCTGCATTTCCAGGAGCACAAGACCGCCGCGGCGCTTCGCAGCCTGCTCGCCGGCCGCCGCGGCCTGCAGGTCCACGACCCGATCCTGGAGACCGATGTCACGGCGACACTGGCTGGAACCGGGGGCGGGCCCTGCATCCTCCTTCGAAGCGACATCGATGCCCTGCCCATCCACGAGCGCTCGGGCGCCGAATGGACGTCGGAAACCCCGGGGCGCGCGCACTCCTGCGGGCACGACGGGCACATGGCCATCCTCCTGGGCGTCACCCGGGTGTTGGAGGGCTTCGCGGGACAGCTGCGCGGGACCGTGCGGTTCGTGTTCCAGCCCGCGGAAGAGGAAGCGGCCGGCGGCAAGGTCCTGATCGAGAAGGGGCTGCTGACCCGCGGACCTCGTCCCGACATGGCGTTTGCCCTGCACGGCTGGCCCGGGCTGCCGCTGGGCGTGCTCTCCTCGGCGCCGGGCCCCGCCATGGCGGCGGCGGACAGCTTCCGGATCACCGTGCGCGGCCGCGGCGGCCACGCGGCCATGCCGCACCGGACCAGGGACCCGGTGCTTGCCGCGGCCCACATCATCACCGCGGCGCAATCCGCCGTTTCCCGTTCCGTGGATCCCGCGAAGCCGGCCGTCCTTTCCATTACCCATGTCGAGGGGGGCCACGCCACCAACGTGATCCCGGAACAGGTGATCATGGAAGGCACCACGCGGTCGTTCGAACAATCGGTGCAGGACCTGCTTCGGCATCGGCTGGAGCGGACCGTGCAGTCGGTCTGCGAGGCTTCCGAGTGCACCGCGGAAATCACCTGGGAGGTGGGCTACGTGCCCCTGCTCAACCATGCCCCCGCGGTGGACGCGGCGCACCGGGTGGTGGACTCCTTCCTGGGATCTTCCCGCTGGCATGCCGAGCATCCCCCCACCATGGGCGCGGAGGATTTCGCCTTCTACCTCGAGCACGTGCCCGGCGCGCTGCTGCGCCTGGGGCTCGGCGAAGAGTGGCCGGCCCTGCATTCGCCTTTGTTCGATTTCAACGACCAGGCCCTGGAGGCGGGAATCACCGCGCTTGCGGGTCTGGCGCTGGATTTCTGTCGATAGTAGGATGGGGCCCGAATGGGGCCTGAATGGGGCCCGAATGGAGCCCCAGGCCAGCATCCCAAAGGCATCGAGGACGTCAGTTGATGACTAAAGCGCGGATCATGGTGGTGGAAGACGAAGGGGTCGTGGCCATGCAGGTGGCGGAGACGCTACGGGGCCTCGGCTACGAGGTCCCCCTGGTGGTCATGAGCGGCGAAGAAGCGGTGACCAAGCTGCTGGAGACCGAGCCGGACCTCGTCCTCATGGATATCCACCTGCGCGGCGGCGTGAGCGGCATCGAGGCTGCCCACCGCATCCGCCAGCGCCTGGACGTTCCCATTGTGTACCTCACCGCGTTTTCGGATGCCGAGACGCTGGACCAGGCGCAGCTCACCGAGCCCTACGGCTACGTGCTCAAGCCGTTCGAGGAAAAGAGCCTCCACGCGATCCTGCAGATGTCACTGATGAAGCACCGCCGCGCCCGCCACGCGCACGAGGACGGCTGGTGGATGTCCGCCGTGGCAGAGAGCATGATGGAGGCGGTCATCATCTGCGACCCCAAGGGGTACGTGAAGTTCGCGAACCCCTCTGCTGAGTCCCTGCTGGGGAAGAAACGCCGCGAGCTGCAGGAGGCTCGCATGTCCGAGCTGGTGCGACTGGTGGACGGCGAGACCCGCGCCCCGGTCACGTTCCCCGTGACCGAGCCGTTCTTGGAGGGCAGGAGCACCGTTCGGGCCAATTGCCGGCTGGTGCTCTCCGACGATCGGGAGACGCCCGTGGAGGTGAGCGCCTCTCCCCTGCGCAGCCCCGAGGGCACGCTCTTCGGCATCCTGTACGTCATCCGCGAGTCCGCCGAGCGTGACCGCATCCAGAACGTGGTGCTGCGGCAGTTGGAGGAGCTGTCGATACTGCAGAAGCGGCTCCTGCCATCCCGCGAGACCTCCGTGCCGGGCTTCCGCTGCGAGTGGCTCCATCTCCCGACCGCCCTCGGCGGCGGAGACGCGCTGGGCTGGTTCCGCCTGGATGCCCGCCACGCGGCGCTCTACGCCATCGACGTGGTCGGGCAGGGCATCATCCCGTCACTGTTCTCTCTCGTGCTGCACATGTTCCTCACGCCGCAGGTCGACGAGGGCGGGATCCTGGTCGAAAAGAGCCGGGAGGCGAGCGGCATCCGGGCCCTCGCGCCGGCCGAGGTAGTGCGAAAGCTCAATTCGCGATTCTACCTGAGCGATGACGCCAACCCGTACTTCACGATGTGTTATGCCACCGTGGAGCCCGCCACCGGCCGCGTGCGCCTGGCCCGGGCCGGCCACCCGTTCCCGCTGCTGCAGAAGGCGGATGGCACCCTCACGGAGATCAAGGTGGAGGGTTACGCCGTGGGCTTGTTCCCCGGCGCCGACGTGCCCACCGAGGAGCTGTCGCTCGCGTCGGGCGACCGGCTGTACCTGTACTCCGACGGCCTGCTGGACTGCGCGAGCCCCGCGGGGGTCAACTTCGGCCTTCGCCGGCTGCAGGATGCCGTGCGCGCCGCGCGCACCACGCCCCTCGCGGAAGCGGTGAAGAACCTGCGGAGCCAGGTGATCTCCTGGAGGGAATCCGAGGCGTTCGCGGACGACGTCTCGCTCATCGCCATCGAACGGGAGTAGATTCCCGGACATGAGTGACGGGAGCCGGGACGCGCTCACCCCGCGCCTGCAGGCACTGCTGGAGCAGGAGACGCGCCTGGACGGGCAGCTTCGCCGGCTGGAAGAAAGCCTGTCGGGACTGCGGGACATCGACCTGGTCCTCTCCCTGGCCTCCACCCGTCTTTCGATCTGCATGGAGGTGATGGCCACGGCGGCGCTCCGGGAGCCGTGGGCCGCGCGCATGACGGAAAAAGCCCGGTCCGCGCTGCGGTCGGTTGAAGGTCTCCTGGGGGAGAACGTCTCCGAGGACCAGCGCGGCGTCATCCAGTCCGACCCGCGCTATGCCGAGGTCCGCCAGCGCCTGCAGGAGTTCCTGCTGGCCGGCGGGGCCGGCCTCCTGGAAGCGGACACGCCCAGTGCCCGCTCGCGGCGGATCCTTTCCAGGACCATCGTGTCCGCGGTGCGAAAGTTCACCGGCGCGGATGACCGCTACGTCCCGCTCGACCTGGAAGACTACCCGCCCCTGGTGCGCAAGGTGCTGCTGCTCCTCTTCCCGGTGTTCGTCCGGGAGCACCCGCAGCCGCCGCCCTACGGGATCGAGGAAGGACAGGAGGTCACCTACTCGGCGCCGCGGATGAAGCTCCCGCTCGCCCAGGCGATCTTCTACCTGGAGAACGAGGTGATCCCCGCGCTGGAGAAGCAGCTCACCGACCGGCCCGGCGACCCCGGGATCCAGGAAGAGATCCGCCGCAACCGCGAGCGCACGGAATACCTGCGCACGCTGCGGTTCTTTCCCCGCTCCACGCCGGTGCTCCTGGAGCACGGCTTCTACACGGACGGCATGACCAGCTACACGGCGGACGGCGAGCTGCTGGTGCCCGTGCAGCTCCCGGTGAGCTTTCGAAGCGGGACCAACCTGGACCGCGTGATGGAGCAGGTGCGCATGGAGGTGGTCCGAAGGATCGCCGGCCGCGGGGTCAGCCGCGAGGTAGACCACCAGTACCGCTGGCTCCGCAGCCTGGAAAGCGGCATCCGCGGGAGCTCCCGCACGGCGAGCATGAAGCTGGACACCGCATGGGGCTACCGCGTTCTGAAACAGGAGATCCCGTTCCTGGCCCGCCTCTCGGACAAGATGAAGTTCGTGGAGCTCGCGGAGCAGATCCGCGTGGCCGGTGGTTCCGCGGAGCGCCGCGTGGACCGCATGATCGAGCGCGAGGGAGGCGGGCTCCCGGAACGGCAGCGCACCGGGGGGGAGCAGTCCGGCGGAGAGCCCGCGGGCGGGCTCAATTTTCCGAAAACGTGATTGAAAACGAGGCGCCCGGGCCGCTTCCAAGCGCCAGCGTTCCGTGCAGCTGTCCCACCAGCGAGTTGACGATCCGCAGCCCCAGCGTGCGCGGGCTGGTCATGTCCACCCCCGGGGGAAGCCCTACCCCGTCATCGCTCACGATGAGGACGTGGTGCCCCTCCGCGCGGTGCATGTGCACCCGGATGGTGCCCGAGCGGCCGCCGGGGAACGCGTACTTCAGGGCGTTGGACATGAGCTCGTTGATGATGAGCCCGCACGGTACCAGCACGTCCATGTCCAGCGTGATGTCCGGCACGTCGATGTCCACGGTGACGTGCTCGGAGTTGCCCGCGTAGGAGTGGCGCAGGTGCGCGGCGAGATCCCGCACGTAGGAGGAGAAGTTGACTCCCTCCTCGTCGGCGGAGCGGTACAGCTTTTCGTGGATCAGCGCCATGGAATGCACGCGGTTCCTGCTCTCGTGCAGGAGTCCCCGCGTGACCGGGTCCTGCGTGGCGCCGGCCTGCAGCGCGAGCAGGCTGGAGATGACCTGGAGGTTGTTCTTCACCCGGTGGTGGATCTCCTTGAGGAGGATCTCCTTGCGCCGGGCCTCCTCGGCCTGGCGGCGGTCGGTGACCTCCCGCACCAGCACCATCACCTCGTTGTCCGACGAGGCGACGAAGCGCTCCTCGAACCACCGCCGGGCGTCCCCGGTGTCCACGTGGAACGTCATGAGCTGGGCCTCGCCGCGGTCCAGCGCCGCCTCCACCGCCGCCAGCGACTTGTCGAACAGGTCGGGGGAAAGAAACGAGTACATCGGGAGGATCATCTCCGCGTCCTTGCCCACCAGGTCGTCGGAGGTCTCCAGCAGCGGCAGGCGGCGCGGGCCGCGGGCGTCCAGGATGGTCCCGTCCCGGGTCACGCGGAAGATTGCATCCGGCACGGCGTCCAGGAATGCCTCGTTGCGCCGCTCGCTCGCGCGCAGGGCTTCCGTGGCCCGGGCCTGCGCGTCCAGCATCCCGTTGATGGACGCCGCGATGTACGCGATCTGGTCGCGGCCGCTGATCTGGATGCGCCGCGTGGGGTCCCCGCTGGTCCCGATTGCGAGCAGGCTCCGGCCGACGTGCATCAGGCGTGACAGCACCGACCGCTCGATGGTAAACAGCACCACGCCGCAGAACGCGGCCCCCGTGACGACCAGCCACAGGTAAAGGAAGCGCAGGCTGCGGTCGCCTTGCTGCTGGATGTCGCGCGGGGCTTCCACCTCCAGGATGGCCGCGGGGGTGTGCTCGATGTCGGTCAACAGCGTGTACATCGATGCTTCCTGGCGGCTGGAGACGTCCAGCACGCGCGGGGTGGAGTCGGAGAGGCGGTTGCGTGCGCGTGCGACCCGTGGAGGCAGCACGGAATCCAGGCGGTACACGTTCATGGGCACCAGCAGCCGCTGACCCAGTTGCTCGGCGGCGGCCTGGTCGAACATGCGACCCATGATCAGCGTGCCGTTGGGCGGCAGCGTGCGCCGGGTGTCGGAGATGGGGCGCGAGGCCACGATCACCAGGCCCTGCGGCAGCCGTACCAGTCCTTCCCGTTGGCCGCCAAGGTTGGGCATCAGCATCTCGCCCGGGTGATAGGCCACCCATCGCGCCAGGATGGTCTCCAGGTCGGCGCGGTTGGCTTCCGACCCGAAGTGGCGCGCGAAAACGATGTGCCCCGCGCGGTCCAGGACCAGGACCACGTCGATGTGCAGGTTGGCCGCGCTCTCCGGGGCAAAGTTCACGTTCACGAAGTCCGCGGTGGGGCTTCGCACGAACTCGTACATGTCCGTCCATGCGGCGTAGTCCTCCGCGGTATCCCCGAGTTCCGCCTCGGTCTGCTGGATTTCGGACAGGACTCGCGCGATGTCGTGGTCGATGTAGCGCCGTTCCAGCTGGGCATAGCTGTCCAGGAGGAGCGCCCGGGAGGAGAACGTGATGACGACCAGCATCACCACGAGGGCCCCGCCGATGACCAGGAAGATGCGCCTGCGCATGGCGGTCCAGCTTATACCCGCGGCCTGCCCGGATCAACCGCGCGCACCGCCGGTCACCGCGCCCGCGCCG
>Ga0335069_10004942_pt1 | contig 19640 bp, 19 predicted proteins | sample Lox_Sample_11_FD_206714 | JGI IMG/M metagenome (GOLD analysis project Ga0335069, IMG submission 206714) | Soil microbial communities from Loxahatchee National Wildlife Refuge, Florida, United States - Lox_Sample_1.1 | ecosystem: Environmental > Terrestrial > Soil > Wetlands | place: USA... | reverse complement strand
TTTTAAGTCTATTCTTTTCATCGACATCGTAGGAGTTACCGAATGTTTTTTTCGCGGCCACAAGGGTCGCTGAAAAATATCCCTTGTACTTTCAACAGCTTAACGCTCAGTAATCTTGCCCGAAATGTTTGTAAGTGCCCGCGTTTCATAAACATCGTAGGGTAGCGGCAAGCGGGGCGTAAGCGTCTCGGCCGCCGCGCTCCGGCGAAACGCTCTCAGCGTATATCATTGTGGTAAATATGTCAAGACTAATAATGTGTACCCTAAAGGTACGAGCACGCGGTCCCTCGCCTAGAGATCCTGTCTCTCGTCGTGATTTAAGCCCGGACGCGCGTACTCCGGAGGAGCTCGCTTAGGCGGGCGGGAAAAAGGTTTCACACAGAGGGCACGGAGCCGATCAACATCAGAGTCACCGCGGCCTCGGGGCACAGAGTACACAGAAGCCGACAACGTCTCCGTGCTCTCTGTGCCCTACCTCGGTGGCCTCTGTGTGAACCGTTCCCCGTGCGCCATCGCCCAAGACCGGAGCCAGAAGTCAGGAGGCCGGAGAAACGATGGGCAGGTCAACCGGTGGCTGGCGCAGGGCGAAGCCCTGCGATTCACTAACCCCACGCCACGAGTGCCACGGCCAGAACGCACGGCGCAGCCGTGCGCCAGCCCGGCAACTACCCCTACGGCTGTTGCTCTTCATGCGCTTCGGACATGGCGGCGCGGTCGGCACCTGCCCCGGCTGTTGGGGGCGAATGGCATTCGCCCCAGGGCGCACGGCCGTGTGCCCCTACACGCCGGCAGGCCACACTGTTCCCTGTTCCCTATTCCCTGTTCGCTCTGCCCTGCATCTCGCCCCTACGCCCCAGGCAGGGCCCGGCCGGTTATCGACGGATTTGGGAGGGGATGCAGGCCGCAAAGGTAGAAGAAGCCCCCTTGGCTCAAGCCAGGGGGAATCCGCTGGGCACACCGTTCACTTTTGCGCCGCACGCTCGCGTAACGCCGTCTTCAATTCTTCCACTTCTTTTTCCAGCCGCCGCTGCCGGCGATGAATCACCACGGCATAGAGGACGAAGATCGTCCACAGAAGGAAATACGCCAGCATAAGGTAGGTATTGATCATGCTTTGCTCCCGAAGGTAGACGGACTGACTCTCGCAGAATTAGGACGACGCGCGAAGATTCTCACCGCTAACCCTCGCCCCCTTGGGGGAGAGGGTGCCCGAGGTACGAGGGCGGGTGAGGGGGGGGCGTACGTCACCCTATTCTGCGGGACTCAGCAATTCCCGCCGCGTCCGCGCCACTTCGCGCCCCAGCCGGGCCAGCCTCATGCGTTGCCGCAACAAATAAGAGAACAGACACAGGAAAGCTCCCCACGTCACGAGCAGCGCCACCCACATGCGCGGGTCGAGGCCCGAGCCCTCTCCGCCGGCAATCACGGGTTGCGGATGCTGGGTGCGCCACCAGCGGATTGCCATGTAGTCGATCGGGACATCCACAAAGCCGATGATACCGACTACCGCCGCCAGCACGGCCGCGCGCCCCGGATTGACCACGTAACTCCGCAGCATGAGGTAGGCCACGAAGAGCAGCCACAGGACGAAGGTCAGCGTCAGCCGCGCGTCCCAGGTCCACCAGATGCCCCACACAGGTTTTGCCCACAACGGCCCCGTCACCAGAACGCCGGAGCAGAAAACGAAGCCGACTTCGCCGGCGGCGTGCGCAAAGTCGTCCGCGGAATCCTGCCGCTTCCACAAGTAACGTACGGACCCGAGGAAGATTAGAAAATACGCCAGCAAAGCGGTCCAGGCCGACGCGACGTGGATGTAGAAGATGCGTTGCACCTCGCCCATGGTGAGTTCCTGCGGCGCGTAAAGAAAAATCGCGTAGCTCGCGACGCCGAGCCAGGCGAGTGTCAGCAACAGATGCAGAATGGGAGGAAAAGTTTTATTCATAACGAGTCGTCAGTTTTCAGTTATCAGTCGTCAGTGAAAGCACCTGATACGAGCGGGGCCGCCGCGCTTCATGGCTGATAACTGAAAACTGATGACTGACAACTGACTACTCTTCCACAACATACTCAAACAACAAGTACGACAGCACGACGAACACCACGCTGAATCCCGCTGCCAGGTTAATCCAGCTCACAAAATCGCTCAGAGGGTCACCCTTCAGCGCTCCCGTCGAGCCCTCGACTCCCGCGATGAAGACCGGCACGGCAACAGGAAACTGGAGCACAGGAAGCATGACCTCCCGCATCCGCGTATTACTGGCGACCGCCCCGAAGATTGTGCCCACCGCCACATAACCGATCGTGCAGAAAAGCGTGATCAGCACAAACCCTTTAAGGGCAGGCACAAAAGAAAAGTTATACCAGAGGCCCGCGGCGAACACCACGACGAGCTCGGTGATTCCCAGGAAGAGAAGGTTGGCGAGCATCTTGCCCAGATAAATCGCTCCGGGATCGACCGGCGCCAGCAACATGCCTTCCAGGCCGTCGTTTTCGCGCTCCAGCGCAAACGCGCGATTGAAACCCAGCACGCCCGCAAAAGCGAAGGCAATCCAGAGCAGGCCCGGCAGAAGCCGCAGAGTCTCCTCGCGCGCCGGCTCAAAAGCAAAGTTGAAAAGAAACACTACGAGAATGCCGAAGATGCACATCGCGGGCAGAGTCTCGCGGTGGCGCCATTCGACGCGCAAGTCTTTCACGAAAATGGTCCAGATCACGCGCAGCGTGTGCATGGGAAAAGCAGAAGTGAGAAGCTAGGAGTTGGAAGCTAGTAGGACAAGCCAGAAACGCGCCCTCGCCGTTCTGCTCCTTACTTCTGACTCCTAACTCTTGCCTCCTGGCTCCTAACTTCTAACTCCTAGCTTCTGGCTTCCAATTCTCAAGGCCGCGAGCGGCGCTACTCCTAGCGGGCCGTCGAAGCGGACCCTCCCTCCCTCCAGCGCCACCAGGCGTTCCGAGAGGGCCGCGCCTTGCTCAAAGTCGTGTGTTGAGAAGATCAGTGCTTTGCCTTGTTCCCGCAACTTCTTCATCAGATTCTCAAGTGATTCCACAGAGGCCGCATCAAGTCCCGTGAAGGGCTCATCCAACAGCAGAAACTGGGGGTCGTGCAGAAAGGCGCGCGCCAGTGCCACGCGCTGCTGGTATCCCCTGGAAAGCTCGCGCACCGGGGTTCCCGCACGTTCGCTCAGACGGAAGAGGTCAAGCGTAGCGGCGACCCGCCCCGCGAGGTTCGCGAGACCGAACAAGCGTCCCGTGAATTCCAGGTTTTCGCGGGCGCTCAGTTCGCCATAAAGGAAAGTGGTGTGGGAGACGAAGCCAATGGCCGCCTTCGCCGCGGCAAGGTTGGCGTGAATGTCCGCGCCGTTGTAACAGACGTTGCCTTCGGTTGGCCGCACCAGCGTCGCGAGGATTCTCAGCAGAGTGGTCTTGCCCGCGCCGTTCGGCCCGTAAAGGAGCACCGCGTCGCCGGGCTCGACGCGCAGCGACACTCCGGCGAGGACTCGCATGTCGCCGAATTGTTTGGAAACATCCCGAAGTTCAAGAACCGGCTTGCGGGGCTGTGTGTCGGGTGGCATAGGACTCAAGCAGCGCGGCCGGGGCCTTCTTCAGCCGCGCCACCAGTCGCGCTTTCAGTTCCAGGCGTTCCTTCCAGTAAGGTTTTTCCGCAATCTTACCGTCGGCGAAAAGTGCATCGAGGTCCGCCAGCGAATTAAACATCGCATCCAATTCGGTCGCAAGCGCCTTTTGCATCTGGTCCGCACTTTGCCGGGCCTGGAGGCGCGGCCACTCTTTAGCCACTCGCACGCCCAAGCCCCACAGCAGAACCAGCAGGAAACAGGCGAGCAGCGGCCCGCCCAGCCGAGTCATGGAATTGGGAAGACTCTTCACCTGCGCGCCGGTCGCGGCCTCTGCCGGCTCGCCCACTGTAGCCTCACCGCTGAGGCGGGCGGCGAGCACGGTGCCAGCGGCAAAGCTCGCAGCCGAGTAACGCTGGCTGCCCGTTTCGGAGTCGGTGCCCGCGGGCGTGAAAGACGGCGAGGCGACGGTCAGCGTCGAGGGAGAAACCAGCAACTCCGCGCTATCGATCGGGTAGGCAACGGAGTCGTCCAACTCCAATTGGTTGGAGCTGTAATCGGCATCGTAAGCGATCATGAACACCGTAAGACCTGGCTTGAGCGGATACGAAATCTCCGACTCTCCCGGCGTTTTGCCTGCGCTCACCGGCTGCGGCAGGGGCATGTTCATGAGGCCAGCCACGGCGGCGGTGGGCTCGCCCACGGTCTTCGACAGCCGGAAATGGAACGTGCCGTCCGGGTTCACGTAGCTGCGCGGCGGATTCACGGCGTTGCGGACCGCGAACATCTCCTGCACGTGCGCCTTGCCGCCCTCCGCGCGCACGATGAGGCGCGCCGACTGGATGCGCAAGGGCGGCGCCGTGCGTGTCGAGTCGTACACGGTCAGATCCACACGGGCCGAGCCCGCCGCATCAAACTTCACTGGCGCGTGATAGTCCACGTCTTGGTAATTCGCCTGGAGAAGGTAAAAGGACGCGGTGTCGAGGTCCTTCGAGGGAAGCTCATAATGGCCGCTGGCATCGGTCGTGGCCTCGCCCACCTGTTGCATGCCCCCGCGCGGCATCAGGAGCTGCAATTTCACGCTGGCAACCGGTTGACCCGTCGTGCTGTTCACAACTCGGCCTTCGATCGCGCCCGCTGCGGCCACGGCCGGAAAACCAGCGAGCGCGAAAACGAATGTCGCCATGATGCCGGGGTGTTTTGAGTGCAGTGCTTTCACGGTTGCTTTCCTGGCGGATATAAGGGCGCATGGCCGCGAACGCCTAGCGAATCTTCTTCGGCGCGGCGAGGGGCGCTCCACATTCTCCGCAGAACTTCACAGGCACGGGATTTTCGTGGCCGCAGGCTGGGCAGAGGTAGTCCGGCCGCTGTTGTGTCTTTCGCTGCGCGCGGCGAGCCGCGATTTCACGCTCGATCAGCACGTCATTCTCCTTCAACTGTTCGGCTTCCTGGGTCGCCACCATCAGGGCAGTAGCTTCGCCGAGATAATTCGCACGCAACTCCTCGTAGTCCCCGCGGGCGATCTTTCCCGACTGAAACTCGAATTCCAAATCCTTGAGATTGTCGTAAACCACCAGGCGCCGACGCTTCAGGTCGCTCGCGACCGTCACGTCCGTCGGGAGCGCGCCGCCCGCGCTTTCCGAACTCAGCAGTGGGAAAGCGATGTAAACCACCATGCCTATTGCGACGAGAACGGCAATGCCAAGTAACATGGGATGTACACACCCAGCCCCAAAGGGGCGTAATAGCAAAGCCCAGGCCATCGGCCTGGGTCCAGGGGCCTGGCGACCTTACTCCAAGCCCTGAAAGGGCGTCACAAGAAACGCCGTCTGCCTGAGACCAATAGTACTCTTTCGCCCCTTCAGGGCCCGCATGTCGGGCAGCGGTTAGCTTTCCCACCCAGGCCGTTGGCCTGGGCTTTGCTATTACGCCCCTTTGGGGCTGGCCTGCCTACCCCAACCTTGCCGATTTCATTTCTTCTTCCACGGCTGCGAGTACTTTGGGATCCATGGGCGGGGCGGCGGGTGCGGCGCGCGCGGAAGGCTGCCCGCGCCAGCGGCGCACAATAACCACCACCCCCGCGAGACCTATCATCAACCCCACACCCGGAAGAATCCAAACCGCCAGATTGAACCCCTTGGCTGGCGGCGCCGTGAGCACGCCGACGCCATAACGCTGCGTCAAATCCTGAAGGATGAGAGTTTCACTTTTGCCTTCCGAGATTTCTTTCTGAATGAAGGCCTTCATTTCCGCCTTCGTACCACAGTCCAGGTGAGGACATTGGTTCAGCGGCGCAACGCAGCCACCGCACATGCACATGACCTGCTTCGAGACGGAATCGAGAGTCGGCTTTCCCGAGTTTTCGGCGTGCGCCGTGGAAGCAACACAAAGCGCGCCGATCAAAAGGCCGCCTGCCCACTTAGAACCCATCGTTCGCCTCGACAGCCAATTCCTGCGCCGAGCGCAACTCCGCCATCTCGCGCTCGACGCGGCTAGGCACCAGCGCCAACAGCGTGCCGAGTAGCGTCACTACACCACCAATCCACACCCACATCACTAGAGGATTCACGAAGACCTGCACGATGCCTTTGCCGGTGTCGGGATCCATCCCCGCCAGGACCACGTAAAGGTCCTCGGACAGCGTCGGATGGATGGCGACGTAACTGGTGGGTTGCTGGCTGGCCTTGTAAAAGCGCCTCTCGGGATGCATAGAGGCGAATGCCCGCCCGTTCTTGGTCACACTGAAGAGGGCCCGGGTATATTCGTAGTTGGGACTGTCGCCCGTCGTGAGCGCCTCGCAGCGCAACAGGTAATTCTTCACGCGCAGCAGGTCGCCCTCTTGCACCAAGCCCTTGGTCTCCGCCTTGAAGGCTTGGCCCGCGAACCCGATGAAGAGCAGCACGATCCCCAGGTGAACCACGTACCCACCGTAGCGGCGGGTGTTTCGCATGGTCAGGTTATAGATGGCCTGGGCGAAATTCTCACCGGCGGTTCTCATGCGAGTGCGCGCGCCCTTCCAGAATTCTCCCAAGACACAGACGGCGACAAAGGCGGAAAGAAAGAACGTCATCCACGCGTAGAGGTCGCGCACGCCTTCCACCAGCAACGCTACGCCCGCCACCAAAGCCACGATCAAGGGCAGGGTGAAGTTGCGCTTCAGGCTTTGGAAGGAGGTTTTTCGCCACGCCAGTAACGGTCCCGCTCCGGTCAGCAGCAGAAGCAGCAGTCCCATGGGGATTGCAACCTTATTGAAGAACGGCGCGCCCACCGTGACCGTCACATTCTGAACAGCCTTCGAGATCACCGGGAACAATGTTCCCCAAAAGACCGCAAACACCAGGGCCAGCAGAATCCAGTTGTTAAACAGGAAGCCGCTCTCGCGCGAAACCATGGAATCGAGCTTGTTCTCACTCTTCAGGTGGTCGAGGCGCAGGAAAAGGAGAGAGAGCGAGAAGACCAGGATGATGGCGATGAACACCGCGAAGAACGGCCCGATGCCCGATTGGGCGAAGGCGTGGACGGAAGAGACTATGCCGCTGCGTGTCAGGAAGGTGCCGAAGATGCTCAGGAAGAACGTCAGGATCACCAGCACCACGTTCCAGACTTTCATCATGCCGCGCTTTTCCTGAATCATCACGGAGTGCAGAAAAGCCGTCCCCGAGAGCCAGGGCAGCAGCGAGGCGTTCTCGACCGGGTCCCAGCCCCAGTAGCCGCCCCATCCCAGCACCGCGTAAGCCCAATTGCCGCCCAGCAGGATTCCGCAGCCGAGCAACATCCAAGGGACCATCGTCCAGCGCCGCGTGGTGCGGATCCAGTTGTCACCCAGTTGCCGCGTGATCAGCGCAGCCATGGCAAACGCGAACGGCACCACCATGCCAACGTATCCGAGATAAAGCATGGGAGGATGAATCACCATGGGGTGGTATTGCAGCAGGGGATTCAGTCCGTTGCCGTCGGGTGGCGCAAAGGCCTGCTGACCCGCCGGCGTCGCCAGCGTGAGTTCCTGGAAGGGATTCGCAACAAAGAAGACGAGGAGAGAGAAGAACGCACCGGTTCCCATCAGTACAGATACAACGTAGGGCATCAGTTGGCGGTTCTTGCGGCGGTTCAGCCAAACCACCAGGGCGCCGTAAATCGAAAGCAGCCACGTCCAGAAGAGCAGCGACCCTTCCTGCCCCGCCCACAGCGCCGCTACCTTGTAATAGGTGAGCAGGTCGCGGTTCGAATGCTCGGCCACGTAGGCATTGTGGAAGTCGTTCGTCAGGATCATGTATTCCAGCGCCACGACCGCCAGCGTGATCATGGCGAAGAAACCCAGCGTGGCGTGCTCGGCGCTGCGGGTGACGCGCAGGCTGCGGAACCGTCCACCCACAGCCCCTGCCACAACGGCAAAGGCCGCAAACGCCAGAGCGGCAATTAAACCGACGCTGCCAACTTGATTCATAGAAGCCCTGAAAGACCTACGAGTGCTTCAGCCACCATCATTCTGAGCGCAGCGAAGGTACAAGGGCGCACCGCCGTGCGCCCCTACGCCCCCGGCGCTCGCTGTAGGGACAGACCCACGTGTCTGCCCGGCCCTCCCGCATTGCGGGAGAGGGCGCACACGCGGGTGCGCCCCTACAATTGCGATGCCTACGAACTACCCATGGAAGCTACTGAACTCTTCGGACTCGCTCCCGGCGCGCCAGGAGCCGCCTGATACTTGGACGCGCACTTCGCCTGAATCTTCTCGGCGCGAAACTCGCCGCTGGCCGCGTAATTGCCGTCGATGATGGCCTGTGCGCCGTCTTTGAACGTGTCCGGCAGCGTATCCGACCCCACATAGGCGACAGGAATGGAATTCGTGTCCTGAGCCAGCCGGAAAGTGGTCTGCCCGCTGCGCTTCTGGATTGACCCTGCCGCGACCACCCCGCCGACGCGAACGTGGCGCCGCGAGGTTCGCCCCTGAGTCAGTTCATTCACCGTGACGTAGTAGGTTTTGCTCTCCTGGAAACCCGACACGGCTTCCCAGGCCACGACGGCGAGAATGATGCCGATGCCAATGCCAAATTTCCACTTCTTCCCTGGCATAGTGTCGCGCCTATTCGCTCTGCGAGACTCCGTCTCCGCAAACGTTGAATTGATGTTTCGGTACAGCCCCGAAAGGAAATTCTGCTCCCCTTTGGCTTCACAGTCAACGGGAAACAAGGAATGAAGATGACCGGCTCACCGCGGAGACGCAGAGAGAAGTGCCTGGCCTTTCGATCCTCCGCGTCTCTGCGTCTCTGCGGTGAGAAATGCTTTAGCCGTATCCGGCCACGCGGCCAGCGTGGTAATCTCTGGGCTTCCCCCACGAAAGGAGGCCTATGGCCGATACTCCCCGCGTCCCCTTGGGTCTCACGGAGATGTGGAACCTCAATAATCGCGTCAATCTGCGCCTGTTCGACGCCCTCACGGACGAGCAACTGGCGGCTGTCATCCGTCCCCGAGGGAAGACCGTCAGCAGTTACTTCGCGCATATCCACATGGCGCGATTCTACTGGCTTGAGCGTCGCGCCCGGGCTTTGGCCAAGAATCTCCCCAAAATCGCAGGTGGAGCCGCGCCGCGCGCCAAGCTGCGCCAGGCGCTGGTGAAATCGAGCGAGGCCATGGCGAGGCTGTTCTCCGATGCCGAGCGCACCGGGGAGATCAAAGGCGCCAAGCTGGGGCCCCTCGGGTTCCTTAGCTACGCTCTGGCCCACGAAGCCCACCACCGCGGCCAGATCCTCCTGCACTTGAAGATCGCCAAGTTGCCCTTGGACCGCGATTTCACCTACAGCTTGTGGTATTGGAATAAGATCTGACGCGCCGGGCGGACGCCTCGGAGTACCGCCCGGGCAAACTCACCGCATCTCACCATTGACGCGAAATCGCATTCGTCGGAATAGGGATAACACTTCTTTGCTGGGTAGCCGTTTCTTCTGCCTGTGGTCTATTCCCTGCTCCCTGTTCTCTATTCCCTATTCCCTGTTCCCTATTTCTTTAGGTCCTCCGGCGTATCCTGCAAGCGGCCGAGCATTTCGTAAACGCGCACCAGGGCTTGATCCAGCAAGCGCTCCCCGGCGCCTACTTCCACCTGGGTTGAGGTACTAGCGGCACCATAGCCGCCTCGGGTGGCGGCGAGGATCGTGGGGAAATATCCGAAGTCACCGTTCGAGTAGCCCATGAAGAAGGCGTCGGGCACGGGGCAGCGATTACGCCAGTCAACCTGGAAGTCCACAAATGGCTCGCCAGGCATCGTCATGAACGCAATGCGCTTGTTAATGAGCAGTGTCCCGACGGGCAAGCGCATGGGGTCCGTGTGATGCCGGTCGAAGTCAGCCAGAGCTTCGGGCCCCCAGGAACTCAGCAGCGCGGCACGCCACTTGTCGAGATTCCAGCGCAGGTGAGCATCCACGAGGTCTTCAGCGAATTGCAGGCTGGCGTCGCTTTCGGGCTTGGTCACGATGGCCTTGGCGACGCGCGCGGCTTCCTCGCCAATGCGGTTGCCGGTCCAGTCGCGCCGTCCGACGGCATCTTGCGGAAGAGGCGTAACCGCATAGAAGGGATTGATGTCTCCATCTCCCCCTTGCAGGAAGAAACACAGCGGGGCATGACCCGCACTGCCCGTTGCGAAGGCACGCTCCACGCTCGAGTCCATCACACCCGGCCAATCGGCAGAGTATTGCAGGTTGTCGGGACCAAAAATGACCGGATGGCAGGCGTAGTTCACCAGGACGGCCAGCGGCGCGCCCGAGGCGTCGTCGATCCGCAGGATGGAAACGGTGGGATCAACCGGAGCCGTCGGGATCATCGTGGTGTTGATCATGAACCAGCCGAAGCGGCCATCGGGTTGCTCGCGCAACCGGTTATGGCCGATGTAAGCCACTCCGTAACCGGTGCCAATCCGAGCGTCGACCGCGTTCTGGTGGGCGTCCGCAATGGCTTTCGAAATCTTCTCCAGGACGGGCGTTTCCCAGTCAGGACCTTTGAGCGGTGGGTAGTCGTCGGTAATCTCAGGGCCCGAGTGTGTATGAATAGCCGCGGCCACAACGTAGGAGATGCCACTGGAATTCCGGGCATTGGCTCGGAGGCGCTCGATCCAGGCAGGTGCAAAGGGACGGCCCAGGTCGCACACCACCAGCGCTACGCGTTGGTCGCCGGCCTCCAGCACCAGGACCCGCGCGTAAAGCGGGTCCAGAATGCGTGTCGCCCCATCTTTCCGGCCTCCGTACCCGTACATCGTCAGGCCCAGGGGCGGGGTAATATCCACTTTGGCCACCCCCGCTTTCAGACTAGCCGCAAGGCCAAGATGTGGAAACATCCAGATAGATATACACAAGATAACGACGATTCGAATGAGCTTGCGCATTGCGCCTCCAGAAAATTCCGCAAAAAAGCTGTGACGACGAACTCTAACAGCACGCGGGCCGCGGTTCAAGGTTTTCCACGGTTCGGTGAGGGTTCAGTTGTAGCGGCGCCCTGTGAGCGCCGGACAGCGGTCATAGACCGCCGCTACAGGTACCGGCCAGGCACGTGACCCGCGGCTGTCCACAGGATTGCACGAATAGAGACTCCAGACGACGTCCGGCAAGACCATGAGCGACGGTCCGGCACTGGCGGGAACGATATCTGCGAGTCTCCCGGCCCCTTCACGGCTTTTCCAGTTCCGCAAGGCTGCCGGCAGGAATTTGGAAGGACGGGGACCGCAGCACGGTGCGCTGGTAGGTCTTCGGCTTGTCGCCCGGCGTGTACAGAATACCAATCGCGTTGGGATGGCTCCCAAGGTAACGGCGCGACTTCTCCACTCCTCCCACGAAAAAGACCTTGGTGAGGACTTCGCTCTCCGCCCCAGTGGGAACGGCCGCGACCGTCGAGAGCATGTTCTCGACCGGCCAACCCGTGTGCGGGTCCATGATATGGCAATAGGTCTTGCCGGCGATCGTGAAGAACTTCTCGTAGCTGCCCGAGGTCGAGAGTGCAAAGTTCCGCAGATAAAGGACGTCAGCAGGCTTTCCGGCCTCAAAAGGATCACGCACAGTGACTTTCCATCCTCGCTCACCCGGAGGAGCACCCAACGCGTAGATGCTGCTGGTCCCACTGGAAATCAGCGCGGCCGAGACACCGTCCGCGCACAGGATTTCCGCGGCCTGGTCCACGGCGTAGCCCTTGGCGATTCCACCCAGGTCGATTTCCATCCCGCTGGTATCGAAACGGATAGTCCGATGCTCGCTGTCGAGGTGCACGTGCTGATAGCCGACGTGTTTGAGGACCTCCGAGATCTCCGCGCGGCTCGGCAGGCGGCCCTGACCGCGGAAGAATCCCCAATGCTTCATCAAGGGTCCCACGGTAACGTCGAAGTCGCCGCCGGAATCCCGGGCCCCACGGAAGGCATACTGGAGGAGTGCGAACAACCGGGGTTCGACGAGGACATCTTGCTCCGCGGCGTCGCGGTTGATGCCGGAAAGCTCGCTCTGCGGCTGATAGTTGCTCATCTCGGAATCCAGCCGGTCAATCTCTTCGAAGACTTCCGTCGCGACTTCGGAAAGGAAGGCCTGGTCACGTCCGTAGGCTACCAGGGTGAAGACGGTCCCCATGGCTTGATGGGAAGCCTCGTAGCGAACCTCGGCCACGCCCGCGCGGGGGAGCAATAGCCCCGCGGCAAGCACGACAAGAAACACAAACTCCAGCTTGGGGAATCGGCGTTGAAGGGTTACTCGCAAATGGGTACCCACTGTCGGGAAGGGACCTCGTCCTGGGTTTGCAGCCTTGAAAAAAATCTCACCACAGAGTTCACGGCTGAGAGCAAGGAACCGTCGCCAGGAAGCCGGCCGTATCTTCTCAGTCGCCGGGAGCGAAGGCTCCTATCTCGGTGCACTCTGTGGTGAGCATTGTCGTTCGGGGCAGCAGTATGATCTGCTTACCCGTTCTCTTCTGTGCCGGTCGCGGAATCGGCGCGCGTACCGGCCTTCTTTTTCGGTTTCTGCGGCTCCTTGCCCGGCCAGTAAACCCGCTGCCCGGTCTCTACCGCGCGGTTCCCGTAAATCACCGCCCGTGCGTCGGCCGCACCGATTTCGAATGGAGCTATCACCGGCTTCCCGTCGCGCACGCTCATCAGGAAGTTGTACATCTCACTCCACCAGGGATCATGCGGCTCCTCGTAGGTGTACATTCCCTTTGAGGCCAGCCAGTGCTTGGCGTAGCGCACCTCGCGATCGATGAAACCAAGCTCCTGAAGCTGCCCGGACTCAGGGAAAATGGGAATTCCTTGCTGGGCGGAGGTGTTCGCCACGGTCGCCCCAGCCCACCAGTTTTCCTTGCCGTTGCCACTGGTGACTTTGTTCACCGGCTCGCGGAAATACATGCCCTTTCCGACGGTGATGATGATGCTTCCCCGGTCGCCCAGGATCTGTTCGTCGAAATCGAAGTGTTGGTTAAAGAGGATACCGCTCCACTCCATTTTCCGCCCGTCGGGATACTCATAGACAGCCGCAATGTTGTCACAAACTTCCCGCCCGTCTTTCCAGTAATCGATTCCGCCCGTAGCGATCACCGAGAGCGGTTCCGCGCCGAAGGCCCAGTTGGCGATATCGACCTGGTGGGAGGCGAGTTCCGCAAACATCCCACCGGAGTACTCCTTATACATGCGCCAATTCAGCAGCCGCTCGAACTTGGGGTCCGGCACCGGGCGGCGCCAGTCGCTGTTGCGGTGCCACTGGGCGCGCACGTACATGATCTTGCCGAGGGCTCCCTTTTTGATCATCTCCATGGCAAGTTGATAGAGCAGGCTCGAGCGCCGCTGCAGGCCGACCTGCAGCACCTGATTGGGATGCTCGGCGGAGACCTTGCGAATCTGTTCGCCTTCCTCTTCCTTGAAGTACATCGTCTTCTCAACAAAGACGTGCTTACCGGCGTTCAAGGCGTCGATCACCATCTGAGCGTGCAGGTACAGGGGCGTGGCGATAAGGACGGCGTCCATATCCTTCCGCTCCAACATCTTGTGGTAATCCTCGTAGGTCTCGGGGTTCGACCCAATCGTCTCAACTCCTTTTTTGAGGTTGGGAGGGTAGATGTCGCACGTGGCAATGCAGCGCCCTTCGGGAATCGTCGCCAGGAACTTGAGCAACGTACAGCCCTCCGTGCCGGTCCCGATGATTCCGTATCGCACGGGGTTCGAGTTCGCACCGGAGAGGATTGCGGGAGCACCGAGGGTCGGCAAGGTGCTCACGGCCGCGACAGCGGCAGCGGTCTTCAAAAAGTCACGTCGGGTAACGTCTTGCTCATTCTCCATAAATCCAAAAACTCCTTATGAAACCCGCTGCCATCAGCGGATTCTCGTCAGATTTCGTCTACAATGAATGATAGCATTTCGCGCGCCAAATTTGCTCTCGCTAAAACGGAAAGCCCTCCTGCAAAGCTCTCATGGCAGTGGCGTTTCATATTGCAAAACACAACTTGAAACGCTATGCGCATACTACTACAGTTTGACTGCGGTCAACGAGAAAAGGTGGCCCGGAGCAGAAGCCCGCGGACACAACTGCGTTGACCGTGATGTTGTGACGCGGGCGCGCCCTGTTGAAGCCTTCCCATGCACGCGGAGTCAAGTGAGTTTCTTGCCCCGTCCGCCGGAGCCTGTCATAATCACTGGATAATAAGACGGTGCTGACATGATTCGATTACAAGTCTTCTTGTCTCACATCTAGCCCTCACCCTGCCAACAATCAATCCCTGCTAGGTAAGAAGCTCTCACGGTCAGGATTGTCCAGGGCGCGATGACTACATCATCGAGTACGACAAAGTGTTAGTCCGTACGTGCGGGGGCCGGATTGCGTGGGACACAGAGCTTCCGAGCTGCGCGCACGGCGTCCTGGGCCAAAAGAGCGAGCAGGAGGGGGCCGGTCACGACGACGTTGCGGTTATAGGCGAGCGCCTGCGCGAAGTGGCCGTGGAAGAACGCAGCCAGGGCCCTCGTACTTCCGCAGGCGGGGCAGGCCGTGAGATGAAAGAGGTGCTTCCACAGGCAGAGATCGGGCCCTTGGGCCAAAACTTCCGGCGGGATGAGTGCGAAGAAAGCCAGGGCGGCCGAAAGGGCCGCCGCTCGCGTTATGCCTTTTGAGAAAAGCGCCATAACCCTATTCCTGGCCGCTGGAAGACGTACTTGTCGTGCCGGGTGTCCCGCCGGTGTGCGCCCCACGGCAGCATACGCGATGTCCACCGCATCGTGCGGGCGCACGGTCGTGCGCCCCTACAACGGACTCACGGTGGCATCAAAGACGCCGAGGCGACACAGCTCGGCGGATATCAACAATCCGTTACATCCTCAGGGGCCGGCCCTGCGCGTCCGGCAGCTTGCCGATGGCAATCAGAATTGCGTCGACCAAACTCCAGATCCCACAACCGCCCCCAGTGCACAACTTCAAAATACCCAGCCCGGTATAACCGAGATAGAAGCGATCGATACCCAGGAAACCCAGAAACATCGAAAGCAGCAAGGCAGAGGACCAGTCCTTATCGCCGGGTTCGACAGGCGGAGTGAAGCGCAGGGGCCGCCCTTGCGCGTCCGGCAACTTCTTGAGCACAACCAGCAAGAGATCGATAAGTGCCCAGATGCCGCACCCACCCAAGGTGACCAGCTTCAGGACGCCCAAGCCCGTGTAGCCCAGATAGAAGCGGTCAACGCCAAAGATGCCGAGGAACCAGGAGAACAGAGTCGCCGTGATCAGGTCCTTTTCGCCCGGCGTGGCGAGGCGGGCTCCGCACTTGGTGCAGACTTGCGCATAAGGCATTGTTTCCTGCCCGCACGCCGGGCAGTAACGAGTCCCTTGCCGCGGGCGTTGACCACAGTTGACGCAGAACTCCGCGGTGTCGGTAAGCTCACGAGCACAATTCCGGCAATACATGAAAGACCTCCGCAGGGAATTATCGGGGGCAGCAGCGTGTCCTTTATAGTGCCCCGCCCGCCAAATGTAAATGCGATTTCTTTGTGGAAGCTGGCAGTTCGCAGGATTCCCTGCCCGCCAGAACCGCAGAATCCACGGTGTTTATGATAGAAGAGGGGGTTACGCTAAGGGTTTTCCCCTCCCACCGCGCATGGACAGTGTATACTTTTTGTTTGGGCTTCTAGAACATCCGAATACGAGTTCGCGGTTCCTGCCGCGCGGTGGCGTCGTATCGACGCGCTGACCGGCGGAGGAGCCTTCCGCAAGTGGTAACCCACCCTGAGAGGAGAAACGGAATGGAACGCTGGGTTCGAGTTGCAGTCTTGGCAGGCACCGTCGTTGTCGTGGGACGGCACGGTCGATTGCTGGCGGCCGGTGCCGCAAGTGATCCGGCACCAAGCAAGTCTGTAGTGTTCTCAGACTACCGGGGCGAGCGGCCCGGAACCGTTCACAGGATCACGGTGGCCGATCTGCCTGCCCCCTACGCCAGCAAGTCGGTGGATGCGGGTTCCAAAACCGTAGCTCGTCCAGCGAATGCTTGGCCCGAGGCGCCCGCGGGCTTCAAAGTCGAGCAATTCGCCCAGGGGCTTGAGAATCCCCGCTTGGTTCGCACCGCACCCAACGGTGACGTCTTCGTGGCGGAGAGCGAACCCGGCCGCATCAAGGTGTTTCACGGCCTCACGCCGGACGGCAAGGCTGCCAGCGTGCACGTCTTCGCCTCCGGCCTGACGCTGCCCTTTGGCATCGCCTTCTATCCACCCGGGCCGGATCCCAAGTTTGTTTATGTGGGGAACACGGATTCGGTCGTGCGCTTTCCTTACGAGAATGGGGACCTGGAAGCGCGAGGCACCCGCGAAGTGATTATGCCGAATCTGCCCGGTTTCGGACGCCTGCGCGGCGGCGGGCATTGGACGCGCGACATCGCTTTTTCTCCGGACGGCAAGCGCATGTTCGTGTCGGTGGGCTCGCGCTCGAACGTCGATGACACGGACAACAACTCGGTGGAGTTCCATCGCGCCAACATCCTGGTCGCCAACCCCGATGGGAGCAACCTCCAGGTCTATGCCTGGGGAATCCGCAACCCTGTGGGCCTCGCCATCCATCCCACGACGGGCGAACTGTGGACTTCCGTCAACGAGCGCGACCTGCTGGGCGATAACCTTCCACCGGACTACATCACCCACGTCCAAGAGGGAGGCTTCTACGGCTGGCCGTGGTATTACACCGGCTCGCATCAGGATCCGCGCCACGAGGGCAAGCACCCCGAACTGCGCGACAAGGTGATTGTTCCGGATGTGTTGCTGCAACCCCACAACGCTTCGCTGGAGATGACCTTCTATGAAGGTAAGCAGTTCCCCCCGGAGTACCACGGCGACGCCTTCGCAGCCGAGCATGGTTCATGGAACCGCGCCGTGCGCACGGGCTACGAGGTGATTCGCGTGCCCATCAAGAACGGCCGAGCTACGGGTGAGTACGAGGACTTCCTCACCGGCTTCGTTACCTCCGACGGCGACGTGTGGGGACGTCCGGTCGGAGTCGCGGCCATCGCGGACGGCTCCCTCGTGGTCACGGACGACGTCGGCAACTGTATCTGGCGGGTGAGTTACACAGGGACTTCCCATTAGGTCGGAGCAGGTGTTGTACGGGATCTGTCGGCGTCGCGACCGGTGGCAATGTTACCAGCGCGCGGGGCGATCGGTAATCAGGTCAGGGTGCTCCTGACGAAAGCTCTCGGCGATGTGGCACGACCAACAAACGGGCTTGTATTTCTCGAAAACCTCCGGAAGCTTCTCCGGCGGCACGTCCCGCCAGATCGCCGTTTTCTGATCAGGGGCTAGCAGGGCGGGAGCGTGTCCGGTCCACTCCTCCGCTTTGTCGAGCGGTTTGTGGCAATAGACGCAGGTTTTGCCGCGGTACCACGCCTGCACGATATTGCGCACCAGGCAGCCCTGGCCAAGGTTTTCAACCTCTTGCAGACAATCCTGGGCGCAGTCTGCCTTTTCCGGCCAACGCGAGCAATGCCGCAGCCGGGGGTGGCTTTCACCCCAAATGGCCACAAAACCCGCGCCTTTGGCATCCAGTTCGACCGCCGCCGGGCAATGGGTTTCTGGGCAGGTTACGAGGCGCTTTCCCCGCGCCCGCCAATAAGCTCGTATCCCCTTCACAGAAGCCAATATGATGACGAGCACCGCCAAGCCGGCAAGCGACAGAATGAGAATGAGAGAGACCGAGCCCATACACGTCTCCTTTGTCCCCCAACTTGCTTGAGCAAATCCTGGCCCAAAAGGGCTGCGTGCTCCCAAAGATATGCCCTCAGACAGGCTGCTTCCCTGCTAAAATACCCCCTGCGAAATTTCAATTACTGAAAGGAGCCGTTCCATGGCAAGTCGACGTACTTTTATCAAGCAAGCCCTGAGCGGGTCGGCTGCTCTGGCAGCCTACGGGTTGTTCCCCGCCGGCCGCGTATTGGGTGCGAATGATCGCATTCGAATCGGCCTGATTGGCGGAGGTGGCCGCGGCCAAGAGATTTTTAAGGCAGCCCTGCAATGCCCGAACGTCGAGGGTGTCGCCGTAGCCGACATCTATACCCGGCGTCTCGACGAGGTCAAGGCTATTGTACCAGGAATCAAAACATATGGCGATTTCCGTCGATTGCTCGACGACAAGGACGTGGACGCCGTGCTTATCGCCACACCGCAGCACCAGCACGCTCTGAACTTCGTGCCTGCAATTCAAGCCGGCAAGGATGTGTACCAGGAAAAGACCATGGCCTTCAACCCCGACCATGCGAAGCGCATGCGCAAGGCGCTGGAGGGTTCGAAGAGCATCGTGCAGGTGGGCATTCAATCCACGAGCGGACCCGCCGTAGAACGGGTGCGCGAGTACCTCAACCCTGAGAAGATGGGCGTGATTACGCAACTTCACACCCACCACTACCGCAATGCTCCTTATGGCGGTTGGAAGCGCAAGCTCCCCGCCGATTGCGATCCGCAGCATGTCGATTGGAAGGCGTTCCAGGGCGAGGCAAAGGAATATCCCTTCACTCCAAACCGTGTCATCAACTGGCGCTTTTACTGGGATTACTCAGGCGGGAACGTCTTTGAGAATATGGTCCACCAAGTGGGCTTCTGGTACAAGCTTCTCGACCTCAAGATTCCGCATCAGGTCATGATGAGCGGCGCGAATTACCTTTCACCCGACATGCAGTTGCCCGACACCATGGACGTCGCGATGAACCAGCCGGAGAAGATGTTGTTCAACTGGAACTCCATGTTCGGCAACAACCTGTTCGGCGAGGGCGACGACGAAGCGCTGGGCAACAAGGGAACCATCTTCCGCGACGAGAACGAGAACGTACGCTATGCGCCGCAGGGAGAGTCCTCGGGGTCCGGGCAAAACGCTCCCACGGCCGTTAAAGCAGCGGATATTGTGGGCGGCGGAGATATGACCGTAACTCACATGCAGAACTTCTTCGACTGCGTACGCAGCCGCAAGGAGCCCAACTGCCCCTTCGATCTGGGCTTCCGCTCGGCGGTGGCTTGCCAGATGGCCATCACGTCTTACCGCAAGGGCCGTCCGGTGCGCTGGGACACGACGCGCGAAGAGATCGTGTAGCGCGCCGAGCAAGGCGAAAGGGCGCGCGCGTGGGTGCGCCGGGGTTACTTCTCCGTAGGGGCAGACGCGCGTGTGTCTGCCCCACTCCCTCCTCTTCGGAGTCTGCATGGCAACCGCAAATTGTAGTGGCGGTCTATAACCGCCGTCGCCTCGGCGCTCATAGAGCGCCGCCACCGCCGCCACCGGCCCGCCGTCACACAGACTCCTCGCGAAAGGAGTCGCTGAGCGACGCCAACCGGGTGAGCCGGTCTCCGTAAGTCATCCCACCTTGCGGCGTTCCATGGTTGGCAAGTCCCCGCAGCAAGCCCGCACGGTTCTTCACATTTGAGACTAGCCCGGATTTCTCACCCGTTTTGGGAAGGGCGGGACTTTAGCCCCGCCGTTGGGACGCTCCCGGGAGATTCCCCTGGTTCCGCGCCACGAGCAGCTTGCGATTGCAAGCACTCGTGGCGCGGAACACAAAAAGGGTAGGGGCCGCGATAGCGGCAGGGCTGAAGCCCTGCCCTTCCACTAACGTCCA
>Ga0335069_10004941_pt1 | contig 19640 bp, 17 predicted proteins | sample Lox_Sample_11_FD_206714 | JGI IMG/M metagenome (GOLD analysis project Ga0335069, IMG submission 206714) | Soil microbial communities from Loxahatchee National Wildlife Refuge, Florida, United States - Lox_Sample_1.1 | ecosystem: Environmental > Terrestrial > Soil > Wetlands | place: USA... | reverse complement strand
GGGATGGCGCTGCACCCAGTCCTGGCCGATCGGATGCATACCGTGCGGACCGCCGTTGATGGTGTTCGGCGTCGACGGATGACAAGCCGAACACTCGGCAAGCACGCCGACATGTCCTTGGTGCGCGATGCTCTGGATATTGTCGTTGGCGTGCGAGCTGGGAAACTCCGCGTGCGTTGGGCCGTGACACGCTTCGCACTTGAGGCCCCCGTGTCCGCTCGAAAACCGATAGAGCGAGTGACCGGCGTCGGGCGTGTCACGATCGGTCGCGAAGGTTTGATCGACGGCGACGCGCGGTTGGTTGTTGGTGTCGAAGGCCGAGAGGTAGCGAATCTGCCCGTTGTTGTTGACCGCGGTGCCGGTGTGACAGCTCTGGCACACCGGTTCATCGAGCCAGCCGTCGCGCGTCGTCGCCGCGACGTCCAGCATCGAGCCGTGACAACTCTGACATTGAATCGCGCGGGTGCCGTCCGCCGCGACGGCGTTGCCCATGACGCCGCGCAGGCATCGCGTGACTGCGCCCGGATGACAGCGGTAACACGCCGAGCGATTGGTGCTGTCGTTGAGGAGCGTGCCGGTGGCCGGATCGACCGTCGACGCCATGCGCCGATGGATGGCCTGCGTCAGCGGCTCGATGCCGGGCAGTCCGGTGCCGGGCAGCGCGTTGGACGCGTGGCAGCGGGCGCACAGAATCGGCGTGGCATCGGCGGTCGCGGTCGCGAACAGCCCCGACGCATTGTATCCCGCCATCGTGAGCGCCTGCTGAAATGCGGGTGTGCCGCCCTCGCGATCATCGTGCAGCCGCAAAATGTTGAGCCGCATATCGCGCTGCGGATCGGGATCGTTGACCCAGCCGGCGACCGGCTGCGCCCTCGGGCTGCTGCCCGAGGCGTGGCAACTGCGACAGTCCATCTCGTCGGAGACCGGCAGCACCACGTCGGTGCTGGCGAGCGCGGTGCCGTTGGCGTCGCGGGCGATCAGCCGCATCAGCGGATACGACTGGCGATTGCCGGCATCGTCGCGCGGCGTGATCGGGATGCCGTCCGCCACGAACCACCCCGCGGCGGCATCCAACAGCATCGCCTGCGGCTGATTGGTCGATCCGGGCATCGCGCTGCCGGCCAGTCCAACGTCCGGAGCCGGCGCGATGCCGAAGAGCGGTTCGACGAATTGCCAGAAGTTGGTCTTGCCGATGGACGAGGTGTTGATCGATCCCTCGGGATCGGCGATCGCCTGGTAGGTTACGGTGATCGCTCCGGGGTCGCGTACCAACCGACCTTGCGGATCGACGAGCTGGGCGTTGACGGTGTTGTACGGGGGCAGCAACGCGAACACCGAATAGTCGGCGTCCATGCAATGCATACCGAGATTGTTCCAGCCGATCACGGTGTAGCCGGCGGCGTGGCCGATGGTCGGCAACACGACGAAAGCGATTGTCAGCAGCCAGGCGAACCGATGCTCAGGCCCCAGATGACGAGTGCTCAGTCTTTGATTGCAAGCAGCAGCGGTCGCGTGGCCGCGGCGATTCTCTTCTCGAACGTGCATCGACAACACTCCCGGCGCACAGCAGCGCCGACACCACGAGGGATGCACTGTGTCGGTGGAATGCTGCACCAACCAAGCGGTCGGTGGATGGGCGGGTCAGCGCTTGCGGAGCAGGAAGGCGATGTTGTCGTTGAACAAACCACGCGCGGCGCCGGTGCGGCCGTCGAGACCGACGGCGACGTAGTCCTGGATCGGCGTCAGCGTACCCTCCGAATGCGGGTAATCGCTGCAGCACATCAGCAGATCGGTTCCGCCGAGTTGCTGCACGATCGCTGCGGGCGATTCGTACGCGAACGAGGAGACGCGAACCTGGCGGCGGAAGTAGTCGCTTGGCGACAGCGGCAACGTCGGCAACGCCGAACCCCCGTTGATCTGGCGGGTGAACGCCGTCGCGCCGTCGAGCATCATCAGATACATCGGCACCCACATCGCCGACAGCTCGACGATGCCGATGCGCAGGTCGGAAAACCGCTCGAGCGTGCCGTTGAGGATGAGATCGCTGCAGGCGAGCGCCGCGGGGATGTAGAGAAAGACGGCTTCGAGCGCCGGCACGAACGCATTGCGATCGTCGGTGTACCAGGCGTCGGCAAAGACGCGCGGCTGCTCGGCGACATGGAAGACGGGCGTGATCCCAGCGTCGCAGAACGCCGACCACGACGGATCGTGGTCGCGGTGCGACAGTGGACGGCCGTCAACCAGCGCCGGCGCGATCATCGCCAGCCGCACTCCGGCGCGCCCGAGATCGCGGAGCTGCGCGCGCAGCCAGTCCGGATCGCGCAGGCTGAGATGCGCCACCGGATGCAATCGGCCGCTGCCCTCCTGCGCCACGGTGACGCACCAGCGGTTCCACGCCGCCATGTTGGCGAGCAGCGCCGGCAGCGACTGGTGCAAGGTGCGCTCCCACAGCAGCCCGTAATTCGGAAACAGCACGCCCTCGTCGACGGCGAGTTCGGCGAGCTTGGCGAGACGCGCCCGCGGCTCCCAGTAGTCGCGCGGCAGCAGCGCATCGTAGGATTCGAGCGGCGGCGCACCGTCACGCGCCCGGCGATGCCGCTCGCCGACGTCGGCGGAGCGGCCGGGCACTTGGATCTCCGCGATGCCGATATCGAGGGTGCGCCAGCGCAGTCGCGGGGTGCCGGTCGCATCGTCTTCGATCCGAAGCGCCTCATCGCGCATGGCGGGATCGATATGCTCGCGCCACAGCGAACGCGATTCGTACAAATGTTGATCGGAGTCGATGATGGTCATCGCGTGCTTCGCGTCTTGGCTATAGGGCGCCCACGCCACGGCGGTCAAGAACTGGTGGAGAAGAAGCGGCCTGAGCGCAACGATACACGCCACCTCCTAGCGCGGTGGCATCAAGCCGGAGTATGCGTAATCGCGTTGAAAGGGAGGGCGCATGAAGTTCGCCATGAACGGGGTTGGAACCGGCTCGACCGCGCGACCGGCAGCATTGCAGCAGGTGGTGCAGAAGGCCGAGGCACTGGGCTTCGAATCGATCTGGATTCCCGAGCATTTGGTGATCCCGGTGGATATGCGAACCCCGTATCCGTACTCGCCCGACGGCAAGTTCCCCGGCGGCCCGAGCGTGGCCTTGCACGATCCCATGGTGGCGCTGGCGTTCGTCGCCGGTTGCACCACGCGCATCAAATTGGGCACCGGCGTGTTCGTCCTGCCGCTGCGCAATCCCCTAGCGACGGCGAAGGCCGTCGCGACCCTCGATGTGCTTTCGAACGGACGCCTGCTGTTCGGGATCGGCATCGGCTGGCTGGAGGAGGAATTCAACGCGGTGGGCGTACCGTTCAAAGACCGCGCGGCACGCACGCGCGAGTTCGTCCGGATGATGAAGGCGCTGTGGAGCGAAGAGACGCCGGAGTTCTCCGGGCGCTTCCAGAGCTTTCCGCGGCTGGGTTTCAATCCCAAGCCGGTGCAGAAGCCGCACCCGCCGCTGATTGTTGGCGGCGAGACCCGCGTCGCGCTCAAGCGGGCGGCCGAGATCGGTGACGGTTGGTACGGATCACGATTCACGCCCGATCAACTCACGCCGGTGATCGCGCAACTGCGCGCGTTCGCCGAGGCGGCCGGCCGCGACTTCTCTCACTTCGAGATCACCTGCGGCATCGGCGGCGACTTGCCTTTCAACCTCGACACCGTGCGCCGTTTCGAGGACGTCGGTGTTCACCGTCTGATGGCTTTCGCGCCCGGTTTCGTCCCGCGGGCGAAGTTCGAGACGCATCTGTTTCCGCACATGGAGCGGTTCGCTGAAGAGGTCATCGCGAAGGTGTGATCAGCGCTGGACAAGTGGGGCACCACCCGGTCTAGAATCGGCACATGACGACCGGACGACTATATTCCTGCGACGATCATCTCGACCTGTGGAACTTGCCGCGCGATCTGTGGGGCGAGCGCCTGCCGGCCAACCTGCGCGAACGCGGCCCGCGCGTGGTCGAGCAAGGCGGCAGCGCATGGTGGACCTGCGACAATACGGTGATGGGGCCCTTCGGAACCAAGCTGATGGGAAACTACAGCGCGATCAGCCGCGCCGGCATCGAGGATGACGGGTTGCGGGCGGCGAATCCGACCTTGCGCTTGCAAGACATGGATCGCGACGGCGTCTACGCCTCGGTGATCTACGGGCCGAATCTGTTCGGTCTACCGATCGAGGATCCCGTGCTGAAAGCCGCGACGCTGGCGGCCTACAACGACTGGGCGCTGGAATTCAATCGCGCGGCGCCCGAACGTCTGTGTGTGCTGCCCGTGTTGCCGACGTCGTCGCCCGACGTGTCCACGGCCGAACTCCAACGCGTTGCGAGGCTTGGCCATCGCGGCGCCATCATCAGCCCGTTCGAGTTTCGCTGCACCGACGCCGAATGGGACCGCTTCTGGTCGGTCGCCGAGGAGACCGGCCTGCCGCTGAGCTTTCACATCGGCAAAGGCACCTCGCAGGTGCGAGTGGTGCCGCGCAGTTGGGAACTCGCGGCGTTCTCCGCAGTCGGCCCGATCCAACTCGACGAGCCGCTGGCAATGATGATTTTCTCCGGCGTGCTCGAACGCCATCCGAAACTGCGACTGGTGCTGGCGGAATCGGGCATCGGCTGGCTGCCGTATTTCGTTCGCCGCATGGACGAAGTCGCGAAGAAACACGTGCCGAACGCGCAAGACTACCGACTGAAAGCGAAGCCGAGCGAAATCTTTCATCAGCAAGTCTACGCGACGTTCGAGGAAGAGCCGCTCGGACCGCAACTGATTCCATTGCTGGGCGCGGACAACTTCATGTGGGCGTCCGACTACCCGCATCCGGACAGCACCTTCCCGCACTCGCGCGAAGCGGTCGCCGAAGCGTTTGCCGGACTCGATGCCGCGATCGTGGAGAAGGTCACCGCGACCAACTGCGCGCGGCTGTATCGGTTCGCGTGAGTCCCATGACACCAGTCATCATCGAAGCGGCGATCAACGGTGCCACCCCCAAGGCGCGCAACCCGCACGTGCCGACGGCTCCGGCGGAAATCGCCGCCGAGGCGTTGCGATGTTTCGGCGCCGGTGCCGCGATCGTTCACAATCACATCGACGACTTCTCGATTGCCGGCGCCGAGGCCGCGCAGCGGTACCTCGCCGGCTGGCGGCCGGTGATGCGCGAGCGACCCGACGCGATCCTGTACTGCACGGTCGCGGTCGGCGGATCGGTCGATGCGCGGTTTGCGCACGTGCCGCCGCTCGCGCAATCGGGCTTGATGAAGATGGGGGTGCTCGATCCCGGCAGCGTCAATCTCGGCGCCGCCGGCGACGACGGACTGCCCGGCCCGGTGGAGTTCGTCTACGCCAACGGCTACGGCGACATCCGCTACGTGGTGAACCAACTCGCCGAGTGCCGACTCGGCCCGAGCATTTCGATCTTCGAACCCGGTTTCTTGCGCACCGCACTGGTCTATCACCGCGCCGGCAAACTGCCGCGCGGCGCGTTCGTCAAATTCTACTTCGGCGGCGATCAAGGTTATCTCGGCGGCAGGGCCACCGGGGTGACCTTCGGTTTGCCACCGACGGTGAAAGCGTTGGACGCCTATCTCGAAATGATGGACGGCTGTGATCTGCCTTGGGCGGTGGCCGTCATCGGCGGCGACGTGGTCGAGTCGGGCATCGCCCGCGCGGCACTCGAACGCGGCGGCCACGTCCGCGTCGGGCTCGAAGACTACGCCGGGCCGCGCACGGCGACCAACCTGGAACTGGTGGAGGAAGTCGCAGCGCTCTGCCGCCGGGTCGGCCGCGAGGTGGCGACATCCGCGGAGGCCTCGCGTCTACTCGACTTGCCGCGTTGAGCGGGTTCGCGGGCTAAAACCACATTTGGCTGGGTCTGCAAAGAGCGCAGGCTTCAGCCTGCGCGCCTGCGCCTACAGCAGATCGGATCAAGAACCGGAATGACGAGCACGAAGTTGATTGCCATTTTGGTTCGGCAAACTCCCGCGCAAACCCGCGCGATGGATGGGCACGTGTGCCGGCTTCTGGTAGAAGAGAGCCGAGTTCGCAGTCGTGGAGGTGGCCCGTGCAAGTCACAGCCTGGATGAAACGCAAAGTACACACGGTGAAGCCGCTGGATTCGATCCAGCACGCGCGTGAGTTGATGGAAGCCCAGCGCGTCAACCAGCTCCCAGTGGTCGCGGGGGGACGCTTGGTCGGCATCATCACCGATCGCGATCTGCGTGATGCGTTTCCGTCGGTGTTCGACGCGGCGCGCGAAGATCGCCGGCACGAACACGTCGGGACCGACCCGACTCGCATTCCGGTCGAGACGGTGATGACGCAACAGACGTTGACGGCCGGCTCGAAGGACTCGATCGTCGAGACCGCGCGCCTGATGCGGCGCGAGCGCATCGGCGCGCTCCCGGTCGTCGACGACGGGCACTTGGTCGGCATCATCACCCGCAGCGACATTCTTGATGCCTTCATGCAGCTCGTCGAAGCGCGCGGCGGCTGAACCGCCGCGCTGACGCTGCAGTCGATCCTATTCGCCAACTCGCACCACGATTTTCTGCTCCGGACCAAGGTTGCCCGCCTGGTCGCGGACACGCGCCGCCACGATCGTGTCGCCCACCGGGAACGCCCACGCTTTGGCAATCGGAATGCAGAACTGCACCTGAGACGTGCTATCGACGGTAGCGAATCCTTGGACCGACCCGACGCCCGTAGGAACTCCAAGCTTGCGCGTGCACACCGTCGGTTGCCGTCCATAGGCGCGGCAACCGAGATCGTTGATCGCCGCCGCAGCAGCATCGGACTGGAAGTCGAGCGTGGGAATCGCGGGAACGCCTCCCGAGTGGCCGTCGTCCTCGCACACGTCCGCGATTCCATCGCCGAGGGGACGAGATACCAACACTTGCAGATCCGGCAGCTGCCCCGTTTCAGAGTAGGTGCTGGTCGCAACCGGACTGTCGCTCTGACCGCGACGCGCTTCGACGATGAGCGTCATCCCTTGGCCGAATAGGTGCACGTAGATCGGCCGGCCCATCGCATCGGTCGAGTCAGCCGCCAGCGGTCGATCGTCAGCCGTGGCGATGCCGAAGTGAGTGATCTCCGGGCCGACGCTTTGCGGGCTACGCGTCGGCGTCGCCGTCGGTACTGGCGTCACCTCGGGAGTCGGCGGCGATTGCGGATCGGGGCACCCGTTGAGCGCGCTATCGACCGCCGCGACCAATTCGTCCACAGTCACCTTCGCGTCGCCGTCTCGATCGGCGGGCGGACATGCATCCGGCGAGGTATTTCCTAATCCGATGTTGACCGCGAGCACCGTTTCGTCGATGGACACTTTGCCGTCCAAGTTACAGTCGGCGGTGCACTGCGGCAGTCGATAGGTGAGCACGTCTCCCGCGAGACGGACGCCCGCGCCGTGTAGCTCGGCGGCGTCGGAGTGCATTTCGTAGGGAGTCGTCGGGTCGCCGTGCGACTCAATTGCTACCGCGTGCAGGCCGCCCAAGGCGCCGTGAATGTTTGTGCGGCCGGTCAAGGTCCCGTTAATTGCGGATGAGAAAATGGAATGGCTCTCAAGTGAGGTGTCGATTTTCGATAGCGGCTTCACCAGTTGGAAACCGATCTGGGTCGACGTGGTGAAGCGCTGCGCGAACTCGTTGAAGACCAGAAACTGCGCGACGTTCATGCTCGAGAGGATGGTGTTGGTACAGTTGGTCAGCGCGAGTGTGGTTGCTGCCTGCGGGGTGATTGAGCCCGGCAGCGTGGATGCGCCGTCGAAGAAGTGTTCGAACTCGACGACATCCGGGCACGCGGCGTACTCGGCACTGGGGCCGCCGAGGTTGAGGAACTCGTCGCGGCTGATGGTACTGGCGGTCGCTTTGACGCCGATGGCGCGATATTCGGCGTCGTCATCGAATGCTTCCGGTGCGCCACGCCGCCGCACAATGGTGGCCTGACCGAACAGCACGTTGTCGGGCGCTGGACGGAACATGTCGGATGACACCACGACGCAGCGCAAGGTGCCGACAAATGGTCCGCCGCCCACGCCTGGAATCTCAGAGGACTGGTTGCTCTGCCCCGCCGGTCCGATCCGTGTGACGCCGTCGAGCGGCAGATTCTGCAGGCCGGCGCTCACGGACCAGGCCAACGGTTGCCGTGCGGTCACCCGGATTCGCATCGGGACGCGGGACACGCTCGGTTCGCACGCTCCCGAGCAGGTCACCGGTCCCGGTCCGCAGCGTTCGCCGGCTTGTCCGTTGATGCACAGCGGCGTGAGGTTTTCGTAGAAGCAGCGTAGATCGACCGGCCCGCTGGCCACGTTGCCGAGCTGAATCAGCGTATCAGTCCCATTCGCGGTATCGACGGCGACGTACGGATACACCAGCAACGCGGCAGGTTCGTCGGGGCTGGTCTGCGCGGCGGACGGCAACGGAGAAGAGGCGATCGCCACAGCGATCACGAATGACGACAATGCTCTTGCGATCGTCATTGCCCAACCTCCTCGGGCAATCCGACAATGTCGCTGCCCAACGGCTCAGTCTCGTGTGGCGGGACGGTGCCGGCCGCGGCAAATGTGGCGAGAAAGGCGGTCTCGCGCGTGCTCTGCTGGGTCAGAATAAAACCCGACGAGTTGTCGCCGGCGGCGCGCACGGTCGTCTGAAGCCAGTTGCTGCCGATCGTGTCGCGCTGGAAGACGGTGCTGATGTCCGACAAGTGCAGGTCGGCCCAACAGGTGATCGTCGTCGCGGCCGAGAAGGTTTCCTCGAATTCGTTGGTGAGACGGAATTGCAGCAGCAGCGGCATCTGCATCGCCGCTCCAAAGTCCTCTGAGCAGGGCACGACCGTGATGCTGGTGGAGCGCGCGTCGCCGTCAAACGAGCGGTCATCAAAGTCGGCCGGATGCGAGACGATCCAGCTCTTGGGACAACCGGCATATTCGGCGCCGTGCAGGCAGCCGACGCGCGGGTCGCCGCCCAAGCACAACGACGTGTCCGCGTCGTTGGTCTCCAAGCCGTGCAGGCCGACCGCCGGATACTTGACGATCTCACCGGACGTCCGATGCATCAGTGTGGCGACGCCGGACAGCGCGTTGCCGGTCCATGGCGCGCCCGACGCGTCGACCTCGATGCACCGGAGTTCACCGGCGAATGGTGCGTCGAGGGCAGGAATTGCGCCAGGATCGAACCCCGCCCCGTCACAGTCGTTGTTCGTCACCCCACATTCCTGATCGTTCGGGTCGAGGGCACGACCGCGTGAGGCCACCCAGTGTGTCGGCTGCTGCTGGTGAAATGCCAGGGAGAAATTGGTCGGGGCCCAGATCGTCCCGTTTGCATAGTAGCAGCGCGCGTTGGCCGGGCGATTCGCATTGTTGCCGATCTGAATGATCGTGTCCCATGACCCTGTGACGACGACGCGTGGAAAAACCAGGACCGACGCGGCTTCGGTGGTCGTGGTCTGCGCACGCGCTAGACCCGTCCAATTGCCCAACCAGACGACCCCGGCCATCCCGATCGCGACGCACAACCGATGTCCAACCATGTTGTCCCCCTCGACTCAGGCAATGAGCGTATTGCAGTAATCAACAAGAGGGGCGAATAAGCAATCCAAAAAATTGCAGTGAGCCGTTGCCCGCCGGCGCTAGATTCGGCATCAATCAAATCAAATGTCGAACTCGCAACCTGCGGGCGCCGCCTGATCCAAAACGCGGCGGATCGTCGGAACGCTAACCCTGGTTACGTGTCTCGGCGATGATCTTCTGTCGCAGCCGGAAGAGGTCGTAGAACGCCTTCAGAATCACGCGCAGGTGGGCACCGGTTTGGACGCCGGCCTCGCGCGGATAGTGGTGAACACCGACTTCTTTGATTCCAAAGCCCTTGCGCACTGCACGGCCGTAGAGCTCGGCGTTGATGAGGGCACTGTCGGTCTCCAGCGTGATCGCATCGAGCACGCGCTTGGGAATGAGCTTGAAGGCGCAATTGAGATCGCGTACCCGCACGCCGAGCATGATGCGCACGAGCCAGCCGCCGAACAGTTTGGCATTGAGCCGGCGAATGAACGGATCGCGCCGTTCGATGCGGTAGCCGGTGACGATGCTCTGGTGGTCGGTGGCGAGCGGCAACACCACCGCCAGGTCCTTGATGTCGAACTGCCCGTCGCCGTCCATGTAGAAGACGAAGCGCTTGCGGGCCGCGGCGAATCCGGTGCGCAATGCGCCACCGTAGCCGCGATTCTTCGGGTGGTGCAGCGGGCGCAAGCGCGGAAACTCCGCTACCAATCCATCGAGAAGCGCACCGGTGCGATCGGCGCTGCCGTCGTCGACGACCAACAATTCGTAGTCGAGGCCCAACGAATCGAGGTACGGCGCGACCGTCCGCACCACGCGCTCGATGTTCGGCTCCTCGTTGTACGCCGGCAGCACGACCGACAGCTCGGTCACCACGCCCATGTTCGGGTTGCTTTTTGTCTCACTCGCCATACAATCTCGCGCTCACGATCCGCCGATGATCATCCAGTGCCCATATTGCGCTACGCGCTTCCAACTCGACGAGTCGCGCCTCACCGGCACGAACCCCATGTTGAAGTGCTCGCGCTGCCGTCACATCTTTCCCGGCCCGAGTCGTCCGACTCCTGCGACTGCGCCGCTCGAGACTGCGCCACCGCGGGAGCCGGAAAATCTATCGTTTACCTTTTCCAAGCCAACGTTGAAAGAGCCGGAGCCGCAGGCGACATCGGACCTCACCATCGACGAATCGGAGCCGGAGTTCGAACTCGGCACCGAGCCCGTGGTGCCGCCGACGGCGCTCGGCGGCGAAACGCCGCCTGCCGGCCCGCTCGGCGAGTCGTTCGGCGATGACGAAATCGAACCCGCGCTGACCCGTGCGCCGACCCGCCGCCAAAAGGGTCCCGAGACGCCGGCAGCGGCCAAGCTCGACGCGGATTTTGAGGGCGAGAATGGCTTCGACGACGTTGCCGACGAGTTCGACGAGCCGTTCGAGGAGCCGCGCACGATGCCGCAGGGAATTTCCGCTCGCCCCGTCATCATCTTTCTGGCGCTTGTGGTCAGCGCCTACGCCGCGATTGCGTGGACCTTGCGCGCCAACCCGGTGCTCGCCGACTCACTGTTCCGCAAGCTGCCGTTCATCAGCTCACTCACCGAGGACCGCCTGCTCAATCGCAAGATCGTGCTGAGCGACGTCAGCGGGGTGTACCAGCGAATCAAGGACGGGCAAACCGTGTTCGTGATCACCGGCCGCGCGCTCAACAACGCACCGGTGACCGTCCGCAACATCGAGATCGTCGGCCGCCTCTACGACAATGACAATCGGCAGCTCGACGAAAAAACCATCTTCTGCGGCAATGTGATCTCGATGAAGATCCTGAGGTCGTTGACCCAGCGCGAGGTGTCGATCCTGCAGAACCTCAAACCGCCCAAGCGCTTCGGCATCGCACCAGGGGAAGAATCGACCTTCGTCATCGTCTTCATGCAGCCGCCGTCCGGGGTCACCGAATTCAGCAGCCAAGTGCTTGCGGTGCAACGTCAGGCGTGAGGTTCGTCATCGGCGCGCTTCGACTTGTCACCCTCGGCCTTGGGGGTGACGTCGATCGCGTCGGGCGATTTCACCTCGCGGCGAAAGTTGCGGATGCTCTTGCCCAGCCCTTCGCCGATTTCCGGCAACCGTCCCGCTCCGAAAATGATGAGGACGATCACCAAGATCACCAGAAGCTCGCCGATACCGAGTCCGAACATGCGCGATCACCGCCCTGGTGACGACTTATACGCGAACGCCTCCGACCGGCGCAAGGCGGTCACGCGCAACGAGCGGGCGATGTTGCGGCCCGGCGGCAGCGACCGCTAAGATCAGCCCATGTCCGATCAGGCGCGCCTGTCGTGGGCATTGGCGGTCTCGTTGTTGCTGCACCTGACGCTGCTCGCGTTGCTGCCGATCCTGCGGAAGTTCGAGCTGCCCGCGATTGCACCGCCGTCGATCGATGTCGATCTCGCACAACTCCCGCTGCCAAAACCAGCCGCGCCGGCTCCGAAGGTCGTCGCCCCGCCACCCGACGCGGTCGCCGATGCCAAGCCGTCGCAACCGAATTTGTTGCCCGAGCGCCAGATCGTCACCCCGCCCGACGCTGGCGAGGAGCGTCCGCCCGAGAAGACAAGGTTTCTCAGCGATCGCGACAACACCGTCGCGCAAGAAATGATCCGTCGCGGTCAGCCGGCCCCCGGCGAGGCAGGGCCCGAAAACAAGCCGCCCGCCCAGCGCGCGGAAGCGCGGGCCGCCGCACCGCCGAAGGCGCCGGCACCGCCGCGCCAACCACGCGAGCCGTCGGCGAACGAACAAGTCGCCTCGCTTCCAAAACTCGATCAATTGCTGCCGCGCGCCGGCGACTTGGTGCGCCAAGGCGCGGTCGTCGCCCAGCCGCAAGAGCAAGCCGCACCCACGCCGAGCCATCGCAATCTCCTCGCGAGTGGAGGTGGCGGCGCGTTTTCATCGCGCCCGGGAATCAACGACTACATTCCAACCATTCGCGAGGGCGATATCACCTTGCTGAACACCAAGGCCGAATTGTTCGCGCCCTTCGTGCGCCGAGTCGCGGGCCGCATCTTTCAACACTTGGCGATGGGACTCGACCGCGCCCGCTTCGCCAGTGGGGTCGGCTCGGGCCGCGAGTTTGCAGTCGTCGAAGCAATCATGAGCAAGAAGGGGCGCCTGGTCAGCGCCCGCTTGGTTCAAAAGGACAGCAACAGCGGCCTCGCGGCGCACCGCGAGCTACTCGCGGTCACGCAGCCCGACATCTTCTTCGATGAGAACCCGCCGCCCGGCGCCGAAGCCAGCGACGGCAACATTCACTTCATGTTGCTGGTCGACATCATGGTGCAGGGCATGACCGATCCGCGCACCGGCCGATCGAGCGCCGGCTACTACGGCATGGCCGGCGTCGGACTCGACGCTGAACCGAAAAAAGAGTGATGATCGATCAGTGACGCGCCGGATACGAGCGCGTCCCCTCCGACCGATCACTCGTCACTCATCACTTGTCGCTGCTTCCGCCAGCGCAGCACCGGATGGCGCGCGGCGCGGGCTTCGTCGAGCCGGCTGACGGGGGTACGCGTCGGGGCGTTGCGCACGGTATCGGGCGACTCGCGGGCTTCGCGGGCGATCGTCCGCATCGCCGCGATGAACTCGTCGAGCGTCTCCTTGCTCTCCGTTTCAGTGGGCTCGATCATGATCGCGCCGTTGACCACCAACGGGAAGTAGATCGTCGGCGCGTAGAAACCGAAGTCGAGCAACCGCTTGGCGATGTCGAGCGTCTTCACCCCCAGATTCTCAAATCCCTTGTCGCTGAACACGCACTCGTGCATGCACGTCGTCGGCGCGGCGAGGTGATAGTCGGCCGCCAAACTCTTGCGAATGTAATTGGCGGACAGCACCGCCATCCGGGTAGCGTGGGTCAAGCCGTCGCCGCCGAGCGCGAGGATGTAGGCATACGCCCGCACGTGCATGCCGGCGTTTCCATAGAACGAGCGAACACGGCCGATCGACTGCGGGAATGCGTCACTCCAGCGAATCCCGGCATCGTCGCGCACGAGCCGCGGCGTCGGTAGGTACGGCACCAAGACATCGCGCACGCCGATCGGGCCGGCACCGGGTCCGCCGCCGCCGTGCGGGGTCGAGAAGGTTTTGTGCAAGTTGAATTGCAACACGTCGGCGCCCATGTGGCCGGGCTTCGCTACGCCCATCAGCGCATTCAGATTGGCGCCGTCCAAATACACGAGCCCGCCGTTGGCGTGGACCGCGTCGGCGATCTGCGCGATCTCGCGTTCGAACAATCCCAGGGTGTTGGGATTGGTGATCATCAGCGCCGCCACATCCTCATCCATTGCGCGGCGGACGGCTTCGGCTTCGAGCAAACCGATGCGGTTGCCTTCGACCGGCACGACCCGATAACCGGCCAGCGCCGCGCTGGCGGGATTGGTGCCGTGCGCGCTGGCGGGAATGAGGACCTTGCTGCGACTGCGGCCGCGCTCAACGTGGTACGCCCGCACCATCTTCATCCCGGTCAGCTCGCCCTGCGCACCGGCGGCCGGCTGCAGGCTGATCGCGTCCATGCCGCAGATCTCGGCGAGCGCGTGCTCCAGCTCCCACATCAATTCGAGTTGCCCTTGCGCCAACTCATCGGGCGTCAGCGGATGCAAACTGGCGAAGCCGGGCAACCGCGCCACCGCCTCATTGAGCACCGGGTTGTACTTCATCGTGCACGACCCGAGCGGGTAGAACGTGGTCGCGGTGCCGAGGTTCCACTGCGAGAGGCGGAGGAAGTGCCGCAGCGCGTCGGGCTCACTGACTTCCGGAAATCCGTCGATGCGGTCGCGACGCAGCTCCGGCGGCAGCAGTTCGGCCGCGGCCGCAACATCATCTTCGAGTTGGAATGCGCTGCGACCGGGACGGCTGCGCTCGAAGATCAACGGCTCATCGAGCAAAAGTCCGGCCTGCTTTCCGGTCGCACCACTCATGCGATCGCCTCGACCAACGCCGCCACGTCGGCATCGGTGTTCACTTCGGTCGCGCACACCAGCATGGCGTCTTCCAGCTCGGGATACCACGTACCGAGCGGGACACCCGCCAACACGCCGCGATCTTGCGCGGCACGGATCGCCGCACGTACATCGCCGCCGCTCATCACGAACTCGTTGAAGATCGGCCCGGAGAATCGCCGGCACCAGCGCCCGCTGCGGCACAGCGCGCTCGCCGCGCCGTGCGCGCGCCGGAGGTTCGCCAACGCGAGGTCACGCAATCCCTGTTTCCCCACCGTGGACAGGAAGACTGTAATCGCCAATGCGATGAGGCCTTGGTTGGTACAAATGTTCGACGTGGCTTTCTCGCGCCGAATATGTTGCTCGCGGGTCGCCAGCGTCAGCACGTAGCCGCGCCGCCCACCGCCGTCGACGGTTTCGCCGACCAGTCGGCCGGGCATCAAGCGGACGTGCTCGCTGCGGGTCGCGAACAAACCGCAACCCGGCCCACCGTACGCGAGCGGAACGCCGAGGCTCTGGCCTTCGCCGACGGCAATGTCCACACCGCTGCTGCCGGGCGCCTTGATTGCACCGAGCGCGAGGGCCTCGGCCGTCGCCGACACGACCAGCGTCTCGTGTGCGTGGGCGGCCGACACGATGTCATCGAGGGGCTCGATGACACCGAAGAAATTCGGGTAGCCGACCACCACCGCGGCGGTTTGCGGGTTGAGCGCCGCACGCAACGCCGCGCGGTCGATCGCACCCGAATCGTCGAAGCCGATCTCGACCACCTCGGCATCGCCGGCGCCGGCCAGATAGGTCGCAATGGTTTGACGATAGTGCGGGTGCAATGCGCGCGACACCAGTACGCGGGGTCGTTTGGGACGCACGCGCAAAGCCATCAGCACCGCCTCGGCGGTCGCCGACGCGCCGTCGTACATGCTGGCGTTCGCGACGTCCTGATCGAACAGCATGGCGACCAACGACTGAAATTCGAAGATGGCCTGGAGCGTGCCTTGGCTCACCTCCGGCTGGTAGGGCGTATAGGCGGAATAGAATTCGGCTCGCTGCAGAATCTGATCGACGACCGCCGGTACAAAATGCGCGTAGGCACCGCCGCCCAGAAACGATCGGCACTGCGCGCCCTGGTTGCGCGCGGCGAGCGATTCCAAGCGCGCCCGCACCGCCGCCTCCGACGCGCCCGGGGGAAGGCTCAGGTGCGCGCGGTCACGCAGCGCAACCGGCACATCGGCAAACAACTCAGCCACCGAGTTGACCCCAACGACTTCGAGCATGGCTCGCACGTCGTCAGGCGTGTGTGGAATGAAGCGCATCGGATGACTGGAAGGGCGCCGGCAAAGCACCGGCCAGTCGCTGGCGAGCCGCTACTCTTTTTCCTGCGCGACGAATTCCTCGTACTCGGCGGAGGTCATGAGGTCGTCGAGGTCGGTCTTGTCGCTCATCTCGATTTTGACCATCCAACCGTCGCCGTACGGATCTTCGTTCAACATCTCGGGGCTGTCCGGCAGGTCGTCGTTAACCTCCAGCACCTTACCCGACACCGGCGCGTACACGTCCGAAACCGCCTTGACGGATTCAACGACCGAAAAGGCTTCGTCTTTGCCCGCCTTGTCGCCGACGGCTGGCAATTCGACGAACACGATGTCGCCGAGTTGTTCTTGCGCGTAATCCGTGATGCCGATGGTCGCCACGTCACCTTCGACGAGCACCCACTCGTGCTCTTTCGAATATTTCAAGTCTTCAGGGAACTCCATGCCGCCTCCTCAGGAGCGCCGATAGAACGGAAGCTGAACCGTCACCGCGGCCACGCGGCGACCGCGGATTTCGATGGCCAACTTGGTACCCACGTTTGCCGACGCTGCCGGCACATAGCCTAGTCCAATTGCCTTGCCAAGAGTGGGAGACTTCGTCCCGCTCGTCACGCAACCGATCACGTTTCCGTCATCGACAATTGGATAACCTTGCCGTGGAATCCCGGCTTCCGTCAACTCAAACCCGACGAGTTTGCGCGCCAGGCCACGCCGCTTTTGTTCGCGCAACGCGTCGCCGCCGATGAACTCGCCCTTGTTCAAACGCACCACCCAGCCGAGGCCGGCTTCCAGCGGCGTGGTCTCGGTGGTCAGCTCGTGGCCGTACAACGGGAGACAGCGTTCGAGGCGCAAGGTGTCGCGTGCGCCCAACCCGCACGGCACCAGCCCGTCCTTCGCGCCGACTTCGAGCAGCCGATCCCACACGATGCGCACGCGATCGGGCGCGCAGTAGATCTCCCACCCGTCTTCGCCGGTATATCCGGTGTGCGCCACCAGCGCGTGCTGGCCCGTGATCTCGCCTTCGGCGAACCCAAACGGCGCAATGCGATCGAGGGGCAGCGTTGTGAGGCGAGCGAGGATGGCGGTCGCCCGCGGCCCTTGCAACGCGAGCAGCGCAAAGTCGTTGCTGCGATTGATGACCGCGGCGTTGCCGCGATGCTCGTGCATCCATCCAAAGTCGCCGTCGGCGTTCGACGCGTTGACGCAGAACAGGTAGCGATCCACGGCCAGCCGATGCACCATGATGTCGTCGACGACGCCACCGTTCGGCAAACACAGCAGCGAATACTGCGCCTCCCCGTCGTGCAGGCGCGCGACGTCGTTGACGGTCAATTGCTGGCAGGTATCGAATGCCGCCGGGCCGGCGATCTCGATCTCGCCCATGTGGCTGACGTCGAACAGGCCGGCGCGGGTGCGCACCGCGGTGTGTTCGTCGATGATGCCGCTGTACTGCACCGGCATTTCCCAGCCGCCGAACTCGACGAAGCGCGCGCCCAAGGCCGCGTGGGCGTCGTGGAGCGGCGTCCGCTTGACAGCCATCGGGGGTGCCGGCTCAGCGCACGCGCTGCGCCGCAGTCACGGTGTTGTGCAACAACATGGCGATAGTCATCGGCCCGACGCCGCCCGGCACCGGGGTGATGAATGCCGCGCGCTCGCGCGCGGCCGCAAACTCGACATCGCCGATCAACTTGCCGTCGGCGCGGCGCGAGGTGCCCACGTCGATGACGATCGCACCCGGTCGAATCCAAGCACCGCGGACGAACTCGGCCTTGCCCATCGCCGCGACCAGCACTTCGGCGCGGCCGACTTCGTCGGCGAGATCGCGCGTGCGCGAGTGACAGAGCGTGACGGTGGCGTGGCGTTCGAGCAACAGGAACGCGACCGGCTTGCCGACCAGATTGCTCCGCCCGACCACCACCGCTCGCTTACCTTTCAAATCGACACCGGTGGAATCGAGCAACCGCATCACACCCAGCGGCGTACACGGACGCAATCCCGGTTGCCCCGACATCAGGCGGCCTTGGCTGATCGGATGCAAACCATCGACGTCCTTGCGTGGATCGATTGCCTCGAGGATCGGCAACGGATCGAGGTGCGGTGGAAGCGGCAGTTGCACCAGAATCGCATGCACGTCGGAGCGTCGATTGAGTTCGACGACCACCGCGTGCAACTCGGCCTGGGTGGTCGTAGCCGGCAAATCGTAGCGGATCGAATTGATCTGCAGCTCCGCACACGCCTTGTGCTTACTGCGCACATAGGTCGCCGATGCCGGGTCGTCACCAACCAGCACGGTCGCCAGGCCCGGCACAATGCCGCGCGTGCGCTGCAACTCCGCCACCGCAGCGCGCACTTCCTCTCGCACCGCCGCCGCCACCGCCTTGCCGTCGATGATGTGAGACATCGTCGTCCTCGCGTACAACGGAGGCGCGGTGATGTAAAGGTCGCTCGGAAGGCGGTTCGATTGATGAGGTTCTCTTTACGTTTCGCGGTTGAAGTTTTAGGCTTCGCGCCATGATTATCGGCGTACCGAGAGAGATCAAACCCGAAGAGAATCGCGTGGCAATTACCCCGAGCGGCGTCAGCGCGTTGGTCGGGCGCGGCCATCGCGTGCTGGTCGAGCGTGGCGCCGGGAACGGCAGCGGCATTCCCGATGCGCGCTATCGTGCAGCCGGCGCCCAGATGGCCAGCCGACGCGACGTGTGGGGCCGCGCCGAGATGATCCTCAAGGTGAAGGAACCGCTACGCGCAGAGTTTCGTTTCTTGCGCGACGGGTTGGTGGTGTTCACGTATTTGCATCTGGCGGCCGACGAAGCTCTCACCCGCACGTTGCAAAAGAAGCGTGTCACCGCGATCGGATACGAAACCATCGAACTCGACGACGGCGCATTGCCGTTGCTGGCGCCGATGAGTGAAGTCGCCGGCCGCTTGTCGATTCAGGTCGGTGCGTGGTGCTTGCAAGCGCAAAACGGCGGCTGCGGCGTCCTGCTCAGCGGCGCCTCCGGTGTCCGGCCGGCGAAGGTGGTTGTGATCGGCGCCGGCGTCGCCGGCGCGAACGCCTGCCAAGTCGCCGTCGGTGTCGGCGCGCATGTCAGCATCATCGACAAGAACCCGGCGAAGCTGCGCTATCTCCACGACATCCTCGGCGGGCACGTAACGACGGTCATGTCCAACGCGGCCAACATCGAGGAAGAACTGGTGAGCGCCGACTTGGTCATCGGCGCGGTGCTGATCCCGGGCGCGAAGGCACCGAAGCTGATCACGCGGAAACTGCTGCGGGCGATGAAGCCGGGCGCCGCGCTGGTCGACATCGCGATCGACCAAGGCGGCTGCGCCGAGACCTCACGCCCGACCAGCCACCACGATCCGATCTACGTCGCCGAACGCATCGTGCATTACTGCGTGACCAACATGCCCGGTATCGTGCCGCACACCTCGACCTACGCACTCACCAACGCCACGTTGTCGTACGCAATCGAGCTGGCGGACAAGGGCGTGAAGCGTGCCCTCGAAGCGGACGTCACGTTGCAACGCGGCGTCAACACCTTCCGCGGTCAGGTCACTCATCCGGGCGTCGCCGAAACCTTCGGCGTCAAGTACGTGCCGGTGATGCAGTTGGTGTAGGGGCAGGCCCCGGTGCCTGCCCATCTCATTCGACCCCTTACTTCATCGCTGGGTGGTACAGTACCAGCATCGTGTAGAGCAGCGCAGGCCGATCGCTGCCGACCACATGCACGGCGACTTCCTGCGTGATCTGCGTTCCCTTCGGCTTGGGATCGGCGGCGACC
>Ga0335069_10004940_pt1 | contig 19652 bp, 17 predicted proteins | sample Lox_Sample_11_FD_206714 | JGI IMG/M metagenome (GOLD analysis project Ga0335069, IMG submission 206714) | Soil microbial communities from Loxahatchee National Wildlife Refuge, Florida, United States - Lox_Sample_1.1 | ecosystem: Environmental > Terrestrial > Soil > Wetlands | place: USA... | reverse complement strand
TTTCCGGCGGTGCTGCCGCTCGTCTCGGTGCGCTACGACAAAGTGACGGCTTTTGCCACGTACATTCCGTCGCTGGGCGGCGTCAACAACGGCAGCGTCTTGTATATATTCGGCAAGATCGCGATCGACTAGCATGAGGGCGCGCGAACCTCGAATGTCGTTCGAGAGCGCTTTCGGAATCGCGTGAACATTCTCGTCATCGGCGGCGGTGGCCGGGAGCATGCGCTCGCGTGGAAGGTCGCGCAGTCGCCGCGGGTCGCCAAGGTGTTCGTTGCGCCGGGCAACGCCGGCACGATGCGCGAGCCGGACCTGACGACGGTTCCCCATACGGCGATTCCCGATCTCCTCGCTTTTGCGAGAGAGCAGGAAGTCGCGCTGACGATCGTCGGGCCCGAGGCGCAGCTCGCGGCGGGAGTCGTCGATGCGTTTCGCGCGGCGCAGCTCCGGATATTCGGCCCGACGAGAGATGCCGCACAGCTCGAGAGCTCGAAGGACTACGCGAAAGCCTTCATGGCGCGGCATGGCATCCCGACCGCGCAATATCGCACGTTCACCGAGCCGGCCGGCGCCCGCGCCTATGTCACGGAGCGCGGCGCGCCGATCGTCGTCAAGGCCGATGGTCTCGCCGCGGGCAAAGGGGTGGTCGTCGCGCCGACCGTCACTGAAGCCCATGCGGCGATCGACGCGATGCTCGTCGGCCAATCGATGGGCGCGGCTGGGACCCGTGTCGTCGTCGAGGACTTCGTCGCCGGCGAAGAGGCGAGCTTCATCGTGATGGCCGACGGGCGCCACGTCCTGCCGCTCGCGTCGTCGCAGGACCACAAGCGGCTGCGCGACGGCGATCAGGGGCCGAACACCGGCGGCATGGGCGCGTATTCGCCGGCACCCGTGATCACGCCGGCGATGCACGCGCGGATCATGCGTGAGGTGATCGTCCCCACCGTGAACGGAATGGCGGCCGACGGCATCCCGTATACCGGATTCCTCTACGCCGGCGTGATGATCGACGCCGCCGGCAACCCGAAGGTTCTCGAATTCAACTGCCGGCTCGGCGACCCCGAGACGCAGCCGATCATGCTGCGGCTCAAGTCCGATCTCGTCGAACTCGCCCTCCATGCGGTCGACGGCACGCTCGACCGCGCAGAGGCCGAATGGGACCGGCGCGCGGCGCTCGGCGTCGTGCTCGCGGCGCACGGCTATCCGGAGTGTCCGCGCACCGGCGACGCGATCGAGGGGCTCGAGCGCGTAACCCGCGACGCTCATCCCGATTGCAAGGTCTTCCACGCAGGCACCGTGCAGAAAGACGGCAACGTCTGCGTCTCCGGCGGCCGCGTTCTTTGCGTCACCGCGCTCGGCGACTCGGTGAAGCAGGCGCAGCGCGCCGCCTACTCCGCGGTCGGCGAAATTCACTTCGCCGGGATGCAGTATCGGCACGACATCGGGCAGCGCGCGCTCGCCAGCCGGCAGCCTCCCTCGGCCGAGGGCGGTGCGCAGCGATGAACACCGAAGGGCCGCGCGGTTACTTCGCCGGTCTTCAATCCGGGATCGTCGGTGCGCTCGAGGCGATCGAGGGCCGTCCCTTTCGCAGCGACGCGTGGACGCGCCCCCAAGGCGGAGGCGGAATCGCGCGGGTGATCGAAGACGGTCCGGTCCTCGAGCGCGGCGGCGTCAACCTCTCGCACGTGAAGGGCGAGCGCCTGCCGCCGTCGGCGACCGCGTCGCGTCCGGGCATTGCGGGGCGCTCATGGGAGGCGATGGGGGTGTCGCTCGTGCTGCATCCCCGCAACCCCTACGCGCCGACCGTGCACATGAACGTCAGGATGTTCGTCGCGCACGCAGCCGCGGATTCCGAGACCGACGCGTGGTGGTTCGGCGGCGGCATGGACCTCACGCCCTACTACGGTTTCGAGGAGGATGCGGTCCACTTTCACCGCGCGTGCCGCGACGCGCTCGCGCCGTTCGGTGCGGACGTCTACACGAAATACAAGCGCTGGTGCGACGAGTACTTCTACCTGAAGCACCGCGGCGAGCCACGCGGCATCGGCGGTGTCTTCTTCGACGACTTGACCGACGGGGGCTTCGAGCGCTGCTACGCGCTCACGAGAAGCGTGGGAGACCGCTTCCTCGATGCCTACGTACCGATCCTCGAGCGCCGCAAGGCGACCCCCTTCGGCGAGCGCGAGCGCGACTTCCAGGCGTATCGCCGCGGCCGGTACGTGGAGTTCAACCTCGTGTTCGACCGCGGCACGCTCTTCGGACTGCAGTCGAACGGACGCACCGAGGCGATCCTCATGTCGCTGCCTCCGCTCGTCAAATGGCGCTACGACTGGAAACCCGCGCCGAGCTCGGCGGAGGCGCGGCTCTATTCGGACTTTCTCGTCGCGAAGGATTGGCTCGAACACGAAGCCGCGGGCAAGCGATGAGCGACGATACGCATTTGATCGAGCAGAGGGTCTCCTCCGAGCGCGTGTTCGACGGCAAGCTGCTGCACGTTCGGCGTGATACCGTGCGGCTTCCGGACGGCGGACTCGCGACGCGCGAGTACGTCGTGCATCCGGGTGCCGTGCTGATCGTTCCCGTGCTGCCGGACGGGCGCCTCGTCGTCGAGCGCCAATTCCGCTATCCGATCGGCGAGGTGTTCATCGAGTTCCCTGCCGGCAAGCTCGACGCGGGCGAAGCGGAGCTCGCGACCGCGCAGCGCGAGCTCGCCGAGGAGGCGGGCTATATCGCGGCCCGCTGGACGCCGCTCGGACGGATCCATTCGGTCGTCGGCTATTCCGACGAGGCGATCGATTTCTACATGGCGGAAGAGCTGACTCACGTCGGGGCGAAGCTCGATGCGGGAGAGTTCCTCGAGATCTTCACGATGAGCCTCGACGAAATGCTCGCGGCGCTCGATCGCGGCGAGATCACGGACGCCAAGACGGTCGCGGCGCTGCTCCTCTATGCGCGGCGGGTGGATTCGCTGAACCGATGATCGCCTTGCGCGTGACGATCCTCGGCCGCGTGCAGGGCGTGGGCTATCGCGACGCCATGGTCGACGCGGCGAGCGCGTTCGGAGTTTGCGGCTGGGTCCGCAACCGCGGCGACGGCACGGTCGAGGCGCTGATCCAGGGCGAGGATTCCGCAGCCGAGAGGCTGCTCTCGTGGTGCCGGCGCGGTCCGCCCGCGGCGCGCGTGATCGACATCAGGACACTCGCCGTGACACCGGATGCGACGCTGGTCGCGTTCGCGTGCCGTGCGACCGACTGGGGCGAGCCGCCGCGTTAGCTCCCGCCGACGGTCGGCCCGCGCCGATCAGACCGGCGCTTCGCGGATTCCGAAAATGTCCTTCCACGCAGCGTAGCTCGACGCCGCCCAAAGCGGCAGCGCGAGCGCGAGCCCCAGACCGAAGGTCGCGAGCCCGAAACCAAGCAGCACCATCGAGGCTGCGCTGTAGACGAGGAGCGGCAGCGTGTTAAGCACGAACGCATTCCAGCTCGCGGCGAACGCCAGAGCCGGGCGCACGCCCTCGAAGAGCACGTGAAAGACGACGAACATCACCGGCAGCGAAGCGAGGATGCCCAGCGCCAGGATGCCGATCACCGCCGCGGGCGACAGCTCCGCCGAGCCCGCCGCTGTGTCCAGGAGGTTGACGCCGGCAATCCACCACGCGGCGAACGCCTCGGCGCCGAACGCGACGAGGGCCGACGCGATGACCGAGGCGATGGCGTGGGGTGGCGTTCGAAATGCGCGAAGCGCATCGCGCAACGACGGAGTCGAACCCCGATCCGCGGCGCTTGCGCCGTAAACCAGTCCGCACGCGACGAGCGGCGTCACGAGCTGGGAGAGCAGCGTTCCGACTCCGGGAACGGCTTTCAGAGCGAGCTCGGTAAGCACGGTCGCCATCGCGAGGGCGACCCAGGTTGCCGGCGCGCGCTTGAAGAGGCGCATCGCGTCCTCGTACCAGGCGAGCGCGTGCTGCCAGGGAACGACGCGCGGATGCAGATGCGGCTGCAGCGGCTCGGTCGGATATCCGGGCGGCGTGTCGGTCATCGCGCGGCGGCACCAACCTGTCCGCTGCAGGGCGATCCGCGCTCGCTCAGGCGACCTCGCCCAGATAGGCGGCGCGCACGGCGGGGTCGTGCAGCAACGTCTTTGCCGGGCCGGAGAGCGTTATCTCGCCGGATTCCATCACATAGCCGCGGTTGCTCACTTCGAGCGCGAGCTTCGCGTTCTGCTCGATCAGCAGGATAGTCACGCCTTCGCCGGAGACGCGCAGCACCGTTTCGAACACCTTCTGCACCATCAGCGGAGCGAGTCCCATCGACGGCTCGTCGAGCAGCAGCAGCGTGGGCTTCGACATCAGCGCCCGCGCCATCGCGAGCATCTGCTGTTCGCCTCCGGAAAGCGTACCCGCGGTCTGGCGGCGCCGCTCCTGCAGCCGCGGGAAGAGCTCGAACACGCGCTCGACGTCCTGCCTGATCCCCGTCTTGTCGCCGCGAATGTAGGCGCCCATCGCGAGGTTTTCCTCGATCGTGAGCGCGCCGAACACACCGCGGCCCTCCGGAACCATCGCGAGCCCGCTGCGCACGAGCTCGTACGAGCGGCGGCCCGTGACATTCTGGCCGTCGTAGCGGATCGTTCCCGCCTTGACGGGCTGCAGGCCCGTGATTCCCTTGAGGGTCGTCGTCTTGCCCGCGCCGTTCGCGCCGATCAGGCAGACCAGCTCGCCCTTCTCGACGTGGAGGTCGATTCCCTTGACGGCCTGGATGCCTCCGTAGGCGATCTCGACGCCCTGGAGATCGAGGAGCGCGGTCGGATGCGAACCCTTGGAAGCTCGGGTCATCGGTCGCCCTCCCTGCGCCGCCCGCGCATCACGCCCCCTTCAGATTGAGCGAAACCTCGCCGCCGAGGTACGCGGCGATGACCTTCTCGTTCTTCTGAACCTCTGCCGCGCTCCCTTCGGCGATCTTCTTGCCGTAGTCGAGAACCAGCACGCGGTCGCAGACGCTCATCACGAGCTTCATGTCGTGCTCGATCAGCAGGATCGTGATGCCGTCCCGGCGGATGTCGGAGAGGAGCGCCTTGAGCGAGGCCGTCTCCGTCGCGTTCATGCCGGCCGCGGGCTCGTCGAGCGCGAGGAGCTTCGGCTCCGTCGCGAGCGCGCGCGCGATCTCGAGGCGGCGCTGGTCGCCGTACGCGAGGTGTTTGGCGAGCGTGTTCGCCCGCTTCGCGACACCCACGTATTCGAGCAGCTCGTGCGCGCGCTTCTCGATCGCCTCCTCCTCGGCAAGCGTCTTCCTGTCGCGGAAGATCGCGCCGAACACGTTCGCATGCGTGCGCACGTGGCGGCCGATCATCACGTTCTCGAGCGCCGAGAGGTTCGCGAAGAGGCGGATGTTCTGGAACGTGCGGGCGATACCGCGCGCGGCGACGTCGTTGGGCTTGAGTCCGGCGAGCGGCAGCCCGTCGAACGTGAATGCGCCGCCGTCCGGCGAATAGATTCCGGTCAGCACGTTGAAGAGGCTCGTCTTGCCCGCGCCGTTCGGACCGATCAGCCCGTAGACCTCGCCGTGGTTGATCGTGAAATCCACGTCGGCGAGCGCGTGCACGCCGCCGAAGCGCTTGCTGATCCCTTTCGCCGTGAGGAGCGCGAGCTCTGGGCTCATGGCCTGGCTGCCTCCTCGGGCGGGACTACATCCGGCGCGCCGCAGCTCATCGCTTGCCTTCCAGTTCACGCTTGCGCAGAGCGGACGGCAGCAGGCCGGCCGGCCGGTAGAGCATCATCAATACGAGCGCCAGGCCGAAGAGGAGCATTCGTATGACCTCGGGCTCGATCAGCGTCCGGCCAAACACCGCCATCTGCACGGGCTCGACGGTGTAGCGAAGCACTTCGGGGACAAACGAGAGCAGCAGCGCGCCGAGAATCACGCCGAATACGTTTCCCATCCCGCCGAGGACGACCATCGACAGCACCATGATCGACTCGACGAGCACGAACGACTCGGGGCTGATGAATCCCTGCGTGGCCGAGAATATCCCGCCCGAGATCCCGCCGAACGAGGCGCCCATCGCGAAGGCGAGGAGCTTCATGTTCCGCGTGTTGATCCCCATCGCGCGGGCGGCGACCTCGTCCTCGCGGATCGCCTCCCACGCGCGGCCGATCCGCGAGTTCTGCAGCCGCAGGTTGAGGACGATGATCACGATGACGACGACGACCAGGAAGTAGTAGTACTTGACCGGCCCGGTGAAGTCGAGGCCGAGGATCTTCTCCGGCTTCGCGAAGTTGAAGCTGCCGATGCGGAACGGGTCGATCAGCGTGATGCCTTGCGGGCCGTTGGTCAGATTGACGGGTTGCGAGAGGTTGTTGAGGAAGATGCGAATGATCTCGCCGAAGCCCAGCGTGACGATCGCGAGGTAGTCGCCGCGCAGTTTCAGCGTCGGCGCGCCCAGCAGGACGCCGAAGAAGCACGCGAGACCCGCGCCGAGCGGCAGGATGATCCAGAACGGCAGGTGCAGGTCGAAATGCGGCGAGGCGAGCAGCGCGTAGACGTACGCCCCCACCGCGTAGAACGCGATGTAGCCGAGGTCGAGGAGGCCGGCGAAGCCCACGACGATGTTGAGGCCGAGCGAGAGCAGCACGAACAGGATCGCGAGGTTCAGGATCCGCACCCACGCGGTGCCGATCGCCGACAGCACCCATGGCAGCAGCAGCAGCGCAACCCCGACCAGCGCGAGGCCGACCCACGCAGCCGCCGGATTGCCCTTGGTGCCGAAGTATTGGCGCATTGCTGTGGCCCGCTATGCCCGCTCGCTCACGCGCTCGCCGAGCAGCCCCGAGGGCCGGAAGATCAGCACGGCGATCAGCACCAGGAACGCGAAGACGTCCTGGTAGTTCGAGCCGAACAGCGTGAGGTTCGGATCGTCGGCGCAGCGCCTGGCGATCGCGTCCGACCAGTCCGAAAGCTGGCACAGGTTGGTGAGGTCGCCGACATAGCCCGCGCCGAGCGCTTCGATGAGGCCGAGCAGCACGCCGCCCAGCATCGCGCCCGCGAGGTTGCCGATGCCGCCGAGCACCGCCGCCGAGAACGCCTTGAGGCCGAGGATGAAGCCCATCTGGTATTGCGCGATGCCGTAGTACGTGCCGACCATGACTCCCGCCATCGCGCCGAGGCCCGCACCGATGACGAACGTGAGCGCGATCACCGTGTCGATGTTGATTCCCATCAGTCCCGCGACGTTCTGGTTCTGCGCTGTGGCGCGCATCGCGATCCCGAGCTTCGTCCGATAGACGAGCAGCAGCAGCCCGGCCATCATCACGATCGAGGTGGCGATGATCGCGACCTGGACGTTGGTGATCGTTGCGCCGTTCGGATTATCGGTGACGTGGAACGGCGTCACGGTGATGATCTGCGGGAACGCGATCGGGTTGCGGCTCCAGATGATCATCGCGAGGTGCTGGAGGATGATCGAGAGACCGATCGCCGTGATCAGCGGCGCCAGGCGCGGTGCGCTGCGCAGCGGCCGGTAGGCGACGCGCTCGAGCGTGTAGCCGACCGCCATGCACACGGGGACGGCCACGAGCACGCCGCAGCCGACGATCGCGAACGGCGGCAGCCCCGTGTGCGCCCCGGCGATCGCCGTGATGACGGAGAACGACACCATCGCGCCGATCATCACGACTTCGCCGTGGGCGAAATTGATCAGCTGGATGATCCCGTACACCATCGTATAACCGAGCGCGACGACCGCGTACACGCTGCCGAGCGTCAGGCCGTTGACGATCTGCTGCAGGAAGATGTCCAAGCGAACCTCCCCCGGAGGCCTCTCCGGGATTCCCAAACGAGCGCTTGCCGCGATCCGGTTTCCAGCCGGTCTGCGGTTCTGTTCGAGTTCGGGGATTGTGCGGGTTGCCGGCGCAGCGGGCAACCCCGAAAAGAAAACGGCGTCCCGGGGGACGCCGTTTTCGTCGGTGCGAACGCCGGTTACTTCTTCTTCTCTTCCGTCGCTGGCGCCGCAGGTGCTGCGGCCGGGGGCGCCGCGGGCGCGGCTGCTGCCGCGCCTTCGGCCCCGAGCTTCGTCGTCTTGCCCGCCTTGATGATGGCCACCGGCTCGACGCTGCCGTTCTTCATCTGGAAGATCGTCATTTCGGCGTCCTTGCGGTCGCCCTTCTCGTCGAACTCGATGTGGCCGGTCGCGCCGTCGTACGAGATCTTCGCCATCTCCGGCAGGTACTTCGCCGGGTCGGTCGAATCGGCCTTCTGCATCGCAGCGATGATGATGTTCGCGCCGTCGTAGAAGAACGGCGCGTATTGCTTGACTTCGCCGTACTTCGCCTTGAATGCTTCCTGGAACGACTTCGACGCCATCTGCGTCGGGATGCCGGCTTGCGAGCAGATCATCCCTTCCGACGCGGGGCCGGCGAGCTTGCTCATCTCCGCCGTGCAGGCGCCGTCGCCATACGCGAAGACCGCCTTGATCCCGAGCTCGCGCGCCTGCTTGAGCATGGGACCGCCGGTCGCGTCCATCCCGCCGTAGAAGATCACGTCGGGATTCTTCCCTTTCATCTTCGTCAGGATCGCCTTGAAGTCGGTCGCCTTGTCGTTGGTCTTCTCGCGCGCGACGATCTGCACGTTGGCGGCCTTCAGCGTCTTCTCGACTTCATTGGCGAGACCTTCACCGTACGCGGTGGCGTCGTCGGCGATCGCAACCTTCTTCGCCTTGAGCTCGTTCGCCACGTAGGCGGCGACCGCGGGCCCCTGCTGGTCGTCGCGGCCGACCGTCCGGAACACGACCTTGAAGCCCTGCTCGGTCAGCTTCGGGTTGGTCGCCGAGCCCGAGATCATCGGGAGACCAGCCTGGTTGTAGACCGCGGACGCCGGAATCGAGACGCCCGAGTTCAGGTGTCCGACAACGCCTGCGACCTTCGCATCGACGAATTTCTGGGCGATCGTCGGACCCATCTTCGGGTCGGCCTGGTCGTCTTCGCTCATCATCTCGAACTTGACCACCTTGCCGCCGATCTTCATCTTCTTCGCGGTCGCTTCGTCGATCGCGAGGTGAACGCCGTTCTCGTCGTCCTTGCCGAGGTGGGCGATGCCGCCGGTCAGCGGTCCGGCATGGCCGATCTTGACGGTGACGGTTTCTTCAGCCGGCGCAGCCTTCGGTGCTTCGGCGGCCTTCTTGGGTTCTTCCTTGCCGCAACCGTAGACGGTTACGAGCGCGGCCGAAATCAGCGTCAGGCCGAGCTTATGGGCGATCTTCATGTACGGACTCCTCCGGGGGACGGGACAGGGTAAACAGGGTAACGAGGGGTGACAAACGGATCAGGGCAACAGATAATTATCCGCTGTCCTTAAGCGGCGTGTCAATGCGTCAGTAGGGGCATTCGCCGGGGCGTCGGCGGCTCGGACACTGCTCCCCGCGGCCCGTCGCGCCCCAGTGCATCTCGTCGCACCGCGCTTCTCCGGGTGAGGCGGCCGGCCTAGACTGCCGGCTTCCGAATCCGAACCACGGTTCCCGCGCATCCAAGCGGGAACAAGAGGTCCTTTGAGGACGCTTTCGGCACCCCGAAGGCGCCTCGACGCATCGGGAGGCTCGCCGGCATCCGGCGGCTTCCTTCAGGGGGCATGCATGGCATACAGATGGACTCGCAAGCGCGTGACGGCGATCGCGGTCGCGATGCTCGTGGTAGGCGCAGTGGGCGGAACGGCCGCGGTGCGCGTGATCAAGAAGAACGACGAATCGGCGAAGGGCCCGCAGACGGTCACGCTCGAATTCACCGCGGCCGACCTTACGCGCGTCGAGCCGACGCCGATTTCCCGCTGGCTCCCCGTATCGGGCACGGTGCAGCCTGTGCGCCAGGCAACCGTCAAGGCCAAGGTCTCCGGCGACGTCCGCCAGGTGACCGTCCGCGAAGGCGAGTCGGTAAAAGAAGGTCAGCTCCTCGCCCGCATCGACACCGCCGACCTCGACGCGAAGCTGATCGAACGGGTCGGCGCGCTCGAATCGGCCAAGGCGCAGCTCGCCCTCGCCGAGAAGAATCGCACGACGAACGGCGCACTCCTCAAGCAGAACTTCATTTCGCAGGCTGCGTACGACACGTTCGAGTCGACGTACAACGTTGCGCAGGGCAACGTGAAGTCGGCGGAAGCGCAGGTGCAGATCGCGCGCAACGCGCTGAAGGACGCGATCGCCACGTCGCCGCTCGACGGCCTCGTCGCCAAGCGGCACGTGAACCCCGGTGAAAAGGTCGCTTTCGATTCTCCGCTGATCACCGTCGTCGATTTGAAGGATCTCGAGCTGCAGGCGATGGTGCCCGCGGTCGACGTTCCGGAACTCGCGATCGGCAAGATGGTCGAGCTCACGATCGACGGCTTCGGCGAGCGCAAGTTCACCGGGCGTATCGAGCGGATGAACCCGTCGACGGAGCCCGGCACCCGAGCGATCCTCGTCTATGTCGGGATTCCGAACGGCGACGGCGCGTTGCGGGGCGGGATGTTCGCGACGGGGCGCATCGCGCTCGCCGCGAGCTCCCCGGTCGCCACGCTTCCGGCCACCGCGGTCCGCGTCGAGGCAGGACAGACGTACGTGTGGACGGTCGAGAGCGGCAAGCTCGTCAAGCGCCTCGTGGTGATCGGCAGACGCGACGAGGGCGCCGGACGCATCGAGGTGAAGACCGAACTGCCGCGCGATGCCGCCGTGCTCGCGGCGAAATTCGACAACCTCAAGGACGGAGCGCCGGCGATCGTCAAGGCGCCGCCCGCCGCGGTGCCGGCATCGGCTCCGGCGCCGGCACCCTCGTCGGGGATGACGCAGGCCGCGGGCTAGGAACGCCCGGCGCGAGGGGAGGAGCGAGCAGCCATGTGGATTACGCGCGTCTCTATCAGGAATCCGGTCTTCGCGACGATGGTGATGATCGGCATCGCCGTGCTCGGTATTGCTTCGTACTTCCGGTTGCGCGTCGAGCAGATGCCCGACGTCAATCTGCCGTTCGTGCTGGTGATGACGACCTACCCGGGCGCGAACCCCGAGGTCGTCGAGACCGACGTCACGAAGCCACTCGAGTACGCGATCAACACCGTTTCGGGCGTGAGCCTGATCCGCTCGAATTCCCTCGAGGGCCAGAGCCAGGTCTTCGCCGAGTTCCGCATGTCGACGGACATGAACAAGGCGATGCAGGACGTCCGCGACAAGATCGCGCAGGTCAAGCCGAGCTTCCCGAAGGACGTCAAGGATCCGCTCGTCATCCGCGCCGACCAGGAGAACCAGCAACCGGTCGTTTCGCTCGCGGTGCTCTCGCCGACGATGAGCCTTCGCGACCTCTCGTCGCTCACCGACCAGACGATCGTCAAGGGTCTCGAGAACGTCCCGGGCGTCGCGCGCATCGACGTCAACGGCCGCGTGACGCGCCAGATCCTGATTCAGATCAAGCCGAACGCCGTGTCGGCGCTCGGCATCGGCGTCGATCGGGTGATCGACGCTGTCCGGGCGGCGAACCAGGACGTCCCGGCGGGCCGGATCACGCGCGGCCAGAACGACTCGATCGTCCGTGTCGAAGGCAAGATCAAGGACCCGATGCAGTTCGCGCGCATCGTGGTTGCCCAGCAGGGCGGGGCGCCCATCTACCTGTCGCAGGTTGCCGACGTCATCGACGGCGAGAAGGAACAGGACTCGATATCGCGGATCAACGGCCGGCCGGCCGTCACGCTCGACCTCCAGAAATCGCAGGACGCGAACATCGTGGACACCGGACGGGGCGTCAACGAGGCGATCGCCGCGCTGAAGAAGCGCGTTCCGCCCGACGTCGAGCTTCGTATCGTCAATTCGACGGCCGACCAGGTCGAAAAGAGCGTCGACCGCGTGAAGTCGACGATCGTCGAAGGCGCGATCCTCACCGTGCTGATCGTCTTCCTCTTTCTGCACAGCTGGCGCAGCACGATCATAACCGGGCTCACGCTGCCGATCGCGGTGGTCGCCACTTTCATCGCGCTCAACGCGTTCGGGTTCACGCTCAACTTCCTCACGCTGATGGCGCTGTCGCTGTGCATCGGCCTGCTGATCGACGACGCGATCGTCGTGCGCGAGAACATCGTCCGTCACCTCGGGCAGGGGAAGAGCCACAGGGTCGCGGCGCAGGAGGCGACCGACGAGATCGGGCTCGCGGTGATGGCGACGACGTTCGCGATCGTCGCGGTGTTCGTGCCCATCGCCTTCATGAGCGGTATCATCGGCCGCTACTTCTTCCAGTTCGGCGTGACCGTCGCCGTCGCGGTGCTGGTATCGCTGTTCGTTTCGTTCACGCTCGACCCGATGCTCTCGTCGGTGTGGCACGATCCTGCGGGTTCGCGGTTCAAGCGGGTGCCATGGCTCGGCCGCTTCATGGACCGCGTCGAGCGCGGGATCGAGTGGCTGCACGAGGTCTACGGATCGGTGCTCGAGTGGGCGCTCGCGCACCGCAAGAGCGTCATCGCGATCGCGCTCGTCGCGTTCTTTGCGAGCTTCGCGATCGTCCCGCTGGTCGGGACCGAGTTCATTCCGGAGGCCGACGAGGGCTTCCTGTCGCTGCGGCTCAACACCCCGGTCGGATCGAGCCTCGAATACACCGACAGCAAGGTCCAGCAGGTCGAGGCGATGCTGAAGGAGGTTCCCGAGATCGCGCTCGCGATGACGACGATCGGCACCGATGAGGGGCGCAATTACGGCCGCATCAACTTGCGGCTCGTCGAGCGCAAGGACCGCAAGCGCTCGCAGAAGGAGATCGAGCGCGCGATCCGCACGCAGCTGAAGCCCGTGCCGGGCGTCGAGCTCGCGTTCGGCTTCGACCGGCCCGTCTGGGTGAACCTGCTCGGCTCCGATCCCGAGACGATGACGACGCTCATCACCGACTTCGCGGAGAAGGTCGCGAAGGTTCCCGGCATCGCGGACCTCGAGATCTCCGAGAAGGCGAAGCAGCCCGCGCTCTCGATCCGGTTGCTGAACGACGCTGCAGCCGACGTCGGCATCACCGTCCAGCAGGTCGGCTCGACGATCCGGCCGCTGCTGGCGGGCGATACGGTCAGCTATTGGCTCGGACCGGACGGCCAGAACTACGAGGTGAACGTGCAGCTCCCGCGCGAGAATCGCCGCGTGGCCGCCGACCTCTCCAATCTCTATCTGACCACGACGAAGCGCGGCCCCGACGGCGAAATGCGGATGGTGCCGCTGCGGCAGGTCGCCGAGCTCGTCGAGACGACGTCACCGCAGATCATCAAGAGGCAGGAGCTGCAGCGCCGCGTCGCCCTCTACGCGAACGCCGAAGGCCGACCTTCGGGGGACGTCAACAAGGACGTGCAGAAGATCATCAAGGAGATGACGCCGTCGCTCCCGCCGGGATACCGCTTCGACGTCGGCGGGCAGGCGAAGGACATGGAAGAATCGTTCCAGGCGGCGATCGCCGCGCTCGGCCTCGCGGTGATCTTCATCTACCTGATACTCGCGTCGCAGTTCGCGAGCTTCACGCAGCCGTTTGCGATCATGGCGTCGCTGCCCTTTTCGCTGATTGGCGTCTTCCTCGCGCTGTTGCTGACCGGCACGACGCTCAACCTCTTCTCGATGATCGGCTTCATCATGCTCATGGGGCTCGTGACCAAGAACGCGATCCTGCTCGTCGATTTCGCCAATCGCGCGCGCCGCGGCGGGGCGAGCCTGCACGACGCGCTGCTGCAGGCGGGCCAGGTGCGGCTGCGGCCGATCATGATGACGACCGCGGCGATGATCGGCGGGATGATGCCCCTCGCGCTCGGGATCGGCGAAGGCGGCGAAGCGCAGGCACCGATGGGACGCGCGATCATCGGCGGCGTGATTACGTCGACGCTGCTCACGCTGGTCGTCGTGCCCGTGCTGTACACGTATCTCGACGCGCTCAACCAGCGTACCCGCAAGCGTCGGGAAACGAAGGCGGCGGCGCACGCGGCGGCGCGCGAAACCGCGCCGTTGCACGCACCCGGCGATTGACGCCGCAGGCCCGCCGACTTCGACGTGCGATAATGCGGGCCCAGGCGGAACCCATGGACATGGACTTCGAAAAAGCCCGCTTCAACATGGTCGAGCAGCAGATCCGCACCTGGGACGTGCTCGACCAGGGTATTCTGGATCTGCTGTTTCTCGTGCACCGCGAGGACTTCGTCCCGCCCGAGTACCGGCTGCTCGCCTTTGCCGACCTCGAGATCCCGCTGGGCGACCAGCAGAAGATGTGGGCGCCGAAGATGGAGGCGCGGGTGCTGCAGGAGCTCGCGATCGAGCACGGCGAGACCGTCCTCGAGATCGGCACCGGAAGCGGCTACTTCACCGCGCTGCTCGCGCGCCTGGGCGCGCGGGTCACGAGCGTGGAGATCAACCCGCGCCTTGCCACCGAAGCGAGAGCGAAGCTCGCGCGCGCAGGCGTCGGCTCTGTCGACCTTGCGGTCGGCGACGGCGCGCGAGGCTGGGGCAGCGCGACGTACGACGCGATCGTGCTGACTGGCTCTACGCCGGTGCTGCCCGACGCGTTCATCGAACAGCTCGCACCGGGCGGCCGAGTGTTCGCCGTCGTCGGCGAGCCGCCGGTGATGCTCGCGCGCCTGGCGCGGCTGGTTGCGCCGGGCGCGGTTGCGAAGCGCGTGCTGTTCGAGACCGTCGTCGACCCGCTCGCCAACGCCGCCACGCCGGCGCGCTTCGAGTTTTGATTCCGCAGCTCACGCCCGGCGAGCTAGCGCGCTGGCGCGAGGACGCCTCGCGCGACGCCCCGGTGCTCGTCGATGTCCGCGAGCCATGGGAGTTCGATCTTTGCAGGATCGAAGGATCGCTGCTCGTCCCTCTGGGCCAACTGCCGCAGCGCATCCACGAGCTCCCGCGCGAGCGGCCGCTGGTGATGGTCTGTCACACGGGCCGGCGCAGCCAGAACGCCGCGATGTTCCTCGCGCAGTCGGGATTCGCCGACGTGCAGAATCTGAAGGGCGGCGTCGAAGGGTGGGCCGTCGAAGTCGATCCGTCGATGAGGCGCTACTGATGTCGATGGCGTCGACAGGCTCGAGGCGCTGACCCGCTCGATCCGCAGCACCGCACCGCAACGAACGCGCGTCCGGACGACGTGCCACGACGATGGAACGCCGAAGAATGAACCGATTCCCCGCTTACGCCATCGCGGCTGCTTTCGGTTTCGCCGCATTCTCCGGCTCCGCGGCCGGCGAGGACCTGCTGCAAATCTACCGCGATGCCCTCGCGAGCGACCCGACGCTGGCCGCGGCGCGATCGACCTACGCGGCGACCCAGGAGCTCCTTCCGCAGGCGCGTTCGGGGCTGCTGCCGGTGCTGAGCCTGCTCGGCAACGCGAACTACCAGAAGTTCGAGGAGACGGTGCACATCGACCCGACCCTGGGGCAGCGCGACTTCAACCAGAGATTCCCGCTGTACGGTTACTCGGTGCAGGCGACTCAGCCGCTCTTCCGGATGCAGAACTGGATCACGTTCGAGCAATCGAAGCAGCAGGTCGGCCAGGGCGAGTACGTATACGGCTCGGCGCAGCAGGACCTGATCGTGCGCGTCGCACAGGCGTACTTCGACGTGCTGCTCGCGCAGTTCACGATCGAGCTCACGCAGAGCCAGAAGGCGGCGGTGAGCGAGAACCTCGCGCAGGCGAAGCGCAATTTCGAGGTCGGCGTGGCCACGATCACCGACACGAACGACGCGCAGGCCAAGTACGACCAGATCGTGGCGCAGGAAATCCAGGTGCAGAACGACCTCGACAACAAGATCGCGGCGCTGCGCGCGATCATCGGTCATGCGCCGAAGCAGTTGAAGCGCGTCGAGCGTGGGTTCCAGCCCCAGCTTCCGTCGCCGAACGCGCTCGAGCCGTGGATCGAAAAGGCGATCAACGACAACTATCAGGTGAAGATCGCGCAGGCGAACTACGACATCGCGTCGCTCGAGGTCGATCGTCAGCGCGCCGGCCACTTGCCGACGCTCGACCTCGTCGCGAATTTCAATCAGACATACCAGGGCGGCGCGGCTTCGACCAACCTCTCGGCGAATTTCGCCCAGGACACGCGAACGGGATTGATCGGCGTGCAGCTCAATGTCCCGATCTACACCGGCGGCCTCGTCAACTCCCGAGTGCGGCAGGCCGTCGCCAACCTCGACGTCGCGCGCCAGAACCTCGAGGCGGCGCGGCGGGCGGCGCAGCTTCTTGCGCAGACCTCGTTCGCGGGCGTCACCAGCGGTGTCGCGCAGGTGAAGGCGCTCGAGCAGGCGGTCAAGTCGGCACAGGTCTCCTACGATTCGAACAAGCTCGGTCTCGAAGTCGGCGTGCGCACGAACCTCGACGTGCTGAACCAGCAGCAGCAGGTGTTCCAGACGCGGTTCAACCTCGCGCAGGCGTACTACAACTTCGTCATCAACGCGCTCAAGCTGAAGCAGGCCGCGGGCACGCTCTCGGACGAGGATGTCGAGCGGATCAACCGGGAGCTGAGCTAGCGGAATTCGGAAGCGCCGCAAACCCGCCGGCAGCGAGCTGCGGCGCAAGCCACTGCCAGAGGCGCTCCGCCGCGCCGCGATGCGCGGCGTGGAATCGAAGCGCGGCCTCGGCCATCTCGGCGCGTCGCGCGGGACTCTCGAGCAGCAGGCGCAGCGTCTCGACCAATGCGCCCGCATCCTGCACCTCGAGCGCGGCGCGCGCCGCGAGCGCCTTCTCCGTCGCGTCGGCGAAGTTGAACATATGTGGCCCGACGAGCGTCGGGCGGCCGAGAGCGATCGGCTCGATCAGGTTCTGTCCGCCGAGAGGAAGCAGGCTGCCGCCGACGAACACGACGTCCGCGGCGCCGCAGTAGCCGCTCATCTCGCCCATCGAATCGCCGAGCACGACGGCGATGTCGCCGGGAACGGGCGCGTTGTCGCTGCGCCGGACGAACGGGATGCCGCGCGCGCTCAGAAGGTTCGCGACCTCGGCGAAGCGCTGCGGGTGGCGCGGCACGATGATCGTCAGCGTCGCCGGAGGGAGTCCGCGTGCGGCGATCGCATCGAGGATCAGCGCCTCCTCGCCTTCGCGCGTCGACGCGGCGAGCCACACGGGACGTGTCTCGCCGAAGCGAACCCGAAGCTCGCGGCCGAGCGCTGCAGCCGTGTCGGGGATGCGCATGTCGAACTTCAGATTGCCGGTGACGATCGGCGCTCTCGCGCCGAGCGTTTCGAGTCGTGACGCGTCGGCGTCGCTTTGGGCGGCGACGCCCGAGAGCGAAGCGAGCATCGGACGCGTGACCGATGGGATCCGCGCGTAGCCCGCCGCCGAGCGCTCGGACATCCGCGCGTTCACCAGGAACGCCGGAATGCCGCGCTCGCGCACGATCGCGATCGCGTTCGGCCAGAGCTCCGTCTCCATGATGAGCGCGACGCGCGGGTTCCAGTGCGCGAGAAAGCCACGCACGGCGAACGGCACGTCGTAGGGCAGCCACGCCTGCGCGACGCGATCGCCGAACAGCGTCCGCCCGGCCGCACGCCCCGTCGCGGTCATGTGCGTGACGAGCACCGTCGCGTCGGGATGCGCGCGATGCAGCCGCTCGACCAGAGGCACCGCGGCACGCGTCTCGCCGAGCGACACCGCATGCACCCAGAGCACGGGGGCGCGCGCGGTGCGCTCGCCGCGCGGGTAGCGGCCGTAGCGCTCGCCGATTCGCTCGCGATAGCCGGGCTCGCGGCGGCCTCGCCACCACAGTCGAAGCGGCAGGAACGGCAACGCGATCAGCCACAGCAGCGTGTACAGCGCGCGCATCGCGGTGGCTAGCGCTCGGGGGTGCGTCGCCACGGCCTGCGCGCGATGTCGAGGAGCGCGGTCACGCCATGGCCCCGGTGCTGCGGAAGCGCGGCCATCGCCGTGGTGAAACCCCGTAGAATGTGCGCATCGTCAACCGCGCCGCGCTTCGCAGGCACCGCGATCGCCCCGCATGCCCCTAAAGCTTCCGTTGAGCCTCTGTGTGATCACGCGCGACGCGGCCGGGCAAATCGCCGAATGCCTCGCGTCGGCTCCGTTCGCCGGCGAAATCGTCGTCGTCGATTCGGGCAGCAGCGATGATACCGTGGAAATCGCGCGCCGCTGCGGCGCGCGCGTCATCGTGCAGCCGTGGCTGGGATTCGGTCCGCAGAAGAGCTTCGCAGTGGCCAGCGCGGCGCACGACTGGGTACTCTGCCTCGATGCCGACGAGCGCGTATCGCCCGAGCTCGACGCCGCGATACGCGCGGCGCTCGCCTCCACGCCGGCCGCCGTCGCCTTTGCGATGGCGCGGCGCAATCGCTTTCTCGGGCGCTGGCTGCGGCACGGCGAGGGCTACCCCGATTGGATCGTGCGGCTCTTCGACCGGCGCCATGCGCGCTGGACCGACGATCCGGTCCATGAAAACGTTACGGCGGAAGGCCCGGTCGCGCGGCTTTCCGGCGATCTGCTGCACAGCTCCGCCGAATCGCTCGATGCGTACATCGCCAAGCAGAACCGCTACACGACGATCCAGGCCGAGGCGATGCACACGCGCGGCGAGCACGCGAGCTTCGCGCGGCTGGTCGCCTCGCCGCTTGCGCGCTTCTTCCGCTACTACGTTCTGAGGCTGGGCTTCCTCGACGGCATGGCCGGGCTCGTCCACATCGCGATTGGCTGCTTCGCGAGCTTCATGAAATACGCGAAGCTGCGCGCGCTCTCCATGGTCGAACCGCAGTGAGCGGGACTGCGGTCGGGCGCGTGCTGGTCACTGGTTGCGCCGGCTTCATCGGCATGCACACCGCAGCGAAGCTCCTCGACGCGGGCGTGTCAGTGATCGGCGTCGACAACTTCGATCCTTACTACGACGTTGCATTGAAGCAGGCGCGCGTCGCGCGCATCGACGGCCGTGCCGGCTTCCGCTTGGAGCGCGTCGACCTTGCGGACGCGCAGGCGACCGAGCGCCTGTTCCGCGACCACGCGTTCACGCACGCCGTTCATCTCGCCGCACAGCCCGGCGTGCGCTATTCGCTCGTCAATCCGCACGCGTACTTCCGAAACAATCTCGTGGCGTTCGGCAACGTGCTCGAAGGCTGCCGTCAGGCCGGCGTCGCTCACCTCGTCTACGCATCGTCGTCGAGCGTGTACGGCGCGAACCACACGCTCCCCTTCTCCGAAGACCAGAACGTCGATCATCCGGTGAGCCTCTACGCGGCGACCAAGAAGGCGAACGAGCTGATCGCGCACAGCTACAGCCACTTGTATGCGCTGCCGACTACGGCGCTGCGCTTCTTCACGGTCTACGGCCCCTGGGGGCGCCCGGACATGGCGCCGATGCTGTTCACAAAGGCGATACTCTCCGGCGAGCCGATCCGCGTGTTCAACGACGGAAAGATGCGCCGCGATTTCACGTACGTCGACGACATCGTCGAGGCGACGGTCCGGGTGATCGAGAAGCCCCCGGGCGGCGCACCGGGCGCCGCTCCGGCGGCCGTCTACAACATCGGCAATCACAAGGCCGTCGAGCTCGAAGTCTTCATCGCGACGCTCGAGCGCCTCCTCGGGCGAGCGGCGGTCAAGGTCTACGCTCCGATGCAGCCGGGCGATGTTCCGGCGACTTTCGCCGCGACCGAGCGGCTCGCCGAGCTCACCGGCTTCGCGCCGCACACGCCGCTTGCCGAAGGTCTCGCAC
>Ga0335069_10004938_pt1 | contig 19654 bp, 16 predicted proteins | sample Lox_Sample_11_FD_206714 | JGI IMG/M metagenome (GOLD analysis project Ga0335069, IMG submission 206714) | Soil microbial communities from Loxahatchee National Wildlife Refuge, Florida, United States - Lox_Sample_1.1 | ecosystem: Environmental > Terrestrial > Soil > Wetlands | place: USA... | reverse complement strand
CCGGACGGCTGCTTTCGCGCCATGACCTTTTCTAATAGGCCAGATCACAATCTATCGCTTGGCGTGCGCTGAGCGCACGGCTTAGGCTGACCCCATGACGCGACTGACCGGCGCCACGGCCCTGCTGCGAGGGCTGATTGCACACGGCATCGACACGGTCTTCGGACTCCCCGGAGGTCAGCTCGATCATTTATTCGACGCGCTCTATCACGAGCGCTCACGCGTGCGTCTGATCGTGACGCGGCACGAGCAGGGCGCTGCCTACATGGCATTCGGCTACGCGCGTTCCACCGGGCGGCCGTCCGTGTACACCGTCGTGCCGGGTCCCGGAGTCCTCAACTCCACGGCGGCGCTCTGCACCGCCTATGCCTGCAACGCTCCGGTCCTGTGTCTCACTGGGCAGATTCCCTCCGGCTCGATCGGCCGCGGCTTTGGTGAATTGCACGAGTTGCCGGACCAGCTCGCGACGCTCCGCACGCTCACCAAGTGGGCAACGCGCGTCGACACTCCGGCCGAGGCTCCCGCCGCGATCGCGGAAGCCTTCCGGCAGATGCGCGCCGGCCGGCCTCGGCCGGTGTCGGTCGAGATGGCGATGGATGTGATGGCACGCGAGGGTGACGTACCCGAGCCGCGCGTCGCGGACATCGAGCCCGCGCGGCCGGATCCGGACGCCATCACCGCCGCCGCGCGCGCCATCGCCGCGGCGCGCAGCCCGATGATCTATGTCGGTGGCGGCGCGACCCACGCCGCGGCCGAGATTCGGGCGCTCGCGGAGCTGCTGCAGGCGCCGGTGGTATCGTTCCGCGCCGGGCGAGGCATCCTGAGTGATGAGCATCCGCTCGGGCTCACACTCCCGGCGGGGCACCGCCTGTGGCCGCGGGTCGATCTGGTGATCGGCATCGGCTCGCGCATGATGGAGCCGTTGATGCACTGGAGGCGCCCGCCCGATATCAAGGTAGTGCGCATCGACATCGACCCCGCCGAGATCACGCGCCACGGTGAGCCGACGGTGGGGATGGTGGCGGACTCTCAGCTCGCCGTGCAGGCGCTCGTGCCGGCTCTCGAGCGGGTGCTCGGGGCGCGGCAGCGTCCGGCGCTCGATGTCGCCGCTGCCAAGCACGCGATCGCAGGCGAGATCCGGAAAGTGCAGCCGCAGTTGGAATTTCTGGGTGCGATCCGCGAGGTGTTGCCGCGTGATGGCATCTTCTGCGACGAGATCACGCAATGCGGCTTCGCCTCCTGGTATGGATTCCCCGTCTACGCGCCGCGCCAGCACATCAACTGCGGCTATCAGGGAACGCTCGGCTACGGCTACGCCACCGCGCTCGGCGTCAAGGTCGCCCACCCCGATCGCGCCGTGGTATCGATTGCCGGCGATGGCGGCCTGCTGTTCAACATCCAGGAGCTGGCGACCGCCGTGCAGTACGGGATTGCACTGAAGACCATCGTCTTCAACAGCAACTCGTTCGGGAACGTACAACGCCAGCAGCGCGAGTGGTTCGGCAACCGCATCATCGGCTCGGATCTACGCAATCCGGATTTCGTGGCGCTGGCGCAGGCCTTCGGCGCTGCCGGCTACAAGGCGGAGACACCCGCACAGCTGCGCGGCGTGCTGGAGCGCTCACTCGCCGAGCCGGGACCTGCGCTCATCGAGGTGCCGGTAGGAGACATGGCTACGCCCTGGCAGCACCTCATCTTTGCCGAGCAGGCATGAATCGCACGCCTCTCGCACAGCTGCAGGCCCTCCTCGGTCGAACGCCGGTGATTCCGGTGCTCACCATCGAGCGCGCCGCCGATGCGGTGCCGCTCGCCACCGCTCTGCTCGCCGGGGGCTTGAGAGTTCTGGAAGTCACTTTGCGTACGGAAGCGGCGCTCGAGGCGCTGGCCGAGATTGCCACCAGGGTGCCCGAGGCGGTCGTCGGTATGGGGTCAGTCATCGAGGAAGCGCAGTTTGCGGCGGCGACTCGCCGCGGCGCGCGCTTCGTGGTCTCTCCGGGAGCGACCGAGGGGCTCGAGGCCGCAGCTGCCGCGGCCGGTGTGCCCTGGATCCCTGGGGTTCAGTCGGTGAGTGAGGCGCTCGAGCTGCGGAGCCGCGCCTACCGCTTTCTGAAGCTGTTTCCAGCTGCCGCGGCCGGCGGGGTGGAGTTTCTGCGGGCCATCGCAGGGCCCCTGCCCGATGTTTGGTTTTGTCCGACGGGCGGTGTGAGCGCGGCGAATGCGCGCGACTACCTCGAGCTCGCCAACGTCGCCTGCGTCGGCGGCTCCTGGCTTGCCCCGCCGGAGCTCATCGTGCGCCAGGACTGGAACCGGATCCGCGAGCTCGCCAGGGAAGCGCGGGCCCTGCGCCCCTAGCGCTGCATCGAGATCTCACCCCGCAGCACCGCCTCGATCTCATGCTCGGCTGCGAGACTGAAATCCCCGGGCAACGCATGCTTCAGGCAGGCCGCCGCGGCCGCAAAGTCGAGCACGCGCTGCGTGTCGAAGTGACCGAGCAAGCCGTGCAGCACCGCCGCCGCGAATGCATCGCCGCTGCCGATGCGATCGACGACCTCCCCGAGGGGGTAGTGGCGCGTGCTGAACAGTCCTTCTCGCGACATCATGAGAGCGGTGAGATCCTGCATGTCAGCACCGTGGTGTATGCGCAGCGTCGAGGCGACGTAGCGCAACTGCTCGAAGCGTGCGAGCGCCGCCAGAGCGGCGGCCGCGAACTGCTCCTGTGTGTTGCCGCCATGCTCCGCGGGCTGGCGGCCGAGGATCAGCGCGAGGTCCCGCTCGCTCGCGAAGAGGAGCTCCGCACCGCCGGCGATCTCGCGCAATATGCCCGCGGCGTCCTCTGCGCCGGCCCAGGCGCTCCACAGCGAGGTGCGGTAATTGCAGTCGAAGGAGATTCGCACACCGCGACTGTGCGCCGCACGCGCCGCGGTGAGGGTTGCATCCGCTGCGCGCCGTCCGAGCGCAGGCGTGACGCCCGAGAGATGCAGCCACTCCACCCCGGTCAGCAGCTCGCCCCACGGGAGATCCTCGCCCGCGGCCAGCGCAAACGCCGAGTACGCCCGGTCGTAGAGCACCTGGGTCGCCCGGTGGCCAGCACCTGTCTCGACGAAGTAGAGGCCCATCCTGCCTGCGGCCGCGCGGATGCCTTCGACCTGTACCCCGTGCCGGCGCAGCTCGCCGACGCACAGACGTCCGAGCGCGTTCTGCGGCACGAAGCTGACCATCAGTGAGCGGTGACCGAGCTGGGCGAGCGAGATGGCGACATTGGCCTCCGCACCGCCGACGTGCAGGTGCAGCTCACGCGCCTGCTGCAGGCGCTCGCACCGAGGTGGCGAGAGCCGCAGCAGGATCTCGCCGAAACAGACGACCTGCGCACCCGGGCGGCTCGGAGCGGGCTGCTCTGCCATGTCACCCTCTCATCAGTGCACGCCGCCAGCGGAGGCTGTCGTGGCCGCATCCAGGTGCCGATCGAAGAATCGTCCGAGGATGTCATACACCTCGCGGGACTCCGGCAGCTCGGGGTGAATCATAAACGCATGCCACAGTCCATCGAAGATGATGAGCTCGGCATCGACCCCGGACTCCCACAGCCGACGCTGCATGAGGGTTTCGGAGCTCGCGGCGAAATCGCGACTGCCCGCGAGGAGCAGCGTCGGCGGAAATCTCTCGAGCAGCGCCGCCGACTCGATCGGCGCGACCAGCGGATCGTGTACATCGGCGCCGGCGAAATAGGGCAAGCCCGAGAGCGATAGCGGCGGGGCCGCGGGCGGCACCACGTTCACACCCAGCAGCAACCACGAAAGATAGGCGGAGTCTCCTCCCATCTCGGCACCAGTGCCGCACAGGGTGGCAATGGCCCCCGGTTGCGGAAGGTTGTGTGCCGCAAACCAGGCGACCGACTCGGCGGTCAGAACTCCACCGGCGGAGCAGCCGAAGATACCGATGCCTTTCGCCGGGTAGGTCTCGAGCAGCGCCTGGTACACCGCAGCAACGTCTTCGGAGGCAGCCGGAAACTTGAATTCTGGCGCCATCCGGTAGTCGACGCTCACGACCTTGATGCGACTCGTTGCGGCGATCGGGATTGCCTGCATCATCGCCTCGCTGCCCGCTCCCCAGATGAAAGCCCCACCGTGGAGGCTGATCAGAGCTCGCTTCTGATTCCGCGGCGTGATGCCCTCTGCGGGTACGACCACATCGGTACGGACGCCGCCGAGCCTCTCCGAGGTGATGGTGACCGGGTAGAGCCTGTGCATCTCCGCGAGGGCTTTGTCCGTGCCCTCACTCTGCATTTTTCTCAGCGCGATGAGATCTCCGCGCAGGGTGGGCTCCGGTGGCGCCTTGCGCAGCTCGGCCCAGATGCGCGCGGCCTCGGCACTGGCGAATTGCGAGTACGGGATCGCCGCCGCCAGGGTAGGGATGGCTTTGGGGTCGGGGCTGCCAGGGGCTCGTGCGGGAGGGGCGCTGGCGTCGGACCCGCTGCCCGCTGCCGGTGCCGCGAGCGAGGCCAGGGTCAGCACGGTAAGCGCTGCGAGGTGAGCTCGAAACATCACGCGCACCCAGCCTCACCAGGACGACCAGGTGCGCGTGCAGCCATCACCCGATGGCTCAATGAGTCCGGTACGTGAGCTGCAGGCGCCACATCCGCGGGTGCGGACGTACCCGCACACCGCCGAAGCCGAAGTGATCGCCGGTGCCGGTGTAGTACTCCTTCTGGAAGGCATTATCCACGGTGCCCGCGAGCGTGAATCGCCCTACGTTTACGCCGGCATTGAAATTGGCGACCGCATACGACGGCATCTGGAAGGGGAAGGACGGGAGCCCGAGGCGCTCGGCCCCGACCGCTTCGAGGTTCGAGAACGAGGAGTCGCGGTACATCTCATCCCACCGCACGTACCAGCTCGAGTCCTGACCGAAGGTCTGCGTCCACTGGACGGTCGCGCTGCCGGTCCACTTGGGCGACTGCGGCAGAGGCAGCCCGGACATGTCGACCGGCATGCCGTAAATGACGGCGGTGGGAAAGCTGCCGAACTTCGCATCGAGATAGCCGGCCGAGAGCGCCAGGGTGAGCGGGGTGATGGGGCGGAAGCGGGTTTCGACCTCGACGCCCTTGCTGGTCGCCGAGGAGGCATTCTCGGTCACCTGGACGGCGGAGCTGATGTCGCCGGGGACCGCAAGGTAATTCACCTCGGACTGCAGGTCATGCCAGTCGAGGTAGAACATCGAGGCGTTGAAGAGAGCCTTGTGATCCAGGAACTCACTCTTGTAGCCGACCTCGTAGTTCCAGACCTTCTCCGGAGCAAACGGCTTGTTCTGCTCCGGCAGCTCCGCGTTGAGATCGTTGCCGCCCGCCTTGTAGCCGTGCGAGACCGTGCCGTACAGCATGTTGTCCGAGGTCGGCTTGTAGCTGACGACGACGCGCGGCGAAAAGTCGTTATAGCTCGAGCTGCCGTACAGATCCGCCTGCGGCGTACCGAACGCCACGAGCCCGGTGACTGAGTCGTCGATCTGATCGTGCGAGTAGCGGCCACCGAGCGTCAGGGCCCATTTGGGAGTCGGCTTCCAGGTGGCCTCGGCATAGACTCCGCTGTTTTTATCGCTGTAGCTGGCGACGTTCTCGTTCACCGGCAGGTTCGGGAAGGGCGGAATGACCGGGACGGTAACGCCGGTGTCCGGGTAGGTGTAGGTGAACTGGGTACCGAGCGCGACCAGGCTGTGGTTATTGACCGTATCCTTGGCATAGATGGCGCCCACCACCCAGTCGAGCGTGTCGCTGGGCTTGGATTGGAGCCGCAGCTCCTCGCCGTACGATTTCGCTTCCCACTGGTTGCTGCGATTGATCGCATCGACGCTCACCCCGTCCTCGTCGTAGAAGCGGTTGTTCGTCGTCTCGATGTAGCCGGTGATCGATTTGAGCGTGGCGCCGCCGAAGTCGTAAGCGAGCCGCAGGTTCCCCTCGTGCAGGTCGGAGTCGTTCCACTCTCTATGGGTGCCGTGGTTGACGAGACTCTGATTGCGCGGATAGAAGCCGAGACCGTCGTCGATCGGGCGGAAGGTAGGTCCCTCGATGCTTATCGTATCGAGCTCCAGCACCCCGGTGTTCACGTTGGGATCGATGCCGTCGGCGTAGTGTGCATAGGTAAAGGACGCATCCGCCGTGAACTGCGGAGTGATCAGCCAGCGCGCTGCGAGACGGGCGTCGGTGTGATCGTAGCCGCTGTTCGGCGTGCCGAGGGGATTGACGTTCTTCACGATCCCGTTGCTGCTCTCGAATCCTATGACACCGCGCAGGAAGAAGGTGTCGCTCACCGGGGTATTGACGATGAGATGGCCGCCCCAGGTGTCGTAATTTCCGCCGAAGCCCGAGACTTCGGCGAACCAGTTCTTGTCCGGCAGATTGGTCGAGATATTGATGGCGCCGCCCGCCGCGTTGCGCCCGAAGTAAGTGCCCTGGGGTCCGCGCAGCACCTCGACCGTCGCCATGTCGAGCAGCGTCGGATTGATCGTGCCGGCGGCCACGGTGCCGACGTTGAATTCGTCGATGTAGTAGCCGATCGAGTTGGCGACCGCGCGCTCACCGAGGGAGACGTTGCTGACGCCGCGGATGCTGATGCGGATCGAGTTCTGGCCGTTCAGGCCGTCCTCCGCGAAGCTCACATTGGGCGCCATGGACAGATAGTCGGCGGCGGTGTTGATGTCAGCGATCCGCATATCCTCGGTCGTGAATGCCGTCAGGCTGATCGGCACATCCTGCGAGGGCTCGACGCGTCGCTGCGCCGTCACCATCACTTCCTCGAGCTGCGAAGAGCTGGACTCGTCCGCGGTGGCAGTCTCCGCCGCGCTGCCCGGCTGTGAGTACGAGGCCGCAGAAATGGCCAGCAGGCCGCCGGCGAAGGTGGTGAACTTGCGCATCTCGTGCCCCCTGAGACTTCTCTTGTGCGCTGTCTGCGCGGCTACCGAATCTATCGGACTTGGCCGCAGGCCCCACACTGATTCTTTTTAATGGGGCGTATTACGCGCATTTATGCGCCGCGTGGACCGGCAATCAGCGCAGCAGGGCGGCGACGCTCAATCCCACGAAGTTACCGACGATGTGGCAGAAGATCCCGGTCATCACGGCTGGACTGATCATGGAGTACCAGCCTTTACCCGCGACCACCGCCACGGTTGCCGCGGGACCGACGATCGCAGCGCCGCAGCCCGTGACCGCCTCGGCCACATCGAGCTTCAGGAGCTTGGAGAGCAGCATGCAGATCACGATGCCGACGCCGAGCAGGATGATGACGTAGAAGAAAAGGCTCACCGCATTATCGAGAAATGCCGTGATATTCGTGCCGAGCCCGATGACCCCGAAGAACAGGTACATGAAGAGCATGCCGAGCTCGAACTCGCCCTTCAGCCGGCTCAGCCGCGCTGGAAACAGATTGGCGACCACCACCGTGAGCGCCGTGACGTAGAGGATCGTGTACTGGCTCTGATCGTGGCCGCTGAGCCTGCCTATCAGGCTTCCCAGAGCGCGCGCGCAGGCGCAGATCACGAACGCCAGGGCGAGAGCGCCTGATATATGAGTCAACTGGAGGCTCGGAGGCCCGCTCAGGGCCGCAGCACCCGCCCCATCGCCGCCGGGCCGCTCCGGCTCACGGCCCGGAATGAAACGGCGGACCACGCTCAGGGTCGGCAGAGCGATGAGGGCCATGAGCCCCATGACGCTCGGGATCATGCTGGCGCCGGTCGCGGCCGCGAATTCCGAGGCGCTCATGCGCAGCGCATTCGCCACCGCCACCATGCTGATCGTGCCGCCGATGAAGGCGCCGGCGTAGAAGCCCGCCACCTTGGGTTGGACATGCCAGGGCTGGAGCAGGAAATAACCGACCAGGACACCCACCACGATGCCGACGCAGGCCGCGGCGAAGCCGATCATGACCCGGCCACTCTCCACGAAGATACGCTTCAGGTCCGCCTTGATCATGAGCAGCGGGATCGCCGCCGGCACCAGGTAGTCGTTCACGAACGCGCCGACCGGGGAGGAGAAGGGGGTGACGTGCGTGTTCGACAGCAGCAGCCCGAGGACCAGGATGCACAGTACCCCGGGAATCGTCTTGCCGAAGCGCGAGCCGTCGGCGAGGAAGCCGAGCCACGCCAGGCTGAAGAGGATCGCTGTCAGCGACAGCACATCATTCGGTTGGATGAGTGTCACGGTCGAGCCCACCTGGTTGTTATGCTGGCATTATGGTCGGTTGGATCCGGCAGCATCCTCATGACCTTTTCTAATCCCCTGCATCACTATCTATCACTTGGCGCGTTGCAGCGGCCGAATTAGGCTGCCCGATGAATAGCGCTTACGCTCCTGTCACCATCCTCACCAGCATGACAGCTTGGTCATACCCCTGCACGAAGCGCGGGCAGCGCGTCGTATGACGAGCCCTCACCCGCGTCCCGGTCTGCAGCACGTGGCACCCTACGTGCCCGGAGCGCGCGAGATCGAAGGCACCGCGGATCCGATCAAGCTCTCCGCCAACGAGTCACCGCTCGGACCGAGTCCGCGCGCGATCGCCGCCTACCACGCGCTCGCTCCGACGCTGTTCCGTTACCCCGACGCCAGTCAGCGCGGTCTGCGCGCGGCGATCGGGCAGGTGTATGAGGTCGAGCCCGAGCGGGTCATCTGCGGCAATGGATCGGATGAGGTGCTCTCCTTCCTCATCCGCGCGTACGCCGGAGTGGGCGATGAGGTGATCCTCAGTCAGTACTCCTTCGGGATGTGCTTCACTCACACTCACGTGCAGGGGGCCAAGGTGGTCGTCGCACCCGAGCCTGACTGCCGTATCTCGGTGAGCGAGATCCTCAGCCGCGTGAGCCCGCAAACGAAGATGGTGATTCTCGCGAGCCCCAACAATCCCTGCGGCACCTACCTGCCGATGCGGGAGCTGCGGCAGTTGCACGCGGCGCTGCCCGCGAGCGTGCTGCTGGTGCTCGATGCTGCTTATGCCGAGTACGTGAGCAGCAGCGACTACGACAGCGGTATCACGCTCGCGCGCACCGCCGACAACGTGGTGGTGACACACACCTTCTCGAAGCTCTATGGACTCGCGGGACTGCGCATAGGGTGGGGTTACGGGCCCGCGCGCGTGATCGACAACCTGCAGCGCATCCGCACGCCCTTCAATACCAACGCTGCGGCGCTCGCGGCAGCGGAGGCGGCGGTGCTCGATCGCGACCATGCCCGCATGGTGCGCGAGCACACCGACCGCTGGCGCTCACGGTTGATCCGTGAGTGCAGCGCGCTCGGTCTCGAGGTCATCCCGAGCGCGACCAACTTCATCCTCATACTGCTGCAGAGCGGCGCCCGGGACGCGGTCGCGGCAGTCGCGCACCTCAAGAAGCGCAACATCATCCCCCGCCCGCTCGGTGCGGGTGGACCCGACAACGCCCTGCGGATCACCATCGGTCTCGATTCGGACAACGAAGCGGTGATTGCGGCGTTGCGCGAGTTCATGAGCTGAGCCCGTGCGGACCGATCAGGCAGTGAGCGAGGCGACGCGCGGCTTTCTCGCCCGCGCGCACGGCCTGCTCATCGATGGCACGTGGGTCGGGCCCGGCGCCCGACGCCTGTCGAGCGTCGACCCGGCGGACGGGCAGGAGCTCACGCAGATCGCCTGCGCCTCGCGGCAGGAGGTGGAGGATGCGGTGGCCGCGGCCCGCCGCTCCTTCGAGGAGCGGCGCTGGCTGCGGCTGGCATCGACGGAGCGCGCCAGGATCCTCTGGCGTATCGCCGAGCTCATCGAGCGCGAGTCGCAGCTGCTCGCCGAGCTCGAGACGCTCGATGCCGGCAAGCTCCTTTCCGACACGCGCAACGGCGATGTGCCGTTCGCTGCGGAGGTATTCCGCTATCAGGCCGGCTGGTGCACCAAGCTCGAGGGGCGCCAGATCGACGTCGGCCCGGACTCCGCCGCGTTCCGCTGCCTGATGGTGCGCGAGCCGGTCGGTGTGGCCGCCCTCATCGTTCCCTGGAACGGCGCCCTCACCATCGGATCCTGGAAGATCGCTCCGGCGCTCGCCGCCGGCTGCAGCATCGTGGTGAAGCCTTCCGAGCATGCGACGCTCTCGCTCCTGAAGCTCGGTGAGCTGATCCTCGAGGCGGGCGTTCCGCCGGGCGTGGTCAACATCGTGACGGGTCCGGGCTCCTCCGTGGGTGCGGCGCTCGTCGCCCACCCGCAGGTGGATAAGATCTCCTTCACCGGCTCCTCGCGCACCGGACGGCAGATCGTGATTGCCGCCGCCGAGCGCTTCAAGAAGCTGACGCTCGAGCTCGGAGGAAAATCGCCCGTGATCGTGTGCGCCGACGCCGATCTCGAGAGCGCGGCAGCCGGGATTGCCTCGGGCATCTTCGGCGGGGCGGGCGAGGTGTGCGTCGCGGGCTCGCGGCTCTACATCGAGAGGAGCGTCTATCCGCAGCTTCTCGAGCGGCTCGCCCTTGAGGCCCTGAAGCTGAAGCTCGGCCCTGGAATGGACCCGGAAAGCCGCATGGGGCCGCTCATCTCCGCGGCGCACCGCGAGCACGTCGCCGGTCTCGTCCGGGCGGGCATCGCCGAGGGCGCGCGCACGGTCGCCGGCGGGCGGCTGCGTGAAGGAGCGGGCTTCTTCTATGAGCCCACGATCCTCGCGGATTGCGAGCCGCAGATGACACCCGTGCGCGAGGAGATCTTCGGGCCCGTGCTGTGCGCCATGCCGTGGGACTCGCTCGATGAGGTCGTGGCGGCCGCCAACGATTCGCAGTTCGGTCTCGCCGGCAGCGTCTGGACGCAGGACCTCAACCGCGCCACGCAGCTCACGAGCCGGATCCGCGCGGGACTGCTGTGGGTCAATGCACACGGCGTGCCGGATCCCGCCGTGCCCTTCGGCGGCTACAAGGCGAGCGGCTGGGGGCGCGAGCAGGGGCGCGAGGGCATCGAGGCGTTCACGGAGCTCAAATCGGTTATGGTGCGGCGATGAGAATCACCGGCGCGCGCGTGATCGTCGCCTGCCCGGGCCGCAATTTCGTGACGCTCAAGATCCTGACGGATGAGGGTGTGCACGGCGTGGGAGATGCGACGCTGAACGGGCGCGAGATGGCGGTCGCCGCCTACCTGAGCGAGCACGTCATCCCCTGTCTCATCGGGCGCGATCCCCAACGGATCGAGGATACGTGGCATTACCTCTACCGCGGCGCCTACTGGCGGCGCGGACCGGTGACGATGTGCGCGATCGCGGCGGTCGATACCGCGCTCTGGGACATCAAGGCGAAGATCGCCCGCATGCCGCTCTATCAGCTGCTCGGCGGCCGCAGCCGCGACGGCGTCATGGTGTATGGACATGCGAACGGTCGCGATATCGAGGAGACGGTCGGCGAGGTCGGCCGCTATCTCTCGCTCGGCTACAAGGCGGTGCGCGCGCAGTGCGGAGTGCCGGGGCTTGCGAGCACCTACGGCGTCTCGGGCGACAAGATGTATTACGAGCCGGCCGATGCCTCGCTTCCCACCGAGAACCTCTGGTCATCGGAAAAATATCTGGCCCATGTCCCGAAGCTCTTCGAGGCGCTGCGCGAGCGGCACGGGGCCGACGTGCATCTGCTCCATGACGTGCATCACCGGCTGACGCCGGTCGAGGCCGGGCGGCTCGGCAAGGCACTCGAGCCCATGCATCTTTTCTGGATGGAGGACCCCACGCCCGCAGAGAATCAGGCGAACTTCCGCCTGATCCGTCAGCACACGACGACTCCGCTCGCGGTCGGTGAGGTGTTCAACACGCTCTGGGATTGCAAGCAGCTGCTCGAGGAGCAGCTCATCGATTACGTACGCACCACCGTCGTACATGCCGGCGGCATCACGCACCTGCGGCGGATCGCGGACTACGCCGCGGTGCATAACGTGCGGCTCGGCTGCCACGGAGCGACCGATCTCTCCCCCATCTGCATGGGCGCCTCGCTCCATCTCAACCTGGCGATTCCGAATTTCGGCGTGCAGGAATACATGCGCCACACGCCCGAGACCGATGAGGTATTTCCTCACGCCTACAGCTTTTCCGCGGGCTACCTGCATCCCGGCGAAGCACCCGGCCATGGCGTCGACATCGATGAGGCGGTCGCGGCGAAGTTTCCCTATCGCCGCGCGTACCTCCCAGTGAATCGGCTCGCGGATGGCACGCTATGGCACTGGTAACTGGCGGGTGAGGCGCAAGATATGATCGCCCAGACCTTCGACATCGTGATTGCGGGCGCCGGCGTGAACGGTCTGGCGTGCGGCAGCGTGCTCGCGCGCGCCGGACTTTCCGTGTGCGTGCTGGAACAGGCGCCATGGGTCGGCGGCGGCGCGGTCACGCGCGAGGTCACACTGCCTGGCTTCAAGCACGATCTCTACGGGTCCTCACACGTCTGGATCCATTGCAATCCGGACTTCGCGGACATCAAGCGCGAGCTCACCGCGTACGGCCTCGAGTACCTCTGGTCCGAGGATCACATCACCGGGCACCCCGACCGCAACGGCGGACCCGGCATCGTCATCTATCGCAGCATCGACAAGACGGTGGCGAGCATCGCCCACTACTCGGACAAGGACGCCCAGCGCTACAGGCGCGTGCACGATGACTTCGCGCTGGTGCGCGATGGATTCCTCAAGGCGTTCTTCTCGCCGCCCGCGCCGCCCTCGCTCATGGCCCAGGCGATGGAGCGCAGCCGCGATGGGCTGCGGCGGCTGCGCGAGTTCTCATTGAGTGCCCGCAGCTGGGTGGAGCAGAACTTCAGCAACGACTTCGTACGCGCGGTGATGCTCAACTGGGCGCTCGCCCCGCAGATCCTTCCGGAGCAGGAGGGCGCCGGGCAGTCCTTCTACATCATGATCCCGGCCATCCATGTTTTCGGGCAGGCGATCCCACGCGGCGGCAGCCAGGAGCTGCCGAACGCCATGATGCGCTACATCGAAGCACGCCGCGGCAGCGTGCTCACGAGTGCCCGGGTGAGCTCGTTCCTGATCGAGGACGGCGTGGCGCGCGGCGTGGTGCTCGCCGACGGCCGCGTCATCCGGGCGCAGCGCGCGGTGGTTTCGGCGCTCGACCCGCGGCAGACCTTCCGCCAGCTGATCCCACCCGAGCAGTTGAGCGGCGAGTTTCTCGAGCTGGTGGATGGTTACAGCTTCGGCCGCATCAGCATCTGCCGTGCACACCTCGCGCTTGCCGAGGCGCCACGGTTCACGAACGGCGCGGAGATGAGTCGCTGCCCGTTCCACCGCATCGTCGACTCCATGCCGCAGATGATCCGTCAGTACGCCGAGATCGCCCAGGGAATTCCGCCTGCGGACCCGACGCTGTGGAGCGCCTGCTGGACCTTGATGGATCCGACACGCGCGCCGGCCGGCCGCCATACCCTCATCGTCGACACCTTCGTCTCCAACTGGCTCGCCGATGGGCGTACCTGGGAGCAGACCAAGGAGTCCTACACGCGCGAGGTGCTGTTGCCGAAGCTGCGCCAATATGCCCCGAATATCGGGGGAGACAACATCCTCGGCTGCCACATCGATGCGCGTGAGAGCCTGGAGGCTGCCAACCCCTCGTTCGTGGACGGCACGACCAACGGTGGCGAGCGCATCCAGTCGCAGCTCGGCTATTTCCGTCCGTTCCCCGGCTATGCGCACTACCGCTCACCGGTCCGCGGCCTCTACATGACCGGTCCGCACTGTCATCCGGGCGGTGGCATCTCCGCCGCGGGCACCATTGCAGCCAAAGTGATCCTCGAGGACTTCGCGCCGAAACGATAGGCCCTCGCGTCCGAAGGCGCGACCGCCGCAGAAGGAGCTCATACCGTGCAAAAGCGAATCGACAAATACACCGCACTCGTCGTGCAGCCGCACGTCAAGGTCGCCGAGAGTCGTGAGACCGTGACGCAGAACCTCGAGCGCGTCTGCAACATGATCGACTTCGGCGTCGGCTATTTCTGGGAGCTGCCGGTCCGGCTGGTCGTGCTGCCGGAATACTTCCTGCAGGGCGTGACCACGCCCGGCAAGGGCGAGCACAGCATCGACTCCTTCATGAAGAAGGCGATCACCTTCACGGGCCCCGAGATGCGCCAGCTCGGCGCCAAGGCGCGCGAATACAACCTCTTCATTGCCGGCGGCGGCATCGTCGAGCAGGTCCCGGAGTTTCCGGACCGCTGGTTCAACTCCGCCTTCGTCATCGGGCCGACGGGGGAGGTGATCCTGCGTTACCACAAGTGGCATATCCCGGCATCGATCGGGCTCGGCTCGAGCCCGCACGATCTGCTCGAGGCGTACGGCAAGGTCTTCGGCACCGACATCAAGAACCTCTTTCCGGTGGTCGACACCGAGATCGGCAAGCTCGGCACCATGACCTGCCATGACGGCTGCACGCCGGAAGTATCGCGAGCGCTCGGCTTCAACGGCTGTGAGGTGATCTGCCACCCGGTCGCACTGCAGGAGGTCGAAGGGGTGAGCAACCCCTGGGACTTCTGGCGCTTCACGCGCCGAACGCGAGCCCACGACAACATGTGCTATCTGCTCGGCTCCAACTGGGGGACGGTCGAGTACGGCTATTACCCCCGGTCGTTCTGTCCGGGTGGCTCGTTCATCATCGATTACACGGGCATGATGGTGCGCGAGGCACCGTACCCCGAGGAGCAGGTGATCGGCGCCACCATCGACATCGAATCCCTGCGCGAGCATCGCTCGCGTTGCAATCACAACTGCTGGGTGGACGTGCGCACCGAGGGCTTCCGGCAGATCTACGAGAAGCCCATCTACCCGCCCAATCAGTTCCCACCGGGCAAGCCTCCCCGGACGCTCGCCGACAAGATGGGTCCGGTGGAGCAAGTGTTCCGCGAGCTCTACGGACGCGGTCAGTTCACCCCCCCGGGCGGCATGAGCATCGAGGACATGCCTGCACAGCACGTGCGCCGGATCAAACGCGCTCAGGAGATTGGCGCGCTCCGCAAGAGCTAGCGGCAGGCCATGCGCGTCACGAGCCAGCTCGCCGACATGGACATGGAGATCGGCAGCATCACGCGCGCCGGCGATCGCATCGTCGTGCAGACGGCGCCCGGAACCGGCATCGAAACGCGGATCGAGATCGAGCCGCGCGATGCCGCCCGGATCCTCGGACTCGCGCTGCGCAATCCGCGCATCATCGCGTTCATGTTTGCGCTGCCGCTGTTGTGCCGGCGCGCGCGAGCGCAGCCGCGCCCACCCGATCCGCAGAACCCCTGGAGTCAGCCGTGAAGCCGATGCCGCAGGGAGCCGTGCGGCATGGTTGAGAGTGCGCAGGGGGTGGCGCTCGTCACGGGAGGCGCGAGCGGGATCGGCCGGGCCTGCGTCGAGGGCTTCCTGCGCCAGGGGCTTGCGGTGGTCTTCACGGATCTGCCGGGCAGCAGCGGCGAGCGCACCCTCGCCGAGCTCGCTGCCTTCCGCGATCGCCTCGCCTGGGTCGCGGGCGACATACGCGAGCGCGCGGACAACGCCCACGCCGTCGAGACCGCACTCGAGCGATTCGGGCGCCTCGACATCGTGGTGGCGAACGCCGGCGTACAGACTCCCGGGCGGCTGCTCGATGCCAGTGATGACGAGATGAAAAGCGTGCTGGACGTCAACTTCCTCGGCGCTGCGCGTATCTGCCGTGAAGCGCTGCCGACGATGATCGCGCGCGGCAAGGGCTCAATCGTCGGCATCTCATCGATCAATGCAGTGCTCGGCTTTCCCGGCATGCTGGCCTACGACGCCTCCAAGGCGGCAGTGATCTCTCTCATCCGCCACATCGCCATCGAGCATGGCGCGAATGGCATCCGCGCGAACGCGGTCTGTCCGGGCGCGACCCTGACGGATTATCACCTGCAGCGCGCGGCTGCCCGCGGCATGTCGCCGGAGGAGCTGCGCGGGAAGATGCGCGGTTACGGTCTCGTCGGCCGCGCCGCCGAGCCGGCCGAGATCGCTGAAGTCGTGACCTTCCTCGCGAGCGATCGAGCCTCCTTCGTCACGGGGCAGGCGATCATCGCCGACGGTGGCTACTCGATCATCGGCTCGCGGTCCTGACCGCCATGGCCACCATCAGCTGGGGAATTCTCGGCACGGGCCGCATGGCGGCCACCATGGCGGTGGAACTGCGCACACCGCCGCTGCGGCAAGCCGGCGCCGAGCTGGTCGCGGTCGCCTCGCGCAGCGCCGCGTCGGCCACGGAGTTCGCAGCGCGGTTCGGGATCGGTCGCGTCCATGGCAGCTACGCGCAGCTCGCCGCCGACCCTCGGGTCGATGCGGTCTACATCGCGACACCGCCTTCCGAGCACGCTGCGCACATGCGCCTGTGCCTCGAGGGCGGCAAGGCGGTTCTCTGTGAGAAGCCTTTCACCGTGGACGCGAAAGAGGCGCGCACGATCGTCGAGCTGGCCCGCAGCCGTCGACTCTTCCTCATGGAAGCGATGTGGACGCGTTTCCTGCCCGCTGTTGTCACGCTGCAGGATCTTCTCCGCGAGCGTGTGATCGGCCAGCCGCTGCTCGCCGTCGGTGGAGGAGCCTTCATGCCGACCTACGAGCCCGGCTACTACCTCTTCAACAAGGAGCTCGGCGGCGGAGTGCTGCTCGATGCCGGCGTGTATCTCATCTCGCTCTGCTCCCTGCTGCTCGGCAGCGTACGACGCGTCCAGGCGAGCGGTGAGCTCGGCCCGCAGGGGGTCGACGACCACGAAGCGTTCATCCTCGATCACGAACAGGGGGCCAGATCCGTTCTGTACGTCTCGCTGCGTACCCGTAGGCCTCCCGACCTCGAGCTTCTCGGCACTTCCGGGCGCATCCAGATCCATGCGCCCATCTACCGCCCGACTCAGCTCACCGTCAACCGCGGGTTCGATCGTAACGAGACCCTGAAGCTACCCGTCGTGGGGAGCGGCTACGGCAATCAGGTGTTGGCCGCCATGGCCGCGCTCCGGCAGGGGAAGCTGGAAGTTGCCGAGTTGCCGCTCGATGAGAGCGTAGCGATCATGTCGGTCATGGATGAGATCGGCTCGCAGCTGCGCTCGGCTCAGCGCGAGCCCGGGCGGCTCTCGCGCGGCAGCTTCTGAGAGCTTCCGTGATCCTCAGCGCTCAAGAGACGGTCCAGCTCCTGGCCCGTCAATTCCCCCTCGCGCATGACCCAGTCGCTGAAAGCGCGCACCACCGGGTCCGACGCCCAGCGCGCAGTCGTCACGATGTAATAGGAGTAAGGGGAGGGCAGAGTCTGTGCAAAGGGCCGCACGAGGGTGCCGTGGATCAGTGCGTCGATGACGAGCGGACTTCGGCCGAGCGCGACGCCTTCTCCGAGCTCCGCAGCCTGTATGACGAGATTCGAGTGATTGAATCCCGGGCCGCGCTCGCCGTCGATGTCCGTGACGCCGACGGCGTCGAGCCAGTCTGCCCAACCGGTGCGTGCGACATCATGGAGCAGCGTGTGATGACGCAGGTCGCCCGGGTCGCGCAGCGGGTGGGGACCACGAAGCAGCTCCGGGCTGCACACCGGAAAAATAGTCTCGGTCATGAATCGCTCGACCACGAGATCGGGCCAGCCGCCTCCGCCATAGCGGAGCTCGATCTCTGCCGAGCCTCTGCGCAACGGCTCGTCCTCCATGGCGGCGGCCGTCAAGCGCACGTCGGTGCTTCCGTGCTCGCGCCTGAACCGCGCGAGCCTCGGCAGGAGCCAGCGCGACCCGAGCGAATCGAGAGTCGTGATATTGAGCACCCGTTTTGGCCGCACGCGGCGGATCGCATCGGTGCTGGTGCGGATGGAATCGAGTGCGGCGGTGACGACCGGCAGGTATTCCCGGCCCGCCTCCGTCAGGGTGAGCCCCTGGCCACGCCCCAGGCGGTGAAACAGGGCGACGCCGAGGAAATCCTCGATGGACTTGATCTGATGACTGACCGCCGCCTGCGTGACGTGCAGCTCGTCCGAGGCGCGCGTGAAGCTCAGGTGGCGCGCAGCGGCTTCGAAAACGACCAGTGCGTTGAGGGGCGGTAGGCGTCGCTGCATCAATGAAACAGTATGGCACAAGGTGGTGGGGAGTGTGGTCGAGGGACTCGGCGCGGCCTGTCGCGGGCCGATGAGTGGCATTTGAGGATCAAGGCAGGTAACGCATGGCACGCCAGCAAGTGATCTGCATCACCGGATGCTCGAGCGGTATCGGACACGCGCTCGCGGAGCGGCTCGCCGCAGCAGGCGCGATTGTCTACGCCGGGGTGCGCGATGAGGCCCGCGCGCCACCCCTGGCGCACGCGCGCTCCCTGCAGCTCGATGTGACCCGCCCGGAGCAGATCGCCTCTGCCATTGCGAGAATCGAGCGCGAGGCGGGCTCGATCGACGTGCTGATCAATAACGCTGCCGCCAATGCCATCGGTCCGTGGGAGCTCACGCCCGCCGAGGTCATCGAGCGCATCTTCGCCGTGAATTTCTTCGGGGTGGTGAATGTCACCCGAGCGGTACTCCCGCTGATGCGCCGTCGGAGATCGGGCCGGATCGTCCTCATCTCATCGCTTTCCGCACTCATCCCGTTGCCTCTCACCGGTGCCTACTCGGCGAGCAAAGCGGCGCTCGAGGCGTTCGGCGAGACGCTCTCGTATGAGGTCCGGCCGTGGAACATTCAGGTATCGCTTCTCAACCCCGGCGGCTATGCGAGCGGGCTCGACTCGAAGTCCTGGCGTCCGATGCGCGAGAACCTCGGCGACTATTCGCCGCTGGAGCAGCAGCTGCGCACCCCTGCCCGCGGCAGTGCGGGGAGCTCGGAGGATGCCGCCGAGCGCATCATCGCCGCGATCAACGATCGCAGCGGGCGGCTGCGCCAGCCGCTCGATGACACCGGAAGATGGGTCTTCCGCTCGCTGCGGCTCGATGAGGATATCGAGTCGGCGCGCGACTCGATCGTACGCAAGGTCTCGGGACTCGAGTGGTGGTTTGATCCCGCAAAAGCCCCCTAGCCTGGAAAGAAGGCGCGAATCCCACGTGCGCGGGCTTATCATCAGCTGAAGCCGGCCCCTCGGTCAGCAGCGCTCCGGCGCCGGTCGCCCTGGGCATGACCGCGGCGGAATGCACGCAGGAGTACGACCGGCTCGATGGAATGCGCAGCCAGCTTTTCGAACTGCTGTCGGATCAGCGCCGCCGATAGTGCAACGCGACGATGCCCGATTTGAGCCGCTCCGCCCCCATGAACTTCAGGCGCAGCGAGGGCCGCAGGCCGGGAAACAAGAGCCGACCGTGCCCGGCCACCACGGGGTGAACGACGAAGCGATATTCATCGAGGAGGTCGAGCCGCTGAAGCTCGGCGGAAAGCGTGGGGCTACCCACCAGCACTCCGCGCGGCGTGGCCTTCTTCAGCCTCTTTACCGCGCGCGTCAGCTCCCCTTGGAGGTGATGCGTGTTGCTCCAGGGGAAGTCGTAGCGTGTCTTCGAGACCACGTACTTAGGCTTTGCTTCGAGCTTCTTCGCCCAGGCCCGGTTTGCCGGTGTCGCCTTCGGGTCCCGCGCCACCTGAGGCCACGCGTCCTCCATCAGCTCGTAGGTCCGGCGCCCGAAGAGCATCGCCCCCGCCGCCTCCATGACGCGCGTCCAGTAGCGAAGCATTTCCTCGTCCGCGACCATTTCGTGGTGGTCGCAACGTCCGTCCAGCGTCACA
>Ga0335069_10004937_pt1 | contig 19655 bp, 16 predicted proteins | sample Lox_Sample_11_FD_206714 | JGI IMG/M metagenome (GOLD analysis project Ga0335069, IMG submission 206714) | Soil microbial communities from Loxahatchee National Wildlife Refuge, Florida, United States - Lox_Sample_1.1 | ecosystem: Environmental > Terrestrial > Soil > Wetlands | place: USA... | reverse complement strand
TCGCAAGCACGCGTTGTATCACCTCGGCATGTTCCGGATGACGAAGGGCCGTATAGCGAAACAGTGACCGAATCGCCGTAAGCCGGGTGTTGCGTGTGCGTATGCTATTGCCACAGTCGTGTTCACGATGATCAAGGAATGCGCTGATCAGTGCGGAATCCAGATCATTGATTTCCAACTCTACCGGTTGCACCTTTTGACGCTCCGCTGCAAAACGCAAGAGCAGTTTCATCGTGTCGCGGTACGAGGACAACGTATGACTGCTCGCCTGTCGTTGACGCATAAGGCGGTCGGTGAAAAACGCTTGCAACGTTGGCGCGAGCGCACTCATGAGACACCTCCGAGATGGCTCTCAAGGCGATCAGCAGCTAGTTGCATTAATTCCGGCGAAGCAGACAAATACCAATATGTGGCCTTCGGGTTCACGTGGCCGAGATATGTCGACAAAATCGTGAGCTGTGCTTCTGAGTCTTCGCCCCGTCGATAAGCGTCAAGCATGGTTTGGATTGCGAACCGATGGCGAAGGTCATGAACTCTCGGACGGCACATCGCTGAGCGCCGTGCGAGTCCGGCACGATGTACAAGCACTTGAAATGTGTACTGAACATTGGGGTAGGACAGCCGAGTGCCGGTATTCGAAACAAAGACCGCTGGAGTACTGGCCGCCGTACCTGGGCGGTCGCCATGGCAGAGATAGCGACCCAACGCCTCCGTGGTGCTCCGATGAACTGGCAGTTCGCGCGATTTGCCGAATTTCGAAAGACGAATGGTCAACACTCGCTGTGCGACGTCGATGTCTTTGCGGTCGAGCGCTAGGGCTTCACCCACGCGCATTCCGGTAGCTACGAGCAGACCAATCAAGGTCTGGAATGTCAGCGCGCGATACCTCTTTCGCAAGCTCGACGCTGCCGTGATCAGCGCGGCCACTTCACCATCTGAGTAAAGATAGGGCGTAGCCCGACATCGTTGCCACGGCAACAAGTCAGTTGGTGGCACTTCGGTCGCAGGGTCGATCGTGTGCAGGTGACTAGCGAAGCCACGCACAATCGAGAGCCTTTTTGACAACCAATTCTTAGTAGTATTAACCGGCAGGGTCGCCCAAGCGAGTATCGTGGAGGTGAGCAGATGTTGCTCTCCGCGTTCTTCGGCGTAATTAACGAATTGCAGGAGCAATCCCTCGGCTCTACCCAACTTGAATCCGAGCGAACGACGGACAGCCAAGTAATCTACTAGCGCTTGTCGTAGCGGGCTCATGCTGCACCTCCCAGCCACGGGCGCGCGATGCTTCGTAGTGCATCTCGATCGACTTTGGCATAGACCGCCGTTGTAGAAATGTGACGGTGGCGGAGCAGTTGGCCAATCTCAGGCAATGACGACCCTGCACGAAGAAGTTGGCTAGCCACTGTGTGGCGGAGAAGATGTGCACGGATAACGCCGAGGCCTGCACGCCGAGCGGCCGCGACAACAATCCCGCTGACACCGCAGCCGCTAAGCGCGCGGTGAGGTGCTCTGATGCGGACGAATACACTACGGTCGGCCGCCGTGATAGGTCGGCCTTGTCGCAGATACGCGACCACTGCGCCGCCGACATCTTGTGGCAGCGGTAACGGCTCGATCTGATTGCCCTTGCCTCGAATAAGAATCGAGCCAGCGCGCCAATCGATATCATCGAGGCGAAGGCCCGCAACTTCACTTGCACGTAGCCCAAGGCGAACTAGGATCGTCAGAACGGCAAAATCTCGACGCCCCATTCGCGTGCGCCGATCACACGCTTCCAACAACGCCCGAACCTCTCGAGGTTGTAGGGTCTTCGGCAGCGCTGCCAACCGCCAGCCAGCCACCATAGGAACGGCCGCTGTCAACTGCTGTTTGATCAAACCCTCGGTGTAGAGGTAGCCAAGAAATGACCGCAAAGCAGTCACGGTGGTGCTTGCGAGGCTTCGCGATTGACTCGGGGTGCGCGCGACCACGAATGCGGTCACTTTCGCCGCGTTCAGCGACTCCCAATTCATCTTGGCTCCATCGCGTGAGAGTTCACTTAGCAGGAATGGACGAACGGCATTGATGTAATTATGGATGGTCAACTGTGCGAGTCCACGCTCGTGGACAAGGTAATCGCGATACTGATCAACTGCGAAATCTACGGGCTCACGGCTGATGCCATTCGATGCCGCAAATGTCACGCCAACGGCCCTTAAATAGGTCAGCATCGGCAGCATCGCTTTCACGCTCACGCAGTGGGTGTATCCAGTGTGTCGTCGGAGCTGAAAGTATCGTTGCAGATCATTCTCACGGAGCGCATGCACATCGAGGCTTTCACCGACGAGCCAGCGGCTCAAATGCGCCATAAGATGCAGTTGATTGGCCGCGGACTCCGGGGTGTATCCCCACTTAAGAAGTGAGCGCAAGAATCCTTCTCTAAAAACTGCAAAGGGACCGGATACGGATACCCGGGACGGATCATTCATCGGGAACCTCCTTTCAGGTTCAGAAGGAGTTTCCTCTCTGTGCGTCCCTTGAGACTATGCCGATCTCAACTTCATGAAATGTATGCCGGTGCCGATGAAACGCAAACTGGTCGGCATATTTTGAAAGTCGGCATTCCGTACCTTATGCCGACATCGGCATAAGGCACGATGTCGTTGTAGTCGGTGAACTCTTCGTGGCAGATTGCGCATATTCCTGCTTGTTGTCGGATTTTGCGGTTCAGCAGTTTGCGCATCTCGGCCGGGGACCGCAACTCCCTGTATCCTCGCGGGTGATGCGGATCTTCAACTCTCTGGACTCCCAGTCTCACTAGCTTTGGTTTGGGTAGCAGCTCACGGCCACAACAAGAAAATGATCGATGAATTGGACACATTTCATTCGTGCGAAGTCTCATGGCATACCTCTGATTTGGGGTGAGAAGGCAAAGAAGTGGGAAGCAACTGCCGGCGGGAGCGGAGTCGGACTGAGTGGTGGCCTGCTACAATTCCAGCCCGAGGAGAATCAATGTCGAACTTGACCAGCGTGGTCCAGCAACTGAAGAAGGAACGGGATCAGCTCCAGGGAAGAATCGAACAGTTGGATGAAGCGCTGAAGGCACTGACCAGTACCGGTGGCGTACGAAGACAAGGCTCCGCCCAGCCGTCGAGAAAACGAAGAACCATGTCAGTAGCGGCGCGCAAACGGATCGCTGCCGCCCAGCGCGCGCGTTGGGCGAAATGGAAGGCAGCTCAACGGCGTAAATAAGTGGAATTAGGCCGCGTTTTTCCACGTCTCCATTCACAGATATTTCGTTTTCGCGCCGGCTTTCGCATTGACAGTGTTCGCGCAACTGTTTAGTTTGTTCGACGTCGACGGCTGAAAGGATTGGTCAAATAAAACTTGCCAGTCCGAAGTAGGCTGAGTGATTTGCCCGGCGGGGCGACCTGTTGGGCAACCAGACCCGAAAAAACCGGCTGACTCTGCGAGGAGGATCCGGGGTTTGGAACCGTGAAAGCGGTGATCGCATCAAGGGCTGCGACGGTGCATGTATCCACGCTGTAGGCTCTCTCGCAGGAGCAGATGGCTGGAGCATAACCAATGTCGCAGCCTTTCCATTTCCGGACAAATCCTTCCGCACAGCCGGTTTTTCTCAGATCTGCGCGAGTCTCTGCAATCCCCCTCCGATCTTCTTTGTTGCAGCCGGGTTTTCAACAACAATTGTGAACAGCCATGTTCATGATGCCGTGTCTGGACCCTTCGTACTTGGCTTTGACCGGTTTGCACCACGGACGGGCAGTACTCCTGGCGATAAAATGAGCGGAATGGGGGAGTGACCATCGAGCTGCAGAATGTCGGCGACGCGCAATTGTGCCGGGACATTACCGCGCAAATCGAGAATTGGGAAATGCAAATTGAGGTTTCGAACGAACGCGCACTCTGACCGTCGCAAAAAGGGGAGCATCAAGCTGAGGTCATCCGCAGATTCGTCGTCCGGTTGTTACCAACAAGCTCGTCTTGAGCGCCTGGCACAATCCGGCGAGTTACAAATAGGTCATCCTGCGCGAACTAACAGCGAGTTTGATCGATCGAAAGACCAGTCCCACCTCCTGCCTTCGACAGGCTTTCCGGCACCGGCCGCTTTTTGACCCGAACGACGCTGAGGTCATCATTTTTTCTGGGTCCAAGTCTCTTCTCGCAATGGTCCGGCCATTCTTTTTGTTTCCGGGGGCTTGTTCGGTTTTCGTAACTACTAATAAGGAGGTGTTGCCAATGGCCCCGGACATGCGTATAGTGCCCAGCATCTTCCCTCGGGCGTGTCCTTATATAGTTAACGATCCAGGAGAAAACCTTGCGCCCTCCGGAGCCGCGAATCCGTCTACCTGAAGTTGTGAAACCTGGGATCGGCTCACCAACTGGGAAAAAGCACACCGCGACTACCTTTGGAAGCTGCATAGCCTTTGAACCCCAATGCCTGCAACTTCTAAAACATGGGTAGTGCAACCGAGGAGGCGAATTTTACCAATGCCCCGCGCCCACCGAATCTCTGATCCGCCCGATCGTATTCTCCGCGTCTACGCATTTGATCCCTCGCGGGGTGCCCGTCTCGAGAACCATCTCACGATTCGAATCCCCTACGAGAAACTAAAGAAGGGTCCGGTCGGAAAAAAAGTCGCCGTCATCGACTACGACGCCTCGAACCACTGCTATTACGAAGGCGTGGATCTCGATGCCACAGCCGTACTCGGGCAGAACGGATTGTCGCCATCGGAATCGGATCCGCAATTTCATCAGCAAATGGTTTATGCGGTGGTCATGGACACCATCCGGCGTTTCGAGTTGGCACTGGGCCGACCGGTGCGATGGAGGGCGGATACCTCCTCCGCTGCCGCGTCATTTCACGGTTTGCTCAAAATCATCCCTCATGCCATGCAGGAGGCGAACGCCTTCTACGATCCCGGCCAGCATGCCTTGCTTTTTGGGTACTTTCGCGCCTCTGATGATGAAGCCGGCGGTAACCTGCCCGGTCAGCTGGTTTTCACTTGCCTTTCCCACGATATTATTGTCCACGAATCGACCCACGCCATTCTGGATGGGATCCGCAGCCACTTCAACGATCCTACCGGTCCCGATGCTCCGGCATTTCATGAAGGTTTTGCCGACATTGTCGCCCTGTTGCAACACTTCAGCTTCAAGGATTCTCTCCTCGAAACGATTCAGCGAACCGGTGGATTGATTCACCGGAAGCAACTGGCGCCGGCTGTAGCAGCCAGCGAGGGCGGCCCCATGATCCAGGCCGAAATTGGCGAGGATAACCCGATCGTCGATCTAGCGCGCCAGTTTGGCGAAGCCATGGGCAATCGCAAAGCTCTTCGCAGCTGTCTTGGGACACAACCCGACCCGCGCGCCCTTGAGAGAACGTTTGAGCCCCACGATCGGGGAGCGATCCTCGTGGCGGCAGTCTTCGATGCTTTCTTCACCGTCTACATCAACCGTACTCGCGATCTCATCCGCATGGCGTATCCGGACGGTCGCGAAATCGTCCCCAATTTTCTTCACGCCGATCTGGCCAACCGATTGGCCGACGAAGCTGCCAAGACGGCGTCGCGGATTCAAAGCATTTGCCTTCGCGCCCTCGACTATTGCCCCCCTGTGGACATCACCTTTGGCGATTACCTGCGGGCATTGGTTACCTCCGACCGCGAGGCCTCTTCCGATGACGGAGTCGGTTACCGTGCAGCATTAATCAACGCCTTTCGTGCGCGCGGAATCCGCCCCGCGGGAGTCCTTTCCTATAATGAAGACGCCTTGAGCTGGGATCCATATCAGGGGTCTCGCGCGACAGCGTCGAACCCGTCCTTTTCCAAGTTGTGGAAAGACCTCAACGCATTCGAAGACGAGCCGGACCGCGAGAACGAACAGCAACTGTACGAGCGTCTTTGGGGCAAGGCCGAAACCTTCCGCATGGAACTCGGTCTCTCTTCGGCCTTTCCGGTGCAGGCGAAATCGATTAATCCGCTGCACCGCGTGCAGGCGGATGGATCCCTCCGGCGCCAGATTGTGGCAGAACTGGTTCAGAAGCAAGAGAAAGTCCCGATTCAACCGAGTGATCCGGCAGCAGGCACGTTTACATTTCGGGGCGGCACGACTTTGATCATCAACCGGCAAGGTGAAGTCCGGTTCTCGATTTCAAAACCGATAGATGGCACGGCAGGCGACGAGCGACGGGAACAGCAGCGCGCGTACTTGAGTCAAATGGCAGCCTCCTTTTCCCTCGCGCCCTATGTTGCATTCGATCCGGTAAGCGACCTCAGCTTTCGAGGAATTCACCGCGGATATTGACCATGTCTTCCAGAATTCGAGTTCGCATGTACCGCCCGGGGTTTGGGGATTGCTTCCTCATCAGCTTCGGCAGCGGAAAGACCGCGCGTCACATCCTCATCGATTTTGGCGCTCACATGCACGGCGAAATCGGGACGATGGGCCAGATCATGGACGACATCGAAACGACGACTGGGTCGAAATTGGAGATTCTGATCGCTACTCATCAGCATCGTGATCACATCTCGGGATTTGGCCAGTTCGCCGCCCGTTTCTCTAAGTTCAAGATTCGAGAAATATGGCTGCCCTGGACGGACAACCCGCATGATCAGCAAGCAGCATCGCTCAGGAAGAAACAGCTCGCTCTCTATGACGCCCTCGATACGCATTTAAGAAATGGCCTGGGAGTGACCGAAGCTGATCCGAAATATGCCGCCGCACTGGATGCTCTTTCGAACTTGCGCGGCAACGAGACGGCGGTCACGGAACTTCAACGCGGATTCGGAACCGGAGCGAGCGTCCAGTATTTCGATGGCAGCGCTTCCGTTGCCAAGGTGGGAAAAATCGCGGGACTCACTGCGGAGTTTCTCGCACCTCCGAGAGATCAGGCTTTCTTGTCGCGCATGAATCCCCCTTCCGATCAGCACTTCCTCACCGGGCCCGGCATTGCCACCGATGGTGTGCATCCCTTTGCCAAATTGGAAATCAAAGCCGGGCCCCCCGACCCGGACTACTTGGCGATCGAGAAGGAGGGACAACCAGTCCTGCCTCCAGAGACCATGAGAGCGCTCGAAGCCATCGCGGAGACACCTGCCGACCGGCTCGCGCTTGCCCTGGACAATGTTCGTAACAACACGAGTCTTGTGATTCTTTTTCGCTATCAGGGCAGAGCTCTGTTGTTCCCCGGCGATGCTCAATGGGGCAACTGGCAGTCCTGGATCGGGACGGATAAAGCGCGACAATTGTTGAGCGAGGTTGACTTTCTCAAGGTCGCACATCATGGCAGTGAAAACGCGACACCTGTGGATGTGGTCCGCGGGTTAAAACCCGCGGAACTGGCGGCCATGGTGCCCACTCAGATCAAGCCGTTCCCGACCATTCCGCGTATGCCGCTGCTCGAGGAATTGCAGAAACATTGCCAGGGCAGTGTTGTGGTGCGGAGCGATTGGATTGATGTTCCGAACGCACCAGTTGGCCCTATGCCGAAACCATCATTGCCCAAGGGGTTTGAGGCAGGCGAGATTTGGATCGACTATAAGTTGTGAACCATCCCCCGGCAACGCGTATCAAATCGCCTCGCCAAGTTTTGCTTCATTACGCACAGTGCGCTGTCGCGCTCGCAGGATACACTGGCTTCGTGATGGTGCGCGATTGCATCCGTGTAACTTTCCCCCTGGTATTCTCGTCAATACGGTTGACAGGACGTCTCACGCACCCATGACAAATCAAGGGTTTGAACTCGGCATCTTGATCCCGAAAGCCGTTCGCACGTCGCTCGGTCCCAACTTGGTAACGTCTCCTCCAAACTTTAGGCCTAGGCCCCAGAGCAAAGCCTCGATGTAGTTGCCGATCGTTCCATATCCTGGGTTCTTCCAAATCAGCACGTAGGTTCCAAGCAAGATCACGGTGGCGAACGAGATTAGGTCCAGCGCGACGGTCGTTGTTTTTACCTGGCGGACGAGCGCGTCTTCGCTGGGCGGTTCTGCGGCTGGCTGCGCCATCGCTTTCGTAGCCGTGGCCGAATTGAGGATGCCCTGGATTTTCTGATCGAGACCGGCTAACGGTTGTGCGAACTGGCTTAAATTGTCCATGCTGGAAAATGCGTTGGTGAGAGCGGGAGATGCCCCAGCTTGCCTCCATAGATCTAGCAGCTTTGCAAAGCCGTTCTGCACAATGAGGTTCACTCCATTGATGTCATCGATAACTGTGACGGTCGGCGTGGGTGGAATTGTGATACCGGCGAGGATACTAAGTTCCTTGTCATCGAGCAGTTCGCGCAGGCGTGTGTCTCGAATTTGTTGAATGTGCTGCAGTGTCTTTTCTGGCTTCGGCGCCCCGGCTGAAGCGACTCCGCCGAGAATTTTTGTAAGACCATCGAGAATGTTTCTCAGCCGAACAATGAGAACGCGATTAGCTACCATCTGCCGCTGGCGAACCACGTACACAACCGCATACCAGGAAATTGCGGCTCCGATCACAATGGCCGTTATTCCCCAGAACCATGCCGTCCAGGGCCGGTATGTGACCTTGAGCGCTACTGACTGGGCTGCGCTGTCGCCCTTTGCACCGATCCAGAGATTGCCGCTGTAACCACCTGCATTCGTCCATTCCTCTCTCACGCCGATATATAGGGGAGATTGACTGAGATCATCTGGGATTTGAGCCGGAGCGTCGGCCGTGATCTCGGTATACTTGCCACATACCGCGCTGCCCGTTTTCTGGAGCAACTGGAACATCTGAGCCGGAATCGGCTTAGGACTGTCCTTGTCCTGTAATGCTCCCCCGACGATCATGGGACCCTGCAGCTTCACATCCTCTGCGGTTGAGCGGACGGCAAGCGCGGTGATGCGGCTCTCACAATCGCCGTCCTGGATGACGATGTCGGCCGGCGGGTAAAGCATTTGCAACCGAGAGGAATTGGGAGAGTTCTGAGCAGCTCTGCTTTGATCGCCGCCGCTCGGGGTGCCTCCGCCCTGGCTCTGATCTTTCTTCTCGTCTTTCTTCTGCTCTCTAGTCTGACCCTGTTTCTGATCTTTTGTCCGGTTTTGCGTTTGGTCCTGCTTTTTGCCTTCGGGTTTGGGAACTCCCTGATTCTGACTGTCCTGAGCACTCGCCATTGAGAATAGACAACTCGAGGCGATGCTTAGCGCCGCAAGCACTACAAGTTTTCTCAGTTGCATACGAGCCTCTTTGTGGGGGACATCATTTGAACCTACAACGAGTACTCCTGAGATCCATGGGAGAATTTCGGAGCGAAGTTGTGCGTGGAATGTGCGCGACGCCGGATGAAGCTGAAAAGGAAATCCGGACAGGCTTAGACGTGCTCGTTTGTTTGCCAGTCGGAGATGACGAGGGTATTGGCGCCGATGAACTTTCCCGATACACGTACCTTTTTGCCCACGAGCGCATCGAGTTCGTGGTCGAGCTCGAAAGGGTTCGCAGCCTGGCGGCGTAGAAGATAATCCCCTTTCGGAGTGCTGAGGAAAATCGCCTCGTGCTCACTCTTCGTGCCCATCCCAAACATTTTGCGTACTACTTGGCCGTCCACCTGTACCGTCACAACTCATATTATAGGCGTCTTCTCGTGGGTGTTTTCCGGGCGAACCTTAGCGCGAGAACAGCTCTCGAACACGCACGAACTCACCATTGACCTCAGTCACCTCCACGATGTGAACCTGAGTCACTCGTTTCTCGGCAGTTGGCATCCTTTCGATCAGCAAATGAAATGCAGTCGGCCCCTCAACGGCCGCTCCCCGTCTCAACGAAAGGCTCGTCTTGGTAGCAGGTTTGGGTGTCACGCGAAAAGACAAGATGCCGGGCTTCTGCAGCCCAGCGCCGATCCGAACTGACTCAAGTTTCCTCCGGATTGAGGCTCTCGTATCAGCGCGCGCTCTTTCTGGTGTAGCCTTGGTCGCTTCTACGGCGGCCGCCTGCGCGGCAAGTGCATGGCGGCGGTCGATGCGGCTGAGCCGCTGGCTCGCCTGCAGCGACACTCCGGCGAACCTGTACTTCGATGCCACTTGCGCCCCGGCGTCAGGCAGCGGCACACACTGCAACGATGCATCACCCAGCAGAATGAATTGGGCGAGCGTCTTCAGATCCACAGGGGAAATAGCTGTGTTGTTATTGGCAAAAGTGAGCCGGGCGGTCAAAGCCGCGCGCCCCAGTGATGCGCCATTGAGCACCTGCCTGAGAAAGTATTGGCAGATGAGATCAGCGTTGGCGTTCGAGGTCGCTGGCCCGTAGGCGATCGTCGTGCTTCCCCAGAAACCGTATGCTCCCCCGGCCATGTAGGTATTCGCGATGCCCATTTGTGCGTTGGCAACCTGGTTCGGATCGTAGAGTTCAGCCCCATAGCAGCACTCGACCGAAGCAACCGTGCCCGGCATCAACTTCCCGGTGATGTAAGCGGCATCGTGCGCGACCGGATATTGTTGCCCAGCTTGACCAAAATATTGCGGCGTGTTCGATGCACCGTGACAGTTGAAGAAATGCGACCGCAAGCTCAGCAAACTAGAAGGCCATTGATAGGTGGACGGTGGAACCGACTGCAAGTTGCTGGCTGATCTGAAGATGGAGGTCAGGTTCAGGGCGGTCGATTTGTGCCAGACGGACGCAGAGACACCAAGACAGTCCGCGTAGTCGGCCGCTGTGAGCGGCGTCGCAACCGCGGCAAGATCGAGCAGGTGAACAAGGTAAGACGGATCGTTCGAGCCGGTTACGTCTGGCAGGCGGCTCAAGACGCGTTCGGGCGCAATGAAATCCGCTGCATTCTGGCTGTAAGGGGCAGCACATGCGTAGGGCAGATCACTGGGGACGATCTGATCCGGGTCATTGTCGGGCTGCGCCGGATCGTACGCTGGGTTCTGGAGATTCTGGTGCGGAATTACATCCACAGCGCCTAGGATCACCATGTACTGCGGAGCAAATTCATGAAACAGGGCGTCGATCGCTGCTTTGTTCTGCTGAGGGTCAGACGGATTTGTGACTGGAGTTCCATTCGCGCCTTGCATTGTAGGCGCGTCATCCACAGCGAGATATACGGTTTGCAGGCCCCTGCCCTGATCGGAAGCAATCAGTTTTGCAATGGCAGTTTGGATGGACTGCAGGCCGCCTGCTCCGTACTTGGCGCTCAAAGCCGAGTTGTTGGTGATGAGAAGTTTGTCAGCTTGTGCCTTCCCTTCCGCAGTGGTCGGTGTTCTCCTGCGGCCCCTGTGCTTTACGGCAGCTTTCTTTTTGGGCATTTTCAGTCTCCGATCCGGGACTTCTGAACTGTTATCCACCACTTCCGGAAGTCGATCCAGAACCTCCCTTGCTGGTTTTTCCCTTGGTTGATTTCGCGCCACCGCTCGTGTTGGGCGGAGTTGCCCCGGCGCCGGCTGCGCTGTTCGAGGAGTTAGTAGTGTTGCTTCCCGGGCTCAAGGGAAACGTAATGGTGATACCAACGCCAGACTTCCACTTCTGTTGGGTCGGTGGAGACGTCAGCACACCCTGCGGCGTTCCGAGCTTGAACCCACTTTGCAGTACCGTCCGCAGACCGAGGTCATAGACGGGACTAATGAAGAACGCTCTCTTCTTGAATGAAAACGACGGGCCGGTGATGATGTCCGTCGTAGCCCCGCCGGTAGCGGCGGTAAGCATTGCGCCCAGGGCCCAGTGGAATTCGAAATTTGATTCCGCATGAGACCAAAAAGCCCCATTTACTTGGACCGCGTATCCTGGTCTCACATTCGCCACACTGGAATAACCGAGCACAGGCGATCCATTGCTTCCGCTGTTGTCGCTCGGCACAAAGGCTGGGGTTTTGTCGGAGATGAACGACAAGCCGAGGCCGTTGGTCACGGTGAGCACGGATTGACACACGACCTTGTCGAGGTTTGTCGGCGTTGACTTTTGACCGGGGTTCGTCGCGTCCACTAATGTGAGCTGCATTTGAGTCGATGTCCCCTGGCCGAACCACCCGCCACATTGCGGCTTGTATGTGACGACAAAATAAGCAGCCGGGGCGGTAGCTACGGTGCGAAACACATCGCTCCACTTGTTGATGTATTCCCGATTTGCTTCGTAATCCTTTACCTCTTGCGACCCCACCTCGAAAGCTGACGGACCAGCCGCCTGCTGAGTATCGCCGGGGCCGGCTCCGGCATTCGCCGCCGCCCCCTGAACGCCAGCAGCGGCCGCACCTCCGCCAGCGCCACCCGCAGTTCCAGCCTGCGCCCCAGCCGGAGTGGTGGTCCCTCCAGTGTTTGCTCCTCTACTGGCCCCGCCTGCATTTGCCCCGCCGGGCGCCGCCCCCTTGGTTGCACGGGCCGGCGAAGAAGCATTCGCGCTTGGAGTCGAAGCTGCCAGATATTTGTCCAATGCCTGAGCGGTCGACGCAGCACCGCTACTGACTCTTTGGAACTCGCCCGCATTCCAGGAGTCAGAGCTTACCCACTGAGCAAACTGCGCGTACTTCGAGATAAACTCTGTGAGCAACCCCCTCAACTGAATGATGTTCCCGATGGGAAACGGCGGTATCTCGTTTTGTGGGAGTTTGGAGCGGTCCGCTGCGCCTCTTGCCTCTTCAACCGAGTTGACAATCGGCTGCAGGGAATCGATGTGATTCCCGATCCGGTCCCGGGCATCATTTAGCGCGAGTTCTTCACTTCCGAGCCGGCTTTGGAACGTCACCACTGTTGTGGAGATATTCTGATAACACTCGGTGAAGCTATCAAAGACGGATTGAACTCCTCGTAGTGGACCGGCCTTGGTCGGTTTGTTTTCCGCTGGTTGTGAGCTGGGTGCCGGCGTCGCGGTGGGGAAAATGCTGTTCGGGATGCTTGGAGCGGCAATGGATGTGACCACCCCTCCAAGGGTAGCGTTGTAACGCAAGCGGTTAATGTAGCCCAGCCAAACGGTGGATTTTGTCGAGATTTCTCCTCCGGAACTGTTGCCGTTCAGTTGGACCCACTTCGGATCGGGATGGAAAGCATCCGTAGACGGAGTTGGAAACGTGAGAGGCTTGTCGGTCTTGAAATCGTCGCTCAGCTGCGGAGGAGATGTGCATCCTTGCGGCAATATCACATTCGGCGGCGTATTGCTGCCGGAGGCGCCGGCAGTGGATGGCGAAGCAGTAGTCGCGCTGGCACCCCCTGGGACCGAGCCTGTCGATTCCTGAGATTGGAGGCGTTTGACACAAGCGGAATAGGTGGATGTTGCCAGGCCGGTGTCTGGGCCTCCGATGGCCTGTTGCACCTTCGCGCGTTTGCTTTGGCAAGTCGCCTCGACCCATTTTGAGTAAACGGCACGCTTCACGTCAGGATCGGAAACGACGTCAACATCATTAAGTAGTGCTTGATATTTTTGTACCTGTGCATCCCAGTCCGCGGAGGTTGAGCTCTGTGCCGGCTTTCGATTCGTGGCGTGCGGTATTGCCGGACTGGATGTCTGACCCTCAGCGAGTGTGGCGAAAAGCAGCGAGACCAATTGCGCCCACGCTGCCAGTTTGCTGGTCGTCATCGTTGCATCCCTTCGTTAGTAGATGAGATCCACCTGCCCGCCTGGATTTCCGTTGCTTACAATGTCTGTCTTCTGGCCGCAGTCGACCACTTTGTTTGTCGGCGTCCACGCCAGGAGTACAGGCGAATTGTTGACTCGCAAGTCGATCGAGGTCATCGATGTACGGGGCGAGTTGGGGTAGTCGGAACAGGCTGAGATCTGATAAGCCTCGAGTGTTTCCGTCGCAAAAACCAATTCCGCTACGTTCAAGACGGGCAGTGCGGTTCCTGCGATTCCCTCGAACTCCGCTAGATAATTGAACGAACCTCCGGACTGCTCCGTGAGTGCAATCTTTCCGACTAATGCGGTTCCTACCTCGACCGGAACGAGCGACGAGTAAAACGCGTTTCCGCTCGGGTCTACAAACCAGTTTGCGACCGCCCAGTAATTACCGCCGCCCGGTGCTGCCGCTCCCCATTGCAGCACCGGCTGAACAATGTCATCTTGAGCGGCATCTGCAAGGCTGTTGAAAATAAATATCGTCTGGCGGGATTGCGTGGCGGGTGCCGGCGGCACAATCCAGTTCGTGACAAACAACGATATCGGCTGCCCGGTGGTGTTCGCCCATGTTGCATAGGTGATCCAGCCACTGCCTAGCAATGGTATGCCGACCGACTTTTTCTGTGCGGGTGGTAGTCCCGTGACAGTCTTTGTGGAGAGGTCTAGAGTGCGCGATCTTCCTGCCCTGCGCGTCACAGCGCGACCAGGGCCGATATGGTGTACGAGCGATTTGTGGCGGTACCCGCCAGGGGTCAACACGTGATCAACGGGGATGGTCCCGCCCGCCTTGACGTACTGGGATTGGCTTACCTTCTGTACGCCGTCTTTCGACACAGGAGCGTCCCTCGCAGGTTGCTTGCGTCCTCTGGTAGGCATTACTTCTCCTCGTACGATTCATTCCCGACAGCATTAGGGCGCGTCGTCAAGACGCCGCATGTGCGCGTACGGCTATCTGTGACGGCAACATCTGCCAGACGCAGATTGGTAGAGACCCGCTTTAGCAAGCATCTGCACGGTTCTGGGACATGACGTACATCATCCGAGTTCGGCCCGAGCACCCGAAGAGAGAACGTAAGTTACGGAGAGGGAAGCGCAATCACCACAAACTGCGGCACTGCGACGACGGTAAGTGTAATCCCAACACGAGTCCCCGAACATCTAGCGCCATCTTGTTACGAAAACCGAACAGTCGAATATTCACATAACCTCGTGATCCGGATCATTGGAGCCGGCGAATCCGCTGAGTTAAGAATGAGCAGTCGTACTCGTTCTTGAACGACCGGCGGCTGAGTTCGATTCCGGTTGGGCAGAAACCTGCGCGACGCGTTGAGGATCGAATGATCGGCGTGCTCATGAAACAGCTACAGATACCAAGTGTCAATCGGATTCGAGCTTCCTCGATGGCACAGATATTCTTATCGTGATATCCGTTAGCCTCTATCTTGCTTGCCACACCTCACGCATTCAATTTGCGCAATCCCTATTGCATGAGCCCTGAGTTAGTCGCGCTTTCTCATTTCCCGCGCGCGTAGTAAATGCACCACCGCCATGTCGAGACGAAGCACGGAGTGCTACCACTCCTTGAAGCGTGGGGGTAATCGGAACGCAGTGATTAGCATCAACTCCGTAGGAAGAAGATATTCCCCCAGTTCGAGTTCACCTTCCAGTTACGCACCCAGTTTTGTGACGGTGTGACAATGAGTCCGGGGTTGAGAAGGTCTGTCCACGCATCGTTGGTGGAGAACGGAACGTCCACCACCTGGTCATCTTTCGAGAAATTCACCACAATGATGAACCGCTCGAGTCGTCCGTTCTCGTCGTTGCCCCAACGGTGATAGATAAGCACCTGCTTCTGCACATCGATTCCATAGCCTTGGGGATTGAATTGCGTCTGCCATTCCTCCCATCCCGCCGGATAGAAGTTGTCGGAGCGCAGTCCCGCATGCGCTTTCCGGATACTGATGAGTTGCGCATAAACATTCCACAAACTCGACCCGACCTGGTCGTCCCGGTAGCCCCATCGCAGCGGCCGTGGTTTCACACGCCGCCCGCTATTGTGGTCATCCTCCACTATCCAGTGGTCTTCGGCGAATTCCTGCCCATTCTGGATCAGCGTTGCTCCCGGCGAGGTAAACAATGCGATCGCAGCTGGCTGCGTCCGGAACCAGTTCATGGAGCCGACATTGTCGTGCGCGCCACATTGCCAGGTCGCATGCGAGTGGTCGTGATTACTGAAATACGTAGTTGCAACCTTTCCCGCGTTCAAGCCCGTGTGCGAATCCAGAATGTGAAGCAGCTTGGAACTGATCTGTCCACCCCACAAGTAGTCGAACGCGCACTCGTACTGTGCATTGTTCCAGTAACTGGTTGCCTTGGTGGTGTTGGTTACGCTGGCCGCCGAGGGATCGATGTGCTCCAGCGTCAAGGAGAAATTCGTATCGCCGGCATGCCCGTAGATGTCTTCGAGCAGTTGCGGCAGCCCGCGTTGCTCGCCGCGAATATAGAAGTTCACGGTGTTGTCGAACCGGATGCCATCAATCTTGAATTCGTCCATCCAGTAGACACAGACATCCCGAATGAACTGCTGCGTGCACCCATTGTGATAGTCGAGATCTTGGAGGCCGGCGAAAGTCCCCCCGAAAGTGCCGGTATAGGGGCATGCGTCCGGGTTCTCGTACATCCAACGATAGGCAAATCCGCTGTAGTTGGGATCGATGTCCGGTCCAACGTGATTGAACACCCCATCCATGATGACGTGTACACCGCGCCGGTGGCATTCGGTAATCAAGTGACGCATGCGGGACAACTGCTTTCTCTCTGACCATGTCTTGTCGCTAGGGTCGTTCCGGTTCCAATCAGTATCGTCATTGGTGTAGCGATGTTCCACGGAGAAGTACCCGTAAGGTGTGTAGCCCCAACTGTAGAGATCGTTTGCCCAGGCGGTCCACGGCAAGAACAGGACCGCGTTCACACCTAATTCGTTGGCAAGGTAGTCGAGCTTCAGGCCAACGGCATCAAGCGCCGCGCGACTTCCCTCCGGAGCACTGGTGAAGCGAAATTCGTCCGTAAAATCGTCGATATTCAGTTCGTAGACTACGAGATCCTGCAAAGCCTTCCGCGTTGGCAGCCCCTCAACATCGGTGATGGGACTTGGCCCTACAACCAAGCCCGAGTTTTGGTTCGTTACATCTTCGCCACCATAGCGGGAACACGGGTCCGACACCCACCGGGTCTGCCCGCTCGCAAAAGTGATGAAGTACTTGTATTCATAGAAACCAGTGTTCAAGGCGGGTGTGTCGAATGTCCACACCCATCCGTTCTCGACGTCGGTGCGCCGCAACGGGCTGGCCGTAGCTGGATCCCAGTTCTTCTGCCCGAGTTGGGTTTGGAAATTCCCGACCACCTGGATCGACTCGATGCGGGGATCGCCGTAGTGACCGCCTGCCACATCGGGTCGGTCTTCATATTGGGTGCGATCTTTGGTTCGGTCCGGAAAGAAGATGGAGAAGCGGACTGCTGATCGTGAAGCGGTGTCGTCCAACCTCCACGCTCCAAATCGCCGCTCGGCCGAATTCATGTAAAAGCGGGCGACGGGACGTCGAGCCGAAGCCTTCGCCGTTTCCATATCGATTCCGTGGGTAAATGTTTGGGATGGGTCCACTGATTCGACGGGCATGGGCGTCCTCCTTATCGAGCTCTGTGCGTCAAAATCATTGACGGCCGGGTGTACCAATCTGCGCCTCTGTCTGAAGGTGCGAATGCTGCCCGGCCAACTACAAATGCCTTGATGTGAACGAACTGCAATTTTCTCCTTCACGGGAGTTGTCTTGGTGCATGAACAGAATGGTAGGCCTGTGGTCCCGGCGGAAACGAAATTGCACTCTCTCGACATGTCAGCAGGTCTTGCAGAGTTGGATAACTGGCTCGGCAAATGCCCGAGGCATCACAGGGTCCCTACGATATGGGTGCATTGCTGCCTCCGACTGACTTTCGTTTGTCAGTCTCTCGGTAGTGTCGAATCGAGGGAAGCCTTGGTGATTCAGGTCTCTGCCGCGTGCGAACGACGCCTACCTATCATTCGCTTCAGGGAGTCCCACCCCTCGGGGGAAAGGCGTCAAATTTTAATCATGATTATGAAGCCAGTGATTGAAAATCGTGTGTTTGTTCGAAAAACGGAACGAAGAGCGACACATTACTATGCGCCGCCGAGTTCGAGCATTCCGGACTCGCTCAGGTAGAAGAGTCGACCGTAAGCCACTTTTTTTCGAAAATCGGCATCCTGTTCCAGATCACGCAACCAACCGCGCACCCGAGCATCCGACAACAAGCTGTAGCACGCATTGCAAACACTTCCCTCAATGTAGCTTTTCGGCACATGGACCCCGAGACCGCTGTCGCGCAGCAGGGATATCAGCCTGTTCGGCCCCCAAAGCCTGAGCGCATGCAGCGCGACGCTCGTCTCCGCACGATCAAAGATTTCCGAGATCGAAGAATCCCGCAGGTTTCCCAGAAGCAGCGGGTGGTCATAGCGCAAATCAATCAGCGGTCCGATGCAGCCATAGACACGCGCGTCCGGAAAGATACAAGGCGAGCTTGCAGCCTGACAGGCCTCTTTCGGGGGGACGCTGCTGGTTTTGTATTTCAACTGGGCAGTGGCTTCGGCCGCTCGACCCAGCGGAAACGTAATGCCCGTACGAACAGCCCCTGGTGCTGTGATTTGGACCAGCTCTGAATTCAGCTGTTGATAGTCGGGATCACTTTCATTTTCAGTCACAACCGAGATGTAATACGGAATGCCGCACTCTCGTGCGGCCCAGACGGCATTCTTTACACGCTCAAACGGCACGTACTTTTGATGGTATTGATCTGTGCTGATCGAAATGAAACAAATCTTCGGCAGACTTTCCAGCAGTTTCTTCGCGGTATGGCGTTTCGTCGCCCAAAACCCATTGGTCACGACAGAGACCAATAACTTGCACTCCACCGCCAGCTCCATCACTTCCCGAAGCATCGTCAGGTTGGAGAACGGTTCTCCTCCTGTCAGCGAAAGGACATACACATAGTGATTGCGATACGACGCAATCTGTCGAATCCAATCGCGCGCGTCGTCCAGATTCACTTCCTCGTGTCGATCCGGCCCTGCCCGAACGATGCAATGCGCGCAGGATGCCTGGCAATGGTACGTTAGGAACAACCCAACGTTGCGCAAAAATGGGGGATCCCCACTGGGCTTTTGAACAGTATCCATCGCGTGACACTCTGACAGATCTCTTACTCAGCCTTCTGCATGATGACTAGGTTCGCCTGCGCTTTCTTCAGTGCCTCCATGTTATCCGCAAGCGCTGCCGACGCCTTCGGGTCAGCACGCCGCAAAACCGATATCAACATGTCCATATCGAAGATGATATAGCCGTTGTTATGAGGAAGCTGAGGTACGAAGCGAACTTCGTGCTGGAATGACTTCAGGAGGTCAACGGGAATTGCGAATTCTTTCGGAGTTGGGCTTGCCATGGAAGATCTCCTTCCTACCTACAGATGGACTTCAGCAGCAATGGTTCGACCGGCTGGGGGCCGGTCCCGATGAACATGGGATCCTGCGGAACTGGCTAGGTCCGCCGTCCCAGACACTTGATTTACACCCCCACGAGCCTTCGGTCAGTGATGGCCATCACGACGGCGATCCTTGTTACGAAAAACGAACAAGAATGCGGATCGGGGTGAATAAGTTCGATAAGTAGCTGAACGGAAGGCTTCCATTCAGCGCGAGTTATGGGTGGAAGAGCGAATCAACAGCGGTACACTATTCTCGTTATTTCAGCCACATACGCTTTGGGAAAGAACGTTGGTTGGTTCCTTTTCGAGGCGGCTAATGTGGCAGTCGGGGTCTATCCAGATGTTGCGCATGCCCGACCCATTGCTAGTGCCGTGGACTCACGAGACGCCACAGGAGTTTATGAACCGCGCCCTTCCCGTGTCCGGTACGGCAGGACAGGCGTACATCGAAAGAAGAGGTATTCCGTTAGATGTGGCCGAAGCAGCCAAGGTGAGATTCGCGCCCAATTTTTCTGGACGACCGGCGGTCGTCGTCCTCCTCCATGACTGCGACGATA